>Ga0209960_1000188_pt1 | contig 182806 bp, 151 predicted proteins | sample ThiBiot_500_plan_2_FD_183947 | JGI IMG/M metagenome (GOLD analysis project Ga0209960, IMG submission 183947) | Wastewater bioreactor microbial communities from Cape Town, South Africa - Thiocy_expt_500_plan (SPAdes) | ecosystem: Engineered > Bioreactor > Thiocyanate-remediating >... | reverse complement strand
TCTATAATTAATCAACTAATTAACTAATTAACTTTTACTAGTGACCAATTGAAAGAGCAAACATTTTTACATATGTCTGTGCTAAAAGAATGGTTGAGGAAAAAATACCCAGATAAAGAATTAAAAAGAAACAAGAGGCGTAAATGTCCTGTTTTGCGTGATTTTGCCCATATATATGTATAGATGTCAAAGAAAAAGAAAAGAATTTTCAAAATCATATAACGCCAATCTTTTTATTACTAGAGATGTAAATTAAGCAATGACAATAAAAAACGGTAACTATCTCATTTGATTGATATGTTATACTTTTTCATGTTACCATTGAAAATTTAAATATGAACGCAAGATAGCAAATGCTCGTTATGTGTATATTTGTTTATTGTCAAGTCTCATGAGAGAACAAATATTAGCATTGTTATGAAAGGTGACCATGAGTTTAAATGAAGAGATAAAGTCCACATATTTTTTTTCTACCTACATGACTCATGAAAAATATGTTTCTTATCAACATATGGCAAAAGGAAGATGATACATTGCTCTTTTAGTTCTTTTTTTTTCTTAGATCAAATCAAAAAATGAAAAGTGACCGATCCAGAACTCTATCTGAAGATCATACGCTTACAACCATTAATACTGTTTACAATGAATCAACACCAATTGTATTCGAACGCAATGAAACCAGTTTTTGTCAACGAATGATCGACTCATTTAAACGGCCAATATCTCTCGAAAATGTTGAGCAAGCCAATTCATTGAATATGAAAGACGAGAGTGAGCATGAATACGAAAGTGCAGGTACAGGTCTACATCGTACATTAAAAAATCGCCATCTACAAATGATAGCTATCGGTGGATCGATTGGTAATGGTCTATTTGTTGTTTCGGGTTCAGCTTTAGCAAGTGGTGGACCAGCTGCATTGATTTTCAATTTTCTAGTAACAGGATTTATGCTTTTCAATGTTGCGATGACACTTGGCGAGCTGAGTGTTACGTTTCCTGTTTCGGGTTCATTCGCTAGTTATGGTTCTCGATTTCTTGATCCTGCTTGGGGATTTGCTATGGGTTGGAATTATGCTATGAATTGGTTGATTGCTTTACCCATTGAATTAACATCTGCTGGACTTATTATAAGCTATTGGACTAATTCAGTTAGTGTTGCCGTATGGATAACTATTTTTCTTGTTGCACTTTTAATAATTAATTTGTTCGGTGTTCGTGGTTATGCAGAAATTGAATTCTATATTTCGATTATAAAAGTAGTCGCTGTTATTGCATTTATTATTGTTGCATTTTTTGGTATCTTTGGTCTTAGTCCATCGCATGAATATATCGGAGGGAAATATTGGCGAGATCCTGGTGCGTTTGCTAATGGATTTAAAGGAATTCTGCCTGTTTTTGTTACAGCAGCGTACGCTTTTTCAGGTACAGAATTAGTTGGATTGGCTGCAGCTGAAACCGCAAATCCTCGTACGACTATTCCTCGAGCAACGAAACAAGTCTTCTGGAGAATATTAATTTTCTACATTGGATCATTAACTATCATTGGCTGTTTAGTACCGTATACAGATTCACATCTTCTCAACAAATGGTATGTAAATGAATAGAATTTTAAATGAAAAAAAAACAAACAAAGATCTATCTCGAATATTTGTAGTGCAGCAACGAATGAATCTTCAGATAGTAGCGTGTCAACATCACCATTTGTCATTGCTCTTAATAAAATAGACTATCCACCGGCAGTAGCTTCAATTTTCAATGCTATTATTCTTTGTGCTGTTCTTTCAGTAGGAAATTCATCGGTCTATGGAGCTTCGCGAACATTATGTGCACTTGCTGAAAATGGTCAAGCACCGAAAATACTCGCTTATATCGATCGTAAAGGTCGGCCACTCTTTTCAGTTGCTTTATCAATCGTTGTAGCATGTATTGCCTACATTAACGTTGCAGATGTTGGTCCTAAAGTACTCAATTGGTTAGTTGCACTATCGGGTCTATCATCTTTCTTTACTTGGGGTTCGATATGTGCGTGTCACATTATGTTTCGATTAGCATGGAAAGCACAAGGTCACACACTTGATGAACTTAGTTTTGTATCACCTTTCGGCATCATTGGAAGTTGTTTTGGTCTTGGATTGAATATTCTTTGTTTGATTGCTCAATTTTATACAGCTCTCTCTCCTCTTTGCGGTGCACCAAGTGTTGCAGGTTTCTTTCAATCTTATCTTGCAGCTCCTGTTGTACTTGTATTTTATATTATATGGAAAATATGGAAAAAGCCACCGTTTATGCGACCTTCGACTATAGATCTTGTTACTGGACTACGTCAACTCAATACAGTCGAACTTATTGCTACGGAAGAAGCCGAACGTTTGTCTTGGCCGAAATGGAAAAGAATACTTTCTCGAATCTGTTAAAATCTTATTATGAAATAAAATACGCGTTTCTCTATGATTGACACATAATTGCCAATCAATTTACAGTATCGATTTTTTTTATCTCTATACACCCCGAATATAGGCGGGGCGTATTTTCTTTTTTGTTTTTTTACGCATGATGAAACAAATAAGAAATCATGTAATATAAAATATATAGTCAAAACATTCATCGTGATTAGGTAAATCGAAATGTACAAGATAGTTTTATTAGTATCAACAATAATTATTGCTTTAAGCAACGCTGCAACAGTAACAGATGAGAGTTCGGCAATACAAACAGCAATACCGCTACTAGTTTTAGCCAACGATCAAACAGAAGTATCGCCGCCAGTTTTAATTAGTAGCCGTCAGCCAGAGGGCTGCGTTTGTCGTCTCAATGATGCAATTTGTTCTGAACCTGGATGTTCAGTTGGTGATAATTTAAACTGTGATGTTTCACGTGGTAATATTTATTATTCACTTTATGATTCAACAAATGATTACTATCGTAATATAAGTGCTTGTGCGTGTCCAAATAACAACGGTGCCGATGGTTCTGCAAATGCTAAATATGTTGATGATGATGCTGACTACCCTTATACTTATACAAGCTGTGACGACATAGCTACGCCTGGTGAAAATGCAGCTGTTCCTACGGATGTTGCTACAAATGCTGTTAATTGCTGTTATTATTGTTGCACGCTGGATGTTATTATGAATATTGGAGGTGATTAGATATTTCAAATTAGAAAAAAAAAGAGACAAACAATATTTTCAATTTTTTTTGTACACGTTCGATTCTTTCATTATTGCTTTTACTAGAAAAAAAAAATTCAAAGAGTTTGATACAATCGACCGAGTTTAGTGATTTCTGCTGTTGTCGAATTGAATAACGCACAACCATAATAATTTTTATCTTTGACATCAGTACGAGTAGCAAACCAAGCAAAACGTTCTAATAAAGGTGCTCGTTCGGACATCAGTGGTATTACTGATTCGGCAAATTTAATATTATCATCTTCGGATTTTGTCATACAGTCAAATTCTGTCAGCCAAATCGGTCGTCCGAATGATGTCCAATTGTTGATAAATGCAAAGAACGCGTCAATATCGCATTCATTATAGTAATGTAAAGCAATAACATCGATTCGACAATTGATACATTTGCTCATGAATTCTAAAAGCCATTTTTGACCAGTTGGAGATGAAGTCGGTGCTGGTGATGAAATCTTCATTCGTGGATTTAGTCCGTGTTCAATACGAGGCCATAGAGAAACAGCAAGTTCAACAGGCATATTACTCTGTGATTCTAAATCTGGTTCATTAAAAGTCAGTACAAATGGTGCATTCGAACTATTGATGACAGGCAATTGATCCATGAAATAATCGCTCCATATCATTGGAATGAATTCGGCGATGGGCGTCAAATTACAATGACGTTCTGGCAACCAATTGTAATACCATGAAACATTGAGACGAATCATTTCATTGCAATGATCAGATGGACTTGTCGAACCGATACCTTTCAATGGTTTGGCTTGACCATATGAAAAAGCGACAATAAATTGAAGGAGAAGAAAAAATAGAAATGTGCACATTACGAACACATAAACATGAATGTGAGATAATGTCAACGTTTTTTTTTGGGAGTGTCGAGATAAGAGAACTTTATTTTAACCTTTTTTTTTTGTCAAGAAAACAATACAAAGGAAAAGGGAGAAATCTTCACCAATGATAGAATTGTATGTTTTCAGTTTCACCATCAGTTGCACATCCTGGAGTCCACTTAGCTAATTTTGTGATATTCGTAAATCCAAGTGCAACAGCTGGACTATCCGATCGAACAGTAAAGAAATCACATTGATTCACATCACCAGCAAATAACGGATCGGCAATAACACTATTATTATCTTGACCTGATCGTTGCCATTCATCAAATGATACTTGATGAGACAATTGACCAAATAATAATGGCGTTTTAAAAGTATTATAATAAACATTATTACTAAATGATATTCGAACGTTCGGTTGATCGGATTTAAAAGCTGAATGATTGGCACCTTGAAATGTATCATAAACAATATTTCGTGTATAGATCCACGATGTATGATTTTCTGTAAGTGCAATATGTACATCACCATCAGGAATTGGATCTTGAGGTTGTGGTGGTGCAATCAATGATGCACGTGCAAAAACATTATTTATAATCGTATTATTAGCACCGTAATGTTGAAAGAGAGCAGCCCAACCGGTATTATAAACAACATTATTCGAAACAACAATTTGTGATGTACCTTCATCAAGATAAATACCCCACATATAAACAGCATAACTAAAAACATTCTTAATCACATTATTCGTAATAACTGTGCCCGGTTGAATGCCAAGTGTATAAATACCACCTTGATCGCAAAGAATATGTTGGCCAGTATTGTAAATATAATTGCTTTCGACTAATACATTGCTCGTATCCGATGGTGCATAACCCCATTGCCAACCAATCGATATGCCCGTATATCGATGATGATGAATAAGATTATCAGCAATAACAATATCTTGAGCACGATGACTAATAACAGCAACACCACTTGGAAAAACATTTCCACCATAACTAACTTCATTGGAAAGAACATTAACCGAACTAGTTGGCGTTGGTATTGGAGTTATCATTTGACCTATACGAATACCACCGGCACCTGTATCGGTAATTAATGAATTCATAATATTGATATTAGTTGTGCCTTCTTTTACCCAAATAGCATACGATCCTGTATGACTAATTTCAACATTAGAAATAACAATCGATGTTGCATTGGCAATAAATAATGGAGCTGACTGAAGAAATGCTGCTGCTTGACCATCGGCTTGTTGTGTACGACCGATATTCCATGCACTATGTTGAATAGCAACATTATCAATGATAACATCGTTAATTGTATTGTTAATATCCGTTCCAGCAAGAACAACAACGAATTCATTGAGTGATGCAAAAATTTGAGCTTGTTCTGGATTATAAGAACCATCTGTCATCAGAGTAACAGTCTTAGTTTCATTGACAAAACAAAATGAATTCGGTGTGAGAGTTTCACAAAGATTTTCTATATGAAATCGATGATTTCCTTGTGGTTGCATCGAGCCAATCGGACGATCCGATGGATTCGTAAATAGAATCGTATTATTTTCTGTTATTATTTGATCGATATAATGATGTGATGTTGTCCAACTATGATAGACAACAACCATAGCGTCAGTTAATGATTTGTAATTAAATTGTCCAGGTTGATATTGAAAACCATATCGAGATTTATTTGGATCCGCTAATGGCGCAGCAAATTGAAGATAATCGGAATAATTCGATGGAACACGTGCACGAACAACTCGACGATCATTAGCAAATAATTGATTGACAAATATAGGTTGTTGTACAACAGCACTGTACGTATTTTCACTAACTTTTGTCCAGCCAGTTATAGGTACACCACCACTAATACTAGCTCGTCGTAATTGTCGATGAAGAGGTTCTTCAGTAACGATAATATCGAAGAATACTGCTGCATCATCATCGTTCATCGTTGTTAATCGTATATTACTATGAACTCCTGTCAAATAGAGAGTATCATCAACGAAATGATACGTTGGATATAAATTAATGGTGGTTGCTTTTTGTGCTGAATTTTCATTGTTTGCAACATGATCAATTGCTTGTTTTATTGATGAATAGGGACGTGTCAATGAACCGTCACCATCATTACCAAACAATGACGGAAATGGAACGACATATAACTCAATACTTGATGAATTCGTTGATTCAATATAAGTGAATATGAGAATATACACCAAAGAAACCACCAGGCGGTATTTATCAATATACATTTTTTTTATGTGCTATCGAAATAAAAAAAATCATTGAGGTTTAAAAGAGGCACATTCCAAGGTGAAAGATAAAATTAAATTTAGCTTGTACATGAAAGCACCTGCACAACATACGTACGTCTTCTCATGCAGCTATAATACCAACGAAAAATGATATGATTAACATATAGGCATATTGTTTTCTTTTTTTTTCTTTTGTTCTAAGATTCTTCTCGAGTCAAAAATATTCAAACAAAACTCGAACTCGAAATAGTTGAATGAACATTTTTGTAGGAAGACTTTCTTAAAATCAGTTATTCTGAAAATTATTTTTGTTTTATTATATTTTTTCGACGGTTCGAGTCATACCATAGGGTTATTCCAGTCACAAAAGCTCCTAACAATTCCCATACAGCAATACCAATAGAACCATTAGGTGCATGATCATTTATAACAGCTAAAAAGAACACGACAACAGTCACCAAACGAAAGACAACAGTAAATTTATAAAATTCTCTCCATTGATTCCAGGCTGCTAATAAATAGTAAATACCCATGTTCAACGAAGCTACGGATGATGCTAGTAAAAGTACGATGGTATAATCACCTTGTTGACGTAATGTTCGATCGAGAATAGGCACGTTCATTAGGCGTAGCATTAATTCAGGACTTACCAAACCAATAAGGCCCGCTATAATGGCCATTAAACCAAATACAAATATTGTTAAATCTGCTCCAGTTCGTGACATTATGCATGAAGAGTGAAAAAAAAACAAGAAATACCTAAGAGTAATTTTATATGTCGAATCAAAACAAGGAGAAAAGAAAAATCGGTAAACATTATAGAGGACAGTAAATACATGCCATAATCATGATCATGACAAATTTATTATTAAATTAAAACTAAGGTGGAATCTCGATAGATGATTCTGCTTCTGCTTTGTGAATAATTGTACTTTTTCATTTGACCCTATATTTTATTTTTATACACTTGTACCATATAATACAAACAGAAAAGAAACAAAGTGCAATCTTTTTCTTATTAATTATAAGAGTTCTTTTTGCTCTTTGTATAATATAAAAGAACATGTTAATCACCCAATTGCCTCACTATTTCAACTACTTGTAAGCAAGGAAAAAAAGCAGGCAGAGAAACTATGCGACATTCGAAACTATCATTTGGTTCTCATCGAGCCAGTGTTATTCACATACAGATACGACCAAGTTTGAATCCACCAGTTCCAGTTGATAGTGTGCACAAGAATCTGAATAAAAAATGCATCGAAAATGATTTGCCTATCGAACCGGTTATTTTATTTATTTGACAAAAAAATAGAATTCTATAACTTTGCCGGGTATTTTCTAGTCAAAACCTCTGGAAAAAAATCTCAAACGAAATGCGATATATCCTGAAGGATTTGGCGAAGAGAATTCAATGCATAGGAATAATAACACAATTAAATTGCGCAACAAGTGAATGATAACGTGTGAGTTATTTCTCTAATGAATGTAAATTTTAACTGTAGAAAATATTGGAAACATCGAGCTTGTGTTATTTTTGCATTGGCTACACTTATTGGTCTTTTAATTAGTGCAGCTCTTGGTCTACCACTTGCTTTTGAACTATGTTAGTAATTATTCTATTAATGAACTACAAATAATTTTTTTTTCTGTAGCACATACTGCATCGACCACTCATACAACTACTACAGTAACTAGTAAATAAAATACTAAAGAAACAAGACGAAAGATAGATACATTAAAACACAATTGATTTTCTTTAGCTCAAACGACAACAACAGTAACATCAACTACAGATACCACATCAACAACAACAACGTCAACTACAACCACTACATCGACCACGACAACATCAACGACAACTACAAGTACCACATCAACAACAACGACAACAACAACAACTACTACATCGACAACAACAACAACAACATCAACGACAACTACTACATCGACAACAACAACATCAACTACAAGTACCACATCGACGACGACCACGACAACATCAACGACAACTACAAGTTCCTCATCGACAACAACGACATCAACTACGACTACCACATCGACCACAACAGAAACAACATCAACTACAAGTACCACATCAACAACAACAACATCAACTACGACTACCACATCGACGACGACAACAACAGCATCGACTACAACTACGACATCGACGACGACAACAACAACGTCAACTACAACGACTACATCGACGACTACATCAACCAGTAGTACCACAAGTAAATATAGACAACTATGACTTGTTTTATGGTTTTGTCTATTTTTACTTGTAAAGGCACTTCAACAACTTCGACATCAACATCGACTACTACATCAAGTATGTAACACAGTTTCAAAGAGAAATATAGAATCAATTTTTCTACGTATATGATATATTTATTTATAGCTACTTCGTCAACAACCACATTGAGTAGTAAGTCTTCTTTCATTGTCAAATATTGATACTATTTTCATCGATGTATATGTATACTATTACAGCCACATCATGTTCATCTTATGGTTCAGCTAATTTACTTAGTGTTTCTAATTCTCTTGCATGGACATTCTATATGTTTAATTATACTGCAACTGGTACAACACTTACTCTTACATTCGTAATTCATAATGGTCCTGCAGATGAAACAGCGTATTTGGATGATGTTTCTGTTGTTGATAGGGCTGCACCTTCAATACAATTACTTGAGAATCCAAGTTTCGAAAATTCTTCATCAAACATAACTGGTTGGTCGCTATGGTGTACAACTTCATGTACACGCAGTGGTGACGGAGGGCAAATTACTACATCAGGTTGTCATACTGGTTCAGGCACTAATTGTTTCAAAGATCATTGTAATAGTGGTTATAATTTTTTGGGTCAAGCATTTACAACAACCCCTAGCAGTAATTATTCAATTTCATTTTGGTTGTTTAAAAATGGTGGAGGTGCTGGTTTATTTTATGCCAATGTTGGCTAATAAAATACTTTCATTTGTGTGCACAGAAAAATCATATAGGTGTATACTAGCAAAAAAAACTGCATTTTTCGTTCTCTCTGTATATACGCGTGCGTCCGTTTTTGTTGCGAATAATCGCTTGGTTGATTTTATAACCTACCAATCAAGCAAAACCATAATGTATACTCTCAAAATAGGCAAATCATCGATACATCGACACGTAAGTAGTTTAGTTTTTTTTAGAGGTTATCTTACATTGACAATATTTCATCTGGCGAGACACGGAAACATAATATTCTAGGAAATGTTAAGTTTATTATCTGTTCGACTTATTGTTATTTTACTGGGAAGTTGTGCTCTTGTTTTTCTCTTCGTATATTTCGCATCGATTAATAAAAACGTAATTACTAATTCTCTTCTATCGTCAGCATCGATAGATAATTGTGAATTATCTTTGAAAGAATCCGATGGTTGGTTTTGCGAAAATGATATCGATTGGAAACGTCGAAAAACTATTCATCATATTCAAGATAAACGTAATCGTATATCGAATGCTCGATTTTTATTCTTTCAAAACAATTGGGAACCAACGATTCAATGCGAATTCGAACGACGTTTAGGCAATACCGGCGATGGAGGCAAATGGATCTGCGATATTCATCGTTTCGAACAAACGGATACAAAAAATCTACTTGTATATTCATTTGGTTCCAATGGTGAATTTAGTTTCGAAAGAGCTGTAAAAGAACAATTACCAACAGCTGATATTCATACATTTGATAAGGGCGTATATCAATGTCCAGAGAAAGTTTGTACATTTCATCAAGCACGTCTCGGTCATGGAAGAAATGATGCATCGAAATCATTGCAAACGATTATGTCTGAATTAGGACATAGAAATCGAATGATTGATATATTTAAAGTTGATATTGATGGAAGTGAATTTGATTTATTCGAAGAATTATTTAAATTATCTCCGAAGAATCGAACGACAGCACCGTATATTCGTCAAATTCTTTTCGAAATCCATCTCGGTGTCGACAAAACTCAAGAACCGTGCGAACGAACTCATCGATTATTTGAAATATTTCGTGCGAATAACTATGCTATATTTCATAAGGAAGCGAATTTATACGATCCAGCCAATGTATTCGAATACGGTTTAATACGTTTGAACCGAGCATTTTTTCTTGAAACAAATTGATGCCATCTGTTAAATTTTTCACATATATCCTTTCAAAGTGACTGATTGCAGATGTGTTAATTCGCGTTATCAATTACGCATATAAAAAACGCGTGTTTTTCTCTTCTTTTTTTTAAAAATATAACACAGTGATGATAGTGAAACTATTTTTTGTCTTGATCGGTTTTAATCTGATCGTTCTTTCTGCGCAACGATCATTACCAAAGCTCGTCAATAATTACAAAGGTGCTGCTCTCTCGGGCGCAGAATTTAGTCCTGGTCAAGGCAAACAGGAAGGCCGAGACTATATCTATCCGAATGTCACACAAATGGATTACTATGCATCGAAAGGTTTCGGTCTTCTTCGTTTACCATTCGACATAGCACGTGCCTATTCAATACCCTATTCTTCACTTGACACAACCGAAATGAGCTATTTAAAACCAGTCGTTGATTATCTTCTATCGAAAGGTGTTCATGTTATTCTCGATCCACATAATTACGGTATGATCTATGACAATCGAACGGGACAAAATCGTGAGATTGGTGTTGATCCGGAAGCGACGAATATGTTTGCTGACTTTTGGAATCGAATGGCAACTGTATTCAAAGATTATCCCAATGTTATCTTCGGTTTAATGAATGAACCGAACAGACAAACAGCGACCGAATGGTTTACAGGAGCTGTACCAGCAATCAAATCGATTCGAGCTGCTGGCGCCAATCAACTTATATTGATACCTGGCACGAGTTGGACAGGCGGATGGACTTGGAATTCAAGTGGAAATGCCGCTGCATGGGCGGGATTTAATGGAGATCCACAGAATAATTTTGCTTTTGAAATGCATCAATATCTTGATAATGACGGTTCGGGAACACATAAAGAATGTACAGTCAATTCTTCGCAATGATTAGAAATTCCAACAGCATGGTTGAATGCAAATAAATTTCGTGGTTTTCTCGGTGAATTCGCTTGGACAACGGATCCAAGTTGTGAACAAGAAGGTCCAGGAATCTTAAATTATCTTTCAGCAAATGCAAATGTATGGATGGGTTGGTCCTATTGGTGTGGTGGCCTTTGGTTTCCATCGGATTATATGTTCTTACTTGATCCACTTAGTTTTGCACCACCTGTCACTGATCGTCCTCAAATGTCTCTTCTACTTGCTCATTTATAATAAAAAATCTATGCTCTATTAGTTTAGACACACGAAAATAAATAAATCTTTCGAAAGCGTCTGTTTTTACAATAAATTCTTGACTGTTTCGATACTCTTTTGATATTGTGCGAGAAGTCGTGATTGATCCGTATAGACTAACGACGATTTGTCATTGAGAACAAGATCAAACGCTTTCGCATAATTTCTCAAAGACATTTGATAATTTTTTAATTTCTGAAACGTTTCTCCAATAGCGTGATAGGTTTGCGAGAGACTAACGACAGTTGAATACGATGGATTTGTTATTTCAAATTGAAGACATCGATTGTAATAGATCAATGCATTTTCACAATCATTATTTTGATAGAATGCTTTGCCAAGTTGAAAATATAATATATGAATACTAACTTCATCGAGTTTAACATTCTGATAGATTTCTAACGCTTTTAATAGACATCTCAAGGCGTCTTGGTAATATTTTTCATTGTAACATTCTCTTCCGAGTTCATCGTACAAAGTTCCAAGACGAATTTGTTCGGTCGGTGGATTTTTTATATAAATACTCATGGCTTTTTGAAAATGAATCAAAGCTCCAGCATGACTATTCATGACAGTATAAACTTTAGCAAGTGCTCGATAAGTTTCAGCAAGTTCACAATGATCCATTGATGACGAACATTTCAAAGCGATTTCTAGAGCTTTTTGACAATATCGAAGTGCTTTATCGTAATATCCTTGCAAACGATAAGTTACGCCCATTTGTCGATAGATTTGACTGATTTCCGAATGAGATTTATGCCAACATTGTTGGCCTATTTTCAACGACGTTTCAAACATTTGAATAGCTGTTGGATAATTTTTCAGTTCGATATGAATATTACCGAGATTTTTATAGACAATAGCTGTATGTGGATGAATCGGAGGTAAACATTTCAATTGAATTTCAAGTGCTTTTTCGAAATGAACTAGAGCTTCATCGAAATTGCCCTGTTGAAAACAGATTGCACCGAGTTGATTGTGCATTTGTGCACGATCGGGACGAAATTCGGGCGGCAGAGTTTCTTGTCGAATTGTGTTCGCTTGACGAAAATATTCTTCGGCTCGATTGGAATGAACTTTTTTCGAATAGATCATACCGATATCATTCAGAACTTCAGCGATTTTCGGATGATTCGATGGGAGAATTTGCCGTTCGATTGATAGACAACTTTTAAAATATTTCAATGCCGATGAAAAATTGTTCATTTTCGAATGAATACATCCGATTTGATCGCATGTATCCGCTCGAATATGAAGAATTTGTTTACTTATTGAATCAACATGAATACTATTTAGAATTTCGAGTATAAATTTATATAAATTCAAAGCTTGCGTCCATTTTTCAGCTTGACGATGATTTCTTGCTATTGTACGAAATGTTTCGATTAATAGAAGGATATTTTCCGAGAAATTCTTCATTTGTAATGTCAATGATTCTTTCAAATGTTTCATAGCTAATTTCGAATCTTGAATCGATCGTCCTAATCCACAGTAAATAGCCGGTATATCCGGATGACCAACAGGTAATTCAATTAAAAGTAATTCATAATAAATTCGTGCTCGTTCATGTTCGTTCAACGTTTGTAGGACATGTCCAAATGTTAAATAACATGAAAAACGATGAAATTCATTGAAAACAATTTGTTTCAATCGTTCGAGTTTATCGAATTCAAGTTCATCGATTGAAACTAATTTAACCGACCAAATCTTCTCATTTAGAAGTTCAATATTTTCAATACGAAAGATTGTTCCCGGCGGACAAAGAAGACTGTCATTATCTGTTTCGATTTCGAAATAAACTGATTCAAACAGTGGACGTTGATTTCCGCTGCCAGCGAAATCCAAAGCTTCACAACTCGAACGAGTCATTGAAACAAATCCATTCAGACATATATAACCGTGATTATTTATTTGCAATCTTTGGAATTCATTTGCTGACATCAGTTGTCCTCGATAGAGTTTGAATATTTGTTTTTTTGTATGACGATTTGATTTTGTTATTTGCTGATAGAGATCGAGAATAATGAATCGATATTTGAATAGAGAACATATATTTCGTGTTCGTAAAGCTTTGTTTACAATTCGGTAGAAGAAACTTTCGTGTGTATACCAGACGAGTGCATTCGATGGAGTATATGTTCGTTCGAATTCAGTCAGTTGTCGTTGTTGATATTCGTTATTCGTATAAAATCGGCGACATTCTTCGATGACTTCAGTTTTCGATTGAAAATTCGGAGGTAAACGAAGTAACACTTCCATGAACACTTGTGACCAGAGAAATTTGGCTTGATTTTGACTTAAATCTTCAAACGACTGTTCGTTTATGCTGAGAGAATTAATTGTATCGAATGAGATATTATTTTGAAAGAATAATGCAGCATCTTTACTAATCTGTGTCATCAGTTCTGATTCCGAGGTAGATATACCTACGATATTCGGATAATCTTTCGTCCAAACTTCATGATCACGTTTATTCGAACAATAAATGTAAACGCCCAATACTTGAGAATAATCACTGATTTGTTTAATCACAGTTCGTCCGAGTGAACCCGGTAGAATGAAAAAGATCTTTTCTTCGTCTGTATTTTTGATATAGTGAAGACAATCATCGATATTGTCGAATGTTTTTAAACAATTTATGATTAAACGTAGATGATGTTTTCGTTTCGATATATCTTCTTCGATTTGATTGATATTTCGATCGAGCCAAACGATGATTAGATCTTCGAGAATTTCCAATTCATTCATATGAAATGATGGTCTCGAAACGGATCGTACATCAGGTCGGCAAACAGTAAGATCAATGAGTGTTTTACAACCATCGAATGATGTTAATGTTGCAGGAATCGAATGAGATCGTTTATTTAATCTTGATGGCGAAGAGTTGATATTGAATAGAGAATAAATTTTATTGACTAAATCAACTGGTATGTAAGCTTTGTCGGATGCTACCGCTAAACGAGATGCCATTATGTGAGTTAAAAAAATATTTTAAATGTATTCATTCAATTGTTCGCCTCCTTGACGATTCGATTCTCGCATTCAATACACATTTATTGTTATTGATGAATGAGAGAGAGAGAGAGAAAAAAAACGTTGAGACAAAGAAAAAGTGAGCAAAAAAAGAATGTAAACATATACAGGATGTCCAGAAAGTCATTTATTTACCAAAAAGAAAATTAAATATTTCAGCCATTTCTCGACCAAATCGAACAAATTTTTTTCAGTTAAAGCTAAAGATATTTAATTTTCTTTTTGGTAAATGACTTTCTGGACATCCTGTATTGTTACAACGTACATTAACAGTGAAGAAAAATAGCAACAGTATTTAAATCATAGTTTTCGATTACAACAACTGAATAGGGCGACTCGTCAGTTGCAGTTGTTCTTCATCTAATAATTTAATTGGATTCAAATTCGAACTAGATAACACACCCGTGTTCGTATATGTTAATGCTGGTCATTATGAAGAAATATGATAGGTAGCTGAATTTATTTCAATTGAATTCTACGAAAGACTAGAACCAAAATCTGATTGCCCAATAACTTCAAAATACGAATGATAGTAATCGATTCCGAGATTTCTCGTTCGAATTCATATACACTCTTTATGATACGAAAAACGTTTTTCTTTTTCTTTTTTGTTATTCTACACTTCACTCGGTGTCACCACGAGGGAACGATAACATTTACTTTTTATTTTGAGTTAAGAACACAATTTTTTTCCTACTACTACAACAGTAAAAAACTAAGTTTAAAGTCGTGGTTGTTCACCCAATTGGATTCGTTCATCTTCCTGATTAATTCTTTGTAATACACTTGTATTCAAGCAATCATTGATTTCCCTTTCCAATTGATTTAATTCTGAAGTCATGGCAGGAAATTCTCGACGTATTACGCGTAAACATTTTAATGACGATGTTAATAAGTCATGATTAAGTTGATTGAAAGTAATTACATAATAATTTGTATTAGGATATCGATATCTATATCGCTTGACCCAATAATCGTAATAGACGCAGCCATCCTCAGGACACAGTATTTTCATAGTTTTGATATTATTTGAAATATTCATTTGTCTCGTGAGCCAGATGTGAAAATTTTCATTTAAAATATATAATACAATCTCCTTCGCCAAGTTATTACTAATATGAATATGACAATCAATTATATTATTAAAAACTTGTATAAACCGCATTAAATGAGCGTCTGGTACCGGTATAACGGGACCAATTGTATCCAATTGATAAAGGAATAGAATCCAATTGATTGAACGTCCGTAACTTGGATCGAAATCTATGTGATTAATACTAGTTGTCATCTAAAATAAGAAAAGTGATTGATTATTTATTTATCAATGTAGAAAGTTTTTCATAAAGTTCATGTGATTTTATAAACATTTCTTTAGCTTGTTTGGGATCTTTTTGTTTGCTGTAGATTGAACCGGATTTGTAATACCAATCAGCCAGATCCGATATTAATTCATGACGAAGATTATCGTATTTGAGATAAACATGTTTTATTTCAGGAAAATCTTGTAAATTTATTGACTGTTCATTGATTATGAGAAATATTGTTGTAGCCGATTGATTTTTACATAAATATTTTTTACATTCAAGTTCATCATTGAATTCTAAAAATGATGACGCATATTTGGGAATTAATTCTTGAATATGATTGATTTCATCGGTATGTACATATCTTTTGAACCAAACAATAGTTACTGGTTTCATTATGATTTGTGTTTGTTTTGACATCGATTCAAATATGATCTTTAGTTTTGGATGAATTTCATCTGCCAATGCGTTTCTTTTTCTAGCTTCATCTACGTTTCCCGATAGATTATAGATTTCAACTTCTTCTTTATAACATCGATTTAATTCATCGGCTAATTCAAAAATCAAATCAACACCATTATTAAATCGTTGTTTATAATCAACATTTATCGTATCATCTTCCAAAATGACTATTCTTTCGATTGAATCTCCTCGTTTTTTTATTTCATTAATATCGATTCGATTACTCACGAAGAGATAAGTTATTTTTTGTTCGAATAATTTGTCAATACAATCTTCCATAGAAGCATATTCGAAGATACATTCTGATTCATCAACTTTCGATATCGATTTTAACGTGTCGAGCATGTTTCTAGCGAGTGGTATCAAACGTTTTGATAGATCGATAAGTATAACTTGAAAATCTCTGCGTTTTATTTTTTGCTTTAATATCCTTCTTGTGTACAAATCTTCATTTAGATCCATTTGTCGCCGTTGTTCTGAAAGCAATATTGAACTTGGGTCTTCAGGTAGTAAACAAAACAATAATATCGTATTATTTAAGAATTTATTGTCAAACCTGATACACTTGATAGTGATCTATTTGACAGAAAATCAAATGGTCGTATATATCAACTCCGAAATGATTAATTTGATTGGAATTTGAACGATTTGCATTAATAGAATTATCGTCATCGCTAGATATTTCTGCGTTGTCTGAATACATTGCTCCCATTATTGGAACTTGTATATATGAATAAAAACTGAAGAACAAAGTTGTAGAAACGCAAAAATATTTTTTCCCAATATTTCGAAGTTATATATATGTATATAAATAACTGTCAAATGTTATCTCGTTGACTTTTCTATAATGATAGGCTAATATTTTCCTTTTTTCCCCTTCGAATATCTAAGGATTTATATAATATAGAACAGACGATATCTCTACAATGATTTATGTTATAACGACAGAAAAGGAAAAGACATCAGAAGAATGACTTACGGCATTAGCACAATAAATCCATTATATGGATCGATCCATGGAGACCCATCCACTTTTTTGGAAAAGTGTTTTTTCAGCGGATTTTTTCAGCGTGTCAGGCGGGTGAGCAATGAAAAACAGGGGTGAAATAGTTTTTGGGCCTAAAACATACTGAAATCGGTGAGATTTACAATATTCTTTCGGAACATCTATGCATTTTTCCTATTAAAAAGTAACTTTTATTCGTTATAATTTATGCATAATTTATACAAAAAACGTAGGTGTTCCGAAAGAATATCGTAAATCTCACCGATTTCAGTATGTTTTAGACCCAAAAACTATTCCACACCTATTTTTCATTGCCCACCCGTCTGATGCGCTGAAAAAATCCGTTGAAAAAACACTTCTGTAGTGCTTTTGCTCGAAAATAAAAATTTCCCAAAAGTGGATGGGTCTCCATGGATCGACCCATATATGATTTCCTGTATAAAGTATGACAATATGTGCAGTGCAAATATATTTGCCATATTTACATAGTCTTTATTGCTAAATTTTATAATACATGATGTGTCATGAGTATTTATGATGATATTTATTTTAATAGGAAAAGATGAATAAACCAAGAAAAAAAAGTGATTATATATGAATAGAGGATGACGGAGTTAAATTCATTTTTCCATTGATGTTATTTTATAATCTTATACTGAACAACTACCACGACCTGATGCACGACAGCAGAATGGACCCCATTCTCCAAGTACAGGAGCATCACGACAACAATTCGAAAAACAGCAATTAGGGAAAACAGGACCGTTATAACAATCCTGACGTTTATTAACGACATGTTCATTGGATTCATGAGCTTGACAGCTGATTGCCATTAAAGCGAAAATGACAATCAAACAAATAAATTGAGCCATATTTTTCATTTTTCTTTGCTGTTATTCGATTTAAAATATAAAAACTTGCAATCATACATTGACTTTTTTATATATTGGATCGATAGAAAACACAGATGTCTTTTTCTCTCTCTCCAAAGATTGCAGATTAGATAGCCTATATTTCATGTACTTTGCACAAAGTCCAATATATTTATTTTCAATTTAAAATAAAAAGTAGGCAACAAAAAAAGTCAATAACAATCATCCTTATCCTCAAGTTTAAACAGTTTAAAAATATTATGTATTAGTGATATGAGGTGAATCACTAGTACATTCGACAAACAGAAGTATTATAATCCGCAATGATGATGATGATTCTAATATTTAATTGTTTAACGCATTGTCCATCACCACACGAGAAGAAGTTACTCAGAGGTTGTTTTTTTTTCTAATAAAATATCATTTTCATAATTTATCAATTGAACACATTCCATATCTCTCAGCTTCCTCATTGAACGATGGGTGAGTGCAATTGTAGAAATCTTCATTTGATTCATTTGAAAGTAAACCCCTTCCCGTAATAAAAGCCCCCGGGGGCTTCTAATCGGACTCGTGAAAATTTAGACCCAAAAACTCGGAAAAAACCAAAAAAGATCCAAGGGGCTTCTAATCAGAGGGGGGCTTCTAATATGGGAAGGGCTTTTATTCTGGAGTGAGTTTTTTTTATAAAACATGACTTTATATAGGGCGAGAAACTATCGTTATATCTATAAGCAAATATACGTGTCGTATAGAAAAAAAACGACAAAAGAAAATCAATATTAGTAGTATCTTGTTCGTTTATATTTATCTGTCGTGCTAAATTCTTTTATTTGCATTTGCAGAATATTAGAAAAAAAAACTTTTAGTAGTCGACGCCAATGTTAAATTGAAATCAATATCATTTTTTTGTATTCGATGATTATCAAAGTCAGTAATGTACATCGTTTGATCATCGTCAAAACAAATACTAAACGGATGATTGAGTCGATTGAATAGATTTGTTTCTGTTTTATTTGTCTCACTATTTTCCATGGGAATACAAACTGAAACTTGACTAATAAAAGATGTTGATTGTTGTTGAACAGTGACATTTCATTTTGTTGATCGTTCATATTCAAAGATTGAATAGTTTCATTCAAGTGTTGTTCGATTTTTTCTATTGATTTGCAAAGTAAAAGAATTGTCGTAATCTTTGTGTGTCTTCAAAAATTATCATCAAATGTTTCTTAGTCTTCATTGAAATTAAAGACGATTTGCTCGACATCATGTTGCCAAGACATTCTTTTCAAAGAATCTCATCTGTACAGATTAAATGCAATTAATATTAAACGTGAAATGGTTTTATTACGAAATATATGTATTTTAGTAAGCATTTTATTTTTCAGTGGAGTACCTTATATTGTTCTTATCATTTGCCATGCATTTACAATTGAATCTGCGCCGGAATGTTTAGTATCTATTAGTTGTTAGTTTGATTAATATTTGCGGATCATCCATGACAATTGCTTTATTTTACTTGAACAAAGATATTAAAAAAGACACAAAGACTAAACTAAATGATTTTTTGACTCGATTTTTTATTTATCCATGAGTTGAAATTTTTACAGCGCCTTCAATAAATATTGCATGTTTAGAGGACAAACTGTACAGTGAATCATAATAGCTATTAAGTGTAGGTAAAAAACAGCAAGTGTTTCGTTCTTTATTTGTCATAAACAGAACAATGGCGACAGCAGCAAGTCGAAATTCTTGTTTCGTATGTGGAAGTGGAAAGGAAAAGGCGACTTATAAATGTGAAGGATGTTTGAAAAGTTATTGTAAAAATCATTTACAAGATCATCAGAAAGAATTAGAATTACAACTCGATGAGATCGAAAATGAAAGAAATATTTTTCGACAAACTCTTTCCGAACAAATTAAACAACCGAATAAACATGAATTAATCCAACAAATTAACGAATGGGAACAACGTTCAATAAAGAAGATTGAAGAAACTGCGGAGAAAAATAGACAACTCATATGGAAACAAACAAGTGGACATTATGAAAAGATTGAAACCGGATTGAAACATTTAACTGACGAAATCAAAGAAACTCGACAAGAAAATGATTTCAATGAACTGAATTTAAATGATTTAAGAAAAAAACTCGAAAAACTACAACAACATTTGAATAATCCTGCGAATATTTCATTAAGAGAAGATACTTTATCATTATTTATCAACAAAATCTATATCTATGTGGATGATACACGCAGTATTCCAATTACTTTGAAGTGGAAACAAAATGCAATAACTGTTGCTGGAGGAAATGGTGGAGGTGAGAAATTGAATCAATTGAATCAACCTTGGGGTATCTATATCGATGATGATAAAACTGTACATGTTTCTGACTATGACAATCATCGTATTGTTACATGGAGGAAAGGTGCAACAAGTGGTGAAATCGTAGCTGGTGGAAATGGAGAAGGAAGCAAAGATCAGCAATTAAATAGTCCAACAAACGTTATTATAGATAAAGTAAATGATTGCCTAATTATTACTGACTACGGGAATAGTCGGGTAGTTCGATGGCCTCGTCGTAATGGTAGGAAAGGAGAGACAATCATAAAAAATGTTAAATGTTCTGATGTAATCCTGCATAAAAATAAATATTACTATGTCTGTGATAGTGAAAAACATGAAGTAAGAAAGTGGAAAATAGGTGAAAAACAGGGAGTTCTCGTTGCTGGTGGAAATGGTTGTGGAAATAATCTCAATCAATTGAATACACCACAGTGGATCTATATTGATCAAGATGACACACTATATGTATCAGATTGTCTAAATCATCGTGTAATGAAATGGGCAAAAGGTGCAAAAACAGGAATTATTGTCGCTGGTGGACATGGTGAAGGAATTGGCTTAAACCAATTGGCAGCCCCTCAAGGAATATTTGTAGATAAATTAGGTACTCTTTATATAGCGGATGGTCGTAATGATCGAATAATGCGGTGGGAGAAAGATGCAAAAGAAGGTAGCATTATTGCTGGTGGAAATAACAGAGGAGACCGACCCAATCAGCTCAGTCGCCCTGTTGGATTATTATTTGACGAAGAAAACAATATCTATGTTGCTGATTATGATAATCATCGAATACAAAAATTTCTAGTACATAATTGAAATCACAAGTTTGATTGGCCTATTTTCATTTTAAATAAAGAAAAATAGAGCAAGACAAAAAAAATGTCGTTCTCAATCGTTTCATTTTGTTTAAAGTGACATGGAATATGTATTATCGACTTTCACAGTCGTATTGAGCAAGACAGAAATAGTGTTGCGTTCCTGTCGTTTTTTTTATTCATTATTACTTTGTATTTTAAGTGCTTTCTGTTCCTCTCAACTTTGAGCGAAGACAGATTAATTATAGAAAAAGACAATATAAGCAGTGTAAAGACAGAAGTTGAAAAATAAGACGTCATGTCAAACACAGCAGAAACTCTTAAGAAAATCTCTCGTTATTTGAATTATATACTCGCCGTACCAATGATTACATTTGGTATGATCGGATCCATATTAACAGTCACTATGTTCATTCGGCGACAAATCTTTTGGAATAATCCAACAATTACTTATCTTCTTGCTGGTGCAATTATGACTGCTGTTCATTTACCAACAATTTATTTAGCAATTATACTTGCTAGTGGTTTTGAAACGTACGTTATGATGAAAGATAATATTTCATGTAAATTATTTAATTATTTTCTCTATGTCACAACTGCTGCAGCAATTTCGTTTCCCGGTTGGGCAGCATTCGATCAGTATGCATGTACGAATCGTGCTGCGAATTTTCGTCATCGTTGGAGTTCAATGCGTTTTGTTCGACGTGCAATTTTTGGTACGATCTTATTCTGGTTAATTTTCTATTTACCCGTTTTTATTTTAACAAATATCAATGCAAGCGGTTGTTCAATTGAAATTCTCTTTGTTCGACAATTGAACAATTATGTTTTTACACCATTAGTATTCACGATTTGTCCTGTCATATTGGTGACATTTTTTATGCGTGGAATTCTTGCTAATCTTCGTTTGACAGCTGTTGTCAATCGACATACACGTTTAGAAAGGCAAATACGTCGAATGATTATACCTCAAGTGGTTTTTCTTGCTATATCCGGTTTTCCATTTGGTTTAGAATCGTTCTATTTAGAATATACAGCTAATGTGCCAAAAAGTGACGTACGTGCAGCAGCTGAAGGTGTCGTTCTTCAAATGTTCCGTTTATTTTATCATGTGAATTTTGTTTGCACATTTTATATTTATTTTTATATGTCAAATGAAGTTCGACAACCGATCAAACAAATTGTTGATCGATTAATTTCAGTGAATCGCGTTACACCAGCACAAACAACAATCTCAGCACGATCTGCAGCTGCAGTTAATAATCATATTGCTCTTTCGACAAATTAACACGCTTTTCTCATCCCGAAAAAAACAAATTATAACCTGCTTATAATTAACCTCTTATCAAAGATTTTTGCAAATCTAATTGAATGTCTTTTTTTGATGTTTTACCATTAAAAGTTAAAAATAAAAGAAGAATGTATGTATGTTAATTAGTAGTTTTATATCATGCAGCGCCAGATGAGCTGAGTAAACTGTTGTTATCAAATAGATTTTTCAATGAAAATTTCACAGCGACAGCGTCTTTTATCAGTTTTACATGCTATAGAGGACAAATCTTACAGTGAAGACTAACTATTGGATACAGGTGAAAAAAACACAGAAAGTGCTTCGTTCTTTATTTATCATAAGCAAAAGAATGGCGACAGCAGTAAGTCGAAATTGCTGTTTAGTATGTGGAAAAGAAAAGGCGACTTATAAATGTGAAGGATGTTTGAAAAGTTACTGTAAAAATCATTTACATGATCATCAAAAAGAATTAGAATTACAACTCGATGAGATCGAAAATGAAAGAAATATTTTTCGACAAACTCTTTCCGAACAAATTAAACAACCGAATAAACATCAATTAATCCAACAAATTAATGAATGGGAACAACGTTCAATAAAGAAAATTGAAGAAACTGCGGAAGAAAAATAGACAACTCACATTAAAACAAATAAGCGGACATTTTGAAAGGATTGAAACCGGATTGAAACATTTCACTGACGAAATCAAAGAAACTCGACAAGAAAATGATTTCAATGAACTGAATTTAAACGATTTAAGAAAAAAACTCGAAAAATTACAACAATATTTGAATAATCCTGCGAATATTTCACTAAGAGAAGATACATCATCATCATTTATCAACAAGATTTATGTGGATGATACACCTAGTATTCCGATTACTTTGAAGTGGAAACAAAATGCAATAACTGTTGTTGGAGGAAATGGTGCAGGTGAGAAACTGAATCAATTGAACAAACCTTGGGATATCTATATCGATGATGAGGAGACTATATATGTCTCTGATCAGTCTAATCATCGTATTGTTGCATGGAGGAAAGGTGCAACAAGTGGTGAAACTGTAGCTGGTGGAAATGGGCTAGGAAATGAAGATCGACAATTAAATAGTCCAACAAACGTTATTATAGATAAAGTAAATGATTATCTTATTGTTGCTGACTGTGGCAACAGTCGGGTAGTTCGATGGCCTCGTCGTAATGGTATGAAAGGAGAAACAATTATAAAAGATGTCAAATGTCTTGATTTAATCCTGCATAAAAATGAATATCTCTATGTTTCTGACAATAGAATGCATGAAGTCAGAAGATGGAAAATAGGTGAAAAACAGGGAGTTCTTGTTGCTGGTGGAAATGGTTGTGGAAGTGGTCTGCATCAATTGAATACACCACAGTGGATCTATATCGATCACGATGACACACTATACGTGTCAGATCTTCGGAATCATCGTGTAATGAAATGGACAAAAGGTGCAAAAGCTGGAATTGTTGTTGCTGGTGGACATGGTGAAGGAATTGGTTTAAACCAGTTGGCAGCCCCTCAAGGAATATTTGTAGATAAATTAGGTACTCTTTTTATAGCAGATGGTCGTAATGATCGAATAATGCGATGGGCAAAAGATGCAAAAGAAGGTAGCATTATTGCTGGTGGAAATAGTAAAGGGAACCAACCCAATCAGCTCAGTCGCCCAATTGGATTATTATTTGACGAAGAAAACAATATTTATGTTACTGATCGTTATAACCATCGAGTACAAAAATTTCTAGTAGATAATTGAAATCATAATTTTGGTTGCTAGGCAAAGTTCTTTTTCTCCTTGCAATATGAGAGTATTTATTTAAGAAACATTTGAAATTTGAAAGAAATTATACTTGATTTGTTCGTCGCTCAATTAACCACCTCGTCCCATTGAAATAGTGTCGAACGGTAATTCAATCCGTAGATTTGTTCTTGTTTTCATTAATGTCGCCAATAGTTCAGCACCGTCATCATCTACCAAATCATTATCTTGAAGATCCAGTTCTTCGAGTGTCTACAATTCATAGAAATGTTTCATAGGATAAGCAATAAATATCTAAATAGGATGTTACCGTATTTTGTTGAAGTGCTTCAACAAGATATCGAACACCTTCGTTGCCAATGTGAATGTTTTCAAGTTTAAGCTGCTTAAGCGTCTGTAATGAATAGAAGATTTCAATTATGAATAGTATTTAACGAGTTAATTGATAATTATACTGTATTTTGTTGTAGTGTTTTACTTAAATATTGAACACCCTCATCTCCAACTAGATTCCATCCTAGATCAATATGTGTAAGTGTCTATAAAAAAAAGAATAAATAATCAATTTAACAGCAAAAACTGAGATTCAATTAAATATCGTAACTGTATTAGATAGGAGTGCTTCACTAAGATATCGAACACCTTCTACTCCTATTAGTGTCTCGGGAAGATCGAGTTTTTTCAATGTCTAAAAAACAAATAAGACTAACTTTGATGGAAAACAATAATTAGTTTTGAATATGACTGTATTGTGTTGTAGCACTTCACTTAAATATCGAGCATCTTCATCTCTAATTGGATTCCACCCAAGATCGAGTTGTGTAAGAGTCTACAAAAGAAAAATCAACAAAACTAAAAGTTTATATAGATGGAATGTTATACTGTGTTGTGCAACAATGCTTCACTTAAATATCGAACAGCCTCTTCTTTAATTTCATTGCCTGAAAGATTGAGTTGTTCAAGTGACTAGATAAAGTATAGAGCATATGTTTCATAGAAAGAAACTATAGTACTGTATTTTGTCGAAGAGCTTCGCTCATATATCGAGTGCCCTCAATCATAATTGAATTAATTCCGATATTAAGTTTTTTAAGTGTCTAAAATGAATAAATAAAACGATAGTCAAAGTTTTTATCATATGCTACTGTATTATGCCCCAGTGCTTCACTTATGAATCGAGCACCTTCAATTCCGATTACATTTTCTACAATATCGAGTTCTACAAGAATCTTTATATAAAAGTTGAATATATAATGCAACTAAATCAAAATTTACTGTATTGCATCGCAAAAGTTCACTTATACATCGAGCACCTTCAGGTCCAATATAATTCGCAACCAATCGTAATTGTGTAACTATCTACACAAAAAAATTAAATATAATAACACTGAATGTGTTTGTCATACTGTATTATGTTGCAGTGTTTCACATAGATGTCGAACACTGGCAAGTTCGATTCGATCGTAGAGATAAAATTTTGTGAGTGACTAATGCGGAATAAAGTTAATAGTAAATTTGATTTCACTTACTTGATACCGTTGATAGGAATTTATAATGGCATTTATCCGTTGACACACATTGTTGATCGAGATAAATAAATGTTTGTCATCTAGATGATCTAATACTCGATAGATCATTTCGATTGGTAATTTTTCAAGTGAAAAAGACATTTTATTTCAAATTATGATCGACTTCAAATGTCAGTTCGATTGTAGCTAAGAAAAAAAATGAATCATAATTTTTATTCACATAACATATAGGAAGAAAAGGGAAGATGGCAGTAGTGCTTTAAAAGTTTCTTCTCATCGAGTTGGAACTATTTTGTTGATAATGAATTTCAATTGAGGAATAAATAAAATTAATGATATGCCCGTTGTTGTGATTGACCAAACGAAAAATAACCAAATAAATTGAAAAGCTAGATAAACTGTCTGTCCACGAATCCATGAAATTACTACAATAACTATTGGCGGAAAACCAATCGAAATTTCTAGAATTATAATCAATAGAACTCTTCGCAGTACGATTAAATTTCGTTGTTGTTTTTGTTGAACTATCGTAGTTAGATTGGTTCTTTGGTGACGCAAAAATCGAATAATTCGTAGATAGAGTAATGAGATAAATAAAAAAGGAAGACCATAATCGAATAAGATTAACCAAATTAAAAAGCGAATGTTCATTAATTCGAAAAAGCAATAATATTCATTCGGTAGATATACAAAACCATGCCATATCATCGGTAGACTATTAACCAAACTCGATAAAAGAAATTCAACGATCAGCAATAAAAGATAGAATAATCGACATTGAAACAGTCGATTCATCGGATAAATAATACAGCAACATCGATACCATGTCTAAAAATGTATCATTTTTCAATCAAAATAATAAAACAATATAAATTACTTGATTAATGAGAATGAATGAAAGCATTCCAATGATTTGACCTGGTAAACATCCCATAAATATGCAAAATGGAGATTCAAAATTAAATCCATAGTGTTGACCTAGAAATGTTTGTATATGGAATGACGTTACAACGATTATAAAAAGAAAAATAAAAGGATATATAGTAGTTGAAATAAAAATAATCATTTTATCTTCACCGGATAAACGAGTTGAATAACAATGATAAATCACAGTAATCATGATTGTAATCGTAATTATAGATAATGCAAAATCAGAAGCAATCGATATGAAGGTGAGTATTGATACTACATTATCAAATTGAGTTTGATTCAAATTTATATTATTTTTTCCTTCCATCTCAAATGCAGAACATATTGAGGATAATGTCTGTATTTATCGAGACTTTTTATTTAAAACACTTGATTAAAAATAAAAACTTTTAAGGCCTGCACATATTTTCTTCCTTTCCTTTGTCGATTATAAAAACCAATTATCAACAGAGAACTTAATCTGATTGGAGATAATGCACTGATAATGTAGATTTATATTATTTTTCTTAATTTAAATTGATTATCTATCTCTATATATAAAGAATATCTGTGTGTCTGTGTGTGAGGGCTGCACAGGTACAAATACATTTTGTACTGAGAGTTCAACATTAAATGTGTTTATGCTCAAGTAGTCTTTTCTTTTGTTACTTTGGAATTCGTTTGTGTGGATGTGTTCATCCTAACACTCTCCCAACATTGCGATATGCTCGAGACGGGATATTTGTATGAGAACACGCAAGGAAGAAATCATCGGGTTAATAAACACTGTTTGCACCGGTATAAAATGTACTCGTACTCGCGCATCTCTGCGCTGATAATAGTTAAAATTCACGAAGATCTTCATCATTATGAAGACCCTAAGTTAAAATATAAAAAAACACAACAGTTGTGCGATATTAGACTGTTTTATTGTATCGACAGATGATATTATTAATTATTTTATAGATAAGCATTTCTCATATGCTAGAACAGAAAATATTTTTCATAGTACTTTTCTGTTATGAGAACCTAAGAGATGATGATGTTTCTATTGAAACTTTATTTTGTACTTTTTGTTACTTCATCAAGTATTACTTTTCCTCAAATTAATTTTTATTTGACTGATTCTACGAACGATCATGAACATGATTGTCTGACAATTGATATTTCACCATTCAACGAAATAAATGCACAAGAAATTCTGTCTTTTTGCTTAACTGAACCAATGGGAAAATGGAACAATCAATCGAATACTATCGATCATAAATTAACATTCGATCAACTTCGAAAACAGAATGTTACAAGTCAACAACTATATCACTGGTCAGCACCGATCGATCTAATTGAACAATATCAAATATTTCTCGATTCTAATCAATCATTACTATCACAGAATATCTTTTACAATTGTACACAACTAAGATTCGGTCCACAATGCCAGTATGAATTTATTTATTTTCCATCTGAACAACATTTAACATTGAAAGAAATCATGTCTCAATTCTATCAAATTAAATATGAACCGAAAAGTTTAACATGTTATATTCATTTGAAATGTGATCGTGGTTTGAAATCGATTTGTCTCGATTGGACTGAAATTTGTGATGAATATGTTAACTGTGTTCATGATCAAATCGATGAAAAATTCTGTTGGCAATTTAAGATAAATGAATGTAATGAAGATGAATATCGATGTCGAGATGGTCAATGTATATCAAAACAGTTCGCTTTTGATAATTCGAATATTTATGAGTGTCTCGATCGATCAGATACTGTTCAATCGAAATATTTAGAATTTAAACCGGAACTATATCGGCCGATAATTACTTGGGAAGATATTGCATGTAAAGACCAAACTCGACATATATTTGCAGAACCATATATGACAAGCTCATGCGATCCTACACGTAGGATACTTCTTAATATATTCATTCTCAATGATAAGCCACCTATGTTAGCAAATATTTGTTACTTTGCATTTTATTGCACGTTCTATTTCGAAGCATTGTCTTTGTTAATATGTAAAGATATATGTAAATCTGAGAAGTGTATATTAATTATTTATGAAACCTGTCCGGATATGATTATGATACCGTCTGCACCACTTGCTTTCGGTCATGTTCATGTTGGTTATCTTAAATCAACTCGCCTATATTCGTTTTATCAGCAACCAGATTTTCTCTGTTATGATGAAAATCTTTGTCAAGATTTCATATCAAACAATTCAATGTTAACGATCTATAATAATAAAATATGTCGTCGTATCGAAGATATTTCTATAGCATTTTCAAAACGTGGAAAATTTATTTCTACTCTCGACCGATATATAAGTACGCTACATACATATCTTCAACAATGTAACACTATACTGTATGATGGTGAAAACACTTGTAATAGTCCGTTTATTTATCAATGTCAAAATTCATCGAAATGTATCTTCATTTATTATCTTTGTGATGGAATTAAACATTGTAAATATGGTGATGATGAAAATTGCACTCTGAACAATGGAACTTGCTCGCCAATTGAGTCAAGTACACTTTTCAAATGTCACAAAAATAATAAATGTATTTCTTCGAGACAATTTAGTGATGGTATGTGTGAGTGTTCTTTATCTGGATTTTCGTTTATGTGTGAAGATGAATCATATAAATCTTGTGATCTCAATGATATAAACCAGTGTACTAATGAGGCAAAAAACAGCTATGTAACGGAATTCATTTCGTTTCCAACCGTATGCGATGGATTTCAAGAATTATTACCTATTCTTATCAATGGAATTAATCACACTGATGAAACAGAATGTCAATTTTGGGAATGTAATAATACATATACACGTTGTGATGGATTCTGGAATTGTTTAGATGGTGCTGATGAAATCGATTGTAATGAACAGGATTCCTTACTGAATTGCCCGTCACATCATCATGTTTGTATCGAACCAAAAACATTTAAATTAATATGTCTACCATTAGAAAAAGCAAATGATGGTCATGTTGATTGTCTTGGTGCAATAGATGAGCCAATACTATGTCGATCAAAACACGATCAACATAATATTTTTCAGTTTTATTGCGATACAATAGACCATACATATTGCTCGAATTTGAATCAGATTTGTGTTTCAAAATGTATTAATGAAAATCAAGATTTATTCTGTAATTTATCGAACACAACAAATAGAACATGGCTTTGTCCAAGCAAAAACCAAGCAAATACTTCATATTTAATGAAATACTTTTGTTCTCATAATCAAAATTCAAAGAAAGTACGATTGGCACATTTTTCTCTAGGACAAAACCGAACAAATAAACAACAACAACAAACACTAACTTCTGAAATCAAGGTTATGAAAAAAATATTTGATTATGATTTCGAATGTCATCGAGGATATCCTCTTCGATTATGGTTGAATCAAAATCAAACATTACAAAGTAAAATCATTTGTTTTTGTCCACGCAGTTATTATGGCCGTTTTTGTCAATATCAAAATCAACGTGTCTCTTTTACTCTTAAATTTCAACCGTATGCCGATTCTCGACGAACACTTTTTTCTCTAATCATTCAACTCATCGATAATACTACACAACGAACTATTCATTCAGCAAAACAACTGACTTATATCTATGCCAAACATTGTCAAACGAAATTTAATTTCTATTTAATTTATTCAACTCGTCCAAAACAATTCAATCGAACTTATTTTATTCATATTGATATCTATGAAAAATTAACATTTGGATATCGAGGTAGTGTATACATTCCATTACGTTTTCCTTTTTTACCGGTTCATCGTGTCTCATATGTTTTAAATATTCCACGTGATAATACTTCATTGTTGATAAACTGTCCTGCAGATCAACAATGTATTCATGGTCAATGTATGAAATACGCTGAAAATTCAAGTGATTTAACTTTTTGTAAGTGTAAGAAAGGTTGGACTGGTAAAGATTGTTCGATTCCATATAATTGCTCATGTTCATCGGATTCATTATGTGCTGGAATTGAAGCCAATGATCGACCTATTTGTATCTGTCCGATAAATAAATGGAGTCCACGTTGTTTACTTTCGAATACAATTTGCTTGTCGAATACAAATTCAACTTGTTTAAACAATGGTCAATGTATTCTTATCGATGATAATTTAATTTCCGAACAAAAATTCTTTTGTATTTGTCCGAAAGGATTTAGTGGAGATCGATGTGAAATTCAAGGTTCGAAAATCATCGTTTCATTTGATCTACAAGATTTAACATTAGCCGATACAATGCTTATTCATTTTGTTGAAATTCGAGAAAATAACACAATCAAAAATGGTTCAACATTTCAATCGATTCCATTCCATCAGAACGAAATTACTATTCGATGGTTTCATCCATTTCATATCGCCTTTGCTAAATTATCTCATGATGCCTATTATTTAATCAATGTTCACAAAGATTATAATCGATCGAGAATTATTAGAAAATTAATAACATCATCTGATCGTTGTGGACACATGAATGAATATGTCAATGACACAATTATCAACTATCCTTTAATTCGTCGAATTAAATACTATCATGTGCCTTGTCAAAAGCCGATTTCTTGTTTCTACGATCGAGATCATTTCTGTTTGTGTAATGATTTCGGATCACATCGTGTTGCCAATTGTTTTCAGTTCGATTCATCAGTTGAAAACAATTGTTATAAATTAAGTAATTGTCAAAATGGCGGTCAATGTGTTCAGGATGATGCTCATTGTCCTCAAACATCTCGATGTATTTGTCCTGCATGTTTTTATGGTGCTCTATGTCAATTTCATTCGAATTTATTTGATCTATCGCTTGATGGTATTATAGGTTCTCATATTCAACCGAAACTTAGTTTATATCATCAACCTGTGGTCGTCAAAATAACACTAACATTAATTATCCTCATGACTGTTACTGGATTTCTTAATGGTATATTATCTTTTTTTGCATTTGGAAATGAAATAACTTGTAAAGTTGGTTGTGGGTATTATTTATTAGGATCAACCATAACAACATTATTTACTTCGGTACTATTAATTTTGAAATTTCTTACAATATATTTGGTACAAACGTCAATGATAAGAAATCGAATATTTTTGAAGATTCAATGTTATTCATTAGATTATTTACTATTGTTTTGTTTAAATTTAGATAAATGGTTAAATGCTTGTGTTGCCATGGAAAGAGCATTCACTATTATTAAAGGAGTACATTTCAACAAAAACAAAAGTAAATATGTAGCTAAACGAATGATTGGTCTTCTTATCTTGCTGATATCTGCATCAACAATATACGATCCAATTCATCGTCAATTAGTTGATGATGATAGTGATGGCGAACAAAAACGTACATGGTGCATTGTTTCCTACTCATCTCAAATCGTTCTTTGGGATCAAATGATATATATATTTCATTTTTTTGTACCATTTATATTGAATATTATTTCAGCATTAATAATTATTGTTCTATCAACGAAACAACGGCGAACAATTCGAAATAATCAATCGTTCTATTACACTCTTAATGAACAAATTCGACAACATCGTCATTTACTAATTTCACCGTTTATCTTGATCTTATTATCATTACCACGATTGATTATTTCATATTTAGCTGGATGTATGCAATCCAATAGAAATCCATGGATACATTTGATTGGCTATTTAGTTTCATTTATTCCATCAATGTTAGTATTTATTATTTTTGTTTTACCATCAAAATTATATCGAACAGAATTTCGAAATTCAGTAACTCATTATAAAACAATATTTGAAAAGCGAATATCTTGTATTCTATGTTTTAGTCAACATGAATAGTAGTTCCAATAAAATATTGAGGGTGTTGAGGGTAGCAAGCAGTAGCGACTTTGTAGTACTACTACCTGTGAAAGAATTTATTAATCAAATTTTTCAAGATAGACACTGACCATCTATCTTGATTTGTAGCCGGCACGTCGGCTAGTTATTTATATAATTATTGAACTTGTGCGATTTGATTTGTACGAGATATTTTCTTGGTAATAAATTTCAATTGAGGAATGAATAAAATTAATGATATGCCCGTTGCTGTGAACGACCAAACGAGAAATGACCAAATAAATTGAAAAGCTAGATAAACTGTCTGTCCACGAATCCATGAAAGTATTATAATAACTATTGGTGGTAAACCAATCGAAATTTCTAGAATTATAATCAATAGAATTCTTCGCAGTACGATTAAATTTCGTTGTTGTTTTTGTTGAGCTATCGTAGTTAGATTACTTCTTTGGTGACGTAAAAATAAAATAATTCGTAGATAAAGTAATGAGATAAGTAAAAAAGAAAAACCATAATCGAATAAGATTAACCAAACAGTTATGCGAATATTCGTTAATTCAAAAAAACAGTAATGTTCATTTGGCAAATATACAAAATCTCGCCATATTATCGGTAGACTATTAACCAAAATCGATAAAAGAAATTCAACGATCAGCAATAAAAGATAAAATAAACGAGATTGAAACAATCGATTCATCGGATAAATAATACAGCAACATCGATACAACGTCTAAAAATTGATTATTTTTCAATCAAAATAATAAAACAATATAAACTACTTGATTAATGAGAATGAATGAAAGCATTCCGGCAGTTAGACTTGGTAAGAATCCCATAAATATGCAAAATGGAGATTCAAAATTAAATCCATAGTGTTGACCTAGAAATGTTTGTATATGGAATGATGTTACAACGATTATAAAAAGAAAAATAAAAGGATATATAGTAGTTGAAATAAAAATAATTGTTTTATCTTCATCGGACAAACGAGTTGAATAACAGTGATAAATCACGGTAATCATGATTGTAATAATAATTATAGCTGATGCAAAATCAGAAGCAATCGATATAAAAGTGAGTATTGATACTACATTATCAAATTGAGTTTGATTCGAATTTATATTATTTTTTCCTTCCATTTTAAATGCAGAGCATATTGTGCGTGATGTCTATATATATATCGAGACTTTTTATTTGAATGCCGCATTAAAAATAAAAACTTTTAATGCCTACACATCTTTTCTAACACGCATTTTCTTTCTCTTTTCTTGCTTGGTTGACTTTTCTCATTTAATGTGGCGTCAAATTAATGGGAGAATATTGTTACGAGTTTGCGGCAATAATTATAAATGATACAAAATCGGAAGGAATAGCGATAATATTAAATCGAGTTCGACTCGAATTTACATTATTTTTTCTTCGATTTCAAATCTGTATAGTATATTTCAGTAAAAATTAAAAAAAAGACTATAACATTTTCTGTTCTTCCTGATGATTACCCTTTCCTTTCTGCATGACTATAGATTTATCCAAGAATAATTAGTCTAATGAGATAACTCGCCTTTATGACACACCGCATTCATTATGTTGAGCTATATTTGTGCATGTTTTTCTTCTATCGTGCAAAAGACACATTCTTGTTTCTTAGAAATGTCAACTAGAACTATTCAATGATGCTACAGAACGATTATGCATATATACCAAAATAATGGAAGATTATATTCTCGAGGTATGTATGATTAATCTATAGGCGTATGAAAGATTTGAGACTTAAATTAAACAAAAAGAAAATTGAGATTATTTTCTGCAAATATAAAAGCATTTCAATGTTTATGCTTTTAACTGAAGTTGTTTTGAAAATAAATTTTCACTTTCAAAACGCAAACATATTCATTTCATCCATGATGCTCTTAATACTGTTGCATTTTATATCAATTGTTCAGTTAATTCAAGCGGCTGATTATAATGTAAAGTAGAAATATGAATACTTAATTAATACGATATTTGTATTTTAGGGTGGTACTCTCAGTTGGAGAGCAGTTAATCCATATACAAATGGAAGTATTGTAGAAGTCATTATTTATCAAAAACATACATGGCCATTATTGAATCTTGGTTGTAATCATTCTTTGATTGCTAGTCAAGGATGGTATACAGATGGTGGTGGAGCTTTTACTGGTCAACCATTTATTCAATGTCAGTCAACTGTAAGTAGTTGTACAGGAACTGGCTTTACAACAATCAGTCAACGAACGTATTGCACTGATTTTTCTACTCTCTTGGGAACAAGTAGTGGAGCACTTATGAAAAAAATAAATCTTGCTCGCTCGACAAATATTACAGTTGGATTTACTGGAACAAGTTGGCCTAGCGTGATTCGGAAACCGAATGGTGCAGTAGCTTCTAGTTGGAGATTAGTAACTCGAATTAATTTGCCACAAACTTATCCTATAAATGTATCACCAAGTATAATTTTATTTTCAAACATTATAGTATATGAGATCTGTGATTTACTCTCTTATAGTTGTTAGTTCTTTGCCTGTGATTCGTGTCCTGGAAGGTCAACTAGCTAAAATTCAAATTCCAGTTTTGGATTTTGACGTTACAAATGACATTCGATGCAGATGGGCTAGCAATACAGGTGTTCTAGGAGATGAATGTGCTGATGTGTGTGAAAATCTACCTGGTGCCAATATTTCTCAGTCGGTTTATACTTAATATGAGTCTTTATAACAATGCTAAATTTAGATCCGATTGTACTTTAACATTGATGGCGGTACGACGAGCATATGATATTAGCATCGGCAGCAATTCAAGCACGTACGTAGCTGCAATTATGGTGGAAGATTTTACTAGTACATCAAGTAGCACACCACTAAGCTCAGTTCCACTCCAATTGTAAGACAATTTTGTTCTCGATTTGCTTGATCAATTATAATCTACGTATTATATTTGTCTATAGTTTAATTACTACATATTCATCACCTAATATTAGCGGATCTTGCGGTCTAATACCTCAAATCATAGGTGATCGTCCTAATCGAGCTTGTATAGGTAAATATTGATTGTCGTTTTTTTCTTTATACATATTCTATTGTTCTTTGAGGTGTTTTAATTAATGAAACTATTATTGAGCGTATTGTAGCCACGGTTTATTGTGCTAATAATTCCATTACTGAATTTATCACATCATCTCCTTTGTACATGAAACAAACTAGTATTAGTCAAGTGAATGGAAGTTCATACATGTGGTATATAACGTTGACATGGACGCCAACTGACGATCAGTTTGGACCTCAAGTTAGTGTACAATATGTCAAAAAATTTTCAATGACTTTGTTTTTCCAATTGAATAGATATTTTGCGCTGCACCTGTTGATCAAAGAGGTCTAACTGGTTCACAATATTGTCTCAATTTTATTGTTGGATTTAGCTCACCGAATTTCATACGACCGTCTGCTGTTCAAGGTTGAAAACATTTTCAAAAAACAAATTGAATCATTGAAAAATAATTCTTTCTAGGCTCAGCATCGCCATTAGGCACAATTTTGTCAAATCATTCACATTTCAGCATTCAAAGTACGCTCTATTTCTGTATGTATTTTTAAAAAATCCGTGCTATTATCTACGTAATAGGTACTTCTGCTATAAATCGTCCAACGCGAAACGGATCGTATGTACAAATATTCGATACATTAAATTCATTGATACCTGCATGGGAAATTGATTGTGGATATTCGCCCTATTGTATCTACAATGGGAATACATTCATATTCTATGTTGTTAATGCGACATGGATTAATCAACATCATTATTATATTCTATTTTCAAGTGGAGTTTTAACAGGCAATGTGTTTTGCGCACCTGAATCAGCACCTATCACTGGTATTGAATTTGCTTTTTTTCTCAATCGGGTTCTCATCTATGACTTAGATCCAACGTTTTGGACATTCGATATTTGGAATCCACTTCTTTCAAGTACAACACCCTCAACAACAACTCCACCAACAACTGGTACTATCACTACTCGCGTATGTTCAGATTTTGATAATATACTGATTTTTTATCTCCTTTAATTATTAGCCAATAAGTACAACAACTCCTAATCCTTTGATTACAACGACTGGCATAGTTCTATCTACTCTATCAACGACGACTATCACTACCACTACGACAACATCTACCAATCGTATCAATACAACAGCTGAAAATCATAAATCATCAGAACAAAACAATCAATGGTTGCAACCGATGATAATAGGAATTGTTATTGGATCACTTGTGATCGTTTTAGTCATCGTTTTATCCTCGTATATTTATTGCACAAGAGTAAAGAAAGGAGCAAGCATGCAACCGTTGATCCTAGGTTCTTCAGAACAACCTTTCACAACAATCGAAACACAAGAACAATCAAATGAAATTCCATCCTATGAACTTCCGGTCATTCTCGAAGATGAAGACTAGAATAGTGATATGATATTTCTTTAATAAAGCGAATGATACTAAGACACTAATCGTTTTAAGTATTAACATAAGTAAATCGTTGAATGATAGGTCGACGTTTTGGTTTTTTTTCATGACGAATTCGTTCTAGTTCATGTTTTACTGGATCGATTCCAAAACCATATTTGAGTACATCCATAATAACAATAAAACCGACGACAACCACTAGAAATATAATTGCAATATAACCAAATGATTTCGAAACAAATTGAAGAATAGCTAATTTTGTTGAAACAATTTCACAATATCGACCTGAATAGTTCTCCGTAAGACATTCACATGTATAATTCATAAATAATGGTCGACATGGAGCATTATTTTGACAGCTAATATTCTCACAATAATTTATCATTTTTTCACAATAATTACCAGTCCATCCTTGTTGACATGAACATTTAAATGTTGTATTTAATATTTCATTACAAGTACCATTGTTCCAACATGTTGTCGGTTTACATAGTCGAGTATCCTGTTGACATTGAGGACCAGTAAAACCTTTCGAACAATTGCAAATGTAACCAAGATCAGTTGATGTCGAATTCCAACAAATACCATCGTTTTTACAGGGATCAAGTAGATTACAGAGATTCGACGAGATATTACAATTCGTACCGATCGTATTCGTATCATGACAATTTGGAATAAAATAGGGCACGACGAGGATTTCATGAGGAGTTAATTGTGTAGTTATTTCATCTTGAAAATGATGGCATGAATTTGATTGGAATAAGAATTTTTGAATTCTACTATTACCAATATCCATAACAAGTAAATTACCGAAACTATCAAAGGCTATAGTTCGTGGATGAGACAATTGATTGGATGCTGAACCTTGTGAACCAGAGCATCCAACAATACAACGAAAACCATTTACATCCGAGCCAATTATTCGATGATTTTCATTATCTGCAATGAAAAGGTATTTATTTCCATCTAATAGAACATATAATGGTCTATTAAGTGTAATTGTGATGTTTAATGAAGTATTTCCTGCAACTGTAATTCCATCTAATTGTCCTAATCGAAAGAGTTGAACTCGATTATTTCCAAAATCTGCTACATATAGATCAAAATTAATATCAACAAATATTCCATTTGGAGACGCTAATAAATTAGCAGCAGAACCACTGATACCATTTCCAGCAACAGTTGCGAATGTTGTCATATTATCACCTAACCATTTCTTATATACTCGGTGAGCAATGTCAATTGAACAATAAATACTATTGCTAATATCAACAAAAATTCCAAAACAATTTGAAGAAACCGATCTAATATGAATGCTTTCGTTCATATTCATTGTAAATTTATCTATTCGTTGATTGGATAAACCATTATCAATATAAATATCGCCATTGTTTGTTACGAACATAGATTTCGATAATGTCCAATTACCGTACAAAGTTCTATTTGGATAGATACTATCCTCAAACCAGATCAGTATTTTATTATTATTGTTGTTGACTGCAAAGATCGTATTATTATTGTTGATAAATAGAGCATCAGACTGTGATCCGATTAAGGTCGAATTTGCTATTGTCGTTGCATTGGGATTCCATGTTGCATTTGAACAAAATTTTGGTTGATTATATGATGGAACTGTAAATTTTAAAAGAACTGTACTATTAAGATTGAAAATAATTTGACAATTATACTCACGAAATGTATTATTCAATAGAAGAAATTTCTGCATACGATTATTATCTTGATCTAATACATAAATATTTCCATGACTATCGAAAGCCATACTTTTTGGATGGTATAATTGATCAGATTGAGAACCTAACAAACTACTACATCCAACAATACATCGAAAACCCTCAAGAGTTGACGCTATGATACGATTGTTGTCATTTTCTATAATAAATATATTTTTCTTGCCATCAAGTATAACATCAATGGGAGTGTGAAGTGTAATTGTAGGATATGATGATGTGCTTCCTGCAATTGTTATTGCGTTGAATGTGCCCGATTGAAATAGTTGAATACGGTCGTTATGATAATCTGCAACATAGAGAGCAAAATTGTCATCGACAAATATACCGCTTGGACAGTTGAATGTAGTCGATGTACTTCCAATATAACCTGTTCCAGCAACGATTGTTAAAACGTTTGAAGAACTACTCAATGATTTTGTCACAATTTTATGTTTTATACGCATTGAACAGTATAATGTATTGTTAATATCAATAAAAAGATCAAAACATGACGTGTCAATGTACATGATCACATCACTTTTGTTGCTATTTAGTGTCCATTTACTGATTTGATACGATGAATTCTGATTATCGATATAAATATCACCATTTATAGTAACAAAAATCGAAACTGGATGTATGGAATCAGTATAAATTGTACTTGGAGGATTCATATCATCATTCATCCAAATTTTAATCTGACTATTTTCTCGATTAGGTACATAAATGGTATTATTTCTATTGATAAAAATACCAACCGAATCTATGCCAATGTCATTGATATTAGCAATGGTAATACCATTTGGATTCCAAACAGCATATCGATGAAATATTGGTTGATTATACGAAATACCTATGTATATAGTAGATATTGATTAAGAAAAGGTGAAATTTTTCTTCTTCTAGGTTTAATTACCATTGTTTATCGACGATACTGTTGTTTGATCTAATGATACTTAAGAGAAAAATATCTATGCAACAAATAATTTAATCAATATGAAATGTACATACTGCAAGAGTTTGTTAACAAGACAAACTTTTGTATTCGATTATTATTCTCATCAGCAACAAATATATTGCCATGTTTGTCAAAGCTCATGGATCGCGGACCATTCAGCTGATTTGCTGCCGATCCACTTCCATTACATCCAACTACACATTGAAAACCATATGGTCCACTTCTAATGGCGCGATGATTCCAACGATCAACAATAAAAAGATATTTATCAGCATCCATAGTGACAGCAACTGGTCCATTCAACGCAATTGTTACAGTTGATGAACTACTTCCAGCTACTGTTATTCCATTTGTTTGATCCAATGGAAAAAGTTGAATTCTATTGTTGAAAAAATCTGCTACATATAGATCAAAATTAGTATCAACAAAGATGCCATTAGGCCCATTGAACATATACGATGTCGAGCCAGCAATACCAGTTCCAGCAATAACGTTTACATAATCCATTGTGTTATTCAAAGATTTTCTAATAACTTGATGAGACAGATCCATTGAACAATAAATATAGTTATGAATATCAACGAAAATATCGTAACATCGTGAATAGACATCCGTTACTAAAACATATGTTGACAAATTTGATGTTGACTTCCGTATTCCAACAGTTGAGTTCTTTTCATAATCAAAATATATATCACCATTCTCTGTTACAAAGATGGTGTGTGTTTCTTCTGAATCTGTTGAAATATTTCTTATTTGAATTGAATTTGTCTGAGAAAACAAAATAATTTGTTTATTAACTCGATTGGCTACATAGACAGTATCGTTTTTTGTAATAAAAACTTTCCAAGGATTTCCACCAATTAGATTAGAATCAGCAAATGTAACAGCATTTTGATCCCATGATGCATTTGGACAGAATTTTGGTTGATTATACGATATACCTGTTAACATTAGTATTCAAATGTTTTTATGCACTCGCATTAAACTCACTCGATATTCGTCTAACGAACATCATAATAAACCATATAGTCGTCAAGTAATCGAGGAAAATCATCATGAAAGAAATCAGTAAGAAATGTAAATGAAACTAAATTACTGACTTCTTGGATTTGTTTTTCAAGTTTTGTATTGCAAGACACAAACGAGTTCTCTGTTGTTTTAACAAATAAATAGAAAAAACATTATTGATAATACTTTCACTTCAGTTGCCAATGCGATGCTGATAAATTGAATACGAACATATCTTTGCTAATTTAATCGGTTAAATCAACAGTACCGTTTGTCGTAACAAAAACTTTCCAAGAAAATCAACCGATTACATTAGAATTATAAAAAGTCATGGTATTTGAATAAAATTTTAGTTGATTATACATTACCTATACAGATATTCAAATACTCGATAAAAATCAGTTAAAAGTGCAAATGAAAGTGCACCTAATAGTTTTTGAGTTTGCTTTTTTATTTATTGTCCAAATTTGAAGTAACATGAAAACAAATATTAACAATACTAACTTATTTGTTTACTTCTTGAAACCCTATATAAAATGATTATTCGATGAAGTATATAATCATATTAAATTTGAATAAAATAAAATTTAGAAAAAAAAGGAAATCATAGTTTATCAAGACATCTGTTCATGAATAATAAAAATTGTTTGATACGTTCACTTACCGTAGTTTACGCTAATAGAAAAATATTGATGCAATCCTGGATGAACTTTAAAAATAACTTTTATCAAGCTGAACTACCAGTGCATATAGATTATAACTAAGCCATCTGTTCTGTTTTATTCTCGAATAAAACGAGTATTCTTTTCCGTTCACTGAGAAAAAATGCCACATTCTGCTGATAAAAAGACGCCAACAGAAAATCAACTACAAAGATCAACTTTTTGTTTTCAATGGAAATTGATTCAAACTAGAACAGTTCAGTTGATTCTAGCAACTATTCTATTAATCATCACACTAAGTATCACTATACCGACTGTGCTTTTGAAAGAAAAAAACAAATTTACCGTGTCAAAAAATGATTCTGTTGCAAATTCTACTGTATTGTCTATCACAACGGAAAATCCAACTACATGGACTGGTACGTAGAATTTCTAACAAATTTAATTTTGGTAAAATTTATGATTTATTCTAGAAACAATAAAAACATGGAAATATCAAGGATATTTTGTAGCCGGAGGAAATGGTCCGGGTAATGAATTAAACCAGTTGAATGGGCTCTCGAGTTTTTCGATTATCGATGATAGTCAAACAATACTTATTGTCGATAGTTTCAATAAACGTATAATGGAATGGAAATGGAATGCAAGTTCAGGTCGAATTCTTCTTAGTGAAAATGAATCTGATTGGATGACTGATTCGCATTTCATATCAGCGGACATTATCTATGATGAAAGTACTGATTCAATTTATCTATGCGATGGAGTGAATAGAAGAATCATTCGATGGTCTCGACAAGATTTAAGCAATCGAGAAATTATAGTATCGAATACAGATTGTGTCGATATCGTAATGGACAAAGAACATTATTTGTATATATTAGACACAAGAAATGAAAATGTTAAACGATGGAAAGACGGTATTGGTATGGAAACAATTCTTGACAAAAATTTCTTTACTGAGAATAAGATAGGAACGTTTTATATTGATTTACGTATGGCTGTCGGTAGTGATGGTTCAATTTATATATCAGATTACGTTCGTCATGTCGTAGTAAAATGGGTGAAAAGTACGTCGAATGGTATTATTGTTGCTGGTGGAAATAGCAGTGGAAATGAACTGACACAATTGTTTTATCCTCGTGGAATTGTTTTGGATGATTCTGATAATTTATATATTGCAGATCCATTTAACAACCGAGTTGTTTGCTGGGAGAAAGGAGCAAAACAAGGCCGTCTTGTCGTCGGTTACAAGGATCCTGATGATTTTTGGAATAATTTAAATGGTCCTTCGAGTTTAGCTTTCGATAAACATGGTAATATGTATGTTACTGATTCGACTCATCATGGAATAAAAAAATTTCCTCTCGATTTATCGTAATTTTAAACTGTTATTTTCTTCTGCGTAGATATGCTTTCTATTTCTATTTACTTGTTACCAAAAAAATCAAACTCGAACTCTTCTTCGAATATATAATTATATTGAAAGTTGTCTCAAACTTCTATTTTTTATTCTTGTTTCGAATAACTGGGTAATATCCAACTTTTTCACTTTTATCTATAGATAAAGAGTTGCACATATAAAATGATAGTCGACTCGAACGAATTTTCACATTCAGTATGTCGTGCTCGTGCTCACAATGGAAAAATGTTGATTTACTCGACACAGTAACACCATTTAATACGAATTATATCTATCGAATGTATAATGAAGGTTGGTTGATGGCAACTAGTATTACTTCAACAGTCTTGTATTTCAATCCAAGTACTGCTAGTAATTATTTCGGTACTGTAGAATATAATCACAAATGGGAATGGGATTATAAAATAAGAGGTGATTGTGCAAAACGTCCTCAAGCATATCCAGATTATATTGGTCTAGTAGAAAAACTGCAATATCTTGAGATTAAAAGTGCTTAGTAATATTTGTATCTAATAAAAGAACGATGATTCACATAAGCAAAGTATAACTAACACGCGTGCTTTGATATATCAAATAAATTTCAGTGTATACAACAAGTACACTTCTTCTATTCATCTAATAATGAAAACGATTTTTCTGTTAGCATTCATTGTTCCTACTAATTATGGAGATGTTCTTGGTGTTGAAACTGATATGGCTCAGATTTTCTATGGAATACCATTTGCACAACCACCTCTCGATCAATTAAGGTATATTTTAGATCGAAATCACTACTATTATTTCACTTAGTTCATATTCAAGATGTAATAAAATAATCCAGTAGTTATATAAAGAGAGAAAATTATAACACTATTGCAAAAAAAAACAAAACTATATTGTTTGTATCACGAACATTTATAATAACATCATAGAAAGAATGCTTTCTCGAGCTACTATCGTTTATATTCTTATGGTTGTTATGTTATTATTTATTGATGTATCATCAAGGACATGTACTTCCCGGTAAGTATAAATATATTTTTACAATAGTGATCTTTTATTTTCGAATTTCAGATGTACTTAGATCGTCATGTTTCGAATGGTGATCATACATGTTTTTAATATGGATCATTGGGCCAATGATCGAGCTTCATCGGTGAATACACATGGCTTGTGTTTTATTTTATTCGAGCATGAAAGTTGTCAAGGACATTCGTTCAAAGTTGCACCTGGCACATCCTGCCATTCTAATTTCCCATCATGTAATTTTAACGATGTAACTTCATCATATAAGATATTCCCTTTTCTGAAAGAAAGGGTTATAGGCTTCTAAAATCGGTAGGCGAAAAGTCTTAAAACTATGTTTGTCCGGTCCAATCAGAAAATAGGTTTATGAAAAAGCAAAAATCAAAAAAATATGGATTTCAACAATATTTGCCCTGAATTTATTTTAGAAAAACAGCTAAAAAAGTTTTTTTTAGGCAGAATACATGGAGTTCTACAAAAATTTAACTTCGACTCGTTGCATTTCCAATAGGAAATGGCTAAACCTTTTTTCTAGTAAATCTAAAGTTGTGTAAAGTAAAGAACGTCATTATTGCAAGATTGATTAAATTATCTCATAAAAAACGCTACGAATGAAAAGAGAGTCCTTATCTAAACTTGGTAAGTTTTTATCGAAAAAACGGTAAGATCGTAAACGAGATCCTTATCTTCACTTGGCAGACTTCCTTTACCCAAAAAAATGGTAGTGTCATAAGAGAATTCTTATCTAAACTTGGAAGGTTTTTTTTACCATGAAAACTCTAGAATCAGCATCCGGGTAGCTTGAATCTTCTTGTATTGACTTTACGAGTGAACTTTGAGCCAGTGTCTTAAGGTGGTACGACGAAATTTCTAATATCGATGCGTACATTATACCATGCTTTAATAGTTCTGTAACCAAAAGCTTAAATTACTGCGATCGATTTCAAAAAAGAAATATAACGTGTGTGAAGAATTATCGTACATGAGGTGGCGTTTTAAGTAAAGTTCTTAGATTTTCTTGACTAAAGCGATAATGCCAAAGTGCTACCGAGTGAATTGACCATCAAACGTTCTCAAAATATAAATGTAAAATGATATAAATGCACTTTTGTAAATATGTTTCTGCACAGTTCTTCAATCCGAAACATGCTGAAACATTAGTCCTGTAAAGATTAACTTCGAATAGAAATCTTTAATAAACTAGCTTTCTGTGATGACTATATTAGACTTCTTTCAGAAAAGGATCAGCGAATCCGTCAGATGAGCGCTACTTGTGTTAATTCCTTTTGTTTCAATAAAATAAATATATTTTAGAGTCCTGCACGGGTACACTTTTTTCCACCCGAAACCGAACCGAGTTTTTCTCTCGAACCCGGACCCGAACCAGACCCGAGCCAGTTCAAATCATTTATTTTTCAAAATATATTTAAATTTCTAAATCTTTATTTGGTTCCAAACATATATATTACATTTACTTTCATCATACTTAATAAATAACACAACGAGTTATGGCAATCTAAAATTACGTAAAAATACTAGACTATCGAGTGAATCAGGACTGAGTTGTTATCATCGTGCTTCTAAAACACGGCCAGTCGCTAGTTCTCGGGTCGGGTGCCGGGTACCCGTCCGGTTTGCAGCTCTCTAATATGTTTACACCTTCAACTTCAAGGTAATAATAGTCAAGGGGGGGGGGGGAAGCGAACTTCTATACTTCAAGTATTTCTCGCGACTTCTTGGTACTTCTGTACTTCCGAAGTATGGAGATCCGCTTTTTCCCCCTTGGCACATATGCACTTTTTTATGGGCTTCATGCATATAGATGTTTATTAATCAATTGAGACAAATAGCAAATAAAATGTCAAAAAAATGTCAATATTTTTATTTATTCAATCAAAAAAGCAGACAGTTAGAAAACAATGCTTATCAGTTTATCATATATACATATAGCTAACTTGATAAAGAATGACAATTGAATTTCATCCATGAACATTTATTAATAATGAACGCATTGGATCACGTAGTGGTTCGTGTTGCAAAACACGAGGATGATGATGGTGGTGGCGAAAAATGTCCAACAAGTTCTCCTCATCCAATGACAAGGAAACCAAAGCGATATTGTTGTTTTAAATCGATTGAATTGATCTCAGCAATATGTATACCAATTATTATTGCTCTGTATACAATTTTGGATAATCATAGTAATTATTTGATTGCAAATGCTAACCGAGAAAACGATTTAGAAATAGCCGAACAAAATCGACAAAAAGATCATCAGCTTGCTAAAGATCAACAAATGGAAAATATTCTTATTGCATATCAAGATTTTCTTGGAAAAATTATTCTTGAAACGAAAGAATCTCTTCGAAAAGAACCGAAAGCAGTAGTTGTTCTACGATTTAAAACATTAACTGCATTAGAACAACTAGATGCCAGACGTAGAAACATCGTTATTCGATCGTTATACGATGCAGAATTAATTACTAATCTTATAAGCATACACTATTCAATTGAAGAACTAGGCGCTTTAAATCTCCGACAAATTCATTTAAAAGATTTAACACTTGGCTCGGATCGTGATTTGCCAGCATTTCCTCCTTGGGAGCAACGTATTTCTTGGAGTTATCTCTCGTTACCCCTTAGTACTTTTACAAATGTATCATTTCGTCATGGAATTCTTGATTGTGCTTATTTCGATTCAGCACATATGTATTTAGTCGACCTAAGTTTTACTCAAACAACATACAGAAAACAATGTTCGAACAGTACTGATGATAACGGTTCGGTTTTTTTAACCCACACCCAATTAGTTAACACAAGTATATATTATGTTTCATGGTATCATGCTATACTATCGTCGGCGACATTGACCTCAGTTGACATGCGCAAAAGTCATTGTTTTGAATGCCAATTTGTACAGACGAAGCTAAATCAAGTTGATTTAAGCTCTGCTGTGTTCACGCGTTACGCACATACGGTGAATCGAAGTGATTTCAGACGTATCTCTATGAATCAAGTAACTGCTTATAAGACGAAATTTCAATCAATCGATTTTACTGAATCAAGTTGGATGAACACTCAAGCTGGCAATGCTGAGTTCAGTGATTGTATATTTGCTTCTGTTGTATTTCATAATTCGTCATTTGCTGAAGGTATATTTAAACAATCTGAATTTCAAAATCTAGAAGCTTATTCTATTGATTTCAATCATGCTAAATTTTCTCATATTATTTTTTCAAATTCAACTATGGATGATATAAATTTCAGTTATTTCACGTGTGTCTATTGTACTTTTATTAATGTTACATTCGAAAATATTATTTGGACGAATGCAACAATTCGTTATTCATATTTTCTTAATTGTCATATTCAATACAATCAATTGATTAACGATGCACTTGATCTAACTGAAACAAGTTTATTAAATGAAACGACTAATTCAACGAATGATAAGCACTTTTTACGTTTGAAAAAAGTCAAATATTTTATTCGAATTAAAACCCGTGAGAGTTTTCTAACAAAAAATACTACCCATTTTTATTTGATGATGCTTGGCACTAATATTAATACGGATCTATTTGAAGTTCAATCAGCATATTCTCAACTAGCGTTCTATGACCCTCAACAAATCGATCATTTTATATTCGAAAATTATCATATTGGCAATGTTCGTTTTTCTTTTATTATTATTTGTTTTGTTTTGAGTTCAATTGCTATGAAATTTCTACTTCTAGATTACAAGTATAAAATGGAGTCTAATTTATGATCTTTCTGCTCTTACATGGATTACTCGTAACAGATTGCTTCTTGATTGGATAGAAATCGAAGTACCAATAGATGATATGATTTATAGATTCAATTGCACGCGTTGGTGTTGGTACAATCAGACTAAAACGCAAAGTACATTCGTAGAAATATCTGCACCGACGGAAATTATCCGAAGAACCAACAGTAAAATCAATAAATTCAATTGTCTAATTCGTATTTTGATGTTCATTTATTTTTTGTTTTTCTTAGTTATTTTATATAAAATTACAATTGTTACTGGTGATGAATTGGGAGCTGGTACAGATGACAATGTTTATATTATTATATTTGGTGAACATAATAAAACCGAGAAAATATCATTAATCGAATCAAAATCATCGAAAAATCCATTTGAAAAAGGCCAAATCGATGTGTTTGAAATTGAAGCTCTCAATATTGTAAAACCAATCAATATTCGGTAATCAAAGAAAAGTCTTTTCTTCTTTTGTTTTTAAAATGTATTTCTGTTTTGTTTTAAACTCAGAATTGGTTTAGAGACAACAAGTTCTTTATATTCATCATGGTTGCTGAGTCATGTCAATATTTATATACCAAAATTTGATCAAACATGGTCGTTTCCATGCGATAAATGGCTGGATAAATCTCGAAAAGAATATGAACTCTAAATAAATTTCATAAACTTTCTCCTTATTTGCTTATTTTCTTCTATATGCGACTATCTATTCTCGTAAATTAGAAAAAAAAACTATCATCAATAATGATATACAAATAAAAGCCTCTTATTCGTTTTGTTTTTGATGATGAGAATGTTGTTTTATTTCACTTCAAAGCAAACAAAAAAAAAGAAACGAAATGACTTTGTTTATTGTGATAAGGAGTGCTCATTGCAGCTCGTCTGTTATTAGAAACAAGTGATTTCTAAGTAATTAAAGCGAGAGTGAACAATTGTTTGTCGAATCAATCTTTCGAAATAATAAACGTAATATTAAAATTGCTTGTTTCTATGTAGTACACGATGAATTACGGAACGATAAAAATGCTATAAAATACAACTATTATGCTTGCTTTGCGTATCACGCACTATTTTCTCTTCTTTTTCTAATATCTATAAAGAATATGCAACTCTACATAAAATCATTTCATTTTTGATAAGGTTCGCGCAATGAAAAAATCAAGTAAACATTTTTTTGTATGATGCATATGGTTTGCTAGAGCATCAAAAGCCGATTAAGAATATATATTTTTAATAGTAAACCGATCACTTTTTAAGTCCGAAATTCGATAGAAAAGTTAGATGACTGAAAATCTTGAGCATGAGGATGTCCGTAACAAATGGTACGAAACGTAGTTCACTCGACATATTGTTAGAGATTTAATATTCGTTTGTAGATACGAAAGAACTTTTTCATTTTGAAATTTTTTTGTTACCGAATAGAATGTTGAATGTTGTCCGAAAAAGTGGACTAGTCATGATCGATATGTTAGACGCTTTTAGACTAGTCATGATGGGTATGTCAGACACTTCGGACTAGTCATGACGCCCGTCATCCCTTAATTTTCGCTTTCTTGGGCATTCTAGGATAAACATAGAAATTGTGATATATATTTCAGTGCAGGTTGTGATGTTGATATTATTGATTATAAACCAGATGTGCTACCAGTTATCGAAGATAAATGGTCTGTCAGTTGGAGATTTGATGTCATGATCACTATATTATATTTATCCTTCATTTTTTATTGCTATTAGTTTGATCGACAGAGGGTTAAGGCAAATTTTCAATTTGAAAAAGTCGTCAAAATATGATATCTGTTTGATAAAAAAATTTCATTTTATATTCGGCATGAGTGATGTAAAGAGTGAATCATTTTGTTACTCTATTGAATTATTAAGTGAGAGATATATCTACAATTGTAGATGATATCTTCGCATACCACGAATATATCAATTGTAATTGAGTATTTTTTCTTTTGTTCGAAATTATTCGCATTAATTAAATCACATGAACTCATTTGAAATCATAATTTAGATTAATTGAAAACATTATGGTATAGTTAACATGGACAGCCAGTCCAGTCCTGGTTCGGAACTACAATCGACTTCTCTGTTCACTAAAAGATAGTTACTTAAGAGCCTGAAGATCCATTTTAGAAGAGCATAGATAAACTCTGTTGTAATGATCCAAACTCAATATTTTGCTACACATGAATTCATTTATAAAATAGATTTACGAAAAGCAATTACAATAAAAGTAAAACTTCATATAGATTTGCTAATAAATGAAAGTACTTGTTTCCAAAATTGCTGATGTATTACATTGACCTTTGTTCAAAAAAATGTACATACTACCAGTATCTATACAACTGAGAACTATATCTTGATAGTGATCATTATTAAAATCACCAACTTTAAGTTCAACATATCCAGTTCTGAAAAAAATCTCAGTAAATTGTTAAAGTTTGAATAAATATTCTACAAAATATGGTAGATTTTGACTTACACATCAGGTTCTATTGCTAATATTCTATATATATCGAAATTTCCATTTCCATGTCCAAGGAAAATCTGTGCGCTACAGATTCCAAACGTTGGTACAATGATGTCAAGATGACCATCATTATTAATATCATTGACAGCAATGGCACCAAATGCATAGCCTGATGTAAAATTCAAGCGCATCTTCTCACTAAAACTACCATTGCCATGTCCAAACATCACACCAATTGCAGGCTTTGATATATACGGAAAGAAAACATCTTGTTTTGTATCTTCATTTAAATCAGCAACAGTAATACTTAGTGAATCTAAGCCTCCTCCTGTTCTGTATATTTTCTGTGGATCAAACGATCCATTGCCATGTCCTATGAAAATACTGATCGTTCGAACTAAACTACAGATGACTACGATATCTGAATAATTATCATTATTAAAATCATTAACAGCAGTCGACGATGGTTTACTAAACTTTTCCGTATTGAGTGTTACATTTGATGGAAAATTTCCATCAGAATTTCCAAAAAATACGATAACTTTCGAACTGTCAAAACATGCAACAACAATATCGAAATGATTATCATTATTAAAATCACCGACAGATAATCCTGTTGGTTTAGAACAGGATGTTTCGAAGAACGTAGTTCCTTTTTCGAATGTTCCATCACCATTACCAAGTAGTATGCTAATGAAAAGGGTCATATAGTCAGCAGAAACGATGTCAAGTATATCATCATGATTAAAATCAGCAGTAGTTAAAGACGTACCAGCATAAGTATATATTCTCGAAGACATAGTCGGTATGACAAATGTTCCATTTCCATTGCTAAGTAATACGAATACAGAACTAATAATCATTGAAAATAAGACTTTCTAGTTCGTTTATGGGAAAATATTTTTGAAAGATACTTACTCTTCTGTATTGTTGAATTCGTTATCCGTTGATTCGGGTAGAGAAATAAAACTAATATCCGTTTGATTATCATGATTGAAGTCAGCGGCAACAAACGACATCAAAGCAGCAGAACCAGGTGGAAATAGTATTATTTTTTCAAATATTGGCTGACACATTGGCACTACGTTTGTTGTCGTCGACGAACTCAATGGTTTTGTTGTATCTATAGTTGTAGTAGATGTTATTACAGTTGTTGAAGAATCTAGTAAAAATATATCAATAGAATTTAGTCGAATAGGAAAAATAGAGATTACTTGTTTGTATCACTTGAGTATTTTGTTCTCGAATAAAATAAATCGAGAAAATAACGAGAACTATTAGTAAAGATATTAGAAGCGAACATGTGAGAATACGTTTTAAGAGTGGTGTAGTCATTTGTGGTTGTACAGTTGGATCAGTTGGTTGCACTTCGAGAGTACATTCTGATTGAATTGTATTTGAACGTTTCTTTCGATATTTATTTAACTGAATTACTGACTGCATCAACTTCGGACAGATCCATTTCAAAGCAATCATTAAACCACCTTGAAGACCCAATAAATACGATATGATATAAATGATATTAAACTTCTGTATATAGTCATATGAACATAATGATGGTGAACAATCTTGAAAATATGATGAATAATTTATTGTCGGTAACCATTGAACAATAAATAGCTGATTGATTAGCTCATTTATCGTCTTATTCATTTGAGATTGAGTTGTTATTCGAAGAGGTTCAAGAGAATCAGTAGAATTCATATATTTTTGGATTAGATCAATGCACGAAACATTGTACAAACATTGTAGAGTTGAAGAAAGTAATGATTCACTTGGTAAACAACCAACTTTAAAACCTTCTATTGCAATTCGATCAGATTGATTTATTTTATCAATATAGTATGCTTGACTTGTACAATTCGAATACACTCCACATGAACATTCATTATCGTAAATGACTGATTGAGTGAGAAAATACGTTTCATAATCCACAGGAGCAATATATTTAAAATTTGTTCCATACGTTGATACGATAGAATTCCCATGATTAATATTTCGAATTAAGAAGAAAAGAAAATATAATGTTGTTGGAGCATTGATTTTGATCTGTTCAATTGAAGAATTTATGCTTTGATTAAAGTCATTTTCTGATAATAATTGTTTTGTTATGAATAATGTCGAGAGAAATTGTTTAATTGTATTATTAGTAGATTCAATCGAAAGTCGACATAAACCTTGAAGATATTGAAAATGAGATGATACAAAACGACCGTAATCATCTTTTTCATATATTGATACATTATTCGATAGACTCATTCGAAGATTATCTATGATTTCATCGGAAATAAATTTACTCGAACAAATCTGTATGATGAATAGAAATCAATATTTATTATTGGATATTTTTCAAAGAATTTTACTTGATGAAATTCAAGTTCAATTCGAACAAATTGACTGTACGATGATGCGATTGACGAACAAAGACATTTAAGATTTTGACCATAGATTGGTATCAATTGCTTTTTATACGTATCAAACGATGGTTCATTGAAAGTTTTTGTTATAATTTGTCGTTGAATAGTTAGATATAGTGCAAGAATAACAAAGCTGATAATAAGTATAAGAATATACAAACGAGTTGTTAGCTGACCAAGACGTTTAGCATCATTTTGATTAAGATTACTTCCGAAATAGCGAGGAGGAAATATATTTAGATTAAATATAGCATCATAAACTGATTTTTTCAATTGTTGTTTAAGTAATTTAAATCTTTGAGACCATTTTATATGAACTAAACGCTAGATAATAAAACATATTCAATATTTGACACTTGCACATACCTTGCTGCTGTGTATTCTTTACAGTTTTTCTTATTAAATTAAGAACAAAACTAACTAAATAAGGTGTAATTAAGTGTAATGATTGAACTAGACCACCAATTAATGATAGCAATGTAGTTATCAATCCAATGGCATCTTTTCCACGAATTTTCTTCGGATAAAAACAATAGCTTGGTGAGCATGATCGATAAAAAGTATCGTACGAATAAGATGGATTCCATTGTTCGATCATTGCATCTTTTAATATCAATGACATCGATGCATTTCTATAGAATCGAGTTAATGTTGAATTGTAAACAAGGGGCTTTACATCAAACCACGACAAATATTCCGATTGATACTCATATGCGTCTTTGATATAATTTATTAAAGTTGAAAAACAAATCGAATCTGAATATAAACATTCAAATGTTGATAGTAAGAGTGAATCAAGAATTGAACATCCTACGATTGAACCAGGTACTAAATAGGTTACACTATAATTAATGAAACGCATATTTTCACTAAGGAAAGCACCATCGAAAATTGCGGATGATCTTTGACAGTGAGCATATGTAGAACAAAAACATTGAACTAATTTCGAATGCATATTTTGAATATAGTTCATAGGAATCAGTAGCTAAAGTTCGAATTTAAATTTATGATAATCTATAGCTATACATCTACTTTACCTCTAAGAATTGTGTATCACTGGTGTCATTCGTAATCATATTGATAATAGAAAATACATTCATGCTGGAAGGTAAATGTGTCACTTTGTACATGAAAAATTGATCAACTTGCATATGAAGATCAACAGCATCGACACGATGAAGAAAACCAACAAGTGTCGATCGATAGAATCGACTAAGACTATTGTTAATTTGTGTATAGAAATCGTTTTCAGTAATGATGTTTGAAATAATAAATGATTCTTCTAATAAAAATTGATCGATACTATTATCAATCGTTTGATTAGCTAATTGGCAAAGATTTGATAATAAACTAAACGATTGATAAGCTCGAGAACGCCAATCAATATCAGTAAATTCAATAACAAGTCCTTGTAAGATAGATAACCATTTGTTTGAGGTAAAATTACTTGAACATATTTGATGTAAACTAGGAGAAAACGTCACTAATCTGTTATATGGAATGATCATTGTTGAACAAGGACATTTTAATTCTTTCGGATATTGTTTCTGAAGATCAATGTAAGTATTTAATGATGGACGTGCAACACTGAGTATAACTGTTTGAGTATTTAATATATTGAAAAAAAGAAGAACAGCAATGGAACCTAAAACTATCTTCAAAAGAAACAACGTAAATCACTAAAATTAATAAATACTTATCAAAAGAATTAAATAAACACGTGTAGATATTTTCTGTTGTTTGATATTGTTTTCTTCGCGTTTAGTGATCTGTTTAAATAAATTTAATTTCTTGATCCATTGAACGAATTTTGGTAAACATATTATATTACAATGATTATTTCGATCTTTGATTTTCATGAAAATATTTATTAAAAATGGTGAAATCAAACGAAGTATCATAATAAGACCGCCATATAAACTAATAAATAGTGTTATGGCAGATGAATAATTGATCTTATCTGTTATAGTATAAGTACAAAATGATGGATTACAGTTATGAAAATATTTTGGGTAATCGATTATTGTTATCCATTCATCGATAAATAGATTAGATAAATGTTCATATAAAGTCAAATTACTTTTTTTGGAATGTAGAACATAATCATTCAGATTGAAATTTTTAAGAGATGGAAAATATTCAGTTAATAGTTGAAGACAAGAAGTCTCGTACAAGCAATCAAATGTACTGTTAAGAAGACCTTCCAAAGGAGTACACGATGCAAAGAATCCGTTGACTATGGTCGAATTCGGTACAGGCAACTCCCATGTTTCATAATAAAAACCATCGGTACTTTCTGTATCTGTGAAGAAACCGATCGGAGTAATTGGATTATCACTACTGCATGGACTAAATTCTTGATATTGTGCCTGAGGTTTGTACGGAAAATATACGGCCTCGAGTATCCAAAGAAGTAATTCACCAGATACATAATCATTGTATGTCCGTAAAGCGACATTTGTATTGAGAGATGATATGAAATAGTTTGCACGAGTAACAATTCGAAAATAATCAATAAATGAACTGACTTGAGTTGACATACTGCTTTTAAAAGATTTTATCGTAGCATTGACTTTATTTCGAATGTTCATTTCAGAAAGTAGATCAGTACTAATGAGTTTAGTCTTATTTAAAATAATCTCATTTTTTTCAGTAATATATTGAGATAATGAACAGAAACTCGATAAGATTTGAAACTAAATAAACAACATGATATGGTTCATTTTTCGACTCAATTGTAAATTACCTGAGAAGAAGCCACTGTTCGAAAGTCTGCTTCGCCATATCTACCTCTATCAGGTAGATATACTAGTTCTATCCACTGATTACTAATGAACAAACTCGAACAAACATTGTGAAACTTGATCGTATGAGAAAGAAATGTTTCATAGGATATTGTTATTGTTGAACATGGACATGAAAGAATATCACCGAATTCAGAATAGAGTTTATTGAATTTCTCCACATCAATATCCGTAATCACAATTGTACGTGATTGTGGCTTCATTATTATACCATAAAATAAAATATACATACACACTATAACGATATTTTATTTACGGGCGATTCTCTCTCTCTCTCTCTTAGTTAGAAAAGAAGATTTACCTATGAACAATAGCGTGTATAATCGAGTTGCATATTTCTGTTTTTTAATACTAATTATAGGATCTTCCGAATAGTTATCATAATCATGTTCAGTTGGAATAAACAGATTGTAATTATATGCTCGATTATAAAACGAACGACCTATTGATTTTATCTTCAACATTGTAGTTTACCACCTTGGAAAATTTTTTTTCATTATGTTAAGAAATAAAAGAAATCATAGAATGGTTATATTCATCTCGATATTAGTTTTAAAAAGACATGACAAAAAAAAACTTCGTTTCAGGTCATAACCTTTTTTTTCTCAAAATAGTTTAATAAATGAGCAAAAAAAATTATCAGAAGAGAAACTGATTACACCGTGTATGTACATCTAATTAATCTTTCAACCGATTTTGATATGTAACTTCAATTGATCAAGCCATATAACTATTGTTTTGTCAACCTTATGTCGTTTTTTACTCACCAAAGACGACTAACAAAATACAGTATTCTCCTAAATTAGGATCGAACAAATGATTGAAATTCTCAAAGATCGAGATACGACAAAGAATTTGTTTGGTTAAATCTTTTGGAATTCTTCTCTTCTCTCTATACTTTTCTTTTCTTTTTTGTTATTCTTGTTTCTCTCTCCCTCTCTATTTACTGGAACTGCCGGGACATAACAAAACATGCACATTAGTTAATTTGATTTCTTTCTTCGCAGTTGAATCTTACTGTAACTAGTTTGAAAATATTTGAAGGTAAGAGTACATGCATGAAATTACATAGGAAAATTATCATTGACATAGTCTTGCTGCTTAAAACTTTAATAAAATCGAAACAATTTTTATGACCGTAGTTTTTGACCGAGAGCTCTCTGATACGATTTCGTAGGTGATTTTATGCAAGTAGATGTTATCGGAAAATAATTCAACCCATTTTTTCCACCGATAGAATCATAAAACAAAAATAATAGCGATAGCACTAACAAACCTTCCTTGTTGGTGTTTCTTCTTTGATTCACATCAGTTATGACGAGTTAAATAAAATGTAATCTGACAATATCACACCCTCAAGCTTTTTTCTCGCTCTATTTTCTTTTACTTTTATATTGTGTTAGAAAAATAAATATTTGCCTATAAAAAAATCTTAAAACTGTGTTGAAGTATACGTATGTTAGAAACTGCAGCTTCTATGACAATATTAACATTAATACTGTTGTACGCCTTCGACAAATAAAATATTCTGATTAATTTTTATTCTTCGCAGAAAATCATTGAACACGCGCGTTTTATTTTTGCAAAAAAATCTAGTTTCTGACTTCTATGTAGAGACATGTGCCTATTTCAAAATAATAAACAAAATATTTCGTCGTTTTTTCTTGATTTCTAAATTTTGGATTGGGCAATCCTGTAAAAGATATGAAAAGACTTTTTTCCAGAAAGAGCTGTAAATTTATTTGTTATAGTTTAAAACGTACAAATAATGATTCAATATTCTTTTAAGTGACCCAGTATTAAACAAACAGAGATCATATATATACTTTTGATACTTAAAATTGTTTATTTGTATTCTTTTTTTATGACGTAAAAGAAAGAATAAAATTTAATTTATTCTCCGTAGTTGCTGTTGAAGAATAGTTCTCAATTGGTAAAAGTCATTTATTATATGAACACTTACAAGCAATAAACTTGAAGTTTCTTGGTTAGAAATTATCACTTTCATCTTCAATATGGAATTAATTCTTTATTTTCATGAAAGTTTTATTGTATCGATAGTCAAATCTTCAAAGTTCATCTATAGGTCTTTCATTGAATCGACCAGCAAATCGAAGTATGATTTTCAATTTTTCCATTATATTATTAAATAGAAACAAGAAAATCAAATGAGTGAAAGTTTTTTTTGTATAGAATCGATATTGTCTTTCCAAAATAGAAAACGTGGATTATTCTCTGGAAAATTATTATGTTGACCGATTTCTACGGCACGCTGAAAATAGCACAAAGCAGATTTATAATCATTAATATTCTTGCTAACAACACCAATGTTATGATAGATATCTGCCAATCGAAAATGCAATGAAGGAAAAAACTTTTCTTCAATTGCTAAAGTTTTATAGAACTTTTCTGCACTATGATATTGTTTCAAATAAATCATTAGATTACCTAATCGATGCCTTTCAGTGATTCCTCGAATCTCATATCGAATGTGCTGGATAAGTGCTTGTAGTTGTTGATCATTATCTGCCATTATTTCTAATTCGACTTGCCATAGACGATCATCAATTTGTTTGACTTCACATATACGAAAAATAGTGTGCATAGAAAAGAGAATTTCTCTCTCCGAATTATCATAATAACCAAAATTAGCAACCGATGCAAATGGCGTCGTTGTATTTGTTGGATCGATTTTCATTACAAAAAGAATACCAACTATATCGAATGTATTCCGAGCACGACTTGCAAAATCCAATGAGGTTGATCTGTTCGAACTTGTCGATAGGAAGCTATTGAAAGATATTAAACCATTTCTACTGGTCTGTATTCTTTGAAAATCTTCATCTAACATTCCTTGTCCTCGATATACAATAAATGATTGTTCACCGGACGATCCTGTATGGAGTTGCTCGATTTGTCGATGTAGATCTCGCATGAAAACGCCCATCGTAATTACAACATCAAAATCTTGAGTACGCAATGCTCGATTAAGCATACGATAGGTAAAACATTCTCTAGTATACCACCAGATAGGTGAATGTAGATCATAATCATTTTCGAATTCTTTGATTATTTTTAATTCATTCAGATCGTCTTTGTTGACATCACTGCAAAACTCAGTTAATTCCTTGAGTGCAGATTCATCGTAATCCATATTGAGTAAGACTTCTTTTAATACTTGTGTATAAATGAAGGATTCATCGATCTGATCGAAATTTGTTGTCGATGAATTTGTTAATGGAACGATACTAATCGGTTCTTCATGTATATCTTGCTGTTCATAACATTTCATATCTCGTTTTAGGAAACTGCATATGGATTTAATATCATGAAAAACTTCTCTAACTTTACGCCAACTTTGAGTCCATTGTGTGTTCATTTCTTCATTCGTACAGAATAAATAAATCGATTCTAGACGAGAATTTTCATGAACTAGTGGAACGAAACTTTGACCGATAGTGTTCGATACAATTAATAATATTTTTTGATCTTGAATTTCCGTAAGAAATGTAGCACATCGATTTGTATCAGTGAATATTTTCAGACAATTTGTTACCATGCGAAATTGACGAATCCAATGTTGAAAACATCTCTCTGATTCATTAATGTTAGAATCTAACCAGACGAGAGTAGTTTTTTGTATTTCTACTAAACGAAATCGTCCTGTAACTTCCGACATTCGAAATGTTTTTGTTTTTCGTTTCTTTCTCTTTCACACGATGCTCATACGTAATTGTGTTCGAATTTTTTTTGTCGTGATTTCTCTTGCCGAAGGGTAAAAAATGTTGATGTATTTCTTAGAAAAGTGAATACATATTTCATTTTTTTTTCTTACACTGAATAATTACACAATGTCAATGGCAGAAGTTCATGGCAACGATCAAAAGACGACGTCTAGTTTATCTAAAGGACCTAGTCATCGTGTTGTATTATCTTTTAGTGCACGAGGAATAATCGATCGAGATTTACAGGATATCATTGAAGAGGATGTCATAAAGAAAGGCTGCACAGAATTGGATATGTCCGAAAATCTAATTACTCAACGTGGAGCATCAATTCTTGGTAATCTACTTGAAGTTAACAAAGTAAGTTAAAAATGGACATCTGTCGTTTTTCTTATGTTTGATTTTATGTATAGATAATTACTCATTTATATCTTGTTAACAATCGCATTGGAGACAAAGGAGCATTTCATCTTGGTCAAGCTTTACAAAGAAATAAGGTTTGAAAATAAAAAAAAATCAGTCTTTCTATTTCATATTGTTATGAATTGTGGCATATATAGACACTTATTGAATTGAGAATTGGTGGAAATGAAATTGAACGAGATGGAGCCGAACATTTAGCTAATGCATTGACAAAAAACAAGGTAAAATAACTGATTTGTTCGTCAGATAGAAAACTTTAATATATAGACCTTAACTCGATTGTATATGCAATCGAATGACATTCGTAGTGAAGGAGCTTCATGCTTAGCAACAACATTAAAAACTAATCAAGTTACTAATGGATATTTTCTTTCATTCATATAATGTTATATATAACGTTCAGACACTCACTCATCTGTCACTTGTTAATAACAGAATCGGAGTCGATGGATCCGAACGTTTAGCTGGTGCGTTAGTGTTAAATAAAGTAAAATATAATTTTATGACATGTGAATACACGATCATATGTTTTTCTTTCATATAGACACTTGTTCTATTGGATCTATGGAATAATCAAATTTGTGATCAAGGAGCAGCTTATATTGCCCATTCCTTGAAAAAGAATCAGGTATAGAGATATGTGTGCAGATAATGGCATTTGTTTTATTTTACAGACAATTACTCATTTATATTTGGGAAAGAATGAAATAACTAATACAGGCGTTCAACAATTATGTGATGCTTTACGAGAGAATAGGGTAGACAACCGTTTCGAAATAGATTAAATATGCATTCATAATACGTATAGACGATTACTCATTTAGTTCTACGTAAGAATCAAATAACAGAGAAAGGTGCTCAATTGTTGGCATCTGTATTGGCAGATCATAGTGTAAAATATCTTTTTATTTTTTTTACCTATATTTTACTCATTTATTGGTTTGTTTATAGTCACTTACTCAATTATATCTATATAAGAATAAAATTGAAGATAAGGGCGCACAGTATTTAGCTGAAATGCTTGCAAAAAATAAGGTTTGATAGATTATTTCGTTTCTTAATCAAAGATTTCGATTTGATTGTTGTTTTCAAAAGAAATTAAATGTATTAGACATTGCCGATAATGCAATTGGAGACGAGGGCGCGTCAGCTCTATCGAACGCAATTAAAAAAAATATGGTAAACGCGATGTTTTACTAGAATCATTACGTTTTTTTTTCATGAAGACCTTAGCTGTTTTGGACTTGGCTGACAATGCTATTGGAGACGAAGGTGCAGAAATATTAATTGACGGAATAATAGAGAAAGTATATCACACATAATTTTTCTTTTCATATACTATTCAATTGTTTGAATTTTTAAACTAGACGTTTTCCTTTGAATTAAATCTTCAGGACAACAACGTTAATGATAATTGTGCAGTACGATTGAATAAAAGAGCACAATTAAGTAGAAAACTCAACATTAGTTGGTGAATTATAACTATTGAACTTGAATTTTAATAACTATAACTTAGTTAGATCAATAAAATAAAAAAAGACGTCTATATCGTCATCATTTTACCTCGTTGTTTTGCAAATGTAAAAACAAAAAAAACTGTATAGCAAATATAAACCCGTCTAATCACAAATCTCGTACACTTTCTTTATTCAATATTAAATCAATTCATCCTCAATTTAACGGCATTGTTTCAGGAATAGCTGGAACAGCGGGAAATCTTGATGGACTAGTATTCAATTTGATTTTCCTACTTTTTGGTAGTGATTACTATAGAGCTTTACAAATTATCTTCACTAGCAACATGAAAATACACCTAGTTCACTACTTAATTTCTGAGACAATATTCAATATTGAAATTGAAATTCTTTAAAATTAAGAACTACTATTCATGTTGACTAAAACATAGAATACAAGATATTCGCTTTTGAAATATTGTTTTATAATGAGTTATTGCATTTCGAAATTCTGTTCGGTATAATTTTGATGGTAAAACAAAAATAATAAATATTAACATCGGTGGAATAAATGAAACTAAATAGCCGATCAAATGTATCCATGGATTTCTATTGGATTGCATACATCCAGCAACATATGAAATAATCAATCGTGGTAATGATAATAGGATCAAGATAAACGGTGAAATTAGTAAATGACGATGTTGTCGAATTTGTTCATTAAGAGTGTAATAGAACGATCGATTATTTCGAATTGTTCGCCGTTGTTTCGTTGATAGAACGATAATTATTAATGCTGAAATAATATTCAATGTAAATGGTATAAAAAAATGAAATATATATATCATTTGATCCCAAAGAACGATTTGAGATGAGTAGGAAACAATGCACCATGTACGTTTTTGTTCGCCATCACTATCATCATCAACTAATTGACGATGAATTGGATCGTATATTGTTGATGCAGATATCAGCAAGATAAGAAGACCAATCATTCGTTTAGCTACATATTTACTTTTGTTTTTGTTGAAATGTACTCCTTTAATAATAGTGAATGCTCTTTCCATGGCAACACAAGCATTTAACCATTTATCTAAATTTAAACAAAACAATAGTAAATAATCTAATGAATAACATTGAATCTTCAAAAATATTCGATTTCTTATCATTGACGTTTGTACCAAATATATTGTAAGAAATTTCAAAATTAATAGTACCGAAGTAAATAATGTTGTTATGGTTGATCCTAATAAATAATACCCACAACCAACTTTACAAGTTATTTCATTTCCAAATGCAAAAAAAGATAATATACCATTAAGAAATCCAGTAACAGTCATGAGGATAATTAATGTTAGTGTTATTTTGACGACCACAGGTTGATGATATAAACTAAGTTTCGGTTGAATATGAGAACCTATAATACCATCAAGCGATAGATCAAATAAATTCGAATGAAATTGACATAGAGCACCATAAAAACATGCAGGACAAATACATCGAGATGTTTGAGGACAATGAGCATCATCCTGAACACATTGACCGCCATTTTGACAATTACTTAATTTATAACAATTGTTTTCAACTGATGAATCGAACTGAAAACAATTGGCAACACGATGTGATCCGAAATCATTACACAAACAGAAATGATCTCGATCGTAGAAACAAGAAATCGGCTTTTGACAAGGCACATGATAGTATTTAATTCGACGAATTAAAGGATAGTTGATAATTGTGTCATTGACATATTCATTCATGTGTCCACAACGATCAGATGATGTTATTAATTTTCTAATAATTCTCGATCGATTATAATCTTTGTGAACATTGATTAAATAATAGGCATCATGAGATAATTTAGCAAAGGCGATATGAAATGGATGAAACCATCGAATAGTAATTTCGTTCTGATGGAATGGAATCGATTGAAATGTTGAACCATTTTTGATTGTGTTATTTTCTCGAATTTCAACAAAATGAATAAGCATTGTATCGGCTAATGTTAAATCTTGTAGATCAAATGAAACGATGATTTTCGAACCTTGAATTTCACATCGATCTCCACTAAATCCTTTCGGACAAATACAAAAGAATTTTTGTTCGGAAATTAAATTATCATCGATAAGAATACATTGACCATTGTTTAAACAAGTTGAATTTGTATTCGACAAGCAAATTATATTCGAAAGTAAACAACGTGGACTCCATTTATTTATCGGACAGATACAAATAGGTCGATCATTAGCTTCAATTCCAGCACATAATGAATCCGATGAACATGAGCAATTATATGGAATCGAACAATCTTTACCAGTCCAACCTTTCTGACACTTACAAAAAGCTAAATCACTTGAATTTTCAGCATATTTCATACATTGACCATGAATACATTGTTGATCTGCAGGACAGTTTATCAACAATGAAGTATTATCACGTGGAATATTTAAAACATATGAGACACGATGAACAGGTAAAAAAGGAAAACGTAATGGAATGTACACACTACCTCGATATCCAAATGTTAATTTTTCATAGATATCAATATGAATAAAATAAGTTCGATTGAATTGTTTTGGACGAGTTGAATAAGTTAAATAGAAATTAAATTTCGTTTGACAATGTTTGGCATAGATGTAAGTCAGTTGTTTTGCTGAATGAATAGTTCGTTGTGTAGTATTATCGATGAGTTGAATGATTAGAGAAAAAAGTATTCGTCGAGAATCGGCATACGGTTGAAATTTAAGAGTGAAAGAGACACGTTGATTTTGATATTGACAAAAACGACCATAATAACTGCGTGGACAAAAACAAATGATTTTACTTAATGTTTGATTTTGATTTAACCATAATCGAAGAGGATATCCTCGATGACATTCGAAATCATAATCAAATATTTTTTTCATGGTCTTGATTTCAGAAGTTAGTGTTTGTTGTTGTTGTTTATTTGTTCGTTTTTGTCCTAGAGAAAAATGTGTCAATCTTACTTTCTTTGAATTTTGATCATGAGAACAAAGGTATTTCATTAAATATGAAGTATTTGCATGGTTTTTGCTTGAACAAAACCATGCACTAGCACTATTTGTTGTGTTCGATAAATTACAAAATAAATCTTGATTTTCATTGATACATTTTGAAACGCAAATCTGATTCAAATTCGAGCAATATGTATGGTCTATTGTATCGCAATAAAACTGAAAAGTATTATATTGATCGTGTTTTGATCGACATAGTATTGGCTCATCGGTTGCACCAAGACAATCAACATGACCATCATTTGCTTTTTCTAATGGTAAACATATTAATTGAAATGTTTTTGGTTCGATACAAACATGATGATGTGATGGGCAATTTAGTAAGGAATCCTGTTCATTACAATCGATTTCATCAGCACCATCTAAACAATTCCAGAGTCCATCACATCGTGTATATGTATTATTACATTGCCAAAATTGACATTCTGTTTCATCGGTATGATTAATTCCATTGATAAGAATAGGTAATAATTCTTGAAATCCATCGCATACGGTTGGAAATGAAATGAATTCCGTCGTATAACTGTTTTTTGCCTCATGAGTACACTGGTTTATATCATTGAGATCACAAGATTTATATGATTCATCTTCACACATAAACGACAATTCAGATAAAGAACACTGACATATACCATCACCAAATTGTCTCGAAGAAATGCATTTATTATTTTTGTGACATTTGAAAAGTGTACTTGACTCAATTGGCGAGCAAGTTCCATTGTTCAGAGTGCAATTTTCATCATCACCATATTTACAATGTTTAATTCCATCACAAAGATAATAAATGAAGATACATTTCGATGAATTTTGACATTGATAAATAAACGGACTATTACAAGTGTTTTCACCATCATACAGTATAGTGTTACATTGTTGAAGATATGTATGTAGCGTACTTATATATCGGTCGAGAGTAGAAATAAATTTTCCACGTTTTGAAAATGCTATAGAAATATCTTCGATACGACGACATATTTTATTATTATAGATCGTTAACATTGAATTGTTTGATATGAAATCTTGACAAAGATTTTCATCATAACAGAGAAAATCTGGTGGCTGATAAAACGGATATAAGCGAGTTGATTTAAGATAACTAATATGAACATGACCGAAAGCAAGTGGTGCAGACGGTATCATAATCATATCCGGACAGGTTTCATAAATAATTAATATACACTTCTCAGATTTACACATATCTTTACATATTAACAAAGATGATGCTTCGAAATAGAACGTGCAATAAAATGCAAAGTAACAAATATTTGCTAACATAGGTGGCTTGTCCTGGAGAATGAATATATTAAGAAGTGTCCTACGTGTAGGATCACATGAGCTTGTTATATGTGGTTCGTCAAGTATATGCCGAGTTTGGTCTTTACATGCAATATCTTCCCAAGTAATTATTGGTTGATACTGTTCCCATTTAAAATTTAAAGATTTCAATCGAACAATATCTGATCGATCGAGACACTCATAAATATTCGAATTATCAAAAGCGAACTGTTTTGATATACATTGACCATCTCGACATCGATATTCATCTTCATTACATTCATTTTTCTTAAGTTGCCAACAAAATTTTTCATCGATTTGATCGTGAACACAATTAACATATTCATCACAAATTTCAGTCCAATCGAGACAAATCGATTTCGAACCACGATCACATTTCAAATGAATATAACATGTTAAACTTTTCGGTTCATATTTAATTTGATAGAATTGAGATATGGTTTCTTTCAATGTTAAATGTTCAGATGGCAAATAAATAAATTCATACTGGCATTGTGGACCGAATCTTGGTTGTGTACAATTGTAAAAGATATTCTGTGATAGTAATGATTGATTAGAATCGAGAAATATTTGATATTGTTCAATTAGATCGATCGGTGCTGACCAGTGATATAGTTGTTGACTTGTAACATTCTGTTTTCGAAGTTGATCGAATGTTAATTTATGATCGATAGTATTCGATTGATTGTTCCATTTTCCCATTGGTTCAGTTAAGCAAAAAGACAGAATTTCTTGTGCATTTGTTTCGTTGAATGGTGAAATATCAATTGTCAGACAATCATGTTCATGATCGTTCGTAGAATCAGTCAAATAAAAATTAATTTGAGGAAAAGCAATACTTGATGAAGTAATAAAAAGTACAAAATAAAGTTTCAATAGAAACGTCATCATCTCTTAGGTTCTCATAACAGAAAAGTGATGAAAAAAATATTTTCTGTTCTAATATATGAGAAATGCTTATCTATAAAAAAAAACACCGGCGCTCGGTAAACCGGACAAACCCACATTTTGATTATAAACATCCTTGTTTTATTTTCTCTACTGGAAGTTCGAAAGGAAAAAAGTGAGACGAAATGTAATTTTTCCCATCTGTCGATACAATAAAATAATCGAATATCGTGTAACTATTATTTTTTTAAATATTTTAACTATTATCAGCGAATAAGAATCATTCATATTTATATTTTCAAGATCCACTTGATATTCGACAAGATTATCTTAAGAAAGTATGTGATTTTTGGGAAGACATGGGTTATAATAGCACGTTCTATAGACTATGAACACCCTCACCCTCTGGCTTTCTTAATTTGCTTCATTATATTATTATATTCAATAAAAAATTAACAAGAAACTGTGAATGCAGAATAAATGAACAATGATTTATAAATTTACTATAGACAACATCAAACGTCAAAGTATAATATTTTAGTTGATTAATGACTGCAACAAGAATATCTTTGTAAATATTTGATGAATTGTGAAAGTGCTAGAAGAAATTCTGTTCGAAAAGTTCTTGATGCCAACGTATAAAGAATAAACGTGATCTAAAAATGAAGCAAGAATAAAATCGAATGACTTCATTCACAACAGAAAACTTAAGCCTACTGCACTGTAAGTGTAGATAAGTAGTAAACTGAGATTATTGAGAAATAAATCAATCGCCAGTTGACTTGGACTTTTTACATATGAACTTGTCAAGACTGAATAAAGAGGAAAACCAGTGCCAAGCATGCTAAGAAATAGATAGAAAAGAACTTGTAGAAGAGATAATTTGATCAATTGCATTTCATATCGACGATGATTCACAGTCGAACGTATTGTTACTGTTGTTTCTGTCGGTATTGATACAGTATTATCGAAAACACGACGACGACGATTACGTACGTTATATAAAGTCAATATACTGAATATTAACATAATAAAAAATGGAATGATTGAAGATAAAGCAAATTGTATTCCGAAAAAGAAAGCATAATTAGAATTGACTAATTGTGTGCAACCGCGTATTGGCGAAATTTGATAACCAACAAGTATATGAATACTGAATAGAAGCCAGAATACAGTACTACATATAATTAACCAACGAACAATACGAATTGAACTCCATGATCGAATGTGTGTATTTCTTGTTGTTACAATCCATCGATCAATCGAAATTAAACAAAGAAATTGTCGTGTCAAAGCAAGACTAAATATAAATAGATAACTTCGTATTTTGCAAAGACTAGCTATTGTTTGACCAAGATCATAGTTTACTAATGTTGTTATTATTCTTGTTAAAGGTAAACTATTAAAAAGAATAATTTGAGATAGAGATAGAGCAATAAAATATTGCGAACAAACATTTGAACGTAATTGAGTTCGCAGAAAAATGATGATATTAATTAAATTTCCAAATAATCCAATAAAATAAATCGCAATTAGATAGAAATACGTAAGTTTAGTCGTAATTTCAGTCAGTAGAGCAGGGAGTGTTGATGCCGACATTATTTTATTAAATCTGAGTACACCCTCTTAAAGAGTTAACGTCGACAGAAAGACACCGCAGGAAAATTTTATCAGAGACTTATGAAACGCAAACTAATAATTATCATTAAGATTTACTATGTAATTTTCGTAAAATAGAAAACAAGACATCAATAATTATTGACATTATTCTAAGAAATCTACTTTGCCAAAAGATAACATCATATAATTTCAAAAGAAAACGAACGTCGCTGCTTGAAGTTTCCTTTTGTTGATTTTCAACCTTTGCTCCATTCAAAGAAGCAACAAAAAATCCTGTAAGTGCATACGAAATTACTTTTTTTTCATACTCACTTATTGAATTTCAAACATGTATATTTTTATAAGATGTATTACGGGGTGTCTTGCCTTGTATCCTTGCATATTTAATAAGACAATATAAAAATGAATCTAGGCGGACAGACAATCAAAATTTTGTTTCTTTTATTAAAAAAAAGAAAAAGACCATGGAAACAAGCGACCTACTTAATTCATCCATCCAATGATTTGATTTTATTGTTTGATCTTAATTATTTTTTTTAAATAATAAAAATTCAAATAGAATGTCTTACAAATGCAGTCCCCAGAGCACGAATAATATATACTGCTGAGCAAGATCTGAAATAATAATTCAAATAAAATGTCACTACGAAACTGTGTGCATCCACAAATACGTGAATCAGAAATATCGCTCTCGAGGATATCACCTTTTGAGCGCGCTTATGAGCTCAATTACGATGAAAATGATAACGATACTCATGGCAGTGATCGTGAAACACCGTAAGTTTTTATAAATATTATTAAAACTGTATATCTGTATATTATAATTACTAAGGCAACGTTTTACACTCAAGTCACTGTGCTGTTGCTCGTCGACATCACCAATTCTCCGAGGTTTTCTTGTCGGTATCATAGCAGGTTTACTCATTTTGTTTATAACACTTTTACTTATGTTGACAACCACCAATAAATCCTCGACTACAACTTCAACATCAACAACAGCAACTACAACGACTACAACAACAACAACCACATCGACAACAACTACAACAACAACGACAACAACTACATCGACAACTACTTCAACGACGACAACAACTACGTCGACAACTACATCAACGACGACAACAACTACCACGACAACAACTACGACATCAACAACAACCACATCGACAACAACAACGACTACAACGACAACAACTACCTCAACAACTACATCAACCACAACAACAACTACGACAACAACAACATCAACAACAACTAGTACTACCACAACGAGTACAGCGACCACAACCACCTCAACAACTTCAACTACGACAACAGGTAAGACAACGTTCATATTTTGAAGATCATCACACAGATAAAGTTTAAGCATCTCTATAGAGTGTTACCATTCTAGAACTCCTCTATTCTAGTCTAATATTGACTCTAATAATAACTCATTTAAAATCAATATTTGTTTTAATTCTAGCTCCATGTAATAGATTTCCTTCAACCTACGCATATACAGCTGTCGCTAAACCAAGAACAGTAAAAGTTGCTGATGTTAATAAAGATTCCAAACCAGACATTATTGTGGGAAACTATGGTCTTAGTAGCATTAGTATTTTTCTCAACAATGGAAATGGTACGTTCGCAGATCAGATTATTTATCAGACGAGTTGGGCCATCTATGATATAGATATTGCCGACATCAATGGTGATGATAGTATTGACGTTATTGCAACCACTAGTAACAACAGAGTTGTGGTTTTATTAAATAATGGAACTGGTGTATTTAAAAATCAAACATATACATATTATCCAATTAGTAGTTGGTTATATTCTTTAGCGGTGACAGATCTTAATGGTGATAATAAAATTGATATTATTGTTTCAAATAGAAACACTAATAGCATTGGTATTTTATTCAATACAGGTAATGGTATATTCGCTATTCCAATAACATATGCGTCTGGTATTGGACCGACCTATATCATTACAACTAATGCCAATGAAGATTCAATGTCTGATATCGTTGTTGTGAATACTAATTCATCGAATATTGGTGTTTTTCTCAATTTAGGTAATGGTACATTTGCAACACAAGTAACTTATTCAACAGGTTCGAGCCCGTTTTCTGTTACAGCAGCTGATATCAATGGTGACAATAAAACTGATCTGATTGCAACAAATAATCAAGCAGATAGTATTAGTATCTTTTTCAACATTGACAATGGTACATTTGCAACACAGCTGACTTATTTAGTTCTGTCTCAGCCAACATCCGTAGCAACAACTGATTTTAATGGAGATGGAAATCTCGATATTATTGTAGCAAGTGGTAATATAGGTAATGTTGAAATTCTACTAAATACTGATAATGGTACATTTAATAGTCAACAAACATATTATTCTGGGTATGTTACAAATTCCATGACAGTAGCCGATCTCAATTTAGATGGAAAAAGTGACATTATTTTGTCGTGTTATAACAACGGTTACATAGGTCTTATGTATGCTACTTGCTGCTAATTCTTGAATTGTACTAAATTTAAAGCATGACATTCGTTTTGCTTTAATTGATTTTGTCTCGTCAGAGATTTTTTTAGTTTACAAGGGCATAGTTATATTCGTGTTTGTCCATACAATCCATTTTTTCTTCATTGTACGTTATACCAATCATTTTCCCATCATCTAATAGTTATAATTTGGCTTTTTCTTGTTCCACTCAAACATCGAAAGCAAATGAAAGAAAAAGATCAACAATACCGAGCATACGTACCACTTGTGTTTGATTATTGTTTTTTTTCTAAAAACAAACTGATGGAAAAGAAAAAAACCTACTTCTTATCTTTTTTTGTATCTTATATATTAGTAATATAACAAACACACATTGTTTAGTCAGAAAAAAAATAGTAATAATTTGTTCTCTCTCTCGATGGACTTTTCAACATCATTGGAAACAAATACCAGAATTCGAAATGAAATCATTCGACAACCTTTTCGGAGACAATTAGCAGTACATTTATTTCTTACAAGCATTCTATGTAGATAGTTTTTGTCTTGATCTTTACTCTTGGTTCAAGTGTTTTCCTGCTCGGTAACAAGACTTCAAATCTATTTTAGACGAAATTTATTCTGCTTTAGAAAAAAAAATTCTATATTTTGCAATAGCTAGATGGCTGTTGACGGGTAAAGTTGTAAATCGAATTCTAAGTAAATACTGGTTCTTGATTTCTCAACAATACAATTTTATTGCTACTTAGATCAATGGGAGGTTTTGGATGATGTTTTTCTGCTTTTTTTACTGGAGAAACAACCCTATCAAATCAAAGAAAATAAACGATATGATTCGATCAAGTTGATTTTATCATCTAATCTATCGAAAGTCAAATTAAATTTTAGTTCATATCTATGTGAAAATATATTCGATCGATTTTTAACATATTTCCAATCTGAAGAACCTTTAATTCTTTTATTATTATTTTGGATCCGGTTCACCACATGCATTAACATAGTACATCATAGATTTCTCTCACATTTCAATAAAATTGAAAATTGTTTTCTTTTATTATGTTCATTTTTACAGATTATAATCTATAAATAATTTTTTATTTACTATTATATGTATGTGAATAAATAAATTACATTCGTGCTTTCGAAGTATAATATTAAGTATACGATGTATTCATTTTAGAAGAAAATAATAAGACGAATGTGTCGGTTAAGTTCCATCTGGTCACGTTGACTCAAACAGTCAACAATTTCGAATAATAGTTATGTGGAAGAAAATCCTATATTTTCAAAAAGTCACAATCCGAGGCCAGGTTACATTCTACGAATTAATCGATCATCTCCACGAGATTATGTTCAACCCATAACTTTTTCTTTACTGGGGTCTGTATGAACCCTAACTCAGTTTCAATACGATAAGGACAGCAAAAACTCCATCGATGTAGGAACTAAGTAAAGGACATGTGCAGAAGAATATTACAGACATAATCATTAAAAAAAATTTTCGATAGCTTTTTTTCGTCTCTATTTCTTCCTTATTTTTCTTATTTTCATTAGAAGATTCATGTACACACTAGAAATCATCTTCTGCTGATTCGAACAGCTAGATAGTTACAAGTTCAGAATTTAATAGCAATTTTTCTATTATATGCACTCTCTAACAGAGATAACAAAGTCGTTTTTCATCAGCTTTTGACGCAATAGTCATAGGCCAGTCTTTGTAAGTTCAATATTTTGCGTTTTTAGGCGAATACCTTATCGAAATACATGTGACTCTTGATAATGTTAAATTCATTTATTATTAACGGGACTGCGCTCAATTTGTTCCAGCAATAAATATCAACGATATAAGTTATTACCTTTCTATTGTGGGTTCTTTCTCCGTCGAAAAATAAATTATGCGGCGTATTTCGATCCCAAATCGTGATAGTATACATTGATATACCTTTTGGTACATTTTATTGTGTTCAAAAGATTCAAATCAAACAAACTAACACCATCACTGAGTAGGGTTAACCTTCCTCATACCATATCTAGAACCACAGGAATACATCCTATACTATGTAGGAATTGGACAAAGTGCAATTGATGAAGAGTCCCAAAAGACCCCAGCTGGCAGTATGAGGGTTAATAATGTATCAATGACAACTTCAAGATGCTTGAAACTTACTTTTTTCATTTTCATCCTTTGTTCGATTCAAAAAAATGTAACAAAAATCCTATCAGTACATACAAGATCATTTTCACTATTTGTTTCACGCTCATTTATTGAATTTCGTAGACTTATATTTGCATAATATGTCTGGTAGTGGTAGTCATGTTTTGGTTCCTTGCATATGTCATAGGATAATATAAAATGAATCTAGGTGGAGAGATGATTAAATTTTTGTTTATTTGAATAATAAAAAGAAAAAAGACCTTGGTCATTCAACGGTTTCACCTACGTTTCAATCGAAACTAGATTACTTCTTTCATTCATTCAAAGATTTTGTTTTGAAAATAATAAAAATGTAAATATAATGTCTTACAAATGCAGTCATCAGAGCACGAATACTATATATTACTGAGCAAGACATGAAATAATAAGTAGAACAAAATGTTCGCACAAAACTCTGTGCATCCACAAATCAGTGAATGGGAACCATCGGTCTCAAAAATTTCCCTCTCACAATCTACACGATGTTCCCAAGACACTAATCGTGAGAATATTAATTTGGATGATACCATTTCATCGGCTGATAAACCTCGACGAAATTCCAAAGACAGTAACCATCAGAGTATTAATTTAGATAATAAAGTTTCGTCGGCTCATGAACCTCGACGAGATTACAAAAACAGTGGCCACGAACGCAAAACATCGTAAGTTATTTATAATCCTACTATAATTCGATAATTCTATTTGAACCATATAGACGAGGATTTTCATTCAAGTCTTATTGCACGTCAGCATCACCACTTAAACGAGGATTTCTTCTTACTGTTAGAGCAGCTATAGTGATTTCACTTGTGGTACTTATAATTATGTTGATAACAATGAAGAAATCATCGACTCAAACGACAACAACAGTCACTACAACGACAGCAACAACTACAACTACAACAACAGCCACTACAACGACAGCAACAACAACAACTACAACAACGACAACAACTGCAACGACATCAACAACTACAACATCAACAACAACTACCACTACTACAACAACTTCCTCCACGACGTCAACAACAACAACTACTACTACTACAACAACAACTTCCTCAACGACGACAACAACAACTTCCTCAACGACGACAACAACAACTTCCTCAACGACGACAACAACAACTTCCTCAACGACGACAACGACGAGTACATCAACTACGACAACCACAACTACCTCAACAACATCAACAACAACAACTACTACTACTACAACAACAACTACCTCAACAACGACAACAACAACTACCTCAACAACGGCAACAACAACTACCTCGACAACGACCACAACAACTACGACAACGACGAGTACATCAACTACAACAACCACAACTACTTCAACGACATCAACAACAACTACCGCGACGACAACAACAACAACCACCGCCACGACGACAACAACAACGACGGATACATCAACTACAACAACGGCGAGTACATCAACCACCGCAACAACAACAACAACAACGACGACGGATACATCAACCAGCGCAACAACAACAACGGATACATCGACGACGACAACGGCGAGTACATCAACCACCGCAACAACAACAGATACATCGACGACGACAACGACGGATACATCAACCACCGCAACAACAACAGATACATCGACAACGACGGATACATCAACCACCGCAACAACAACGGATACATCGACGACGACGACGACGGATGCATCAACCACCGCAATAACAATAACAACAACAACGGATACATCGACGACGACGACGACGACGACGGATGCATCAACCACCGCAACAACAATAGCAACAACAACGGATACATCGACGACGACGACGACGGATGCATCGACCACCGCAATAACAATAACAACAACAACGGATACATCGACGACGACGGATGCATCAACCACCGCAACAACAATAACAATAACAACGGATACATCGACAACGACGGATACATCAACTATAGCAACGGCGAGTACATGAACCACCACAACAACCAGTACGTCAACGACGGCAACTACCACAACAAGTATGATAACATTATAACTGTTCAATCATTATATTTGTTAGGATCTCTCTTATCGATCCTCCTTTTTCACTTTTGTTTACATGTTATTCTTTTTTTTTTCTCTCTCTCCCGACTAGGCTATATATTGTATGTGTTCTCTCTTCATTCTCGAACAGGGATGCCAGATCTCCTGAATTAGCCAGGAGTCTCCTGGTTTTGAGATTTTTCTCCTGACTGAAAATCTCCTGATTTCAGGAGCTGATTTTCGATATTTCCTACTTATTTTAATTATTTTTCCTGATTATTTATCAACGTCATCTTTATCAACAATATGATGGAATATTATTAGAGTCAATAAGAAAGTATACTTATTTTCATGTTACTTCTCTGATTGAATACAGTATTTCAACTAAAATCACAGAACTTCATCGAAATTATTTTTCAAGCTTTGCTTATACATAGAAATCTTAGTTTTTTCTATTCAATGTCTTCGTCGTCACAAGATGAAACTATCGAAATCTCAAGTTCACCATCATCGTTAGATAATGATTCGTTAGAGTCATCTCAAACAACTCCTGGACAAAATGTACCATCGATGTCGTCTCTATCTTCTTCAAATTCAATATTAGAAAAACGATCATTATTTAAATCTGACAAACGAAATCAGCCAAAATTTAAGAAAGAGTGGCTGTTAAATCCGCGTTTTTCGGTATTTTTATGAGAATGTAAAAGTGATCCTACAAAAGCATTATGTTGCATCTGTAATGTTCAACCTTCTTTTATACAACGGAAAAATATCGATATTTTATCGTTTAACAAACTAATAAATATTTCCTGAACTTCAGAAAAAAAACTCCTGATTTTTTTCCTGTTTTTGAAAAAGAAATATCCTGATAAAATCCTGATTTTCGAAATTTCGATCTGGCAACCCTGTTCTCGAACTTGGAAAGAATAAACGACAAAACGAACCGTCTGAAACGAAGTCTGTTGTATAACAACATTAATAAACATATCTTTTGTGATCTCATTCTAGCACCATGTAATAGATTTCCGGAGGTCTTAACGCGAACAGCGGATTCAGAACCAATATCTGTAAAAGTAGCTGATGTTGATGGTAGTTCTATGCCGGATATTGTTGTTGCAAATTATGGTGCTAATTATATGATAGTGTTATCATGAATTTCAATCATACTAGGCGAGTGTTTTACGGAAGATTTGATGATCGAATTGTAAACGATGTAAAATCATTTCGAAATAATCTGATTGTATTTCTCATCGTTACGCCATATTGGCTTATTTCTATGATCGTAATTGATAAATATTTGTCATAAGATAAGATATGTCGGCTTTGTTTTAATTTCATTTTATATTTGCAGCACAAACTGTACGAATGTCACCAGGAAATATTGGTTCAGAAATAAATACTGATACAATCATCTTTCTAAATGAACAACTAATGACGATTAGTAAAACTGATTTCTTTCATTTCATTAAGAGTTCACTTTAATATTTTAGTCGGTGTTATCGTTCTCCATTTGTTTGTCTATGGAACAACAACACATAAACTTATGTTAAGTATATGTTTTGCATTTGGAGCAGCGTGCATTTCTAGTTTGATAGAAATTTGGCGTCAATCGCAATGTCCTTGTCATCAATTGTCGAGTGAAATGATTTTGACACAAAATACAACTTCTGATTTATCTGCATTTGTTCAATTAGTACCGAACATAGCAATTAGTTTAAGGCAATTATTTGGTTGTTTTTATATTTTGATTCTGTGAAAACTACTTTCAAATTATGCAGTCAATTCATCCGTGAACGATTTTGAAGGAATTTTTTAAAAAACGCTATTCATTATCATCCGTGTCGGTTGTGTGATTTTCTGTAAATGATTGTGGTCTTGACAAAAGAACTTCATCGATATCAATCGGAAATATTGGACTGTCAAACGGAACATGTGCAGCTGGAACAAGTGTTCGTGCTTGTTGAATATATTCCATAGAATTATTAAAAATGATCGCTGGGTCGATAGCATGTAAAAACGGCGTCATATTTCGTCCGTCTAAAATGTGTACTTCATCAATTTCTAAACCCCATTGTTTTAATGTATTGAGAAGTCGTTTCGTATTTTTGTTGTTTCGTGAAAGTGTAAGAAAAGTACGCAATCGCCAGTCATCGGTTTGTCCAAGTGCTTGGCGAACTTTTTGTAATTTCATTGCAAATACTTGCAGTGGACCTCGTGGAAATGGTTCATGTTTATCTTCTGAATCACTGTCTGAAGAGTTCGTTGTTTGAGTATTTGAGAAAAGTACACCGTCACCATCGAAAACAATACGAACTTGATCTTGTGGCCATGATGATGATGATGATGATGACGATATATATGATATAGGACTATTGTTCAAATCAGGCTGCGTAGGTATTGCTTCAGGTGTTGGATCGTAAACCAATCCTGCTGCTATACCATCTGATCGATCAGAAGTAGCGCTAGCAAGTACTTTTTTCACTTGTTCTTCTTCGGTTGAAAGAAAAAGATCACATTTCCATGCTGATAAATAATTCGTAACATCAGTGCCGCTTGTAAATGACATACATGTTATGTCGAGATTGCACTGTTCTATTGAATTCATAATACGCTGTCCTGTTGCAGCATCGTTCCGTGAGACAAGAACAACATCAATCAAAGGTTTATTGACAATTTTATTCAATTTCAATAATGATTCAATCAAACGATAACCGACTCCAAATCGAAGTGGAACATTGATTTGATCACGTTGATAATGTTTATACGCATCGAGTCCTTGTTTTTTCCATATTTCATGAGATTCCGTACAATTGAATAGTGCCGTCGATGAAATGCAAACGACTAATTTAGCTGGTGAATCTTCCTCCATCACAAAGATCTAATCGAGAAAAAAAATTTCATGGTAGAAATAGAACGACGCATAACGAAAAGCCATAAAATATTCCAAAATAAAGTGATACTTATCATTATTTATACACCTGTGCTTTTGAGTGTTCGTGCCTTCAATTGAAGATAGACAGAACGCAAGAGAAAGTGATTTTTTTAAAAATCATATGATAGGTTTCTTCGGAAAAAAGGACAAAATTTGTCACGAATTACCGACTGACAGTGTTTGATAAACATGTATTTACTTTATTAACATGTGTATAATAAATTAAGAACGAAGTTGCCTTTTTGAATGAAAATTATTCGTACCTGCGAACTTTTTTTGCGTTCTCCGGTAACCGAAGGTCGTACCCTGAAAAGAACAAGCGAACATTGATACCTACGAAGGAAATTTAATTAGAATTGCCTGTCTTACTCGAGCTATATTTTATTTGATTATTAACAGAAAAAAGCAATGCTTATTAAAAGGATTCGTTTGTTGATTTTTTTGATGAAAAAAGAAATTTTTATCACGGATCCTTCTGTAATTCTCTTCTGTATGATTAATTTTTAATCAGAATTTTTTTTTTGAAAATAACAAAAATGAATAAATATAATATCGTACAAATGCATCTTGTTCACATACATAAGAAGAATATATATATATTATTAAGTAAAAAACAGAATAATAATCAGAAAGAAAATGTCAGCTCGTAACTGTGTATACCCACAATTCAGTGAATGGGAACTATCGGCCTCAAAAATTTCCCTCTGGCAACCAACACGATATTCCAAAGACAGTAACGATGAGAGTATTAATTTGGATGCTACTGTTTCATCGGCTGATAAATCTCAAAGAGATTCCCGAGACAGTAATCGTGAGAATATTCATTTCGATGATAGACCTCGACGAGATTCAAAGAGTGACCGCGAACGCGAAACGTCGTAAGTTATTTATAATCCTACTAAAATTCTATATTTCTATTGGAACTGTATAGACGAGGATTTTCATTGAACTCGTGTTGCTGTTGCTCGTCAACATCAGCACTTATACGAGGATTTCTTCTTGGTGTTATAGCAGCTTTAGCAATTTTACTTGTGATACTTATAATTATGTTGATAACAATGAAGAAATCATCGACTCAAACGACAACAACAGTTACTACAACGACAGCAACAACTGCAACGACATCAACAACAACATCAACCACTACCTCAACGACGACAACATCAACAACAACGACTATTACCACAACAACTACAACATCAACAACAACGACGGATACATCAACTACGACAACGACGAGTACATCAACCACAACAACAACTAGCACATCAACCACAACAACAAGTAGTACCTCAACTACCACAACAACTAGCACATCAACAACGTCGACTACCACAACAAGTATGATACTATTATAACTATTCAATCATCATATTAGTGCACATATCTTTTGTGATCTCGTTCTAGCACCATGTGATAGATTTCCGTGGACCTCATCGGAAACGGCTGATTCAGCACCAACATCTGTAAAAGTAGCTGATTTTGATAACAGTTCTATGCCCGATATTGCTGTTGCAAATTATGGTGCTAGTAATATTGGTATCTTTCTCAATAATGGAAATGGTACGTTTGGAGATCAAGTAATCTATCCGACTGAAGGGAATCCGACCGATATAGCTGTTGCCGACATCAATGGTGATGGTAACATTGACGTTATTGCAACACTTGGTTGGAACAGAGTTGTGGTTTTATTAAATAATGGAACTGGTGTATTTAAAAATCTAACATATTATCCAACTAGTGGTTGGTCATATTCTTTAGCGGTGACCGATTTTAATGAAGATAACAAACTTGATATTGTTGTTGTTCTACCAGACCTAAACGCCACAAGTGTTCTTCGTAATTCGGGTACAGGTACATTCCCTAATGAAGTAGTTTATAAAGTTGGTTATAATCCAAGTTTTGTGACAATCGCCGATATCAATGGAGATAATAAAACTGATATTATCGTTGTAAATAGTGGAGAAAATTCTACGAGTATTTTATTTAACTCTGGTACTGGTACATTTTCAAATCAAACTCGTTATCCAACTGGTACGTCTCCATATGTGGTTGCAGCAGGTGATATCAACAGCGATGGTAAAATCGATATTGTCGTAGGAAACAGTAACATCAATAGTATCATTTTAATGTTAAATATGGGTAATAACTCATTCTCAACTGAAGTAAGATATGTAGCTAATAATGAATCATATCTACAGTCGATAGAAATACAAGATGTCAATGGAGATAGCAAACCAGATATAATACTAACATTCTGGACATGGCGTACTGTCGATGTTCTTCTGAATGCAGGTAATGATACGTTCCCTACAGAAGACCGTTATGCAGACTCATACAGTGGATACCGCACGGCAATAGCTGATATCAATGCAGATAACAAAACCGACATTGTTTTTGTTGCTATTGATGAAAACCACGTTGGTATCTTAAAGAACATTGGAAATACTGAATTTGATGATGAAGTATTGTATCAAACGGGTACTGGTCCTTATACTGTAGTAGCAGCTGATATTACCGGAGATGGTATAAAAGATCTCATCTATCCAGTTACTGATGGAAAATATATTGCTGTTTTACCGAATAATGGAGGGTATGAATTTTATAATCAAGTACCATTTTATACTAACTCATTTCCAACGGCACTAACGGTGGCTGATGTCAATGGAGACAACAAACCAGATGTGATCATAGTTAACAGTAAAGAAGACAATATTGGTGTACTATTCAATATAAATTATTGGAATTTAGCATTTCCAGTAACATATTCAACTGGTTCAGGTTCTTTCCCATCTTCAATTTGTTCAGCCGATCTTGATGGTGATAATAAAATTGATATTATTGTTGCAAATAGAGATACTAATACCATTGGTATTTTATTCAATACAGGTAATGGTACATTTGCTCCTCCAATAACATATGCATCTGGTATTGGACCGACCTATGTAATTTCAGCTAATATCAATGAAGATTCAATGTCTGATATCGTTGTTGTGAATACTAATTCATCGAATATCGGTGTTTTTCTTAATTTAGGCAGTGGTATATTAGCAACACAAGTAACTTATTCCACAGGTTCTAGCCCGTTTTCTGTTACAGCAGCTGATATCAATGGTGATAATAAAACTGATCTGATTGCAACAAATAATCAAGCAGATAGTATTAGTATCTTTTTCAACATTGGTAATGGTACATTTGCAACACAGACGACTTATCCAGTTCTGTCTCAGCCAACATCCGTAGCAACAGCTGATTTTGATGGAAATGGAAATCTCGATATTGTCGTAGCAAGTGGTAGTATATATAATGTTGAAATTCTACTAAATACTGATAATGGTACATTTAATAGTCAACAAACATATGATACTCGGTGCAGTACAAATTCCATGACAGTAGCAGATCTCAATTTAGATAATAAAACTGACATTATTCTCGCTTGTTATAATTATGGAGAAATGAGTATTATGTATGCTGCTTGCTTGTAAAATTGTACTTTTTTTCATTTTTCAATGTCAATTTCGATCACTAAGAATATTTACTTTGTCATTGAAACATACGATTCTTCATTCTACCTTAGCAACTGTTCTTTCTTTTCTCTTTCGAATAAATATAGACGAACAAACATTTACATTTTTAATAATAAATTAGCATTATATTATGTCTCGTACAGACGAATCTGACACATTAATACAATCAGAAAAATTTACTCGTGTTCATGTTCGTCTTGTCTTTCTTCGAATAGGTGAAATCGATACATTAAATGAAAAATATCAAGCTCATGCATCGATTGAATCACGATGGATTGTGCCATACGATGAATTATTTTCTCAACTTTCAGCCGATGATCAACAACGATTCATCAATGAACGATCAATAACTCTTTTGAAATATGCAGAAACAAATTGGCATCCTGAACTTTATATTGAAAATGGATTAGGTGAATTGAAAGAACAAATTAAATATAGTACGAAATTTGATCGAGCAGAAAATCAAGTTTATATTTGCGAACATCGTGATATTAAAGGTCTTTTCTGGGAAAAACTTGAATTGCATCATTTTCCATCGGATGTACAAGATTTATCTATATCAGTAACATCAATGTTTCATCATGATAAAGTTCTGTTGACTCCTGATCTTTATTATTTAAGTGGAATTAATCGAGAAGCATTTGTTGATCAACAGGAATGGTCTTTATATGAACATGTTGATAGTGAACAAAGGTTTATCAAAGATTTCGCTTTTCAAACCAATTCCGATGATGATATTCAGAATGAAGAACGAAAACGTTCAGTTGTGACAATCACTTGTCATGCCGCTCGTAAATCGAATTATTTCTATTGGAATGGTTATTTTCTTATTTTTATGATAACTTCAGTATCATTTTGTGCATTTGGTGTGCCTATGCAGTAAGATTAATTCTCCTGTAACTATAATCTATTGTTTTGATTTTAATTTGATAAAAGAAATTCGATCAATCGTCTTCAAGTGTCATGTACACTTCTTCTAACTTCGGTTACATTTCGTTGGACAGTCAATCGATCACTTGTATAATTTGTCAACATTCATTTCTCACGATAAATTGCGTTTTCCTTTTAGCCAACAGTTTCTTATTTGACGTCATTAGATCGATATGCAATCTTATGCATGTTAAATCTAGTCGCTCATTCAATTTGGCATGGAACTATCAGTATGATTACATGGACACGTACAAAGAATTATCGTGCAGCAGGAAATTCATGGATTGCCGATCTAGATCATGGAGCTTTCTATGTTTTTATAGGTATTTTCGTAGTTATTCATCTGATAGCTGTAATTTGGCTTTTTCTTGTTCCACTCAAACATCGAAAGCAAATGAAAGAAAAAGATCGACAATATCGAGCACGCATACAAAACAAGACTATCACAAAAACTTCATTTTCAAAGCAACGATATGCAACGCTCAACACAGAAGTTTGATTATTCAGTTTTATATGTTATTTTCAAATATGGAAGTGCTTGCCCATAACGATAAACGATGTATTCGGTGGGTTCATCGGAACGTTTTGCAGTAACTGAATGAAAACCTCGAGGTGTAGCCACATAATTCCTTTGTTCTTGTTTTGCATAGTAGGATCGTCCGAGAAGTACTTTACTATAAAATATCACACGTACGTTGTTTCTTTTTGAATTCACACTCGTATTCGAATGAGATTTTAGTGGATTATCAGAAAAGTAAGCGCCACGACCTATAGAAATGAAAAGAAATATGAAGTTATCATGTTTACTTAAGTCTTACCATATGTGCCACTCGTATAATATCGATCATCAAAACCATTGTCAACTATATTGTCAATTTCTTCATATTTTGCTCCGTAAAATAGTTTTTGTTCATTTGGATTCAGATTTGGACAGTCTTTCTTCGTCATTTTTTTGTTTCCTTCATAAATTTCTTCTAATGATGGATTTCGAATTTCTTCAATACGAAGAATCTTTAAATTTGGAATCATATTCATTTTATTTCGCATTTCTTCATGTAAGACAACTTTAAACGGGGTAAAAACAAGTACAGACTTATTATGACCATATGGTTCGAGAATAACCGATAGTTCTTCGTCGATTTTATGCCATCCTCGAACATTGACCATTTTAGCAATACGTTGTGTCATTATATGATCTTCGGGTCGAAGAAGTTGAAAACGTTTCTTTTTAATATTCTGAACGATTGTTTCTAATTCAATCGAATGAGGTTTTCGTGCAATATCAATACGCATTCCAAGTTCACGCGTGTAATCTTTTTCTACAGTTAAATTATTAACATCGAAATCGATTCGATCGTATGCTAGCGTAATATGAGGTTCAATTAAGTCCATTGTAAATGGACCTGTCGGTTCGTTTTCATCAAATAACAACATATATTTCCAATTTTGTGATTCAACTTCACAAGTTATATCATATTTAGCTAATTCATCTTGAAATTTCTGTATGTTAAAATAACTATCGCTCGGCAATAGACAGTCGATATCACCTGGAACAACTTGTTTGTTGATTTCCCGCTTTCCACGGTCGTTCGTTTCAATCCATTGTTTAGGATTTTCATTGTTACTCGGCGGTCGAGCCCGATGATGGCCGACAATCCAATCACGAACAAAGCCACCTTCTAATTTGCAATCGAATTTGCAAACAGCAATCCAGGCAACTACTTCCATTCGTGTTTCACGTGTAGCATGAACGCCTTTTGCTGCATTATGCAAATCAATGGGCGTTCGTTTGCTGTCGGCAACACGAGCGATTCGATCTTCAATATCTCGATATTGCGAACGGATTTGTGGTCGAAAGCCACGAGGAGGTAGACCAGAATTGGGATGAAGAATAGCACAATATTGAAACCAAAGCATAAATGATTCAAAGTCGGCTTTAACTCGTTGATTAGTCGAATGTCGAGCTTGAACGATAATTTCAAATGTTTCTGTTGCTGCATTAGCATTAATCGTGATATCAACTTGTTGTTCTTCTTTCCATCGCCGAATCAATGGATTAAATCTATTCCTTAGTTTTATGAGACTTCCGATGTTATGTTGAAAATTTAAACTTCGACGAATACTTTGTCGAACTAAAGTTGTCAAATCGAATTTTAATTCACAAATCATTTGTTGTCGAAGATGAACTTCAGCATTTAAAACATCACCTGATGAACCTTCGAATTTAATTCTACCGTTATCCTTTTCTATTCGAACCTGTGTAAATTTAAGTACAGCTTTCGCATATTTATCATGAAGATCTAAGTACGTTTCTTCTTCACTACTAATTTCAAATTCACGTTTCATCGGAAAATAAATCCATTCCGATTTAATTTCTCCAAGTAACGAAAGAATAGCTGTCGTACGAGTATGACGAATATCTCGAGCTAAAACAATCGAAATAGGAGCTTTATTATTTCGACGAATTAGAGTCGAGTATCGATCAAGAACAGCTATATCTGTCGAATTATTATGTCGAACAAAATGATGTGTACGTTGTTGAAGATCTTTCATTGAAATAAATACATTATCACTATAGCCAGCTAAAAGAGCTTTGGTAATTAATTCCCAATTACCAGATTTCTGTTGAGCTTGTCGACGAAAATCAATCGATGAATTGAAATATTCTTGTAAAATTTCGTAACGTTCTAAACTTTGCTTAATAATATGTTGAATATGATTTAAACCTATTTTTTGACATATATTATCGATATTTGCATCTTTAACTGATATCGATTGTTTAATTAAAAGTATTCGATTCATTATATTGAGTAGAGTCATAAAATCTCCTTCGGGACTCTTAAAATCTTGAGGTATACTTCGAAATATAGTTGTCGTCGTCGTAAGAACATTCAAAATTGAAGCAAGACATATTAAATCACGACCACAATCGTAAGTTGTCAAGGCAGCTAATACAGCTTTTGACATCGCCAATGAACCTAAATCAGGTAGTTTAACAAGTTCCTTGCCGTGTGCCGTGAATTCATCAGACGAGAATTTTTCTAGAATATTCAATTCTTGTAATTGTTCAATTGCTATGTCAATCAATTGTTGTGAAGGTGGATTAGGTAAATACATTTTCAGATAATTCAGACCATGTTTAAACGGTGATTTTCGTAAAGAAAATTCTATATTCATTAGATCTGATCGACAAATCTGAGGAATTTGAAAACAAGAAATTTCATTTGGTAGAACATTATACAATGCATAATATTCTCCTGGTTGCGTTCTACCGAGTAGACTTGCTCGTTGTTTAAGTATTGATTGAGCTGCTTGATCAACTTTGAAACTTGTTTGTCTTGATTCAATTTCATAGACCGACTGATTTATCATTCCTGTATCAACGACATATTTCAATGATGGAAATCTTAATGAAGTTTCTGGAATTATTGTCGAGAAAAATACTGTTCCATATTCGATATTTGTTTGTTGAGATTGAACAAGTGGATAAGCTACGATTGTACCTTGGGTAGTATCAGAAAGTAAACGACAATATTGATTGACTTCCGATATTGAACTAACAAAACAAAGTATTTGATCATGTTGATTACGTTTTTTATGTATTTCTTGAACAACATCGATTATATGTCTTTTCGGGCAATGAATAGTTTTTACTGAATGATGTTCATCCGTGGTTGACATTTCAAATTCGGTAGTTTGCGTAGGAAAATATCGTCGAAAGAGATTTGGTATTGATACATCAATGATAGCAGACGAAATAATGACTTTAATTTTGTTTTGTAATTGTGGCTTTTCTGCTAATAAACACGTTAATAATGCTAAACATAAATCAATATCGATTGATCGTTCATGAACTTGATCAATGATGAAAACAACAGATTTATCTAAACTTGTATGATTGTTGATCAAATATTCTTTGAGTAAACTATCAGTTATATAGAGAACTTTTCCCTGAGGATTCTTTTCAATATTATTGATTACTAATCCTGCCAATTTTTTGTTTGCAATCGGCTCTTTGTCTAACAACATTGTTTTATTAACATGTCGACAGATCAATTGACAAGTTAAATCTCGTGGTTGCGCAACAATGACTTTAGCATACCCTTCAGCAATCAATAGTGCTGGCAATAGAGTTGATTTGCCCGATTCAGTTGGTGTTGAAACAGTTGTAATCATATGATGTTCAATTTTGCTTAACAAATCATTCGATAAGGCGTATAATGGTAATTGACATTTGAAACATGAATAATTCAACATAAGTCTTTCCAATAATTGTGGTATTGAACTGAAATCTTTCGTTTCGTGACCTTGATACTTACGATCAGTTTGAAATTCAGTTTGAATTTTTTTAATAAAAGATTCTATGATAAAAATCGATCGTTGAGTTGGTTCAAAATCGAATGTTAAATTTTGTAAACTGATATTTCCTTCGATAAATTTATCCAATGTTCTTTGTTTTAATAAGTTAACTTCGTCGAGTACGACATGATTTGCATGAAAATTCTTCATTTCAGCTTTGATTTCATTCCATGGACTTGCTAATTGACCTCGAATGCACGAGTCAGTCATGGATTGTATCTTACCATCAATATAATCATCAAATAATTGTTTATATTCGGTATTTTTATCTTGAAACAATTGAATAAATATTTGCATATATTCAGTCCAGATCTTTGATTGAGGTTGAATTTCTACTAGAATATTTTTTATCATTGATTTCATCGTAAAATTTAAATCTCGTTCATAGAAATCTTTTGCTGATTCTACAGTAATTAATAATAATTGAATTTGTTTGTGAATTTGTTTGAATCGATCATGATGTTCTTGGAAACCTTCAATTATGATAGTCGAAATGTTATCTCTTTTGCCAAACATCATCTTAGGCACTCGATCATGAAAACTCGAATCCATATATGTTGTTGTTTCACGTAAACAATGAAGAACGAGTGAATGATTGGGTACTAAAAACTCTTGTATGATCTGTTTCTTAATAGTAGCATATTCTAATGAATGAATTGTTTTGGACGTTTCTTGCATTTTCTCAACGATTGTAATTTGTGAAAATAACGCAGTCATATTTGTTTCATTTATAAAATCATCAGTTGGTTCTTCATTTTCGGATTCCGGATTGCTAGATAATGGGAACTGTATTTTAAGGAAATCGGGTGAAGATGCTGTAGCACTGAGAGGTGTTTCGGGAATCTAAATCGAAGGAAAACATGCAATTTATGATTAAGAATATATTGAAAAATGAAAAATGTATACGTTCTCTATTGGATCACGATCATTGTGATTCGACAAATCGTCTTCATTCATAGTTTCAATTAATTCATCTTCATTGTCTTGCGAAACTTGTTTCAATCGTGAAGTTGTTAATGGTATTGGATTAAGACTTGACATCGTTGCATATTCATCGATATCGATAATTTCATCACGATTTTTCGAATTATTCGAAATCATTTTCGGCACCCAACGAACATGACCACATACTGTATTTTGTTGATTAGTAAATGAAAAAGTTTCAAGATTAAATTTCAACGGTTCATCAGAGATCAATGGCACTTTGATATTCACAAATCTTCGACGGTATTTCATTGCCTTGTCCAATTGATCATCTATTTGTGCATTGCAAAAGTACCAAGTTCTTAGATGAAATTCGAATTGACTGTCATAGCTCGTCGGAATACTGATCATATCAAAAATCGGATCTGATGCTGCATTCGGATGTTTTGTTAAGAAAATTTGCCACAGAGCATAGCAATCGAAATTCACAAATGATGAACCTCGACATCGTACCCAAGCTAAGTTCTTATGGTAATCAAGATTTCTACCTGAACGAAGAAATTTCATCAAGCAAATACTGTAAACACCTTTGACTAAACGTAGATAAACTTCACGTTGAAATTCATGATTCGATTGTAGTAATGATTTTTGTATTTCTAATGATTCATATTCCGAAAACGGAAACCATCGTTCAGTAGAAAATGGTTTATATTCCCAAATACAGTCCATTGTTTGACAATATTCTTGTTCATAAATAGGTCCTTCAGGAAAACTATCCAAATTCGATGAATATCCGAAAACTAAAACTTCATGAAAATACTTAGCAATCTCCTTACGACAAGCAGCGTGATTCAACGCGATTTGTCCAGCTTGATTTTGGATATAATAATCTGCATTATGCTCAACTAAATATTTCACTACATCTAACCGTCCGTAAAAACAAGCGCCATGCAATGCTGTCGAGCCTGCTCTCGAATTTTCATCATAATAACCAGTGTTGTGATGTGGACTAGCTACAGCTCGTAGGATATGTTGTCGATTTTGTGCATTTACTGAACATCGATGATTTTCAATGAGATCTTTAACTAACTCTAAATGACTGTTTCGAGATGCACAGTAGAGTAATGTTGTACCCCAAGGACCTGATTTATCTTTTACAGCTGGATATTTCTTAAGAAATTCATTGACTGTTTGTATATCACCATTGTATGCTGCTTGATAAGCAGTCATCGAAGCCAATCGAATTTCTAACTCTCGAACAAGTGCATTGAGTAGGTCAATGTTAAACTGTTGTTTGAATTGTTTTGTTTCATCATCGTAATTAAATTGATGTAATAAATCTAAGAAATATAATCGACAATAATAATCAGCATAAAATGTCGATTTTTGTTCAATGATTTTTCTTTCGAAATCACATTTAAAATTCATTATGAGACGTTCTTCCCACGGATCGGCTGTCATGAATATATCATTGACAGATTGTTTTTTAAATTTAATTTCATCGATTACGTTTTGAACTAATTGAATATTTTGTTCGAAACATTTTTGTAGATTTTTTTGTTCGTTTTCAATGTTAGTTGACATGTTGTTATTTTGAAAGAAACTATATGTTTGAGCATGATAATCGACTTATTATGTGGGTATTTTTATTAAAAGAAATTTCATTGGTTTGGCAAATTTAAGCAAAAAAACTAACATTGACATTTGTTCGACGTGCACGAATATTAAAAAAAAACAATGAGTCAAATATTTATTCTGTGAGTTAATCATTAGTGAGAATCGACACAGATGTAATTGTCCTATAAAATCAAACGTATTTTCGATTTTTTAAAATTAATTCCCCAGTTTATCTTATCTTCCATATACAATGATGAAACTGATTTTGGTTTCTCTTGCATTGATACTAATTGGCACTATTGAAGCCCATAAATTCGATCATATCCGAAAATATCTAGCTCAACACGACAGAAGTGGCAAACCGATCTACAAACGTGATACTCAACCTTGGCTCAAGAATAGTAATACCATCGGTCTTGGCTACAATCCTCTGTACGGAAGTCCTGTTTGTTATACTGGTGTTTGTCAAGGTGATGGATTTAAACATGCCGTTTTCAAATTGAACTACGTTGAATCAGCCGTAGGATCATGTACGAATGATTTGATTCCAGATTTTGTTGAATTACAATGTATACCAAGTGCTGATATACAAACATCGACTGAAATGATTTCAACATCGGAACATTTATCCGATTCGACGTTTAAACGAGTTGAATTCTATCTTGCTACACGATATCGACGATATGCTGCTAGTTATTTCTATTCGAAAGAAACACGTTCAATGATTGATACAATGACAAAACAAGATTCAACAGCAATGTACACTCGAGGTGATGTGACATTCGGTAAATTACGTATGTTCGAACCATTCATGGAACTTGCCGATACATTTCGTTATGTTATCGAACAAATGCCATGCTGTAGTGAATATAGTCAAGAAATCGATGATTATATTAGAGAATTTATTATCGATTATTTTGGCCTAACCTATGTTTCCGAATTAATTCTCGGTGGTATTGCTCAAGAAACAATGTTTGTTCGTAATAAGGAATTGCATGAATTACAAATGAAAGGCGAAGATGTTGTACGTGCAGCAAGTATTGGATTTTATTTGAATTTCAATATTCAACCAGTTCCTCCTTATAATGATATTAAACAAAAAGAATTTATGCAATCAGTTCAAAGTCGACATTCGACAAAATTAGGTGGCGATCCATCGGCACAAACCATGGATGATTGGATTAAATCCGTACCTTCCAATCCCGTTATTATGAACTATGGAGTTAAAGAACTTGCAACAATTCTAACACAGAAACATTTTCCTGCTGATCCTCATATTCATAATAAATCGAAATTAGTCGATTGGGCCATTCAACGATATTTGGAAAGACATGTGCCAATCTGTGTCAACAATTGTACAGATTCGAGTCATGGAGTATGTGATGTTGCTAATAACCCACCGTTTTTACTTGGCACATGTGTTTGTCGACCTGGATGGAAAGGCATTGATTGTTCAGAAAAAGAACATCAGGAACCAAAATGTATGTAGTAATTAATTGAATTTTAAAAGTCTGTTTTATTCTGTTTATTTGCTTTTATGTAGCATCAACTGCAGCTCCATTCATTGCACCCAATTGGCAAGTCGAACGACAAGAAGGAATCGGTGAAAATACGAAACTCTTAATATTAAATTCATTGAGAACATTAATGGAAACACATGGTGTTTTGAAAAAACCTGAAATTGCTATGGCTTTGAAAATATGGCTCGATCAATCCTATACGGGCACATGGGGAGTTGCTCTTGGTGTTCTCAATGAATATGGTGCTTCGTTTTCATATGCTGCTAATACTTTTCTTGTAGTTCATGAAAAAAATCTAAATTGGCGTATTCTTATCTATAGATCAGATTAAGAATAAATGACATGATTTCAATACTCTATTTTATTTATACATACAAAAAGCAAAAAAAAAATACTAATTTGGAGGAGGACTCTTCCAAATTTTAGTTTCATGTTCGATTCTCCATTGATTTGCTTTGTTAAGATCTGAATATGCTAACGCAGAATTGTTTAATCGATCGGTGAATTCCACGCCTTTCCATCGTTCAACAAGATAATTTACACCTTTTCGAATTTTATATGTCAAAGAACGTTGTACTGGATTGATATCTGACGGACGTGATGATGTATTCGATTGTTGAATAGCCAATGGCGGATGGATACTGTAGACCAAGACTTTCTTCTGAGAAACCAGAGCACAAATGGCATTGTCGATAACAATAAGTGGTGGAGAGATTAACGGAAGAATTTTCTCAACTGAACGTCGTCGTATAGCATAAGCATGTACACAACTTGGATTTAATGCTTCGTGAATACGATAGCCTTGTTTATTTCGTTCTATGAGTCGACCAGGTGGATTGCCACAATATCCAAGAAAAATCATATCGGGTTCAGTCCATAAATTCGATGAAAATGTTTCGAGAATATCGAATGTTGACATTTCAAGATCGATATCATCTTCGAAAATAATTATCCAACTATCATCATTTAAAGCTGCAACTTCTAACCAAATTTGTACATGACTAAGCCAAGAAGCAAGTTCAATTATTCGAATAGGACCATTTTTTGTTAGATGAATACGAGAAACTGTTTCAGGTGAATGAATATTAAATGCAGGTACGATAGATGCATTGACATTCAATGTATGTAGAAGTGCTATCATACCTGTTCGACGATCTTGTCGATATGGTAGATTAATCACATAGATGTGCTTGATTTTACTAAGATTTTGCTTTGTACCGATCAAATTAATTATTGCAGATTTCGATGGACGTTTTAGAGGTTTTTCAATGACAGTTTTTTCGTTGTGCAAACGAGAATAATAACGATCGATTGATTGATATGTATAAAAAATAATAATAACAGATGTAAATAGAAGTAATAATCCCTTCACATAACCTTTCACAATCATCCTATGAATACAATAAGTATCTGAAAAAAAAACGTTCGTAATCTTTTTTTTATATGAAATCAATTGATCATTCGAGCTGTCAACACGAGCGTAGATTATATGTATATGAGACATTTCATCAGTCATGTTTCGTCAATATATTCACGCCATCATAATTCGATCTTTCCTGCTTCCAAATAATCGTGAGAATAATGAATGTGAAGTATAGGACTACAGTTGTAGACATCGTGCTATATGCTGATATACTTCCTAATTCTACTCACACTTGCACACATAAAACCCGTTCTCTTTCTTCTCTTTTTATTTGACTTGTTTGGAGACGGTAGTGACTGATTTATATGAATATAGAATCGTGATAAACTATGCTGATATCTTCCTAATTCTACTCACACTCACACACATAAAACCCGTTCTCTTTCTTCTCTTTTTATTTGACTTGTTTGGAGACGGTAGTGACTGATTTATATGAATATAGAATCGTGATAAACTATCATAATGCTAAAAAGTTACAAGAGTGAGTAAATCTATCTTGAGAACGCCGCTTACAGTCTGCGTGATCTGCTATTAATCATTGTCTCATTCTAATTAACATTTAGTATAAATTTGTTCCTTTTCTCAGCTCTTTATTTAAAATCAAAATGAGAGATAGAAAAGTCATAAAATACAAGTTTAGATTAAAAATAAATATTTATCTAAAAAATATTTATCTAGAAAAAAATTCTAAAAAAATCAATATCAGGATATATAAAGCAAAATTAGAAACAAAACTAGAATTCCACTCGAGACAAATCCGAATAGATAAGGCGGCTGACTGCAATTCCCTAATGTGCAAGAGTCAAAAATATACGGTGTGATTTTTTTCTAATCGCATCGGTCATTTGAAGAATAAGTTTTACAAAGGATCTCTCTTTTTCTGAAAGACTCTGCAGTGGATAAACTTGAATTTCGACAAGTTTAATTAAATCGTGTATGCATAAGCCATGTGACGTATCAATGGTCAATTACATTTTGCTAGGCAACCAAGCAATTTAAAAGCAATAAATTGTCTTGCTGCATTGCAAGCTTTGACAAAAAAAATGAATAGGATTTCTTTTCTCACTGTAAATGGCGCTAGTATACATGCCTTGCTTGACTCATAAATCATTGTGTGACATTATCTAGAAAACTACAGCTGATTGGTCAATTCATTTAAAAGTACAGAGATATGCAGTTCGAGCAATTACCAAATGAAATAATCGCTGAAATTTTCTCGTTTTTATTAGGCAATGATTGTGTCTTAGCATTTTCATGTCTCAATCAACGTTTTCAATGTTTAATCGAAGAGTATTCTCGAGGATTTAATTTTCAATTTGTTAATAAAACACAATTCGATTGGTTTTTCGAGCAATACGATAAAAACTGGTGGAAATCATTAAAACTCTCGAATGAATATATTTTCGGACAGATTGAATATTTTTTTCAATGCTATTCATTAGTTGACGATCGATCACAACTACAATCGTTATCTTTACTTCAACTCGAGCATGTTGATCAATTTCATTTATCATATCAATTATCATTTCTAACAAATCTTGTTTCATTAACTATCAAACCATTTTGTGGACAAATTCTTTCATCAATTGATCTTCCAAATCTCAAACGACTTGCGATTAGTTCATGTCGAAATACTCAATTTCTTGAGAGTTTTTCTCAACTTGAAATTGTCGATTATGAATTCGATAATTGCTGTTCGAATACGATCAATTTCATATGGCCAAAACAATTAAAACATCTAAAAATTATCTATACAATCGATCAAGATAGTCAATCAGCTATTCTTGCTTCATTAAAAGATCTATCTCAATTACGTACTCTTGAAATCTATCAAAAACAACTCGGACATACAAATCCCAATGGTCAAATTTGGAAAGATATGATTTCATCATCATTAGTAAATCTAAACAAATTTCAATTCTATTTCCCATTTTATTATTCAACTAAATCCATCGCAAGTATCTTGTCAACATTCGACATGTCTAAAGCACAATATGATATCTACGAATCAACAGAAAAGGCTGTTATTTATTCAATTCCATGTTCTTTCGATCAGTATCATTTGTTCGATGATTTCTATCAAGGTAAAATTCAATCAATATCGAATTCAAATAAACATCTCAAAACTCTCATCATCGAATCAATGCCCGAGCGAAGTATCATTTGTGAGTCAACACCTTGGCTAGCTAATCGTTTCAAGAAAATGAAATTAAATTTTCCTTCTATTGAACAAATTATATTTTCATCGAACTGTTATTATTATCCTCATGAACGTTATAGAGAAGCTTTTTCAATGAATTTCTTGACTTTAATTCAATCATCTATGTCTCGTTTACATTCATTGAAACTTCGTATGAATGATTTACGAATTCTAACCAATGATTTTACTAATCATTTACTTTGTGAATATCTTTCGACGAAAATTCATTCGTTGAAAATATATGAAAACGATCGATTTCAATTGGAGAATTATCTTAATAATGAAGAAGTCAATCAATTAATAAAACTATTCGGAAGAAATTGTTCGAATTTATCGATAGATCTTCTCGTTTCAATTGATCGATTGATTAATCTATTGACAAATTTCGAACAAATACAATGCTTAAATATCAATATGCAAACGAATGATCATTTCAAACTAACAACGAAATGGCTCGATAATCAACGAATTCGATTCAATTCTTCGAATTGTTATATTTTTAATCATCAAAATCGATACTTTTTCTTTTTTTTCTTGTTCTGTTGACATTTAAAAATGTAAAAGTAAATACACTAATCGATTTCCATAGTAATATTTGAAATTTCGAACGAAAGATTTAATCGTCAAACATTTTACGTATTTCTTCGTTTTTTTTCTTGGTTAAATCATGGTACAATTATTCAACGGACCATTGCAATGGTATTACATGTTTGGTATTCTTCAACATGGACCGAAATCACCTGTTGAATTAAAATTTCGTCCACAAATAGACTATCGAATATTCTATCATACGGTTGATGTGATCTATACTCTACCGAATATGAAACAACCGATAAAACGACGAGAATTTGATAGTGTAGAAAAGATTGTTGCGTTGAAACCAAAAACAATTCATTTGATTAATTCGAAAGTTAAATTACATCCTGAGAATGAGACCGAAATGGGCGTGCTAATGAAACGACCTTATTTCGATCGATTAATTGAAGATGAAGTACCAGGTGATTTTCGATCTCGTCTTCATCCGTATGGTTATCAATGGATGTTATTTCCAGCACCAGAAAGTTTAATGATACCTGATGAGAAGTTCTATCAAGGACAAAAATGGGCCGTACGAATGATCGGTCATTCGTATATTATACATTATGAATTGATCGATGTTGATCTCGAACAACATCAAGCAACGATTCAAGGTACAAATGGAACATGTACTATGGATTCAGCAGGAAAGAAAACATGGAATGCAACATGGATTGTTGATACTCGTACAGGAATTATTAAACAAATGGAATTACAATTGGATCATCAAATTGATCAACCGAAACAAACGACACGTCTCAAGAGAACAAAAATTATGACACGAGAAGAAGCAGATCCAGATAAGATTTATGATTATGAAGTTGATGTTGATGAAGATCATCCGGATTTATAATTTTTTAGAAATAAAAACTAATTGAAATTGACAGATGCTTATAATTTCCTCGGGTGTAAGGAAGGTCATTTGAACGATTACGTCAAATCAGATATGACACCTTCGAATCTATTGTTGTATTTAGAAAACTATAAAGTCGTTCTTCCGTAATATCTATAATCATTTAGACGTAGCTATTCGGTATAATTGTTAACATTCAATCAATAGTACTCTCTTCTAAAGTTCAAGATGGTGATACTGACTTTTCGTTAATTTATTTGTGAACACTAACATATTTTATCATCAAGCCGCCTAATAGTCACATCTTCTTTGATACTATATATTGCAAAAGATAGAAGAACGGAAAACAGTCTTCATATTCTTATTTATAGTCAATTTAGTTTTTAATTGAAACTTCTATATGGGCTCATATTAATACATTTCAGTCAAAGGTCAAGTAAATCGACTGTCAATGAACGATACTTGTTGTTTTTTCTTTATCAGTAATCGATATTGATTGAATCAACTTTGTCATTGTATTCATCACCAACATACCATTCACTATTATGAATCCAATCGGAATGACCAGCACCTTTCGCTTTGAATAACATCATTTGATGACCTGGTCCGACTAGAATTGCCGATACTTTTTCAGCCCATGAATGATCAGGTGGTGAATCTTTATGACCAGAATCACTAAAACATTGCATATCATGTCCAGTTGGACAACCGAAATCTACATAAATACATGATACAAACGATTAGAATACGATAGAAACGTTTTTACCATCACAAACACATCCAGTTAGACCTTGTATAGTTGCATCGAATGGTAATAAACCATTGACAGCTTTATCGATATTTGGTGTTGTTGAACCAGCATATTTATATTTATAAACTTTGATCATTGCTGATGCAAGATTTAAATCACCAATAGTAACAACAATTTCATTGTCACCAGTGAAATTATTATTATTATTGATTAATGAAAGTGGATATCGACCATCGACTACCTTTTTTTAACACAAAAAAGATAATAAGTCTTCATAAATTTGTAAAGTATGCTTACATGTTCAAGCATAGCATGATAAGATGCTTCGATAACTTGAGCAATTTGATCATCTCGTGTACGTTCATATAAACGAGCAAGACCAAGATAGAATACTCCTATGCACAAGAAATAATAATCGAAATAATACCGTTTAGATAGGACTCGCAAACCTCGAAAAGCTAAACCATCTCCAGCACATGTATTTGTTTCATCACATCCTTCATAGACGATATTATCTTTTGTAAATATTTTAAAAGCATTGCGAACATAGGTCAATGCATGTGAAATATATGTTTGATTTCCTGTAGCATCGGCAAGAGCCATTAAACCTTGAACTAAAACTCCGTATTCATAACTATAAGTCTAACAAAAAAAAGTATAGTAATAAGAAAAAAAAATAATTCGAGATCTATTTACACCGCCACCTGCTTGACAACTGCCAATACTCATACCATCTTTTTCATCGCCTGTGAATGGATTAAGTAAACCTGTCGAAACTAACCAATTGTAAATATCAATTGCACCACCACGAGGACCACCATGAAGTAACGTTGGGTCATGTGTAATAGAAAACATGGTTGCCATCAAATAAACAGTTAACACATTCGATATTGTTGCTTTATATGTATCACCTGGAGGTGGTTTTCCGTAATACCAAATAACACTGAATGAATAGTGATGAAACGAAAAAAAAAATCATGCTTGATTCTATTTACCCGCCACCACAATCACCTGTTTCATGTGCAACATTATCATTGATAACAGCTTGAGACGCGTCAACAAGCTCCTTAGTAGCATCGCCAAGTGTTCGAATATATTGTTCAAGTCGAATAGCACCATTCCCCCACCAGGCTTGATCATCTGTATACGATGTATGCACATAATTATTCTTATTTTTAGCTGTTTCAATAGCTGCCCATCGCAATGGAAGATATAGTTTATCCGTACCTACAAATCTCGAGAAAAACTCTCCAATTACCTATAAAATCAATATTTTTACTTCTTCCTTCCATCGTATGAAGAAATTCTGCATACGACCAAAGGCCAACTCCACTGGGCCACCATAATCGAAAGCCTCCATCCGACCATAGACCTACAGAACCGTCTTTATTATGCCAATCGCCAGCTAATTGAGTCGCAATGTCATAAGCAATCGCATACGGACATGATCCACCCTCAAATTTACCCGTACACACATGTCTTAGTGCATCGAATACATCTTTTGCCGGTGGATCACTGCGAACAACACAAATAGCCGATAGAAAAAGAACTGAACTAACGAGCATTAATTTTCTTTCATAAAAAAAACAGGTAAAATGCATTTTCAAATCATCACATTCGAATTTATATAGTACGTATGCGTTTTTTTCACATCGTAGATTTCAATATGGGAATACGAGCACATATGTAAAGTCAAAAGAGAAGAGAAAAGAGCGAAATAATGATAAAATACATCTGATGTCAGTGTAGAACATTTCATTCTATATGCAGAAGATCATGCCGATTAAACTTTGGAGTATAGAACCATGCGCCGACAGATGTCGAATAAATTGTTAGAAAAAACAGAATGTTTCGTTCGCGTTGTCATCGTCCGCAAGAAAAATTGAATTCTATCGAATGTAATATTTCAACAAATCAAATTTCATTTCTATTATTATCATCATGTTCATCAGAATCGAATGTTAATCCAACTCTATTTACTTTTCCAACAAATGTCGAGAAAGATTTCGTCAAACTAGCTGCTCAACATTTATCAATACCAACAGTCGATACCGATCCACATAATCCACATTTTGAATTCAGCGGAAAGATTGTCGATGAAAATCAAACGTTTTCCTCTTATTCATTGAACGATTTAATTTTAATTATTAATGAAAATATTTCATTGAAATTTCATCGATTTCCAAATGAAAGTTTAGATTTACTATTCGATACATTTCAAGGTCAAACAACGTATTTGACTCGATATTTAAAAAGTCATTTCGGTGATAAACATGAATTTACAATCTATCCAATACAAAAAGAGAAAAAAACAACTTCGACTGCAGATAATAAACAATGGAATGAATGGGAAACGGGTATCTATCGAATGCACGGTGATAGTAATGGGACAATTAACATTTCACTAGCTTCTGATTGGTACAGATGATGTTGATTTGTATAATTAATATCGAGAGTTTTTGTTTTTCGTATAGGGGTGCAGGTACACTCGAATCTGCACTTGTTGCAAGTGCAATGGTCAATGGAATTGATCTAACTGTTCCACAAACAGAAGCAACACCGGGTTTACCACATTATACGATACATTTAGGTGATATCTATTATGTTGGTTTGCCAACAGAAATTCAACATTGTTGTCTTGGCATAAAACCACATTGGGCCGAACGAGGTGTTCGCTGGCCAATTGGTCAAAATGGTAGTTTTACTATTCCGGGAAATCATGAATTGTACAGTCGTGGTTTTGGCTATTGGGATTATTTTCTACCACATTTAGGTTTATTCGATTCTAGTAATTTAACTAGTCCTATACATGCGCAAACAACATCCTACTGGCTATTAGAAAATGATCAATGGCGAATCATTGGACTTGATACAGGTTATGATTCATTTTCATTATTATTTGTTGATAATGCATCGATAAAATTACCGAAAAAACTAATCGATTGGTTGATAAATGTCGTTGGTCTTAGTCCAACGATGACCGATAAACGTGGTCTAATATTTCTCTCACATCATCAACTTCTCAGTGCTTGGAATGAAAAACCCAATACGGGTTAGTGTGTGGATAAATATATCAAAACAAATAAATATTGATTTTTTTTTCTTATTAATCTAGATTTTCCTGAACAAATAGCAGCTCTTCTACCCAAAGATAGAACAGTTTTATTTCTCTGGGATCATGAACATCGTTTGAGTTTTTATGAAAAACAAACCATTAAATATAATCGTGAACGATTAACATTCTATGGTCGATGTGTTGGTAATTCATGATAATCCAATTCTGAATGATCTGGCATTAGGTTTCAATGGTTATATAACAATGAAATTTGTGAATGTGAACGGCCAATCGAATGAAACAAGTTTATATATAAATTATAAAAGTTTGAATTTAGATGATAAAGGAGAATTGACAGACAAAAATCCTTTGGATCTCGTTCATGAAGAATGGTCAGTGGATGCAAATGGAAATGTTGTACTTGTAAAATTAGAACCAATCAATCGAGAACTTACTATAGGCTCTGAGAATAAGCTATCTTTTTTTGTTGATTATTTTCTTTTGTAATACGTATATGTACTTTTTCGGTATATAAAGAAAAAGTTTGTTTTTTTGCTAAATAATCCCATGTAGAGACAAAATGTTTACTTAGAAATTAAAAGAAAGAAAAACAAAATACAGGTAGGCAACTAATGGATCACTTGAAGATACATTAAAATAAATGAAATATATTTTCAACGTTAACGTTTTATTTTATAAAACAAAACTGTTTTTTTGAGCAGCACCCAAAACAATCGAAATGTCGTATATGCAGCCAATAGACCTTCCACTTTTACCAGTACCATCATCTAATGGAAACCAAATGAGAACTACTAGAAACATTGCATTTAACTTAGAAACAGTTCCAGAAGCACCACTACCACCGTTAGTTATTTTTACAAAACTGAATTCTATTCGAAATCATATTTTATCTTTTCTTTTTACTAGTGCAAGCAAAGTACCACAAATTATCGGTGTCGTATTATTAAGTACTATAGTAATAGCAGCAGCAGCAGCTACTACTGCAGTAGTCTTGCTTAGAACTGACGGTTAGTTTCAATATTTATTTTCGTAATAAATATATACTTCTTGCACGATTAGATTCTACAACTTCAATGTCAGTGACAACAATAACAACAACAACAACAACATCAGCAACGACAACAACAGCAACAACCAGCACTTCGACAACAACTTCTAGTTCAACTAGCACCACAACTACTAGTACTACAACATCGACTACCAGTTCAACGACCACGACCAGTACTAGTACTACAACATCAACTACTACTACTTCTACGACCACGACCAGTACTAGTACTACAACATCAACTACTACTACTTCTACGACTACGACCAGTACTAGTACTACAACATCAACTACTACTACTTCTACGACTACGACAAGTACTAGTACCACAACATCCAGTAGCACAACAACAACAAGCACGACTACAACTCGTACGACGAGTACTACCACTACCTCATCAAGTACTACAACAACAACCACAAGTATGTTAAAAAAACATATTTCATTGATTCGATAATTAAACATTTTCTCGTCTTATTTCAGCTCCTCCATCTACTGCTTGTACGGCTCCAAATGTCGCCTCTTTTCTTTATAATAATCAATATATCTATTCTCCTTCTCAACTTTTTGCAGCTGGTATGCAGAATAATCTATTTGGTGTTTATAGGGCATATGCTAATGCCAATGTTACATCAACTTCACTTTGGACAGCATCACAAACATCGTCACCATCAGGTGCATTTTTTGCAGCACAAGTTGACAGAAATTTAGTAGTTTATACGAATACAGGTGGTGTCTTATGGACAGCTGCTATACATATCACTGGAGTGAATTCAGCATTTTGTCTGAAAATGTTAGATACTGGAAATCTTATTTGGACAAATTCGACCAATGGTATAATATGGCAAACAAATACATCTGGTTGATGATCTTAGAACGACTGTTGCTTTTATTATCGTTATTATATATATTTCGTGATTGTATATAAGAGAATAGTATATAAAAGAATATAAAATAAAGATAAGAATCCTTCACCGATAGACTTATGATTGTTATTACATCTCTTTTTTTCTTCTTCGTATTCAAGTTACTGCACGCATGTTACTACGACGAAAATGGCGTGTCCGTTTATTCATGTTGTCAATATTTGTCTTTATTTTTATGTTTTATTTTATGATTCGAATTAAATCGTCGTATTTATATTTCGTTTTTCGAGGTCTAACTACATCGTCGTCTCTCTCACCCTCATCTCCAATTATCACATGGGAAATACCTGATTTTGCGTATTACAACAATCAATTATTATTACATTTCGGTGCAATTGCTTACATGCCTGCTAACACTCAATTTCTCTCGCCTGATATTCGCATACCATCAATACGTGGAATGAACGAAAGTTTTCTACCAATTTACGATGTATTCGATCGAAATCAATTGATGAAATTACATATTTTCGATCAGACAATGTTAGCCGAAAAGAATCTTCAAGTTTTTGAAACTCCCTATGTTCATATTGCACTCAATTGGTTAGCAAAACCAAAAATGAATTCAAATGAAAAACATACAACAATAATTAATATTACAAATGCTCAAGGTGGCAAGTGAGAATTGTTTCTGTATTTTGCAAACTAATCATGTTGATGTTTAGACGAACAGAAGATTTATGGAAAATTATTTTCACACGATTGATTATTCGTGTCTTCTTTCTAAATAAAAAACATGCAAGTCACATTCAATTCGTAATTATCTGAGTTTTATTTTCATTTTTCACAGGAAATTACTCATATTGCTCGTTCATTTCGATATATTAATTCTGTTCAATCATGTGTTTCATCCATATTAACAACACATCCGAAATTTAGTCAAGCTCTTGGAATTCATTTACGTACATGGGCAGCTGATATTTCCATAGGTCGTATTGGTTCTCGTGAATGTTCAATTATTTACGAGCATAATCCATTGCATTTATTTTTTCAATGTGAACTTTCATCACGTAGCGATCTGCATGTCATTATGTTAAATATTGAACGTGCACAATCGGCAAAAGATCAACCAATTTATATAGCTACAGATAATGACCAATCACCGTTAGTAATTGAATTAAAAAATCGATATGCTAGCCGAATATTGAACATTAATGAGTCATGCTATCGAAATAGTATTCTATTTCCAATGATTCAAAATGAACTTCTAACTCAAACACAATCGTTTCTTGGCTCGTTCTTTTCGACGTTTTCTATAGTCGTTGCTTTACGACGAGATCTCGCTCAAACATATTTCATTCAGACAAGAAATCAATTTTATTTTTATCACTACATATCAATTATTGTTATTGCATGTCTTTTCGTTTATTGTTTTGTTATTATTAAAATTATTCGTCGATTTTATTTAAGAAAATAACATATAACAAAAGTGACATTTTTCTCGAGAGAAAATTAGGCAAAAATCATTGAATACAAATCAGATGTCTTGTAAGGACATCTAAGTGATATCTTTTCAGTGGTTAATAAAAGTATATCAATTGTGACAAGATACATACCTGAGTTCTGTTCTGATTAAAAAAAAAATGTTTGAAAAATTGTCAACTGAAATCATCTTGCAAATTTTTGAATATTTGTCATTCAATGATATTTTCTATGGATTCTTCGATTTAAATCAACGATTTCAATCTATTTTATTGCAACATCAACACTTTTTTAGTAATTTCATACTGCCAACAGATCATTTTCATTTTTGGCAAACAATTCTACCAAATTTCAATTCACAAATCAAATGTTTAACTTTAATCAGTCCATTTCATTTGCCTGTTGTATCGTTGGATTTATTTTCTAATCTTGAAATTCTCGTTATTTTCTGTCCATTTCCAATTTGGTACGATGAAATAGTTTGGATATTTGACAGTCAGCAATTCAAAAAATTAACTACATTCAAAATTCAAAGTAACATCATTGGTGGTGAAGTTAAATTCTCTAATATAATTAAAGATGAAAGTTATTCTTTAAAACATTTTGAACATTTATCAACAGATCGATCGTATTCATTTGGATATCAGAGTCAATTGAGATCGACTGTTAATTTACAAACATTGTCATTGAAATTAGACGTCTTAAATTCTTTGTTTGGTCTTTTTTCTTTGGTTCAAATGCCGAATTTGAAAAAGCTAAATGTTATTATCGTAACTCCACTTTTTTTCACGAATCAACGTTATTCAGAGCTAATTTTATCTAATACGAAACTGGAGAAACTTGCCATTCGATTAGAACATACTCTAGGTAGTAAAAACGGATTTTGTTGTTTCACAAGATTTATCAAACAATTTTCATCATCATTAATCTCTTTATCATTGGATTTATGTCATATTAATGAGAATTCTTTTTTATTCGATGGATCTTTACTTCAACAAGAACTACTAGAAGCAATGATAGCATTGAAATCGTTTCATTTTCATGTGCAATTATCTAATAAGGATTTAGATACCGAACAGTTTTGGTCGACATTTCGAACTCAATTTTTATTTGATCATCAATGGATATTTGCCGTACATGGTTCACATTTGTATACGTTGCCATATCATTTTAATGAATATAAAGATTTCATTGATTTTAATCTGATTAAATCAAGTGATCCATTGAATTCCAAATGTTTGAAAACATGGCCTAATGTGAAAACAATTGGATTATCTTCATATTTCACGTACACATCCGATATTTTCGAACAAATTAAATATCGAATGCCGAACTTAACATCAATCATTATTACACATGAACAAGTCAATAATTTCCACGAAAACCAAACATTAGATAATATTCTCACTATTAGTTGTTTGCATGGAGATCCTCAAATTCTTAAACGTTGTGCAATCAATGCTTTTCCCAATACAAAACATTTAATCTTAAAACGTAATCATCGTATACCAGTATCTTCAGTAACAGATACAGATCGTATTCGTACGTGTAAAATCCAACATATCAACATGACACTCGTAGGTTTACAAGAACTTGATAATAACGAGCAAAACGAACAACGAGTGTTAGATCTTCTCAAAAGCTGTTTCGATTTATTTGAAGATATTCAATCGGTAACAATTTATTTTATGCGTGTATTCGGCTCTGGCTCTTTGCCACATCCATTTGCTGATCGAAACAGAATATGTCAATTATTGAATATGTCGAATTTTTTTGAGTTATATCAACTTGTATATTCGAATGATTATTTGCGTTTAATCAAAAAGATGATTATTCAAGATGAGGAATGACAAAATCATAATTTACAAATTGTGATGATCCATTTTTATGTACAACTGAACTTTCTAACCATAATTGAATTTGTAAAAAGCAATCGGTGAAGAAATAATTTGGTATATTAAATTGCTATCATTTATGGGCGGAAGTGTTTGAGTCGATTGTTTTGTTTGAAAACGACTTATGTCATAACGATGAACATCACCACTGAAAAATGTAACTCGAATTTTCGTCTGCATGACAAAAATGTGTCCATCCATCGAGTAAATCATCGTAATCACCAATAAGATCAAACTCAGAAACAAAATGTTTCAAAATAGGCCGGTATTTCCATTGAATGGACGCATTTTTATAGAATTCAAAAATTGTTTGAACTGCTTCTAAACGACTTGATGACCCACAAAATTTTATCATTACCTTCGCCCTCACGTAATTCAATCGAAAGATTAACACGATAAGCACACATTTGAAAAATATTCTCATATAAAATTTCCTAATTATAATCAATTTTCATATCACCAACAAATTCAATGGAGAATTAGTATGCTACCTATCCATAGCATTCAATCTAGATCAGTTGTTAAAAATTGAAAATAAGGACCTAAAGCATCGTCTGGCGATTTTGGAGGACGACTTAACCAACCTGGTTGGCTTTCTATTGTAGAACAATGTGGTTCGATTTTAGGATAATCACCTAAGAATCTCGGATTCTTATTAACTGGATTGGGTTGATTTAAATCGAAAAATTCAACCTTTTTATTTGCCATTGATTGAGAATATGAATGCAAAAAAAACATCTGTCGTGTCGCATATAATCATTTTTGTTTTCTTTTAAAAAATCGGCTGATGTCTGAAAACTAGTTCTCGAAATCGAAATATGTTAAATATCAGTGATTGTCCATCGTTGTGAAATGTATCGTTTTCTTGTAAACTAATAGTCCATTCTTGAGTAAAATCTCCTGTCCAAATTGTTGTCATCACTTGGCCTACTGGAGCTGTGGCATCGGATGTATTAAGAGCACTATTGAGAGAATGATTCAAATTCTGTTCTTATACAAAAATTTATTGATAATTAAAGTTTTTTAATACTAAAACAGAAAGTGTATTTCAGTTATCAGTGTGGTCATTATACTCGAATAATATAATGTATTATTTGATATGGCGGCATCATATCGATAGCTTCGCTTTGTCCTTCGAAACTTGTGTTACCCTGTAATGAATGCGTATGACTACCATTATTGTATAATGTAATACCAGTTTTACCATTAAAAATAGTGTGTTTATGTGATCCAGAATAATAATAATAATAGCCCCAATTAGATCCCCAATCCAAATTTACTGTGCCACCATAAGCCGAAGGTGGTGCATCATCAGTGAATCCTCCATGGTCATGACCAGGATCATCCACAGCATGCGTATGTTCACCACTTGTATTTAGCATAAATGTACCGGGAGTATGAGCATGCGTAGGCATTTCGTTCAAAGTTAATACGTGCGTTGCAGCACCACCTGTAACTAGTTCGCTAATATTATTACTGTTGCTACCAAGTGCAAAACGACCACGAAAATTAGGCAAATTAAAAGTGTCGATTCCATTACCCGGGCCATATGTCTCACCAATAACGTCAAAAAGATCTTGATAAATAAATCGAGAAACTGCTGAACCATCACACAACAACCAACGATGAGTTGAACCATTCAATTTCTCAAGATCTCCAGTGAACAAAAGTATTGCTCCTAGTGGTATTTCTACAAGAATCATATTTAAATGTATATCTATAATCTAATTCACGAGAAATCCTACCATTTGTAAGGATAATGCTAGTCGGTTGAAATGATTTGACCCAAACTGTGGTAACAATAGCCAGAGTAATTCCATTCGATAACATACCCAAGAGCATACCAATTGAACAAGAAGGAAGCTTTATCATAGATTTTATTAATGCCCATTTAGATGACGACCTTAAATAATATATGCTACTGGAAAGAACGCGTGAAATGAGTTTACTTTGGCACTTTTCCCTTGCTTTCAGGCATAGACCAGTCACTAAATTTGATATTACTATGTACTATCGCCGACATCAACAATATTTGTTTGCACTGAGTTTCTACCGTAAAACAATAATAAAATGGATTGTAATCGAATAAGATTCGTGTTTGTGTATTGAATTTAAAAAAGGAAGACTGGGTTAATATATACATGGCTTCGATTTTGTTATTATTCAGCTAGACAAACGAACGGCTTCTCATGACATTTTGTCCGACGTGTGCAGAATATTCAAGTGCTTTTATCCGTTATTTTTTTTTTATTTTGTCTAACTCATTTTGGATATTCTGTCTTTTAGAAATCTCGATAAAACGAAAAGTGAATGACAATTAATTTCGAATTCGTCGTAAGCATTTTGTCATTGATTCTTTGAAAGTGTTTAAATAAAATTCGGACGGAAGAACAAATACAACAAAGATAAGCATCGGCGGTGAAAAAGAAATCAAATAACCACAAAGATATAACCATGGATTAGTTGATGAATCTACACATCCAGATACTAATGATAAAATCAAACGAGGCATTGCTAATGTAAGCAGAACGATAGGACTGACTATTAATTGTTTGTGTTCACTCAATTGTTTAAGGATATGTTCTTTGAAAGATAGATGCTTCTGTGCTGTTGATCGTTCTCGAGCAGTGCCAAAAATAATAAACACAGCAGAACAAAGATTTGCAATAAATGGTATGATAAGATGAATAAATAAAGTTATTGTATTGTAATTCTGAAGAGAATGAGTGTAGCGAACAATACACAATGTTTGAATTTCTGGGACATATTTGATTATTTCATTTGTTAGATTTTCATATACATGACTTAAGTTACTTTTTATTGATATATTTATAGATAATCCATGTTTTATTGATTCGTATTTTGGAATTGTATGTGTAAACAAATCGTGTTGAATTGGTTCATGAATAAGACTTCCCAAGATCAGTATTGGTAAAATGAAAATCATTCGTCGAGCCACTCGTCTGCTCATTTTTTTATCAAACTCCACTCCCTTTGATACATTCACAGTTCGTTCAATAGCAACACAAGCATTCAACCAACCATCGAAGTACAAACATAATTTTAAAACAGGACCAATGAACACACAATCAAATCGAAGAACATTTGGATTCACTGTTGAATATAGTTGAGTGAGAACTGCAAACCAAAATTTAATTGTGAACATGGTAATTGTTAAAAGAGATGTTATTGAAGATGCAAGAAGATAGATTCCACAACCGACTTTTCTCAGTTTTTCGTTTTGAAAAGTTATCAATGAGAATATACCGTTAATTGTGCCGATCAAAAACATAATCATTGTGATAGCAGCAGCTGCTTGTATTAAAGATGATTGTTGACCGAACGATGCATTCGATTGAACTTGATTGCGTAGAATATCATTGATGGTCAAACCAATCGTCTTTTGAAATGGATTACATTGATCACCAATAGCACAGCTACTATATTTTTTGACTAAACAAATTCAGAAACATAAGCTTCTAGTGAATGATTTATCTCAAAACAAGTTACTAACCAAATCGATTGAGTGTGACATTTTTTGGGCCAATAATAAGTAATGTAAAAGAGCCTCGTACGTCCGGATCAAATGTTGTCACCAACAAGATGTATGTTCGATTGATTTCAAGATAACTTCCAAGTTTAAGCTGAAGATTCTTACAACTTTCATTAGTTTTCGCAAGCAAGTTTTTATTTGGATGCGATAGATCAAAGTCGTTTTCATAGAGATATCCATATAAGAGAATACTGATCCTAGTGTCACTATTAAACGTATAGGAACCGTTTTGTTGTACACTGATTTGAATAGTTTCATAATGATAATTTCCTTTTCCACATATACGTGGATAAACTTGATTTTCTTTCGTTAGTTCCGATGTATATGTTGCTTGAAGGTCTAGAAAAAATATCAATTAAACTACAAAAACCAAAATATCTAATGAAATATTAAAGTTACTGATGTGAGTGAAAGTCACATTGTTTGGACCCGATATCAATATTGAGGACTTGTTTGTACTTGCTGTGCCTACGTTAGCTACAACTAATATGTACGTTAAGTCGGCCTGTAAGAAAGTATTAATTTTAAACGAGAGTAAGAATCCAAAGCAACGTGCCGATTTTTTGGAAACTAAGTTTTCGTTTGAATTGTACTCATTAAAATGTTGTACATATAAAAATCCATCTAAAAAGCTATCTACAGAATTAAGATCTGTCAACGTACTAGACAGAGTGTAATTTCCAGATTGGGTCGCGACTATTTGTATAGCTTCATATGCAAAACTAATCCGTTGACAATCTCTATTGATATATTTCCAATCTAATTCGATCGATTGAGGATAGTATATCGATTGGATAATCGGAGGGATATTACCTTAAAAATGAAACAAAATATATACTAAGTTAATACTCATTGTTACCAATCGGTTTCATATTGATTTTATCTGGTCCATTAGCAATTACCGAAACTATACCTTGTGCATTTTTTATATTAATCATTGATGTTACTATTAATATATACGTAATATTGTAGTGCAAGTAAGCTGTCATATGAAAACGTTGTTTTGTGCAATAGTATTCATGACCCATGAGATCAACAAGATGCTAGTAAAAAGACTGGTCTTTTTTTCTTCATGACGTGACATCAGGACTAGTCTTTTTCTCAAAAAGTCCAGTGAACTGACTAGTCTGCACATCCAATCTGATTAGTTGTGGACTAGACTATAAATATGCAATGACATCTGCCTATATCATCGTTTTACAAAACAAAACCGTCATGTCTCAAATAATGTTGGGTTCTGTGTTCAAATCCATCTCTAATCTCTAGTATTTTGGTCGTCTGACTAGTCTTGACGCCCGTCATCCCTTAATTTTCGCTTACGTGGGGAATGAAAAATAAATTTTCATGTATATGGTGTGGATTGAAGTAATGCTGATATAGATAAGTCGATACTTGAAAGTCAGCATTGCTTATAAAACTATAGTAGCCTGTTCTTTTGATTTTTATTTCAAGAGCTTCGTAATAATAGTCCAACATGTCACAGCCTAGATGTCCATGTTTCCTACTATTATTTTTTAATATCACCGGATGATTTGATTCGATATTTGACACAATATTATCTTTTAACAAATAAGAAAGAAATAACGTTCTAGTTATAACTCTTCAAGAAGACATACCTATGTGTTTCATAATGACTTTGCTTTGACCTTGGACATTTATTGAAAATGCACCTTGTCTAAACCATGATTTTGACATCAATATCAATGTAAGTGATGTATTCATTTGGAGATGTAATGAAGCTTTCTTTACATTTATCCACCCCTTAAGAGTTATATTTGCGTTTATAGAAACGTCAAATATAGAAAAATCATTTTCACGAAAATATCCAAAGAAACCTTCATTAGTACTAACTGTAAAAATATAATAGCCTGTTTCGGTGACATGGATCTTTATAAGTTCACAAAAAGAATCTAAATCACATCCTTGATAACTACATTTTTGACTCTTTTGCGTCCATGATGATGAATATACAGATTGTACCAATTTCGGCTTATCTAAATATAAACAATCGAGAAACAAATTCTCTGCATATGGCTTTATTCTCATAAGACAAAAACACTCACACATTTCATTAAAAAGAACTTGAGATGGACCAATTAAAACGATTGAGAATGAAGATGTTGCATTTAAATCAGATGCTGTTATTAATAAATAATATTTTTCATCCGATCGGAGATTTCTAGTGAACTTTGTTTGATCACTATTGCAGCCAAGATAAAAACTTAGAAGTAAATTTTCTGTGTCATTATTCGGATCAAAATAATTATTGTATAGACTGACATCGACTTCAACAGTACTATTAATCAAAAAGTCATATTTGCCATCTTTAGACACATTCATCTGCATAATTCCATAATACTTGAGTCTTGTGAACTGTATGTATATTTGTGCATCGGTTGTTAATATTGACGTATGTTTTGATTCAATTAGAATTGGAGTATCTATTCGAGAAAATAAGAAGCTTATAATATACGATTCTACATAATTAACTATAAACAAACCCATTGTTGATGTCGGCATTGTATTCATTGTCATATTATTCGTAGAATCTAAAGTAGAGTAGAAAAATACTAGTGAAATAGTTAGGAAACATTTATAATCTTACTAATTATATTATTACAAATATTTTTTGATAATGAAAATTTTCTAATGTACTGCTGCTCTAAGTTTGTAACATATATATTGCCAAATCTGTCAAAAGCTATATTTCTTATCTCGAATTGATATGGTATATGATCATCCGACGTTGGATAACAATCCGCAATACAGTGACAACCGTAATGTGTTTGTCTGAATATACGACTATTAGGAGCCAGTACAATGTAAAGTTGATTGTTTATATCCAAGACAACACCGATTGGTTCGATAAGTTGGCAGAATGATGTGTCATTTCTTGCGACTACGGTTTTTCCATTAATTTCACCAGCATGGAAAAGTTGGATTCGATCGTTTTCCCTATCCGCTACATATAAATCGAGATTAGTATTAATAAAAATTCCATGAGGATAATTAAGCATATTTTCATTTGAACCTTTAAGACCAACACCAGCAACAATGGTTACAATATTGGAATCGTTATGTAATGGTTTTGTGATGACTAGATGGTCAGATCCTGTAGAACAATATATTACATTGTTGATAGCGATAAAAATATGAATGCATCCAAAACAATATTCTGCAACAGGCTCCACTGTGTTATTTGCTGCTATCGATCTATATATTTGAGTACCCTCGGCTACATATATATCATTGTCTGTTAAAACGAATAATCCATCTATCCGTTCTATACCATTCATGACTCTACTAGTTCGACTACTGTTTCCATAAAGCCATTGAAGTAGATAATTAGTATAATCATTCGTTATATAAATCGTATTTTGCTTATCAATAAACAGAGTCCGTGGGCTGAATTTTATTGACGAGTTTATTAGTGATCCGGTATCAGTAAAATTCCATTCTGCACAAGCTGATAAATTCGGTCGATTCTGAGATACTACTGTAAAAAAAATGACATAGTTAATAATGAAAATAGCAAACGATTAAATTTCACATGCCTATAGGATATACCAACTGATAAATAATCATCAAACTAACGATCATCTCTGCAACACATATTCACTATGCATCATTACCGTAATCAAAGTAATTGTAAAATTGTCTTTTGATATTTTATTGTTCTTTCTTTTATAGTTACAATAGATTCTCTAAAATCATGTCTATAGAACTGAAAAAAATAATAACAAAACATGCAACTGACATTATTTCAATATCGAATTTCAATTTTTTTTGTTAAAATATTGATAAATCCACAGGAAACATGTCTCGTGTCGAAATAAAACATTTTCAGACACAGTACTTTACAAGATTTCACCTGAGTAAAGAAAAGGAAAGCAAACATTTTCTCATTGGGAATTTATATTTTGATGTTTAAACCGTATGAATCACTGAATATCTCGAAACTTTTATGAACTCAACGTTAAAATAAAAGATGATCCATCAAGTTCAGGTAAATGTGAAGCATTATAGACTGTACTAATCAATGTGCAACGAAATTCTCGAGTTGCATGTATTTTTCGAGAAAATTCTTAGTAATTAATAGCGAAAAAATTTTTGAATCCTATGATTCCCAGTATCTACGACATATAAATTAAGTTGACTGTCAAGTCTCAATGAACAGGGATTACGCAGTGTAGTAGCATTCATATTCCATAGGGATGTAATGCCAGCAATAGTTGTTCCATTTGCTTGTGCATTATAATAGAATTGAATACGATGATTATTCTGATCAGCAACGTACATATTACCCATAGGATCTAATATAACTTCCGTAGGAACAGATAGAAGATTCGATGAAGATCCTGCAGATCCATTCAGAGTACCGACAACAAGTGTCCAAGTTTTTTCACCTATCATATGTCGAACAATATTATGACTAAACGTATTAGCAATAAAAAAACTATTCGATACTATATCGAAATAAAAGCCTTGAGGAAAACTTAATTGTGTATTATTGTGCCCATATCCATTATTACCTAGTAAGACCGTGCCATTTTTAACACCGGGTGGATATAACATAGTACGATTATTATAAGTATCAGCTACATATATCTCATGTTTTATTGGATGAATAGCAATGTCCATAGGATTTGCGAATCGGGTAGTTTGGTTTGCCCATCCCCAACCACTTCCTGTAAAAACAAAGTTAGCATACCAACTTTTGTTATATTCTTCTCATTTACCGAGAATCGTCGTGCCAGTTGATGACCCATCGGGCCAGAAAAGAATTCGGCAATTGAGCGTATCCGTTATATAAATATTTTCATTTGAATCAAGATATAATCGATGTGGTCTTTGCAATAGAGAAAGAGATGTGCCAAGTGTTCCGTTCCCAGCTATTACTTTTCCAATTGATGAACCGAAAAGAAACTTCTGAACACGATGATTTTCTCGTTCAACAATATACATATTATTCAAATGATCCAATCGTAAGTCGTAAGGCACATTGAACTGACTAGATGCAGTTCCTGCAACACCAGCAGTTCCCGCTAAAGTTAGACCAGTTTTGTTCCAACGAAGTATCGGTATGGTTATTGGAGTTGTTACATTCGTTTTAAGTTTAATCAACACAGCTATTATAATAGCAGATATCATCAAAAGTATCACAATACTTGCAATTATTGATCCAATTACACATCGACGTGAACATCTAATATTAAAAGAATTGATCTTGATCTGTTTTATCGAATGAAAAATTTTATTCACTTTTTCTTGTTATTTCGTTTGATTTTTCGATGATAATCATTTGTTATTTCTTTTTCATTTGAATGAACAATCGTTCCATGAAAACTATTATTCTTAAAATTAAAAGATCTTGATGTATGAGATGATCCATCTTTCGTCCTATTGGTGGACGACTAGAAAATGAAAAACAATCTACGATTGAAGAGAAAGAATTAAATTTACTGAATGACGACTGCTATTTATTGAGCATGCACTTCTTTTCGTTCGAACAGTGATATGAATAACATGATTTTTTCGGTTACTCTTCGACGATGATTTTCTTTGTTGTGTCATGTTAAAGCAATTGTTTTACCAATGTTGATGGAATTTATACTTTCATTACACAAAAGAATTTAATTATATTCCAGACAATACTTATTTATTATAGGGCTTCTCTCTACAATAATGACATTATTTCTAACACACGTAGGTACGAAACTAATGGGTTATCTAAGTGCAGCCTTTTGTCTATGTATTTTAACTTCTCCCATTAGTAAACCATGACCTCCTCCTTTTTTTGCTCATGCTCGAAAATATTTTTATTTAAAGAAAAATATATGAACACGTTATTGTTCAATTACCATGCAATTTTTGCTAAAATACTGTTTGGAAATGTTCGAATGCAAAGTTTTCGAAGATATCAATTCTTCATGTGACAATACTCAAGTCCACATTGAATCGTCGATTCAATACAAAGCCAAACTCGTTTAAACCATGATGGCCGACTGATACAATTATTTTTATTGATTTTATTTTCAACAAGTTATTTACTCGCGTCACTTCTTGTTGAGTTCAGAATAATCACTTGAGAACTTCGGATTCTTATCAACTGGTGGATTGGGTTGATTTAAATTGAAAAATTCAAGTTTTTTTATTTGTCATTCATTGAGAATATGAATGCAAAAAAAATCAGCTGATGCCTGAAAACTAGTTCTCGAAATCGAAATATATTAAATAGCAGTGATTGTCCATCGTTGTGAAACAGGCATATTTGTATCGACAATAACAATCTTCGATGTTCGATCAGCAGCTAATATTCGCCAATAGGCATTACGTGGTGCTATGTGAAATGTATCGTTTTCTTGTAAACTAATAGTCCATTCTTGAGTAAAATCTCCTGTCCAAATTGTCGTCATCACTTGGCCCACTGGAGCTGTAGCATTGGATGTATTAAGAGCACTATTGAGAGCACTTTGAGGTGAAAATCGATAGGTACCATCTCCAAGCCAAGTGATATTCCATTGTGTATTCATACGGTTACAATCATCTTTATCATAAAGTTGTAGAGTACTATTTGTAGAATTAGTCGAAGTACCAAGACATTGATTCGTTTGTGATTGTAGTGAAATTTTATAAATACCATCGGTAATCACACGACCTAATTCTTCTTGTAATTGCCAATAAGCAGGCTTTGGTTGATATTGACAATCCGATGGTAGACCAAGGCCCATTGTATGTTTCTTTGCTTTTGGTATCCAACTAAAACGATCTGTATAACCCCAAGTAATCATTTCAGGTATTCGTGGAAAGAAATGTAGAACATATTGTAGAATAGATCGATAGATATTCGCTTGTTTTTCTAAAGCATTTGGATCGATAGGTTGTCCTTGATTCATCGGAATAGCAATATCTAATTCCGATACAATCAAACTAATATTCAAGTCAATAAAACGTTGTGCAATTTGATAATGTGCATCACCGGGTGTGACAACTTCTGTCATATCGATATGCCATTGCATACCCATTCCATGTATTGGAATCTGTTGAGATTGTAACCAACCTATGAATGCAAGTGTTCGTTCGGCTTTTAATCCGCCACTTTCGATAGCATATTCATTAAAAAGAAGATTTACTGATGGATCAGCTTCACGAGCAAATTGAAATGCGTAGAGAATAAAATTCGAACCTAACTTTCGATACCAAAATGAATCACGTAGATTGTAGGGTCGAGTTTCATTGTAATCGGATATAGCCTCATTAATCACAAACCAAGATTCAATCTTTCCTCGATATCGACCAACAACTGTATGTATATAATCACTCAATAATGATTTGGCTTTTTCTGGTGTTATTGACGCTTCTTGTTCAAGTAGCCATGTCGGTATTCGACTATCATAAGCCCATACTAACGAATGTCCTCGTGTTTGATAATAATGTTGTTGTGCCCAGCCCGTTGTATTTAATGTTGCACCTAATAACCAATCTGTATCAGTGAAATTATATTGATTTTCACCTGTCCAAATATGTAATGGCATAAATTCTGCTTCTGGTACGATCAATTGATAGTTTTTATTCATGTTAACCTCATATTGACCTTCGTCAATACTCATTCTTAAATAACCGAGATGACCCGATGCACCTAAGATAGGTCGACGAGACGATGCAAATGCTTTGAATCCAACTGGTTCTTGTGCATGAAGAACAGTCAAACAATAGATCCAACAGAAAAACAGTAACATATCGATCGTTTCTTTTTCTCTCTCTCTGCTATCTTGAATAGAAATTAATCACTGCTATATATAAATCTTTTCTACACTAAAGGATCAAATAACTTTTTATATAATCTTTTCTAATGATTTTTCAGTAACACGTGCAATAAAATGTTCAGTTTTGATTAAAACTGGATGATTCGAAGGTACAACGCAACGATAGATACCAGCTGCTTTTTCGAAATGTGCAAGTGCTTGTTGCCATTCACTTTTACATTCGTAACAGAGTCCTATATTCGTATGTGTCATTGCAATATCGGGATGTATTGGAGGCAAACATTTGCTCTTAATATCAAGCGATTTATTTAAATGTTCGAAAGCAAGATCCAAATCACCAAGAATGAAATATGTTGTTCCAATATTATTATGTAAATCTCCGACTTGAGGATGATTCGCTGGCAAATGTCGTTGATAAATAACTGAAACTTTTTGCATACATTCAAGTGCTTCGGAACATTTTCCGTGCATTTGATAGATACCAGCTATATTACTTAAACATTGGCCAACATTTGGATGTTCATCACCGAGTGCTGCTCGCCAGATCTTAAGTGCTATTTGAAAATATTCGAGTGCATCATCAAAATTATTCATTTTTGAATGAACAGCAGCGATACTATTGTAAACAGTTGCTATTGAATCATCATTACGTGCCGATGATTGTAACATACCATCGAGTGCTTTCTTATGCCAATCAAGACTCGATTGATAATCATCTTTGTCATCAAATAAAATCCCAAGATTATGATAACAAGCATATCTATCTGCATGATTCGAAGGAGTTTCATTGAGTACACGATGATAGTATCTTTCAGCTTCATCATATTTACTCATTTTATTCAATATTAAACCATAGGAAAGAATCGTCATTTCACCAGTACCATATTGATTTTTCATATAATCGAAAACGGCCTGTAAATCAGGATCATTATTAGCGCATAATGTCAATCGAAGAATGCAAATACCACGTTCATCTGTATCAATACTCAATAAACGAAAGATCGATCCTAACATAAATAATACTTCATCTTCACCAGGAAAATAACTCAGTGAAGTAATATTAGCAAATGGTCGAATATTTTCAATACGAGGATCAGCATCTATTTCGAATAAAACTTTTTGTGTGCCTTCTGACGAACTCGATGAATAAAGAAATGATACAGCTGATCGACGATCGATACTTGTTGAAACAAATGAATTCATTGAAATTAATTGACCGACGGCAGTTTTCAGTACATCTAATTCTTCTTTTGACATAAGTTGACCACGATAGACACGTATCGGTGATGAACATTTATGTTTTTCAAGTTGTTCTTGAATATCACGAATAAAAAAACGAAAGAGAAATAATGAATCAATGTTTTGTACACGAAGAGCTTTGTTTAATTGTCGATATAGAAATGATTCGCGTGTATACCACCATAATGCTCGATCCGATGAATAATCTTTTTCAAATTCATGAACAATTGCTAATTCATTCTTGTTATCTTTGTATTGTTTCTTTGATAGGGAAATAAGTTCGTCTCTGTTGGTTGGAACTGCTTTCATACGAAGTAAACAATCAATAAGTAATTGATAATGTACAAATTGACCATTCAATCCCGTAGTAGACTGTTCGTCAGTGGAGGAACTAGCATTGAAAACATTAAATATCATTGATTCTTCGAGTTTACTAGATCCTTGTCTGCTATGATCAGTTTGAATTTGTTCAATAAGAACATTGAGATCATGAATAACGCCCGTTTTATTCTTGATTTTTGGATAATTTTTAATCCAATCTATTTCTGTTTTTTGGTTAAGATCATAAACGTAAATCGATGATATTTGTTGGAGTCCATGCAACTGTGGTACAATCTGTTCACCAAATTTATTATTTACGATCAAAATAATTCGATCGTCTTTCGATAGAGATCGAATATATTCTTCACAATCTTTGTCATTTTCAAATGTTTGCAAGTAATTAATACATTTTCGCAGTTGTTCTTGAGTATTGATATTTGTCTTCGGTTTGTTGCAATTTTCATCGAGCCAAACAAGAGAATATGTTTCAAGATTTCTATCCTTCGTTGCCATGCTCTCGAGCAGAATGAAAGAAGCAAAATATTCTTATAGTTTTTTTTTCTTCTAAATATGCCATTTTGTTACTATGGTAAAGTCTTAAGGGAAAAATATGTAGGCCAATCTTTTTTTTCTCATTCAAAACAATATCAAAAGCGATGAAATACATTTTAAAACAGTTTCCATTCAGTACTGGTTGGCTTGTTGTTTCGTCTTACTTTCTTTTTATAATTCAATGCTCATATTTATCGTACTTTTTTTTTAATATAAAACATATACTGAAGTCCTACTTTTGCAAATATATGCACGAAACCTATAATATTTCAAAATTGAATTTCATTATAAATAGAAGAAGAATAAAAAAAAACATATTTCATTTGACTTAAATAGCATTTTCTGTACGCATATGAGTGATCTCAGTAATTTTTCAAATGAAAACAATATAGACAAATCCGGATTATTGTAAGCGATTTGACTTCGCTAATTATTCATGATAATCTTCAATAGATTAAATTTTTAGTACACGGAAGCAGATTCGGATTCTAATCGGTATCGTCATAGTGATTATGATCATCGTTGGACTTTTGATAATCATGATTATTTATCTTGGACCAAACAAAACAGACAATGAATCAAATTCTTTTAATATTAAAAATGGTAAAGATGCTATTCTCATTGAATGTGAATATAATTTTACGAAAACAATTCCCCATTTAGATGCAACAACTGTAATACCACCTCAAATCTACGAAGTAGGTCATGGTGGTGCTTTAGATAGTACTCAACCTTGTTCGTCTCATACGGTCATAAATGATATTACTCGTAGTATAAATAATCAGCAATCATTTAGTTCTTGTGACAATGGGCCTTTATTCCAGACAAGTATTGGAGGTCGATGGATTCGTTTTGTTGGCACAGGTGGTACTATCTTATCAAATCGATATCCCGGAAGAAAACATTGTGGTGGATTTCTGTCAGGATGGTCGAATATGACATTGCCAACCGTAGTAAACACAATAGTCAATGAGACGGTATGTTTTGATAGTATTTCGTCCGAATGGAACCTCATAATTGGTATACGTGTCGTTAAATGTACTGATTTCTATGTTTACTTTTTACCACCTATTCCTCTTTGCAATTCACGTTACTGCACCATGTGAATCATCACTCTGTACATAAAAGTATTTTAATAAAATAAAAAGATTAGAAGTGTGCATATCTAGAAACAATTAAATAGGACTTAAACAGATTACAGTTTGCCATATATTTAATCATTGAAAGACTAAAACGATATACTTTTTATCATTTGTCAATATGCATCGAATAGAGTCGTTTGTCGTCATAATACTCTCGATTTTAACTGGAGTTCGTTCGACTCCACTTGATGACTATGTCAATGCACCAGATCCAACATTTTCTTGGAAACTTATTCAAACGTATCCATCAACGGACTACACAGTCTATATTCTCAATATGACTTCACAAACATGGAAAGATTGTAAAATGAGAAAGATATCTTCGTTCTCTAAACGATATGAAAAATTTATTTTAGCATCATTTTCTTCTCAACCAGTTTGGTGGCATTATATGGTCGTTACTGTTCCGAAAGTACTTCGACGTGGAAATCGAGCATTCATGTTGATCGGTGGCGGAGATAATACTGATAAGTAAGCTCGATTAAATACGTACGTACATATATTTTCAATTTTCACTATACGTAATTAGTGTGCCAACACAGAGTTGGACATCAGGAGTTGCTTCAGCCGCTGGAAGTGTAGCTGTCGAACTCAAGCAAATTCCAAATCAACCAATTGTATTCAAAGTATTTTCTTTTGCTCAAATTGAATCAATCGCTTTCATTTTTGATTTTCTATTCAATAAAAGGCTGATCCATCTCAACAATCTCGTGAAGAAGACGCTATCATTGCGTGGACATGGAAGACATTCATAGAGAACAATGCCAGTGATCCATACATTCTTCTTCGAATGCCTATGACTAAAGTAGACTCGAATTAGATCATTTACAATTGAAATTTTGCTCGTATAGGCAGCTGTACGTGGAATGGATGCAACACAAGAATTTCTTAAACAATTAGGTGTTCAAGTGCCCGAAAAATTCGTCATTGGTGGTCTCTCTAAACGTGGATGGACAAGTCAGTGTTGTTATTCAGTTTACAACGAGATAATAACTTTTCTTTTTGTTTCTCTTCGATTAGCATGGACAACAGCTGCTGTTGATAACAAACGTGTCATCGGAGCGTTTCCTATTGTAATGGATATGGTCAATTTACATAAAGTAGAATAAATCATATATTTTTTTGTTACAAAAACTACGAATTTTGCTCTCTTCTTTTCTAAAAAGAATATGATGAATCATTATCAGGTAAGATACTAATTTGTTGCGTTCTAATAGATTTCAATTGCCAAAATTAAGTCTCTTGCTGGATGGACATTTGCTTTCCAGAATTATTACGTTGAAAACACAACTTTATTCTTGGACAATCCTAATTTTCAAAAGATGGCTGATATTATCGATCCTTATGGTAAAAAGAACTGTATTTTTCTTTGTTCGAAGATTTTTCATCGAAAATTTCTAGTTTATTTCGCACGATATCAAAACACGAAAATACTTCAATTTCAAGCGGCTGATGATCAATTCTTCTTACCTGATAGTGAAGTTAGATTTATTTTTTCACTTAATCTCGATATAAAATTTGTTTCAGGAGTTTTTCTGGGATGATCTTCAGAAAGCAACTGGCGGCTCACATCTTCGGTATGTAAATCGATTCACAATCATAGAAGTAAATGACGATGTTTCGTTTTCTTCTGTTAGACGAATTCCAAATGTTGGACATAACATTCAAGGATATCAAGATAGTTTAGCCAGTTTTTATATGACTATTTGTGATGTAAACTTTGGATTAATAGAATAATAAATTGATCTATTCGAAAGTTATTTAATTAGAATGCAATTCGTCCTTTGTGGACATGGACACGAACAGCAAATGAAACTCACGGACAGATTGTTGCTACTGTGTCGATTATCGATGGACATCCAAAACCAACGGCTGTTACAGTTTATCAAGCTCGTACAGTTCCTGGAACAAAGTACAAACACTTTTCTAGTCAACACAAGAAGACAGTTTCGATGTTTTGTTTTAGACGAGATTTTCGGCTTAATATACTCGATCCAACAACACATAAGATCATTAACAATCCAATTAAATGGATTGAACAAACAAATATTCAAACTGAAACAACTAGCCAATCAATTATCTACTCTTATACAACAGCTATGCCTCCGCAAAATTTTTGGGATGCTGCATTCATACAAGTAACATTTCCCGGACCGGACAATTCATCAGTTATTCTAACAACAGAAACTTTAATCATACCAAATACACATCCAATTGGTCCATGTCAAGGTGTTGCATGCTATGGTACATTAGTTTAAACATAAATCGACCATTTGTCATTCGAATTTAGTTTCTAATAAATAAATTGATTAAAGTAAAAAAAAGAACGTACAATATTTGTTTTTCGTTAATTCCATCAATTTCAGAGAGAAAAGAAAAAAACATTCATTTTTTTTATTGTTTGCTATTTCATTTTTATCGAGTGAAACATAACATGCCTGAAATACAGTCAACAACATCAGTATCTATTTTTGACTCTCAATCTTCAACAAAAATCACCGGCATAGACAAAGACGATACTGTTCTTATTTGGTTCGACCCGAAGAGTAATCCACGATTTGATATAAAAAACATCAAACAACAATTACAACCGCTGACAAATCAAATCATTGTTCACAGGGAACGTAAATCATGTATAGGATCTATTCGATCGATGTCTACGCACAAAATCTTCATGGCTATGCCGGGTTTATTTGCTTCGGATATGCTATCAGCTATTGGCGATCTGCCACAAGTCGATTGTATATTCGTATTCTGTTCAAGAAAAGCAAGTTACGAATATTTATCCGCTGTCTATCCGAAAATCGTTGGTATTTATGCTGATATCGATTCACTTTGTGTTTCAATCAAAGAACAGATCGATCAAATAGGCAATGATCTGCAAACATTCAGTTTTTTTGATCCTGACAAACGAATAACGAAATATCTATCGAAAGAATTTGCTGAATTCTTATGTTTTCAATTATTTAAATACGCTCTTGCTCACGAACCCATCGATGAACAAGCGAAAAAACAAATGATTCAATTCTGTCGAGGTTGTATTCAGGATAATCCAATCGATGAAAAATTCATCACACAATTCGAACAGAAATATCGATCCGACGATGGTCTACAATGGTATTTGAAACAATCGTTTATCTATCAAATGATTACGAATGCATTGAGAAAACGAGATATCAATCAATTGTATATATTTCGATTCTTTTTCTCGGATATTTCTCAGAATCTCGTTCGTGAACAAAAGAAACTTAGTGGAACGAATAAAACAATGACATTCTATCGTGGTATTAAACTATCAAAGAATGAACTTGAAAGATTTCGAAATTTTGAAGGTAAACTCGTTTCAACCAATGGATTTTTCTTAGTAAATCGTGATCAAACACAAGCATTGACTCAAGCAAAAGAAACAACAAAACGAACAGATATTCAACCAGCTGTTTTTGAAATTTTATGCGATTTAAAAAATCAAAGCGAATCGATTATTTTCGCAGATGTAACATCATTTACCAGTGAAAATGGTATTCTATTCGATTTCAATTCGGTTTTTCGATTAGATAGCATTCGACAGGAGGATAATATTTGGATAATTAAGATGACAGCAACCAACGATGGACCATTTATCACCGAAAGTTACATTAAAACAGTGAATCTCGATACAAGAAAGTTAAGTTTCCCTATTCTATTAGGCATAGTCATGTGTAGCATGGGTGAATACAGTAAAGCACAAAATTATTTCGAAAAAATGTCGACGAATTCGAATAATGAAGATATTGCATTGATAGAATATTATCTTGGTCAAATATTTGATTTGAAATTGGACTGGAATCGTGCACGAGAGCATTATGATCATGCCTATGAACTTATGATGAAAGATGAATCGAAATATTTCGAAGATGTCGCTCAAGTCTTGAATGATATCGGTAGTCTTCTTGTTTATCAAGAAAACTACGATGAAGCTATTGAATTCTTTCAAAAAGCACTTCTCATGCAAGAAAAACATCACCCTCAAGGTCATGTTAGTATTGCTTATACACTCAATAATATTGGTAGTATCTTAATTTATCAACAGAAATATGATGAAGCATTTGAATATCATCAGAAAGCATTGATCATACAGGAAAAATTATGTCCGTTGGATCATGTCGATATCGCAACGACATTGACAAATCTTGGAAATATTTTTAGTTATCAAGTGAATTACACGAAAGCATGTGAATATCATCGACGAGCGATTGAAATCAAAGAAAAATATTTTCCTTCGGATGACATTCGAATGAGTTCGAATTATGTAGGCTTGGGTAATATTTTTCTACGAGAACAAAAATATGAACAAGCAGCCGAGTATCTTCTACGAGCACTTCGAGTGCAAGACAATGCTCAACAATCGACACATATCGATACGGCAAATACTCTCAATAATATGGCAATTATTCGACGTGTTCAACAAAATTATGATGAAGCGCTAAATTTTCTTGAACAAGCTTTAAAAATCAAAGAAGAATTCTATTCAACTCGTCGTCTTGATATTGCGATTATTCACAGTAATCTTGGTCTTATCTATGAAGACAAACATGATTATGATCATGCAATTGAACATCATGAAAAATCTCTTCAAATCAAATCAGATATATCATCATGTGATGATTCATTGATCGAAACAAGTTTCATACAATTAGCCAATGTCTATTCACGTAAAGATCGATTCGATAGAGCCATTGAATATCGAAAAAAATATCTTGATAGTCGTCGAAAATATTTATCAGCCGATGATCCAACTATTGCCTATTATCTCGGTGAAATCGCTTGTGATTACGAACGCATGCATGAGAATAAAATGGCATTGAAATTTTATACCGAAGCTTTGAATATTTATGAGAAAAATCTTCCTGATGAACAAGAGTTTTTTGTCAAAACTCAACAAGATATAAAACGAGTATCTCAAGTAACTTCAACAACAGGTTGTTCAATTCAGTAGATACGTATAATCATTATTCTTTTTATGTAATTATAAATAAACAAGCGAATTATAGTTTATTGCCATATTGCTTGAAATTCATATTCACCCGAACCAAGATGAACTGTCATTAGATTATTTGTAGGATCTTTTTCAACTTTCCATTCGTTAGTGCTATTTGCAGACCAAATGATTCGATTGCTTTCGGTTAATGTTTGACATTGTCCGCCAGCGAATAACGGTTCGAACATAAGACGAGCTCGAGCATTTGGTGGAACAGTAACTCGAAGTTGAATTGTATTCGGAAGATTCTCACGTGTATAGGAAATTCGAACGAGACCATAGAGAGTACTCAATTGACAGTTCAATTTCGGCATGAGATGTTTTTTCGATTCGGAAGTCATTCGTGGCCGAATCAAGATTGTATCCGGCAAAAAATCAATACCAGCTAAATGCGAATAAAACCACGCGCCAACACTTGAAAACATCGCTTGATTACGTGAATTCATACCGGGATCTGCAGTTGGTGTGTTCCATCGTTCTAAGATCGTTGTTGCATTTTCAAATGGATTGTTAAACATATAACCGTACGATGGATAAGTTATCGATGAAACTAATTCAAGTGCAAGATCGTGATGACCATTATCGGAAAGAATCGGATAGATTTGAGCTGTTGAAATGATACCAGTCGTGACATGAGTGTCTTGCTTGAGAATATCATTGACTAGATGATCGATTACAGAATTTCGAACATTCGCGGGCACAAGATTGGGCAATGAAAGAGCGAGTACTTGTGCAGCTTGTAGACCATCAGCATAACAATTCAAAGATGTATTGTAAAAAAGTTGATGAAATTCTTCCGAAAGTTGCTTGTAGAATTTCGAATACATGTCTGTGTCAGATGTTTTTCCTAAGATTTGAGACATATTAATCATAAGATTAACATCATGAAGAAATCCATATGCTGCGACGAGTTTTCTGTTTGTCCCAGGAGCTGGTGGTGGAGGCACCCAATCGCTATATCTTTCAGTGAAATTAACAAGACCTGTCGAATTATAAACTCCTCGAAGATAGTCAACATATGCTACATTTTGATCGTAGTACTTTTTCAATGTTTCAACATCATTATAATGTCGATAGACTTGCCAAGTTATCGTTGGCAATGCTGTGCCCCAATTTGGATCCGGTGGATAGTTATCACCCCAACCGGCATCGGAAGGTCCGTTGCCAACTGGTACGTAATTCGGTAATTCACCATTGGCCAATTGATCGTCAACAAGTAGATTGAGAAAATTATGATAGAATTTAATTAAATCAAAATTATATAGAGCTTCGTTTGCTGTTAGTGCTGCGTCACCCATCCAGCCTCGTCGTTCATCACGTTGAGAACTAGAAAACGAATTGAACGTTTCAACATTCTCAACAAAAAAAAACAAGTCAAACGAACCAATCTGTTGGCAGAGACATAATGTTACTCAATTGCGTCCAGAGAATATTATGTTGAATTTGATTAATAACCGTATTACTCGATACAAAATGACCTTTCAATGTTGTTTCACTATGTGTAAATGAACAATTGAAATCATCTAAAGACATTTCCAATGGCCAACCGAATATGCCGATATAACGAAACCCATGAATAGTAAATCTGCAGAATAATGACAGGCTTCGATGTCTTTTTTAATTAAAAATAAAATCCTACGTTGGTTCGTAGATTTCACCGGTAGAATCTCCATGCATTATATATGTATCCGTTGCTGTTGCATCACGAAGATTTTCTGTGTAAATATTTCGAGTAGAAATACTAGACAAACAGTATTTTACTATTGATTATTTTCGAAGTCTTACTTGCTAGCTATATCCGGTTTGGTAAGTATTTCACCAAAACGAACATAAATTCCGAAACCAAACGTCCCATTGAATCTTATACGACATGTACCTGCCATATTCTGACCCAAATCATACGTATGAATATCTGTATTATAGAGAAAATTAAAAATGTTTTTTACAAAAAGAAAATATCTTTCAACCTGAACTCGATCTCCATTGAGATATCGGTTTGAGTACTCCACCATCGGTTAGATTAGCACCACTACTCTCGCCTATATCTTCAGCTGTTAAATAACCCTGTTGATTTCTATCGGTATTCACTTCGAAATGCAGCGCATTAGGACCTGCTCGAATGGGTAGCATGTCCTGTAAGACAAACGAACTATTTCGTGAGGAATTCAGTGGCGATGATAAGATGTCAGCAGAAATCCAAGTCGATAGAGAATCTGTAAATCCTGGTTGTGTCCAATTGACACGATCTTCTCGACTATCATAGAATTCACCATTGTAAACACTATCGTGTTTGATTGAACCCGATCGTCCGAGCCAAGTCTGATCACTAACTACTTGCATTTCATCACCGTTTTCTAATGTAATTGTTAAACTTAACAGAAGACGAGATGGACCTTGAAAATTGACGGTATAGAGTTGTTTTTTTTTTCTTCATTCAAATGACTTACCATAGCTAGCTATGCCATGCTGTTCTTGACTGTACCACCCATGACCTAATTTCACACCTAGAGCATTTGCACCGGTCTAAATAAATTTAAAAAAAAAACATTACATTTTATTAAAAACATTTTTAGTTTCTATTACAGTAATGTTCGATGTTAGATCATATGAAACAACAAGTATTCGTTTTTCGTACGAAGTCCAACCGGGATCTAATCTTCGACTTGGATCTACTTTGTAACCATTGATATACAGTTCATAATAGCCTAATCCAGTGATATAAACAATTGCTGATTTGACGGGACTCGTATTTGGAATTGTGAATTCTTTTCTTAATTCATTCATATTGATTTTTTTCGATCCAATCCAAACAGCCGTCGTATTTTCTGTAAGATACTGATGTAAATTAAATATTGCAGTTCGAAAATGAATCCAATTTGTCCATTCGCTTGATTCATTCATTGAATTTGTTGTCCAAATACGTACACGAACTTGATAGTATGTCGATGGTAGAAGATCTTGTTTGCTGACAAACGGTACATGAACTGATTTCGATGAAACAATACGATCAGTATCAAATCGAAATGATTGATCTCGATTTGTTTGAAGTTGAATTTGATAAGCTATTTGTTGAACATGACGATCGAGTTTATTATTAGAAACACGTATTTTCCAAGAAAATTTCGGTCGAGGTGTATTGATAATCAAATCACGAGCAGTTTCAACTTTATGATGATCGATACGAACATCGAATAGTGATGGCTGATGAGCATCAACTATCGAACATATTAGAAATAGCAAATAAACGTCATATAAATATCGTTTTCGAAACATGATTTTATTAAATGTTTGAAAAATATTCTTCATACAATGATAGAATCGTTTATCATTCGAACTTCTGTTTACTCGTACTTTTATGAAGATAACCAGCGCATATTACATTTTTATCTTTCTTGTCAACAAATTTTTCATTAGATTTCTATAAAAAGAATCGTATTCCTGTTAAATTCAGCATTACGATGATAAAACATGAACTCATTTAAAAAAAAAACATTCAGTCAACGTTCAACACAGCATTGAATTCGATCGTATAAATACATTCGTAGTTCGTAATTAAATGTAAACAAATAAGCTATAATTCCAAGTGTCGATAGAATACACAGATACGTACAATAGATTATCTGATATATATGACCTGGTATAATAATATCAATCAAATTCAAAAGAAATACCGGCGTCCAACCGAGAATAAATATAAGAAATGTAAATACCATATGTTTCAGGAGAAAAATATCTCGACGAACGAGTTTTATGGATGAAGTATTGGTAATACTTGGAGTTCGATTGAGATTTTGAGCTTGAATACGACACGTTGAACGTCGAATAAGTAGAAAAATACGAGTATCTAAGCTAATATTTATCAATATGGGTAAAATTATTGCAATAGTAAACGTATAAAATCCCATCCAAATTTTCATAGTACAATATTCATCATATTCGGTAATGAATGGTAACGAGAGTATTAATTCAATGATCCAAAAACTTCCAATACATGTGATCGTCCATCGTTTCTTTTTGAATAATCCTTGTCGATGATACATGACAATGCAAAATCGATGAACAGTAAAGGCAACAAATGAGTAGGGTATGGCTATACTCGCTAAATTAAATAGATAAGTATAGAAAACGCATAAATCTGGAGTGTAATGTATAGTCATCATTGTTGGAAAATACGAAACAAAATAAACACATGACATGGTAATACTCAAACAAATATTAGCGATGAAAATATTATTGGTTTCACGAAAACGACGAATACATAAGATAGAACATGCGTAGAGAAGAGCAATAAATGCAGTTGTTGCATATAATGTCATTTGTATATAGATAAGAAGTGTAAGTTGATCCATTGATATGAAATCTACAATCGAAAAAGAAAATAGTGTCTGTGGCAATGTGTAGAAAAGAAACAATTTTCGAAGTGACTTGTGAGTTCTTTACGTCAGCATATTATCTTTCTAGAATAATAATCGGCTCAGATCTGAATATATAAAATGAGAAAGTAATATTGAAATCTCAATATATATATATAGAAGTGTCAAATGCGCATCTATGTAATTTGAATTCTATTCAATGCAACAAACGCTCTCAAATTAGGACAATTGCGTATTCAAGAAAATATATGTGACGTATTCAAAAGAATTCTCAATCGTCGCTACATATTTTAGTAAAGAATATACAAACTAAAAATAGTCGTTCTTTTTTATGCTGATAATTTTAGCTTCAGATTAATTTAATAAACAAACTCACAAAGAGGATTTACACGCGCGTAAAAATGAGACATGAGCATTCAATTTTATTAATTGATAAATTTCAGTAACCTCACACAATCTATTTATGTACGTCTTTATTTCGCTGATAAAACATCAAACAGAAAAAAAATCATATTCATTATAGATGACAACACCGACGACATGGATTACATAGAAACTGTCGCAAATCACGATTATATATGAATAAATAAATCACAATACAAAACGTACTGCCAATACTTAAATACGTACAATAGATTATTTGAAATATATGACCAGGAATGATAGCATCAATTATATTCAAAAGAAATACCGGTGTCCAACCAATAAGAAATGCAAGGAATGTAAAAATCATATGTTTCAAAAGAGAAATATCTCGACTACTAATTCTTGGTTGATGGCTATTTGTAGCATGTACCTGTGTTGTTGCACTTGGAGCTTGTGGTTGAACACGACGCGATGAATGTCGAACAAATACAAAGATACGAATATCCAATGCACTCTTGATCACCAATGGTATAACGACAGCAGTAATGAATGTATAATATCCCATCCAAATTTTCATACTACAATATTCATCATATTCTCCGATAAATGGTAATGAAATAATCAATTGAAAAGTCCAGAGACCTGCAATACACATAATAGTCCATCGTTTTTTCTTAAATAAACTATTTTTATGATATATAATCATACAATATCGATGAAAACTAAACGCAAGAAATGAATAAGGTACTGCTATACTCGCTAAATTAAATAGATAAGTATAGAAAACACATAAATATGGAGTTTCATACATAGTCATCATCGTTGGAAAGTACGAAGCGAAATAAGAACATGTGAATGTGATACTCAAACAAATATTAGCGATGAAAATATTATTGGTTTCACGAAAACGACGAATGCATAAAATGATGGATGCGTAGAGAAAAGCAAAAAATGTAATTGTTGCATATAATGCCATTTGGATATAAATAAGAAGTGTAAGTAGATCTATTTCCATTTGAGTTTAATAGATAAAGTGTTGCAAATTTTATTAAACAAACTTTTAGAACAATATATTTGACATCTAGAAGAAAAAAAAACCTTCAGATATATAGAAAGATGACGACAAAAATTCAAATGATAAACCAATAGGATTTCACACAAAAAGATCTATTTTCTTCGGGTTTAAAGTCCTAGAAGAACGTCTGTAACGCTTTCCTTTATGCACGGATAGAAGAAGCTTAAAAACAGAATCAAATTCATAGTTCCTACAACCCATGATATTCAGGCGCATAGCTCACAGAGTTTCTAACGTGACATTATATGATATATAAATTACGGGCGTCTCTAGTTTCCTTTAGATGTTTCCCTCAATTAAATCGTCTATGTAACGCGAACTAATTCTAATTCTTCGATAAAAGTTAATGATGTCTTATAGATGTCAACGACAAGTATTTCTTATTATCATAGGAACATTCGATAAAAAATTCTATTTATAAAATAAAACAGACTTTAAAATGCATTTTCAATATGAATTTTGTCGAACAAACATTTTATCGGAATTCATTTTTTTTCCTATGATGCCTTATATTTAATCTGAACTAAGTCGATTTATGAATCTTCTTCTATTCATGCAAATAAAAGAAGGAAAAGAGTGTTGTCTTGAGTCACGATTTTACAACGATGTCATACATAAAAATATATTTATTTTCAATGTTGAAAACAGCGTCGAAGTGGATTAAACAAGTGTTGTCTCACATCACGATTACATACAAATAGATAAATTATAATAATAAATGTACAACATGCACTTACATACATGCAAGCTATTATTTCAACTATATGACCAGGTGTTATACTGTCAATAAGATTCATAAGTAATACAGGTGTCCAACCGATAATAAACACAAGAAATGTAAATATAGTATGTTTCAAAACAGAAATATCTCGACGAGTAATTTTTAGTTGATTATTATGTGTACTACCTGTATTACTGACAGTGAATGCTTGAATACGTATACGATGAGTAGAATGTCGAACATGTATGAAAATCCGAATATCTAATGCACTCTTAATCACAAGAGGCATCATTACAGCTGTAATAAATGTATAATATCCCATGAAAATTTTCATATTACAATAGATATCGTATTCACCGAAAAATGCCGTTGAAATAAGAAATTGAAAAATCCAATGACTGATAATACATATAGGTGTCCATTGTTTCTTTTTGAATAACCTGTTTTGAGGATATACGATGATACAAAATCGATGCACAGTCAAGGCTAAAAATGAATAGGGAATCGATATACATGCTATATTAAATGCTAAATAGAATAAACTGCATAATAATGATGAATCATAACCTGCCATACCTTGAAATTGAAAATAGACAACAAAGTAAGCAGCTGATATAATTATGCTCAAACAAATGTTGGCTATGAATGTATTATTTGTATTATGAAAACGTCGAATAAATAGAATTAAACATAAATATAGAAAAGCAAAAAATGCTGTTATGATAAATATGATCAATTGAATATAAACAAGAATAATCAGCGTATACATTTTTATTTTCAAATAGAAAACGATTCATTTATACGTATATGTTCCCAAGAAATAAATATATAACTAAATATTTTAATGTCTACTCGATGATCGCCAAAGCTGCTATGAACGGAAGATATTTTGTTGCGTTAAGAATTCTGTTGTAACATAATAAGATGCAAAATAAATGAATAATGTACGGTCTTATTAATATATTTCGTATTAAGCTTCTTGCATAGAAGAGTTTTATGCTCAATCCAGCATACACAAACACTATTAAGGCATCTAAACCTTACTTTTTTTTATTTCCAGGAAACAAGAGGTTATATTAAAGTCCAATGGCACGTCAAATGTAAGCTTTTTAAAAAGATTCTATAAAAAACACCGTACTGCTGTCAAATTCAGTCCTATGACGCTAGAACACGTCAAAAGCATCTTATTTATATACTATATTAAAAACAACATCAGACTCGATCACACTAATATCTTCTCAATTTTTAATTGAATGAGCTATAATTACAAGTGTATACAGAATAGAGAAACTTGTGAACCTTTCAAAAACAATGGCATTTAGACGATCTATTTGATTTCAATTATAAATCACTATCTTCTTCCAAGAAAAAAGCAAACGAAAATGTGTTCATACGACTTTGGTTTTTTTTTGAGAATCTTTAGTTTTAAGTTTTTATAATCGTGAAATTAAAAGGATCCACTCTCAAATCAAACACTTCTCAGTCAGTACATCTTTTTTCTACTTGGAGGACATGTTGTTTTATCTTGAGGTTCATCAAAGTTCTTTGTTAGTACTTTTCTAACTCTGTTTTTTAATCAGACAACTCATTTAAGCTATTATCTTTTACTTATGAGATAAAAAATATAGTTATCTAAGATTTTTCATCCTCCTAATACTAAGCTGAACTCGATATTGTTTCGAATTTTCTTTACTAATTAAAAATACAAATAAAATTAAAATTCTTTCAAAGTCTGAAAATCAAGAAAAATTCAGAGATCTGTAAGGCATACGTATAATCATGGAACATCAATGAAAATTTCAACTGCGACGAAATCTTTAGAAGGTTTTGAAATTTACTGTGTTATTTTCCAGTGTTCTGGAGAAATCTAGCATTTGAGTTATTTACAATATAAAAAACGTTTCGGAAAAGTGTAGTAGCTTGTGATTTTTGTTTCGGTTCACATATCTAAGTACATGGATTTTCATGTCTTCTTTTCTATTACACTGTAGCATGTCGTAGAAGAGCAATTCAAAATGTACGCAGTAGTGTCCGATTTAAAAGCTATATTCACGTTTTAACTTTGACATATATGTCACATTTATTTTCTATTGATTTTCATGCTTTGAATCCGATTTACATCGTCACCAAACAACTATAACTATATAAGTTCTCACGTGCCTGCTTAAATCTCTATTCGTTAATTCATGTTTCTGTTAATTTTAAAATGGAAATTTTCATGAATCACTCTTTTCCTACCTTAGTACAACTTGTTCCTGTAATTCAAGACTATTTATTTCAATTAATCAAAACATAAACAACTTTTCCAACCGGTTTCTCGTTGTATATATCTCGCAGTACTTATGTCCACATCGAAGCATTCATGTATATGTTCGCACGATTTGCTTCCGTATATACAGATCGTCATAGTGTTTTTTTCACTGAAATTTCAAACTCACTATGATGGATCATACTCATTCACAGTTCAGTCTTTCCTTTCGCAAATAGAAAAAATTCTCACACACAAAATGCCATAAACCCAAAATTTCCAACGAAATCAATCTTTATTCTTCATATTTCACAAAACTCTATCGTCGAAATCGTAAAAATACAGCATAAGCAAAATATTGCAAATGATCTGCTGCTGCTAAGATTCCTTCACTGTTTACATTGGCACATAAAACATCAACCATTTATTCCATTTCATTCAAAGCATAAGATCATCACAGTCATGTTCATTCCAAATAATATCATACATAAATATTTTTCAGTAGAGTTGATTTCATTTATTCCATTTAGTTCGAAACGTAAGATCATCACAGTCATGTTCATTCCAAATAATATCACAAATAAATATTTTTCAGTAGAGTTGATTTCATTTATTCCATTTAGTTGGAAACGTAAGATCATCATAGTCATATTTATTCAAAATAACATCACAAATAAATATTTTGTAGAAGAGTTGATTTCATTTATTCCATTTAGTTCGTAACATAAGATCATCATAGTCATATTTATTCAAAATAACATCACAAATAAATATTTTGTAGAAGAGTTGATTTCGTTTATTCCATTTAGTTCGAAACGTAAGATCGCCACAGTCATATTTATTCAAAATAATATCACAAATAAATATTTTTCAAAAGAGTTGATTTCATTTATTCCATTTAGTTCGTAACATAAGATCATCATAGTCATATTTATTCAAAATAACATCACAAATAAATATTTTGTAGAAGAGTTGATTTCATTTATTCCATTTAGTTGGAAATGTAAGATCATCACAGTCATGTTCATTCCAAATAATATCACAAATAAATATTTTTCAGTAGAGTTGATTTCATTTATTCCATTTAGTTCGTAACATAAGATCATCATAGTCATGTTCATTCAAAATAACATAACAAATAAATATTTTGTACGAGAGTTGATTTCATTTATTCCATTTAGTTGGAAATGTAAGATCATCATAGTCATGTTCATTCCAAATAATATCACAAATAAATATTTTGTAGGAGAGTTTATTTCATTTATTCCATTTAGTTCGTAACGTAAGATCATCATAGACATGTTCATTCAAAATAACATCGGAAATAAATATTTTGTAGGAGAGCTGATTTCATATATCAGGAATTTGTTATAATATAGCTTTGATATTTTCGACCCTTTCTAATCAGAAATAGTAAGAAAATGGTGACTCGACATGTAATAACGTTTTGTTCACAAATATTTTATATATCTTGTAATAAATGGTCGATGTAATCATGGTTAGGATGAAGTAGCTGTGGAACAGATCGAACCAACTGGTTATTGATTAAATGCGCACTTTGAAATTTAAGTAGAAATTATTTTAAAGGGGTATCAGGTTTAAATGGTAAATGAAATACGATGATCATCCCTCAATTCAAGTAATATTTTGTTTCATGAATAAAAAAGAATGAAAAACCCGAAATCACTCTTTGTATGGCAAATGATAGAAGCTGATGAGTAGTTTAAATGATTGAGGTGTTATTTTCAGATTAAAACTTTATGTAGAACAACTGATCATGAATGATACAGCAATTGGACAAACCGTACGCAGAGTCGGTTCATATTTTGAGATCATTTTTTATATGAATGTATAAATTAATTTATGATTCAGAATAGTCTCAATAATGAACTATTATGTGATACTTTTGACTAGATTCTATTCGAGTGTTCGCTTTGCTACATATAAATATTGTTATGGAATGAGTAATTGAGTATCCTTAAGATTGTGTATAATTTGCACGTGGATCAAATTTGTGTTCATATATTTTTGTTTTCTCAAACTTTAAGAGAAGCAAATTGTTGAATTATATAAAGTACATGAAATTGTCATGATGCTGAACGGAAAGTTGTTCTACACTAATGAACAATCACAATATCACCTTTTGAATTCATATTCTATAAAAGTTATGTCGAATTTCTGAATCTAAATTTGCCAAAGATGATATTCATTTATTCTTCACGCTCACAGCATATTACTCGAAAATAATGTTTAATGAGAATCTTCAATATAAACAAATAGATGATATCAAATTTATATTCATATATTTGATAAATTAGTATTTAAGTTTCGAGCCCATTAATTCAATAAAGAAGGATGAATCGAATGAATAGTTATAAGAACATTTTTGACGATGTTATCCACATATGTAGCACGTTTAGCAAGAGTGATTAAACAATGTGTAATAAATTGAGTATGTTACACTAATGGAATGGTCATTACATTTTGGACATGCTCGACCACCAACAATTGATTTACATACTTCTAAAACATTTGGTCACGAGGTTTTCAATTACTTTCTTTACGAATACTTTCAGATATATGAATGGAAAAACAATACAGTTGGACTTGAGTCGGCGGAGGAGCTACTTGTGGTGATTCTAAATGAACAAAATTATGCTTTGTTTACAGAAACAGTGGATTAAACTTCGTAAGAAATTATTCGACTAGTGGGATATATTAGCATATCCTCAAGCATATAGCAATAACGTGTTATCTTAGAGAATTGCATAATATTTCGCAATAACATAGCCCACAAACTAATGCATATTTGAAAAGTATGTCATTTGTGAATAGGACTTACGAGGTGTTTGTTGATTATTCCTAACAGTACGAAGCCGTATTTCCTCAACATATATCAATGTTCCCCAATTAATTTGATCACTTTGTTCAGTATGAAGTTGAATCGTAGTTGGTTGAGTCGACTGTTTTACATCTAATTTAAATTGATTAATTTTTTGCTTTAATCCTTCGAGGTCATGCTCAACATAATCTTCTGATTCTTGTAAAGTTGCCAATTCTTGTGAAAAAATTTTAAACTCATTATCGATTTTAATTTGATCTGTATTCAACAATTGAATCGTCTGTTGGCGTGCTTGTGCAGCTACTTTTTTAACTTTTTCAATTGTACTTGTTTCCCATTTATTAATTTCTGTTATGATTGGACTTTGTTGACTGTTTGATTGAGCTGAATTATTAATTTCCTGTTGTAATTGATTTCGACTCTCAATGATATCATCCATTTGACCAAGCATAGCCTGACGATGAAGTCGAAAACATTTATTACAAAAACAACCCTCACAACCTATGCAATACATAGATGCGGGCGGTTTATTGCATGTCGTACACAATCGTGATGAAGCCATATTGAATAAAACAATACTGAAAAATGAATTTTTATCTTCATTTTACATGCTCTTGACCGACACGTGTAGATAAGAGAAAGTCAACATTATTCACTAAATACGTTCGCTGATATACGTAGGCCAAAGAACAAGACAAACAATATACGCGTATATTTTTTTCCTTGACAATTCTATTTTCATTTGCAATTCTTTTGATTCAAACGTAAAAATAAATTTATTTTTAATGTTGAAAACAGTCTCGAATTGGTTTGAACAAGTATTGTCTCACATCACGATTACATACAAACAGATAGATTATAATAATAAATGTGCAACACGCACTTACATACATACAAGCTACTACTTGTACTAAATGGTTACGTATTATAATGTCAATAAGATTCATAAGTAATACAGGTGTCCAACCGATAACAAACACAAGAAATGTAAATATAGTATGTTTCAAAACAGAAATATCACGAGCGCTAAGTTTTGGTTGATTATTATGTGTACTACCTGTATTACTGACAGTGAATGCTTGAATACGTATACGATGAGTAGAATGTCGAACATGTATGAAAATCCGAATATCTAATGCACTCTTAATCACAAGAGGCATCATTACAGCTGTAATAAATGTATAATATCCCATAAAAATTTTCATCTCACAATAGTAATCATATTCTCCAAAGAATGCTGTTGAAATAAGAAATTGAAAAATCCAATGACTGATAATACATATAGGTGTCCATTGTTTCTTTTTGAATAACCTGTTTTGAGGATATATGATAATACAAAATCGATGCACAGTCAAGGCTAAAAATGAATAGGGAATCGATATACATGCTATATTAAATGCTAAATAGAATAAACTACAAAATAATGATGAACCATAAATTGAAATATCTTGAAAATAGACGATAAAGTAAACAGCCGATACGATTATACTCAAACAAATATTGGCTATAAATGTATTATTTGTATTATGAAAACGTCGAATAAATAGAATTAAACATAAATATAGAAACGCAATACATGCTGTTATGATGTATATAATCAATTGAATATAAACAAGAAGAATAAGTATATACATTTGTATTTTCAAATAGAAAACGATTCTAGTATCTATTCGATGATCAACAAAATAATTGTGAGTAAAAAATAATTTTGCGCGTTTAAAAATCGAGCGGAACATAAGACGATTCAAATTAAATTCATGATTTCCGGTCTAATTAATATATTACGCATTAATCTTCTTCCGCACGAGTTTTATATTCAATCCATTGTACACGACAATCAATGCATTTAAATCTTATCTTTTTTTTATTTTCCAAGAAAAGAGATCTGTGATTTTAACATTAAATAGGAAGTGAAGTATGAACTTTTTAAACAAATTCAATAGAAAGCACTCTGTTGCTGATAAAACATGTCAAAAAATATTTTCTTTTTGATCTTAATGAGGTTGGTCGTGTTTTTTGAAAACTAATTTATTCATATATAATATATTAAAAACAACATCGAATTCGATCACACAGATATCTTCTCAATTCATAATTAAAGATAAATAAATAAGCGATAATTCCGAGTGTATATAGAATACACAAATACATCGAATATATTATTTCAAATAACTTGAAAATCTCATGACTTGCTTATCTCTGAAGAACAGTCCTTCAAATTTTCAACGAATTATGTATGATCTATTGGTTCACAATCGATGGCAATGGTATTTGGTATACTTAGATGATATACTCATCTTTTCGGACTCATTCCAGGAACATAAACAGTATTTACACGAAATACGTATTGGCAGTGCTAGTGGAAACAAATCTTCAGGTGAATATTTCAAACTGCTCATTTTTCAAAGAATCGATCGAATATCTGGGACATATGATTAGCGCACGAGGAATTGACCCACTAAAAGAAAACATCGAAGCTATTATGTCGATCCCAACACCAATAACGCCAAAACAGGTTTATTCGTTCGTACAAACAGCAAATTTCTATAAAGATTTCATTGAAAATTTCTCATCGATTGCAGCAGCACTGTTTGTATAATGCAAAAAAGGCAGTACGAAAAGGATGGATGGAGAAAATGGACATGGCATTTAACGAATTGAAAAGGCGGCTAACAAGTCCACCGGTATTTTTGAATTTCCAGGGTGATGAGCCCATGTTGGGTCTTTCAATTTATGCATCTGGAAAAGATATGGGTGGCGTTCTGAGGCAAAACACACCGGAAGGTCCGAAGGTAATCAAATATGTTTCAAAAAAATTCAATCAAGCACAAAAACGATATTCGACAACTGAACGTGAATGTCTGGCGATGACATCGAGCATTCAACGATTCGATATAAGAAAGGTCGATGTAACTGTGACGCAGATTTACTCTCGAGATGTCCATTCGAAGAAGCTGATATCGATGAAGACAATCAACCGACAGAATGTCAACAGCATAAGTAAATAAGATATAAATGGAGTAACCCAGTTAAGTTTACCAATATGAACTGTCGAACACAAAACTTAGATGTATATTTAATTATTCAGGTATCGGTCATAATGTTTGTTTTCCTTGTCTATGATTTATCTGTTTTTCTTTTTGTGTGCACGCCTCTGTATCGTGTAAAATGTAAACTTCACTAAGGCTTCTCAAGCGAGAGGGATCGAACCTCATATACACGTATATCTCACGTCAACCAATATGCAGTCAAAAATTGAAAATCGAAAGAAAATGGGAAAGAATGTGAAATGTAAGAATAACTCATGATACTTGGAACAAATTGTCAAATTACATGAAACACCGTATAAATTGCACATTTACACACGTAGCCCACCAACACACCCTCACCCCTCACCCTCTTCTTATCTTTTTTTTATTTTCCAAGAAAAGAGATCTGTGATTTTCACAGTAAATAGGAAGCGAAGAATGAACTTTTTAAACAAGTTCAATAGAAAGCACTCTGTTGCTGATAAAACATGTTAAAAATATTTTCTTTTTGATCTTAATGAGATTGGTCGTGTTTTTTGAAAACTAATTTATTCATATATAATATATTAAAAACAACATCGAATTCGATCACACAGATATCTTCTCAATTCATAATTAAAGATAAATAAATAAGCTATAATTCCAAGTGTCGATAGAATACACAGATACATACAATAGATTATCTGATATATATGACCTGGTATAATAATATCAATCAAATTCAAAAGAAATACCGGCGTCCAACCAATAACAAACAAAAGAAATATAACTATCATATGTTTCAAAAGAGAAATATCTCGACGAGTTATTCTTATGGATGATTTTCTAACACTACATCGAACTGTGCTAACATTTTGAGCTTGAACACGACGAGTCGAACGTCGAACAATTAGAAAAATTCGAATATCTAAGATGATATTGATTAATATTGGTATAATTACTGCAATAGTAAACGTATAAAATCCCATCCAACTTTTCATAGTACAATATTCATCATAATCAGTAATGAATGGTAACGAGAGTATTAATTGAATGATCCAGAAACTTCCAATACATATGATCATCCATTCTATCTTTTTAAATAATCTTGCTCGATGATAATTGACAATGCAAAATCGATGAACAGTAAAAGCAACAAACGAATAGGGTATGGTTATACTTGCCAGATTAAATAGATAGCTGTAAAAAACGCACAAATGTGATGTAGAATCCATGGAGAGTGCCACTGGAAAATATGAAGTAAAATAAACACATGACATTGTAATACTCAAACAAATATTAACTATGAAAATATTATTAATTTCGCGAAAACGACGAATACATAAGATGACGCATGCGTAGAGAAGAGCGATAAAGGCAGTTGTTGCATATAATGCCATTTGTATATAGATAAGGAGTGTAAGTAGATCCATTGATATTTCAGTACAGAATAACTATCTACAATCGACTGGCATGAAAATAGATTCTAGCTCTCTATTTGACATGAGTATTTTCTCTTCAAATTTTTTTTTCTCATTATTTTTCAAAGAAAAGAATTATGTTTGTGCGTAATTCAATATACCGGAAATTCTACAAATTCAAAGAGGGCTCATTTATATATATATATATATATATATATCACAGGAATACTTGAACAGATATTTTATAAGACTAAATATCATCAAAAGCGTCTACGCACATGCGAACATTGATAATGATGAACCAAGAATGTACTTATTAAAATCAAAGATCAGGATGGTATCATAATGGATAGTTGTCAAAATACTGTTAAACATTTTGAAAAAAAGAATTCTAAAATGCAGGAAGCTTTATAGAATGAAATACTCCTATTGTAAATATTTCCGTTCTTTATAACTATTGAGGAAATGAACTTGTTTCAAATTACATATACGTAGAAGAATGTATCGTCTATTTTTAAATGAAATATTGTTATTGTAAAAAAAAATCTTACTCTTAACAGACCTTCAAATACCATTGAATGAAATTACATATTTGCTCGAATGATTATTTTATCTCAAAAACCATCAAGGTATTAATTTGATAGGTTTCCGAAATCTGATTTCATTTATTCTGTATGCAGACAACGAAGAACGAACAAAAAAAATTTTTCTCAATGTAAATGACAACATCGACGAAATAGATTACACAGAAATTGTCTCAAGTCACGATTATATATAAATAAATAAATCACAATAGAAAATGTGCAGAAAACACTTAAATACGTACAATAAATTATTTGAAATATATGACCAGGAATGATAGCATCAATTATATTCAAAAGAAATACCGGTGTCCAACCAATAAGAAACGCAAGGAATGTAAAAATCATATGTTTCAAAAGAGAAATATCTCGACTACTAATTCTTGGTTGATGGCTATTTGTAGTATGTCCATGTGTTATTGCACTTGGAGCTTGTGGTTGAACACGACGCGATGAATGTCGAACAAATACAAAGATACGAATATCCAATGCACTCTTGATCACCAATGGTATAACGACAGCAGTAATGAATGTATAATATCCCATCCACATTTTCATACTACAATATTCATCATATTCTCCGATAAATGGTAATGAAATAATCAATTGAAAAGTCCAGAAACTTGTAATACTTATAATAGTCCATTTTTTTTTCTTAAATAAACTATTCCGATGATATATAATCATGCAACATCGATGAAAACTAAACGCAAGAAATGAATACGGTACTGCTATACTGGTTAAATTAAATAGATAAGTATAGAAAACACATAAATATGGAGTTTCATACATAGTCATCATCGTTGGAAAATACGAAGCGAAATAAGAACATGTAAATGTGATACTCAAACAAATATTAGCGATGAAAATATTATTGGTTTCACGAAAACGACGAATGCATAAGATGATGGATGCGTAGAGAAAAGCAATAAATGTAGTTGTTGCATATAATGCTATTTGTATATAAATAAGAAGTGTAAGTTGATCCATTTGTTTAACTTTGTTAAATCTCGAACAGATTTGAACTAGTGCAAGTACTATGGCAGAATATTGGATATACTAATATGAATTTTTTTTAAAAATAATCATGATAATGTCGTATTTTTCAGGAGATCGTTTTTTTATATTTAATTGATAGTAATGAATAATTCGCTTTTTGAAAAACGTTTTATTATTCTTCTATAGATTATATATGAAATAAAAGCTTTATAAAAAAAACGTAATAAATTAATTAAATTGAAACGATTACTTTTGATTTGCGCACATGAAAATGATTAATTTGAACTGTTCGACCGTGTGTTTTTTTAATTTTAGAACAATATGTGCGAAATTCATCTCTGAGATGATAGACTATCAATTATTTTCCATTATAATTACGATTAAAAACATCAGTAAATACATGCATATCCTATATGGAGTGTCGTACGGTCTTTCCTGGAAGTACCTCGGATTCTTCATCTCTAATTTTCAGTTCAATGAACGAGCGACTAGTTAATTAACTAGTATCTATTCATAACATCAAGCCTGTACTCTATAATTTGGTATCTTTTTAAAGGTTTGGGATAGACAAACATCGCCGTATAATTCTTCCTTCCAGAAAAAGAAATACATAAATAATAGAAGAGCATCTGTCTTACATCTACGATATTAAATTTTTAATAATTTCTCATTATGTATATGTCCTTGATTGGGATGATTACCTCGACAGAAACTCTTGATCTCGGTAGATAATGTTGTTTATAAGTAAAATGAAATAGAACAGAATTGGTTCAAAGAAAAAGTTCAAGGTTTTTTTCATCATTATCACAAAATAGAATGTTTTACAATGACGTCAGTTTATTTTCTTTTCCTTTTGATGTTTCTGTTTGGAATAATCAACGAACGGTAAACCATAATGAAATACAATGCGTAAATGATTTTCTGGTTTAAAATTTTGCGTCGGTTGTTGTTCATATTGAATTGAAAGCAAACGCATTGCTTCGACACATACGACACTCATATGAAAATTAACAGTCATAAGTAAATGCCACCACGCATGTAACTGTGGATTCATATTTTCGTTCTGATTTAATTGTTCACAGAATTTTTGATCACAAAGCCAACATATTGTTGCAAGAATCAATGTACTGAAATAGGCTACGAGTAAATAAAATATATAATGCGTACGACAATGGATTTGTTTGTAAATTTGAATCAATCGAATCAATCCTCCTAGTATCATCAATGTAAAATGTAATTGAAAAATAACAACAAATGTTTTTAAACTATGAATGTATGTCCAAAGAAATCCATAGAATACACCGAATAGAACTAAGATATCGATTGGAGAGATCGTACTTGTCAATGTTGATTTATTCATTCGAAATAAAATAAACCACCAAACAATCATCGAATAAACCATTGGAAGTTCGTCAGCCATTTGTCCAAGATATGTTAATGTACCATGAAAATAAGCTGAACCAAGTCCAACAATTCCAAATGAAAAAATAAGTAATAGGAATCGTTTTTCAATGCCATTGTATAGTCCACGAATAGTCAATAGAATTGCTAGTAGACACATTGCAAAACTTGATATACAATTCCAAAATTCAGCTATATAATATGTAACAACATAATTTCGTTCGCACCAATCGATCGAACTTGTACTTGGTGACCAATAGCCAATTTCTGTATCAAGTTTCGATTCGAAACGTTTAACATCCGATGGATTAACATGACTTACGGAAATAGATCGACTTTCGATTATAATCGGTAGAAATATTATGCACAAGATTAATACGTGGCTCATTTTTCTTCGATGTAAATAAGAAAAAAACAAGTTATTATTTTTATTATAATGTGTGAGCCATGTGCTTAAATATAACAGAAAAGAAAAAGAAAAAGAATAACGAGTGTCATTATCCAGCAAAGTTATTTTGATATTGATAAGTAACACACGTTTGATTAACTGCTGTATTAAACAATGCTACAGATTTAATTAATCCGCCTCCTGATGATATAAATCCACGATTTCCATCAGGCCACCATCCTATACGAACATCACCTGAACCTGTATTATACAAAGGATTTGATCGAATCAAACATGTGGGCGAATATAAATCCAAATAGACGCATAATTGTAAATTACTACTATCATATGTCACGCAGAGTTGATGAAAATTTCCATCATAAAGTATACTTTGTCCCAATCCAATATTACCATTATCGTATGTACCACACATACCATACACAGTAACACTACTACTACTGATAATTGACAGAGCAAAATGTTCATTACATCCACTTGGTGTACTCGGAGTTGTTCGATGTGAACCAATTGAAAATACGAGATTATCAGCATTTATTGAACTAGCACGAACTAATGCACAACCACTACGGCTTACTGAACCACTAATTTGTGTATTAGCATTGATATAAGTTAGACTAGTACCTTGATCACTCGCAGGCATTGACCAGAATGGTGTACATATGGGAGCTAAATGGAAATAGAAATTGTATACGTCAGATGAGAAAAGTTATCTTACCTGTCGTTGTTGCTGATGTTGAAGTTTCACTTCCCGATGTTGTTACTGCTGCATAAATAAATGGAATAGCAACACTGGCTATAAGACCACCAATAACAGCAACACATACAATGCCAATAAGAACTTTTCCTGCAGTAGTCTCATGCATTGGTATCCACCCACCTGGACGTCTAACAAAATATATTCAAATGTTGATGTTCATTGTTTTATTTCGAAAAGAATAGAATTTATACTTTGTCGATCGGTTTTCTTCGACTGAACGTAAATCAGACTTAACTTGCCGTGGCGCATTCACCCTCATGAATTTTGTTCGACTTCGTTTCCGTTTAGAACAATATTTCGAAATGAAAATAACTTTTGTTTTTTTTTCACTGTGTTTGTTGTTTTTAACACGCGAACTTGAGAGCCGATGATTTGTGTGTGCATTACGTTTTCTAAATAGCAGTAAAAAAAGATTATACACTGGATGTTGATGCATTTTGATTGTTTGCTCGATTGATTGGAATTCTTTTTCGAATAAGTCGATTTAATTGTGGCGTTAGAAGTATAACAAGAAAAGTCAAATTCATTATGGATGAACTAACCGATAGCCAACCGACACGATGAAATAATGGATGCATTTCACCTGTTATATAGAGCATGATAATAAAGACAACAGTTGGTACTCCAAGAATAAGTAATGCGCCGATTATAATGGAAATACGTCGTATGACAATTAAATCTCGTTGTTGACGTTGTTGTATGGCAAACGATTGACTTTTTGTTCGCCGATGAAGATAAATAGCTATACGAAAGTAGATTAAAAGTAAGAATATAATTTGTATGCCGTACGCATTAAACATAAGACAGAACATATGATGAGGTTTTTGAATTTGTGCATAACAAAAATAATCCTGTGGCATATAGACGATACTTTGCCAAAATAATAATGGACCCTGTGATAAACCACTAATAACTAATTCAAATATAGGCAATATGATGTAGAGTGAAAGTTTTTGTAGAGATCGATAAGTTGGATATACAATACGACAGAGACGATAGAAAGCCTAGTAAATAAATTTTTAATAAAAACAAACCTAATTTTTTATTCAATACTTGATTAGTAAATGTCCATAGTAAACCTCCGAAAAGAACAATAAATACATATGAAATCGATATACACCAAGGTGAATTCGCATTCTTCTCGTATAAATCACCTAACAATGTTTGAATATTAAATGAAACTATGATAACCAAACAACCTAATGTTATCAAATAGATCGATAAACAAATACTAAGAACAATTTTATTTTCTTGTTGAACACGAGTGTAAACTAAATGATGAATAATAACAATACAAATAATTAATACAGCCAAACAAGTTAACGAACTAATACAGAGTGTAACGACATTAAGTATAGCTCCAACTGTATTAATCATCATTTTCAAAAATAAGACTACGGAGAGAAATTTTTATATCCAAAATCTATTATTCTATGATCTCTTCTTTAATATTTATTAATTATTAATCCATACGATGATTTATTTTAAGCTCTTTATTATTCTCTTTTTTTAAAATATAAAATGTTCTTTAGTTCTTGAGGGTGTTAAAATGCGATTTAAAAAAAATACAAGATGACATTAGTCAGTGGGAGTAAAGAGCAAGAAAGTAGATTCTTATCTGAAAATGAATATCACTGGTATCATATATCTTTATTTTATATTTAACAACAACTTCAGCAATGGAAAATGTTTAAGTCCCACGCCTACAGTTCGATTATGTCATTTTCTTTTCTGTGCTTTATGAAAATAAAAATAGTATAGTTAAACATTGACTTTGACGTTCTTATCAAAAAGAAGGTGTTTCGTTGGTAAATAATATTTCAGTTGTTTTTTCTTTTCAAAATGACCGCGTTATTTCTTTTGATTTTCATTCTCATATTTGCAGTACCATTGAAATCTGCAAATAGTTGTGGTTATGCTGTAAGAAAATTCGAGATCGTTAAATCGACCTAATTCGAAATCATTCTAGTCATGTAACTTGGGCGTTCCTGGTAAATTGAATGTTCATATTGTTGCTCATACACATGACGATGTCGGTTGGTTGAAAACTGTCGATCAATATTATTATGGATGTGAGTGTGTTTAAAAAGTCGAAGCAGTATAAACGTTTTTTGTGATTTATTCGTTTTCAGCACGTCCTGAAATTACTCGAAATGGTGTTCAATATATTCTGGATACAGTTATAGAAGCTCTCGTAGATAATCCCGATCGACGATATATCTACGTTGAAATGGCATTTTTCTGGCGTTGGTGGAATCAACAATCTGAAACTACGCAAAGCATCGTCAAACAACTCGTTAACGAAAGTTTGTATCGAGTATTTTTCTTCTGTTTTTTAAAAGAAATCCTTTTCTCTGTCTCTGACAAGGTCGTTTGGAATTTATTTCTGGTGGTTGGTGTATGAACGATGAAGCAACAACACATTACAATTCGATTATTGATCAGCATAGTTTAGGTGCCGAATTCTTGTATGAAACATTTGGCGATTGTGCTCGACCGAAAATAGCCTGGCAAATCGATCCATTCGGTCATTCGAGAGAAGTTGCTTCCTTATTTGCACAGATGGGTTTCGATGGTCTATTTCTTGGACGTGATGATTATCAAGATCAAATACATCGTGGTTTGGAAAAGAAACTCGAAATGATATGGAAAGCAAGTGCAAATTTAGGTAATAGAAAACAAAAAAAGAAACAATAAATCTTATCGATTTCAAAATATAGATCGTCAAAGTTGGCTTTTTACAGGCGTTCTACCCTATGGCTACGGTTCACCGGTTGAGTTTTGTTTTGATTTAAAATGTGACGCACCTCCAATGATGGTATACGCTAATTCGATCTTTGTTCTCTATCATATGAATATCATTCTATAGGACGATGTACATTTGAAAAACTATAACATTCCAGAACGTGTTTTCGAATTCATTGCCGAATCGAATGCTCTAGTTCGTTCGCATATTTCACATTTACTTTTTGGAAAGAGGAAGTTTCTTTTTTTTTTTTATAAATCTTAGTCTGAAATCTATGCAACCGATCATATCATCATGACAATGGGCGGTGATTTTCAAGATATGAATGCTCATGTTAAAATGAAAAATCTCGATAAATTAATTCATTATGTTAATCTCGAACAAGCCAATGGTAGCAATGTCAATGTATTCTATTCGACGCCCTCGTGCTATTTGTATGCATTGAATAAAGTTGGCAGAAAATGGTCGACAAAAAGTGATGATTTCTTTCCATATGCCATGGTTCCAGCATCGTATTGGACCGGATATTTTACATCGAGAGCAGCACTGAAATTTTACGAACGTTATTCAAATAATATTCTTCAAGTCACTCGACAACTCAATGGTTTGACAAAAATCAATCAACGAAATATAATTTTCGTTTTGAGTGAGTCGAAAAGAGACAATTGTTGAATCGAATTTGTCATTTGAAATACTTTAGGTGAAGCAATGGGACTTGCACAACATCATGATGCTGTCAGTGGAACTGAAAAACAACATGTTGCCGATGATTATGCTCAACGATTGTCTCTTGGAATCGATCGAGCAGTGGAAGTTATCAATAATGCTTATGCAAAATTGTTACCGAAAACCAATCTAACACAAACAATTCCCCAACAATTTCTTTGTCCTTTTTCGAATATAAGTGCATGTCTTTCAATCGAAGGACAAGAACAAGTAAACTCCTATACATTTATTTGGCAAATATCTGATCGATTTTATTTATACATAGTTTACATTAACACTATGGAATCCAACTATTCATCCAGTAGCAATCTATCATCATGTGCCTGTCACTCGAGAATACGTGATTCGAGATCCAATAGGAAATATTGTAGCAGCTGAAGTATAAAATAAAAACGACAAATAATATAATTAAGTACGAGTTTAATTTCGTTGTAGTATTTTCCTATTAGTGAAGCAATTAAAAATGTTCCTGGTCGAATGAGTACGGCTCAAAATGAATACATATTTCAAGCATATTTGCCAGCATTTGGTTATAGTACTTACTATTTTCAAGCCAAAGCTAATTCAACATCTGAAATCAAAATAACAGTCAACGAAGAATGCATTCTAGGAAACGAAGTAATTATAACTAAACAGAATAGAAATGATCAATGAAAATGTTTGGATTTGTTAGAATATTGTCGCAGAATTTAATAGTTTAGGTCATTTACAAACTATCACAAATTTAAGAGCGGGTTTATCTATTTCAATTGCTGAACAAGGTTTCTATTGGTATGCAAGTAAGTTTTATTACAATAGACTAGATGAACTATTTCTCTGTCAAAAAGGTTATACTGGCAATCAAACAGCTCCAGTACTACCTGCATCAGGCGCGTATATCTTTCGGCCAGTACTTCCCATTCCTCTGCCTGTGAGTGTTCTACGTGAAATGTAAGTCTTTTGATGTGTTCATACGGAATCTATATTGTCTGAATAGAACATGTATGAAATCGAAAACCGTTCAAAAAGCTTCAATTAAATTCAATGATTGGATAAGTCAAGAATTTACTTTATATAGCAATTCAACTGCGATTGAAGTTCAATGGACAGTTGGACCTATTCCAATTGAGGATAATATTGGCAAGGAGATCATTGTTCGTTACAGTACAAATATTAAAAATGCAGCAAAATATTATACAGATGCGAATGGACGTGAAGTTCTCGAACGTATTCGTAATTATCGTCCAACATGGCACTATATTGTCGATGAACCTATTAGCGGAAATTACTATCCAATAAATAGTCGAATTTGGATAAATGATACCGATCGGCAATTTACTATTCTGACTGGTTCGTGATAGACGAAAAAAGAAACGATTTTTTTATATTTAATTTGTTTAGATCGATCACAAGGTGGTGGAAGTATGATCGATGGTGATGTTGAAATTATGGTTCATCGTCGAATACTTCATGATGATTCGATGGGTGTTGGCGAACCTTTAAACGAAACTGCCTATGGCAAAGGTCTTGTTGTTACTGGCAAACATATTCTCTTCCTTGATCGACCATCTCAAAGTGCGAGATTACATCGGCCAACTGCTCAACAACTTTTCATGCATCCATTAGCTACTTATTCAACAGCAAATTTACCATCCTATTCAAACTATTCGAATATGTATCATCAAACATGGTCAGCTGTCAATGCTTCGCTACCTTTGAATGTGCATCTATTGACATTCGATCAATTAAATGACAAACAATATCTTGTTCGTATTGAACATTATTTTGAGTTGAGTGAAGATGAAATCTATTCTCAATCGATTACTATCGATGTTCAGCTGTTATTTAATCATATTGGACAGATTAGTGAAATGATTGAATTGATTTTAACTGCGAATTTACCATTGGCAGATTTACATCGACTTGACTGGATAACAGATGAACAACAATCATCATCACACGTCGAAACATTTCGTAAGTAACGATTTTTTTTCCGAGAAAAAAGAAATTGATTTTTATTTTTAATGTTTAAAGAACAATTACAATCAAATACAACAATTATCAATCTTAAACCAATGCAAATTCGAACATTCCGAATAACTATTATTTAACATTGAGAAATTCTTCTTGATTATCAAATAAAAATAAACGTACATTTAAGCTTGTGCTCTGCATACAGGACAAGTACTATTTCCAACTAGCCATGCAGTGATGCAATTTGCATGAAACCAATGTGAACAATTGGGTAGACTTTTGATTTTGTCACTTTTCATATATGTATCTAAACAAATAACACACGTATGTTCTTCTTTATTCACTAATTTTTCGTCAATAATCGATTGAGATGGATTTGTTTGTACTGGTACACTCAAAACACCATTTCGTCTCATTTCTTGAATTCGATTTCTTCGTTCGGCACGATGGTGAACAAATGTGCCTACAATCAAACAGTTAATGATCTTTTACAAAATCTAATTTTATTTACCATTAAAATTATTCCATGCCATCATAATTCCATCGTCTGTAGGTAGACCACGTGAATTAAATACTCGTACTTCGACTACAAAACTAGCATCTCGTGGTCGTTTGCCATCACTACGACGATTACGTACGGATACTCGTAAATCTGAATTCGGAACTTCCCATTCATACAGATGTTCATGTCTATCACCATCATGATCAGAACGAAAGATAAATTTAAATACACCGACTTCCTCCGCTGGCTGTTTCTCACTATTACGTCCATGATAATTAGCAATTTCATTACCAGCTTGTCGAATATCATTACTTTTAAATGAAACTTCAAAAAAATGTTCAGGTTTTAATATAAGTGTTCGTTGTTCACCCGATTGAATTGTTTTTTTCAATTCAACATGAACATCATCGTTCACATAAGTTAAGTTAATATGTGGCGCATACGTTCCAGCACCGTCATTATTTCTATAGCTATATGGATGATAACGACGCATATTTTTTTAATAATGGTTTTGTTACTAAAACAATTCTTTTTCACATACACAGATAAAAAAACCCAGTGAGACGAACAAATATGGCTTCGTCGAAGAATAGAGGTAAAGATGTCAGTAGGAACGGATTACTCAACTCGGTGAATATTAACTTTACCAAAAAATTACATATTATTTCGCAATCTATGACTTTAATACTCTTTTTCAAATTTTGTGTTTGAGTTTCACAAATCTATAGTGAATACAAATCATAAATTAAAATCTTGTTGCAGCTTGATTAGATTATGCTCGATCTGTTGAATTATTTGAATGGCTGATAAGAAGTGATACTTCATTGACACCTCGATCAGAAGAAGCACCGATGTTGATCGTGAGCTATCAATATGTAAAATCATAATTAATTAACATTTAGCAAATTTGCATAGAAAAAAAGACTATTTTTTTAGGATATTTGAGGAATAAATATTTATCTTAAGTAAATTTATATTCGAATATATAAAATATGCATAGAATATTTCGTTTGAATATCACTATTTTTCATAAACTACCAATGGGAAATAATAATAGTCATTCAGTTGCGGTAACGGTTGATCATGAAAATGAAATTTATTATAATGATGAAATCATCAATGGAATCGTTCATTTAACTGTTAATGCACAGAATATTGTGCTCGAAGAAATTAATATTGGTTTCATAGGTGAAATTATTTCGTCAAATGGAGGTGATTCTGCTTATGTTAGTGTTGTTCCTTTTTTTCGTTTAATATTTAATCTTATTAAACCGGAAATAGGACAAAAAAATCTAACTTTTCATCGAGGAACTTATTCGTGGCCATTCTCTTTTCAGTTAGTTAATTATCTTCCACCGTCAACATACTCTTATTTACCGGACGTTAGATATCAACTTCAAATTCTTCTCGGACGATATTGGAATATTACAGCATTTAATAAAACATTATACATCATTTGTTCTCCACGTATTAATCAGATTCCAATGAATTATTATTCAAACAGTCCAATATTACGAGATTTTAATTCCGGTGGAAAACAAATTAAATTTGAAGGTTCATTAAATAAAACAAATTTTTCTCCTGGTGAAACTATCGAACTCAACGTTAAGATTGAAAATTTTCAAAGAATTCCCCTGTCTGGTATTGATATTTTTATGATGCAGAAAGTCGAGGCAGCAGGACAACGTAGAGATTCACAAATTGTGAAAACAACGATGCCAATTCAAAAAGATACTCGACCACAATTAATTGAACAAATATTTCCTATAGTTATTCCATCGAAGGAAATTGCACCATCGTTTATATTTGGCAAAGAAGGTGAAACATTACATTTTGTTAGAATTTCTTATCGAATCATATTTAAGATTGAAGCCAATGGACAACTCATTAATTCTGACTTTTCTGTTGACATTCCATTTGTTATGGAAACTATTCGTCATTTAAAATAAAATCTTTTAATATTTCATGAAAATATATGAGATAGTTGAAAAGAACTACCACCAACGATAGAATTGTTTATTATTCTGAATTTCATCATAATTACAACCTGATGTCCATCGCGTTGGTTTTGTAATATTAACAAATCCTAATTTCGCTGCCGGACTATTCGATTGAACAGTAAAAAAATCACATTGATTGACATCACCTACAAATAATGGATCAGCTAGAACACTATTATTATCTTGGCCAGTCTGTTGCCATTGAGCAAATGTTAATCGATCTCCTCCGAAAAGTAAAGACGTATTATAAGGATTATGATAGATATTATCATGAAATTTTGCAATAACTTTGTCATTGAGTGTAATTGCTGAATGATTAACTCCTCGATATGTATCATAGACGATATTACGTGTATATGTCCATGAAGTATGATTTTCTGGTACTTGAATGCGAACATCTCCATCGGGCAATGGATCATCCGAATGTGCAGGTGGTAATAATGATGCTCGTGCAAAAACATTATTTATAACCGTATTATTCGCACCGAGATGTTGAAATATCGATGCCCATCCCGTATTATAAACAACATTATTTGCAACGACAATATTCGATGCACTATTATCCAAATAAATGCCCCACATATATTGTGCGTAACTAAAAACATTTTTAACAACATTTCCATAGATAAATGTTCCTGTCTGAATGCCAATCATATAGATTCCACCTTGATCACAGAGAATATGTTGTCCTATAGTATAAACATAATTTTGTGTGACAATTATTTTCGATGTATACGATGTTGTATAATCATTTTGTGAACCAATCGATATCCCATTGTATCGATGATGATGAATAACATTATTCGAAATGACAATATCAAACGCACGAAAAACAAGAACACCCACAGCACTAGGAAATACATTTCCACCGTAACTGATCTCATTCGAAAGAATCTTATTCGAATTCGCAAGAATTGAAATCGGTGTTACCCAATCACCCATCCAAATACCACCACCACCTGTATCCGTTACCAACGAACTAATTACTGTCACGCCAGATGTTCCTTCACGAATATGTATACCGTATGAACCTGTATGACTAATTTCGACATTGGATACGAGAATATTCGTTGCATTGGCAATGAATAATGCGACAGATTTAAGAAATGATGCCGATGCTGAATTAGCTTGTTCAGTACGCGATAGATTCCATGCACCATGTTGTATAGCGACATTGTCGATAGTAACATCTTCGACGGGATCAGCAGCATCTTGACTACCGATAGAAACAACAATTTCATTGACTGAAGTTATAATTTCGACATTGTTTGGATCATAAGATCCATTTGTCATCAAATAGATTGTTTTTGTTTGATTAATAAAACAAAATGTATTCGGAATTAATGCATCACAAAGATTTTCAATATGAAATCGTCGTTTACCTTGACTTACAAATGCACCGATAGCATATTGAGATGGATTCGAAAAGATAACGGTATTATTTGCTGGTATTAAATGATCGATATAATGATGTGATTCCGTCCAACTATGATAGATAACAACCATGGCATCTGTCAATGATTTATAATCGAATTGTCCAGGTTGATATTGAAATCCATATCGTACCATTTTTGAATCATTTAATGGTGCTGCATATTGAAGATAATCTGAAAAATTCGTTGGAACACGTGTACGAACAATTCGTTCATTGTTAATAAACAATTGAGTGACAAATGTTAATTCTGGTACAACAGCAGTATATGTATTATTACCGATCGAAGTCCAATTGGTAACTGGTACTCCGCCACTAATCACAGCTCTTGTTAATCGTCGATGTGAATGTTTAATATCATAGAAATTAGCAAATGAATCGTTCATTGTTGTTAATCGTATGTGACTATGTGCTCGTCGAATTGAAATTGATGGAACGAAATATTGTGTTGGATATAAATAGATCGTTGTTGTTTTTTCTTTTTGACTTTCGTTGTAATATTCTCGTTCGATATGATCAAGTGCTTGTTGTAATGATGAATACGGATGATCGAATGAACCATCATTTCGACTCATCGAAAGAAATGGAACAACATACAATTCATTACTGAATGAAATGATAGAATTCAAAAGAATCAGTACGAAAACTACTTGTTTACGAGTAAACATACGTTTATAAATTCGAAATAAAAAAAAGAAACACTTGTAGGTTAAAAGCAAGGTGCATGTTTCTTATCATTAGTGAAGAACGAACGCACATTTTTATTTTTATTTAAACTTATTGAAAATAAACTAAACCAATTAAATTCGAAACCGACTTCATCGTTTGATTGGTAACAATACTGCCATTATCAAGATCGACACTGATAAATCGATACTCGGACGTTTCATCATCCATCCAGAGAGAAATCCATTGTCGTTCTTTTACAGCTACAGCATAGGCAAAAAACCATGCATATCCAACGGATGGAATAATTGGATTTCCGATAGGTTGAATTTGAAAATTTGTTGAATTCTTTTTAATAACTATTTCAGCTAGAGCAAATGCAGGTTGAGTATAATTTTCTGAATAAGCAAATGTTAAAAGACGATCTTTGATTGAATCATAAATTAATCCTTGAAGAGAATAACCATTTGGTATAACAATATCAACATCAACATTGCCTGTATCAACATTAATTCCATAGATTAATTTTGAATCATGTAAAACGTAGTAAAGACGATGTTGTCTAACAAAATTCATCTCAATAAAAATACCTCCGTATGGATAAAATCCCATAACATTAATTTGACCAGTTGTTTTATTGATTGTTGCTAATTCAATTTGAGCTCGTGTACCTACAATAGTTTTTATACCTATAAATTGTTTATCATCATCAGATATTTGTAAAAATGATCCATTTATCGATTTATCTAATGTAATATCATTGAGAATTTTCGGCTTTTGACTATTGGTAACATCAATTGTTAGTAGATGATAATCAAGTGGATGAAAAACTGTATCTCGAAGATAAACAATCGTATATTGTTCACTATTGATACTTCTTGTTGCACATGGTCCTGATGCATACCATACTTCACCAAGTTCGATTTGTTCATCGAAATTTTTTGATTCATTTTCAATCATACCAAACCATGACGATTTAGCGGTTTGATTTACTGCATAAAGACGACCCGTAAGAATCGACGAAGCATTTTCCGATAGAGTTAATAGAAATAACACTATGATTATATTTGAAATCATTTTTTTTCGAATGCTAAAGCAATTACTATTTTTTCTTTTTCAGTATTTAAAAACAATATTGATTATTTCTCTAATCCTCTATGTGTCATAGTGATATACGAGATTCTAATACTTTCTGTACTCATTTATTAACAATTACAAAAAAAAATCTAATCACGTTTCAAATAAAATAAAATATAAGCATTTGGATTGACAATATTGTCGATAGAAATTGGAAAGACATGCGAATCATTGAAACAAAACCAACCGGATGTTCTCCTAGCATATGTAATATAATGTCCGCTTGTAAATGAACCAGAATGAAGACAGACGCTAACTAAATCATAGATTTGTTTTTCATCAGATTTTTCAGAAAGAAATTCAGTCATGTCTAAAACAAGAGGATATTTAACCAGCGTATCAATTTTTGTGTTTGGTGATGATGATTCCATGTCGAATCGTTTTAAATGTATGATAAGTACATTCGGTAAGGAAAGTATATGATTTTCTTTAGTAGGATATCGATTTTGTTGACATTGAGAGCAGAACCAAGTATTATTCGATGGTGTATGTTCTACAATAGATATATTGTTGATCAAACATTGTTTGAGAGTTAAATCTGATTTGAAAATAGTTTTAAAACCATAGCCAATTGCAAATAGTGCTCTGTAGGGAAGACAAAAACAATGTAGAATAATCCACATAATTAAAGGAGAAATTTGTCGATGTAAATTAAGAAAACGTTTAGTTCTTCCCAAAATAATATCCTTTCCTTTGTTAAATAACCACGAACGCCAAGACCTATTTGTTGATGGCAATTTTGTTTGTTCAGGAGTTTTGGGTTCGATAAATAATGGCAAGTCAAAGAAAGGATCTGTTATATTTGTGATATTTCCACATTGAGATGCTAATGAACATTTAATTGTATACTTCATTTGACCTTGAAAAAGATCTGTAATTATCGATTGCTCTTCACCATTTTCCATTTGTCTAGATGATTCTTTATGTAGAGCATCCAAAATCATTGTCAAACATTCATGAGCATCCTGTTGGCCATAATTTTGAAACACCGGTGCATGTTGCCGAAGAGCTGATTTAAATGCATTTGGTTGAACAGTGTTTTGTTTTTCCATTGATTCAATAAGATCAATAAATGCTTTTGACATTGAATTATTATTCATTGATGAAAACATATTCTTAAGTCGTATATAGTATTTAACAAGTGAAGGAATAGTAATAAGACATTGAAGAATCGAATTCATAAAGCATGTGTTTCCAAGATTTTGAAGTCCACATATATTTCGACATTGAGCATCGGAATGACTTGATAATTGATAGGGAAATGAAACTAAGTCTACAGTTGTATGAGTTAATGAAGAATTACTATCATTGTTATTGTCATAAGTTTCATTTGAAATTTTATCAACTATCATATTAAGACATGTCATAGTTTCCAATTCAACATTCTCCACAAAATTATATGATGATACACATTGAGACATCTTCAATTGTGTCTTCTAAACAGAAGAATGAAAAGAAAAGATCGACTGACCTTCTTCTTATTTCAATTAGGAAATTTCATCTGGTATCAAGTCTTCCAACAAAAGGTTTACAATGAATCACGTTTTTTTTATAGTTTTAATGTTGGTTTTTCTTATCTTGTGTTGGAATATTATTGAGAGAGAAACAAAAAAAAGAAGATGTGTTTCACATTCAAGTTTATTAGGAACGTTTCAAATAAAAAAGAATATAGGCATTTTTACTGACAATTTCATTATCAGAAATCGGACTTATGAAAGAGTCAGAAAAACGAAACCAACCAGAAGATTTTTTCGCATATGTAATATAATGACCACTTTCGAATGAACCAGTATGAAGACAAACACTGATTAAATCATAAATCGATTCTTGATTTGATTCATCAGTTAGAAATTCAGTCATATTTAATTCCAGAGGATATTTAACAAATGTTTCAATTTTTGAACAACATGGTGTTGATTCAATATTAAATCGTTTTAAATGTACGACAAGAACTCGAGGTAGAGAAATAATAGAATTTCGTTTTGTTGCTTGTCGATTTTGATCACATTTCGAACAAAACCATATGTCATTATTCGATGACATACGTTCAATGGAAAGAATATTCTTTTTCAAGCATTGTTCGAGTGTAACACTTGCATTTTGTTCTGACTGAAATGGTAATTTAGTTGATGTTACCTTTGGTACGGTTGTTGCATGAAATTTAATAATCACCGTTTTCACATGAGGAGACAAACATGTTGAAGTTATGTCAATTAATGGATCTTCTCGCTCAATATCAAACTGAACGGTACTTGAATTAAGATGATTTCGTACAAAAGTACGAAGTTTATATTCAAATTCCCACGAGGCAATTTTGAGTAGCAAAGGTGGTCGACTGTAAAGTTGACTTAGATTTTTTCGATTTTTATCGAGAAATAAACAAACTGTTGTTGGATTAGAACCATTCTCATCAATTGCATAAAATACAGTCGATTGTTCGTCAATTTGTGAAAGTAAAACGGTCGGTCGATATTGACCAGATAAAGTATTATCTGATGAAATTTTCATTGCAACAATAGATGTTCTATTTTGCACCGATAACTGTAATCGTATACTATCGATTACTGACTGAATCGTCATACTTGTTCTCGGAGTAATCGTATATATTCTTTCATTCCCATCGATTGAAAAAAACCTAACATTGAATGTAGGCGATGATGAAATACTTTCGATATTTTCAACAAATACTGGTATATCAAGAAATGGATCTATCACATTCGTGACATTTCCACATTGTGAAACATGTGAACATGTAATGATGTATTTCATTTGACCTTGAAACAGATCAGTAATAATTGATTGTTGTTCATCATCATCATTCATTTTCTTCGGTGTTTCTTGATGCAATGCATCAAGCAAAACTGTCAGACATTCATGTGCATCCTGTTGACGATAACCTTGGAAATGTGGTGCATATTCACATAGAGCTGATTTCAATTCATTAGATCGAGCAGAATTCTGACGTTGCATTTGATTAACAAGATTGGCGAATGCTGTTGAAACTACATTTGATGAAGATTGTTTCTTAAAATAATTTCGATAGTATTCTACGAGTTCTGGAATATTACATAAACATTGAATGATAGAATTTAGAAAACACAAATTTCCATTATTTTCTAATACACAATATCCATAATTATTTTGCAAATATGATGGTTGACTATATCCGTAATTCGTATAGGAATTTCGATATGAAGTCGTTCGATAATCAACGTCATAAAACGGATGAAGATTGCTATATTGGTTACGGTTTTCTGTTCGATCATATGCCATTGTTTTTATCGAATTTGATGAATTAAAATGAATGTCGGGTTGTATATTACATATATAGACTAATGTAATTACAAATGAAAATTCCGAAGAAGTTGGTTTTTTTTTCATTTTTTTTTGATAGGCAAACTTGGAAAAAGAAGACAGTGATAAAGATAACGCATCTTTTATCGGAAAAAACCATATGGTCTATCTTGTTTGAATATAAATAAACGAACACAAACGCTTTCATTCATTACAATCATGTCAAAAATAAATGTTATTTTCAAAACTGATGGTGATCAAGTCAAAACAACTACCTTATCTACAAATTTCAATTTATCAGAGTTCAAATCCGCTGCTACAACACTATTTGGTTCAATTGAAAATTTTCGATTTCTTGTCAAAGGAAAACAATTGAATACAGATGATGCATCGAAATTTAAAGAACAACACAATCTTTTTCATGATAATTGTGTTGTTCAATTAGTGAAACGTATGAAAGGTGGATATCCTCCATTGCATGAACTGGTCGCACGAATTCATCGTGAAATACCAAACACATTCAAAGCAAATACAACTAATGCTCGAGTTCAATGTGTAGCATGTATGGATATAAACGAATGCATGAAATTTAATTGTCCATCATGTAGTTATGCTCATGTACTGTGTACTGAATGTTCAATTCAATATTTTACTATCAATGAACTTGCAATGAAATGTTTTAGTTGTAGCAAACCAGTCGATTATCATGCTGTTTTCAAAAATTCTCCGAATTTCATTGCAATGCTAGATCAATTACAAGAAATATATGAAACAGTGAAAAATATCGATTGTCAAATTTGTAATTGTGGTGAATTACAAATCAATGAAACTCTCTACAGTAAACAATATTGTAATTCATGTAAACGTTGGTATTGCTTCTTTTGTAATAATACATGGAATGATGCCCATATGCAAAATGCTCAATATACTTGTCATAACAATTGCGTTTATGAAAATGCAATTACTTTCGATATGGTTCAGCTTGGGTTAAGGTGCGATAGTTCATGGGCCGAAGTACCCAATCGTCGAACTTGTCCAAAATGTCGAACATTAGGTTCATATGGCAACGCTTGTCAAATGCATACTTGTCATCAATGTAAACATCAATTCTGTTTTATATGTCTTCGTGATGAAAGTGTCTGCAATTATGGTAAGGACAAAAAATGTACTCTTGCTTCTCAATCCTATGGCATATTTCCTAAATCATGCAGTTAATTTTTCGTGTTTATTAAACAAGAAATAAAATGTTTAAACACGTTTTGAATAAAATAAAATATACGCATTTTTCGTAATCACATTTTCATTAGCCGTCGATTCAACCGAAGAATCATTGCAAATAAACCAACGGGAATCTTTGTTCGTATATGCAACATAATGGCCACCTTCGAATGAGCCAAAATGAACAGAAACACCAATTAAATCATAGATTTGTTTGTCATTTGATTTGTTCGAAAGAAATTCACTCATATCTAAAACAGGAGGATATTCAACAAATGTATCGATTTTTGTACGTGGCGGGGGTGATTCCATATTGAATCGTTTCAAATGAATAATAAGGATTTGTGGTAATGAAAGAATATGATTTTCTTTGGTCATTTGTCGATTTTGTTGACACCGGGAACAGTACCAGTCATTGTTGAATGAATTGCGTTCGATAGCATTGAGATCGTTTCGTAAACATTTTTGGAGTTCAATACTAAATTTTCGTTGTTCATCTACTTTTAATTGTTTGGATGACAAACGAAGTTTTGATTGAAATTGTGTAAATATGTCTTCATTAAAATTGAAAACTATTTGTTTAATTTCATAAGATGATGAGAGTGACATAGGAATAGATATTTCAAACATTGGTTTATCATCAATATAATACTTTAATCGATCCGATTCGAAATGTTGTGACAAATAACCATGAAGTTTTTTATCATAGTTTTTTGTTGATGGTTTAAGAAGAATTGGTGGATATTTAAATGATGGAATTGTCGATTCGTCATTTTCTGTACAAAATAGACCGATAATTAAGGGATTATTATTTTTTTTTTCATTGATTTCATAAAATATTATTGATTGATCATTAAGTTTTGAAAGAACAGTTGATGGTTGATATCGAACTGAAAATGTATTGTCCGAAGATATTCCCATGACAATGATATTTTTTTGTAAATGATCTATAATCGATTGTATTGTATCGATTGATGAAAAAGGAAAATAAGAGATCGTTTGATCACCATTCATTAAAAACAATCGAACTTGAAACATGGTTAATGATGAAATAAAGACAGGAATATCGAGAAATGGATCAGTAAGATGTGTTACATTACGACATTGTGAAGCATGTGAACATTTAATTGTATATTCCATTTGACCTTGAAATAGATCGGTAATTATTGATCGTTCTTCACCATCTTCTGTTTGCTGACAAGATTCTTGATGTAATGCATCGAGAATAGCCGTTAGACATTCATGAGCATCTTGTTGACCAAAACTTTGAAACACTGGTGCATATCTTGACAGAACTGATTTGAATTGATTCGGTTGAACAACTTGATAACGTTGCATATCATCAACAAGATCAGCAAATACTTTTGACATTGGACTATTGCTTGTTAAACGAAAATTATGTTTTAGCTTTAAATAATATTCAACAAATTGTGGAATATTATTGAGACATTGTAGAATGGAATTCATAAAACATGTATTTCCAATATTATTTAATCTACATTGATTATATTTATAAAGTGGTGCAGGCGAATGTTTTTGATTGCTGGATAAAGCTTGTTCACATGGAGTTTCTGCTGGATCGTTCGACTGAGGACTATTAGAAGTTTCTTCGCGCGTATTTCCTGCTTCATTTTTCTTCGATTTCACTTTTCTTTGATCTTTTCCACGCTGATTTCGCTTATTCTTATTCTTACCCATTGGTAAACAACTATTTTAAAAAATTATAAACTCTCGAAAGACGAAAAAGTATATAGCTTACCAAAGAATATATCTTCTAATGAATTCTATTGTACCGGAATATGTCGAAAAATAAATTAGAATATTAATCGTCGTGTTATACTTTTATATTCACAAAAAACCAAGATATCAAAAAGAAAATTCCATTTTTCCGCACTATCTTTCTTATCTCAGCAAACTCTTGGGAAGAAAGAAAAAACCATAAAACAAAAGACATTAGTAATGTTGTCTATAGTTGGAAAAGATTACCTATTATCTCCAGGTATGTATATAAATATGCGTATCATTGTGAGAACAGAATTAATTTCATTCATTAAAATCATGTCGAAAATAAATGTTATTTTCAAAACTCAAGGTGGTCAAATTAAAACAACTACCTTATCTACAAATTTCGATTTATCAGAGTTCAAATCCGCTGCTACAGCACTGTTTGGTTCAATAGAAAATGTTGTCTTTCTTGTAAAAGGAAAAAAATTAAACACTGAAGATGCATCGAAATTCAAAGAACAACACAATCTTTTTTATGATAATTGTGTTATTCAATTGGTACAACGTATGAAAGGCGGATATTTTTATTAATAATGAAGAATTGCGACAAAACAACAAAGATGAGAAGTTATAGATTGAAAACACCTGTCAAATTCATCGTTTAATTACTTCTTGTAAATATGCTATTCACAGTTGTCCGAAATGGTTTTGAAAGAAAATAATAAAGATAAAAACTAAAGCACAATGACGTATCATAAATTAAATATAGAAGTGTCGAAACAAGATTTTCTATGGCTGCGGACATATCTTCCTTTTCCCAGTCGTAAGTGAAAGTGACATAAAAATACACAATTGTAAAGAGAACCGTCTGCAAAGAAAAACAGATAATTTGTGCGAGCAACATTCGAGCTACTTGATTGTCTAAACGACGATACTGTCGTGTATGAGGCTGTGTCATATTACTCGTTAGAGTCGATTGAGCGTATGAAATAGTCGGCTGAACCGTATGAATACTCTTTCGAAGATTTTGATATGTTAAATAACCAAAAACGGACAGAATAATCAACGGAATGCCAGTGATTATGACAGGAATAAGAAAATAACTCACATAATACCAATAAGGATCACCGGCAGTACAATCATTCCAATCAGTATTTATATGTCGATATACAAAATTAGGACTTGCAAAGCAAAGAGACGCAATGATAATGGTAATAATTGAAATTTTGGCAATTTTCATCGAACTGCATTGCCGTAAATGAACTTGACGTGATGAACAAAAATAACGATCAATCGATGCTAAACTAAGTACCAATGGTGGAAAGACCATGAGTACATGAACGAAATAATACATAAATACACACCATGGTAGAGAATATTCAGTACCATTGGTACCATAAATTGTTAGAATAAGATTGGGCAAAATATAAATGAACAGAGCTATATTATTGCTAATATAGAATGCAATTAGATAAAGTGAACCAACACAATCTTTAAGTTTCGTCGAGAATATGAATATGCCAATATTATTACCGATAAGACCAGTAATAATAATTAAAATATGGCCATACATATAAGTTTGATTGGCAATATAATTGATAAGATCGGCTTGTGTAGGCTGTGTCATGACTTTTCTTGAGAAATTCAAAGAAATGAGATCTGGTTTTATAATTACTTATAATTTTATTATAGAAAAAGAAAAACGGAGAATTATAATTATTTATTTGACATGCATAGCTCAACTTCAAATTTAACAACTTTTCACATCTATATAAAATTAACTATCTATTCAAACTAATAAGATTCAATTACATATAATTGTAACGAAGTACAGGAATTAAGTGTTTTGACAAACAAACAATAATTAATGTTTTCCTACTATTCATGAAAGGATTACACAATCTATTTATACTTTAGTTAGAAAGAAAGTTTTTTTTTTAAATAACATGACATAATATCAAAATTTGAGGGTGACAAAATCCATTGTTAATGTTCGAATCTTTTATTTAGAATATGAAAAATTAAGAATCATTATCATCGCCTTCTTCTTTTGCAGATGATTTCTTTGTTAAATCAGCTCGATTGTAAATAGTTGTAAAAAAAATTAATTTCTTCTTCCAATTCTCTTTTACCATTGACCATGTAAATCTCCATGACCAATTTTGTTGTTCATTGCTTTCAGGATCCGATGCTTAAGAAAAAAAAACATTCAATAATGGAATATATACATTTCGAAACTATCTACGAACCTAATGATGGATCATTCATTCGTGCTGTATGATCTAAACAGAGTATATCTTGAAATGGAATAATAGCCGTGTCAGCCACCGTTGCCATCGTCATTTGTATAAAATGCCAATTGACATGTTTATTCAAATGAGCAATTGTTACACCTTCATTCTCATCGTCATCACAGTGGTCCGATGCATTCACATAATCTCGAAATGTTTGCTTTTCATCATCAGATGCATGTTGTAACCACCAACCGATCGTTGTTGAATTGTCATGTGTGCCCGTATAAGCAACACAATTTGGAACGTAATTATGTGGTCGATAGATATTATCCGGATGATAACAAAAGCCGAATTGTAATATTCGTATGCCAGTTAAATGAAATTGATCACGTAGATCGAATACTTCTTGAGACAGACCACCAAGATCTTCGACGATAACAGGCAAATTCGAACCGAATGCCTCGACAATTGCATTGAAAAATTCAACACCACTAAATAAACAAACAAATTCAATTCAATTCAAACGAAATTCAATGCCGTATTACGGTGCTTTCATCCATTGACCATATTTTGGTTTCAAAGGAACGAATTCTTTATCGACAGGTATTGCCCAATACGATTCAAGACCACGAAAATGATCAATTCGTACGACATCAACAATTTCTAATGTTTTCTTCAAACGTTTTATCCACCAGTTGAATACCTCGTTTTGTACTGATTTATTATTCCAATCATAGATTGGCATATTCCAATTTTGACCTTCAGTACTACAATCATCCGGTGGAAATCCTATAATTTTAAATAAAACTTTCAAATAAAGAAAAAAAAACCAACAGACGAGAATTCGATTTACCCGAAACGACTGTTGGTTGGAGAGTTCTTTTATCCAATTGAAATATTCGTGTATTTGCCCAAACATCCGATGAGTCATAATCAACATAGATCGGCATGTCACCGATGATTCGTACATCGAATTTATTCGCATATTGTTTCAATTCGGACCATTGTTGATGGAAAATATATTGAAGAAAAATATGATATTGAATTAGATTTTGTTGAGTTTGTCGAAATTGATCTAAACTAGCTTTTTGTCGATGTTTAAATTCATCAGGCCATTGTGACCATGAGCTATTATTATGAACTTCTTTAATAGTCATATATAACGAATAATCATCGATCCAATCGTATTCCGTTTGAAGAAATTTCTTTAACAAATCGATTGATGTCGGTTGCTGTCGAAATCGATCGAATGCTTTACGTAGAATTGAATATTTATATTCGGTCACTTGTTGAAATCGAACATAATCATCATTGAATTGAATTGACGAAGGAATTAAATCCTCGTTTGTTAATAATTTCATGTCGACTAATTTGTCAAGACTAATCAATAATGGATGACCAGCAAATGCCGATATGCCCGAATAGGGCGAACATTTTTCCGTTGGTGTTGTTGGTAAAATTTGCCAGATTTGTTGATTTGTTTCATAAAGAAAATCAACGAATTTATATGCTTCAGGTCCTAAATCACCGATGCCGTATGGGCTCGGTAAACTTGTAATATGTAATAAGATACCCGACGCACGTTTCAACTTCATCGCGACGTATTTTTTTCTCAAATCAGCTTGTCTCGTGTGCAAATGTCTTTTAAGTACACATATAGAATAAGAGATTTATTTGTCCTTGGCGTACAAAAACAGAAGGCGTCGCTACATATATAACAGAACGAACAAAATGTTCATTCGTTAGACGACAAATAGTAAAGGGCGTCTATTTCGTTTTTCTCGAGAACAAAAAACAAAGAAAAATCAACACATTTTAACTAATGTTTCTATATTGTCTGTTTGATAACATGCAATAACGATGTCCATCCATTGATCTTTATTTAAATCACTAACGGCTAATGAATAAGGAAGATAATTGTATCCTAATGAATACGATGTTTCATTTGTAAATGTGCCATTTCCATTACCATAAAAAATCAGAATATTGTTTATACCGGCATTTGCAATAGCGATATCATATTTCCGATCATTATTAAAATCACTAATAGCAACTGAACGTGGTACTGCACGATTTCCCGTTGAATATGTCAATCCAAAAGTAAATCTTCCATCACCAAGACCAAGAAAAATTCGAATTGTATTACTTTGAGAATTTGTAACAACAATATCAGATTTATTATCACTGTTAAAATCACAAGTAGCAACAGAATATGTTCCTGAATTACTACCAGTTGAATATGTAGTCATACTATGAAAATCTCCATTGCCTGATCCAAGAAAAATACCGATATTATCCGTACCATAATTAGTAACAACAATATCCATCAAACCATCACGATTGAAATCATCCACAGCCACCGAATGTGGTTGCGATCCATCGCCAGTATTAAGCTTTTTCAAACCTGAAAACGGTTCACGACCATGTCCAAGAAATATTTGAATATCATTCGATTGATAATTAACAACAACAAAATCTAATTGTTTATCATTATTGAAATCACCGATATTAACTTGTTGTGGAAACGATCCTTTTCCTGTTGAATAGACTTTGCCTATTACAAATGTTCCATTAACAGATCCATATAAAATAACAACACCATCAGTAGCACTATTCGGAACAATAATATCCAATAGATCATCATTATTAAAATCACCAACACTATGAAATGTTGGAGAACTACCATCACCAGTCGAATATATAACATGACTACTAAAACTTCCATTTCCATAACCGAAAAAAATATTAATATATTCAGTATTATATGTTGTAACAGCAATATCCAATATTTTATCTTGATTGAAATCATTGAGAGTAATAAAATACGCCCAACATTGATTACAAGTTGAATAAGTCACTTGTTTTTGAAAACTTCCATCGCCATTACCAAGAAAAATGCCGACATTACTTGCACCATAATTCGCCACGGCTATATCAAGATAATCATCATTATTCAAATCACCTAGAGCAATTCCAGTTGTATTCGAGAAATCACCCGTTGATAATAATATCATCGGAGCAAAACTTCCATTACCATATCCAAGAAAAATACTTACACTACTACTACCATAATTTGCTGAAACAATATCAACTATATGATCATTGTTAAGATCACCAGTAGCAAGTGCATAAGTACGAGCATTTTCTCCAGTTGACTGTGTTGTTAGAAATTCGAATGATCCATTTCCACGTCCAAGAAAAATAGTCAAACTATTCGTTACAAAATTTGCAATAACAAGATCTGGTTGATGATCATTATTTAAATCTTCTGTCAAAATCATATTAGGATTGGAATCTTTGCCTGTTGAATACGATGTCAATACGCTGAAACTTCCATTTCCTTGTCCAAGATAAATAATTAAAGTATTAGTCGTAAGATAGATCACAGCAAGATCAAGTATTTTATCATTATTAAAATCATCGACGGCAACACTACATGGTGTTGTCTGATTGACAATTGAATAGTTATTTATATTCAAAAAAGTTGTATAATCAAAACCAAGAAATACGCCGATATTATCCGTTCCTTTATTAGCCGTTATAAAATCATATCGATTGTCATTATTAATATCACTCATAACAACCGAATATGGATTCGAATGATCGCCAGTTGAATAAATCATTTGCTCGGCAAATGAACCATTTCCATGACCATAAATTAAACTCATTGTGTTACTCTTCGAATTAACAACAATGATATCTAAATTCTTATCTCTATCAATATCACCGGTGATCACATATTGAGGAAACGAATCTGTTCCAATTGAATACAATGTTTGATTTGAAAATGTTGCATTATCGAATCCAAAACGTATACTTAAATTATCCGTTCCTGAATTCGCCAGAACAACATCAGTGTAATTATCATGATTAAAATCACCTACAGCTAATGAATATGGATATGGAGCCGAACCAGTTGAATATGTTTGCTGATAGGAAAATCTTGCAGCATCGTATGGACTTAATACACTCACATAACCTGTGCCCCAATAAGTGACAATGATATCTAATTGATCATCATGATCAAGATCAGCAAGTGCTAAACCATAGGGATTCGTTCCATAGATCAATGGATACATTCTTCCAACTTCGAAATTTCCATGGCCATCTCCAAAAAAAATCATAATATCACTGGCAGTCGTAATTGTTAGAACAAGATCTATATGATGATCATTATTAAAATCAACTGCTCTAACATAATAAGGTCGACCAATGTCTGCCACTGAATAAATAACACCTTTCTGAAATGTACCATCTCCATTGCCGAGAAAAACACGCATCACTGCTCCATCAACACATACAATAGCACAATCTAAATATGAATCATCATTAAAATGTCCAAGTGTAATTCCAAAAGCATAATCAGATATTTTCGTTTCAAATTTTGTTATCAATTGAAAAGTTCCATTGCAAAATCCTAACAGTACACCGGGTATATCAGCTATTTCATTGACAAAAACAATATCTAAACATTGATCATTATTTAAATCTCCAATAGTAATCATTTTGATAAGACAATTAGCACCAGTTGTATATGTTGTATCATTGATAAACGATCCATCACCTACTCCAAACCAAATTGTTATTGTTTGAAAACCGCTATTTGCCACAATTATATCAACATGAGTATCATTATTTAGATCGCCTGTAGCTACAAAACTTGGTTTAGCTCCAACGTTAACTATATAGGGAATCATAGGTGCAAATGTTCCATTATCTTGACCAAGAAGAACACTTATACCATCTGTGCCTATATTAGCAACAACAAGATCCATTCGATTATCATGATTAAAATCAGCAAAATCAATATTTCTCGGCGAAGAATTTTCACCAGTTGAATATGAATTTCCTCGTACAAAACTTCCATTTTTCATTCCATAGAAAATGACAACATAATTATCATTAAAATTATTCACAACAAGATCATATTCACCATCATTATTAAAATCATAAATTACAACAGACGTCGGACGTGAACTACGTCCAATAAAATAAGTCGATGCTCGTACGGATGGTTCACTAAAATATTTACTTAACAATAAAACATTATTTGTACCATAATTTACAATTGCTAAATCACTCTGATTATCTTTATCAAAATCATAGACAATACTAATTGTTGGATTTGATCCCGTAATTGAATCATACGTTGTCAAACGTGAAAAACTTCCATTACCCGAACCGAGTAAAATATGTATTTGATCATGAATTGAATCAATAATAACAATATCAATGTTTTTATCATCATCAAAATAACCCATATTTATTGAATTTGCTGTAATTTCAACAGTTCTTTGTTGTTCAAATGTACCATTGCCATAATTCATAAATATGCCGATATTTTGTTGATTTGAATTTGCAACAATAATATCGAAATATTTATCATTATTTAAATCGCCGATAACAATCGATGTTGGATTTGAATTCGATGTTGTTGAATAAAGAATTGGATTTAGAAAACTTCCATTTCCATTATTAAATAATATGGCGATATTATCTGTACCATAATTAGCAACAACAAGATCGACATATTTATCGTCATTTAAATCATGAATTGCAATTGAATATGGAAATGAATCATAACCAGTTGAATAGATAATTAATTTATTGAATGAACCATTTTTATCATTGAGAAAAATACCGATATTATCCGTAGCATAAAAAACGACAGCTAAATCCGAATAATTATTACGATTCAAATCAGCAAAACTGATAAACCATGGACGAAACGAATTGGTTGAAGCTATCGTTTGATTTCGATATGTTCCCGTACTATCACCGAAGAAAATAGCAATATTATTCGTACCAAAATTTGCAACAGCAATATCTGTATGTTGATCATTATTAAAATCACTGATGGCAATCGATGTCGGTTGAGATAATGGACCAGTTGAATAAATTTGTTGATTTGTAAATAATGTACCATTGTCAATACCAAGAAAGATACCGATTGTATCGGTGCCTGAATTGGCTACGACAATATCGATTCGTTGATCATTATTGAGATCACCAATTGCAATCGATTTCGGATTTGAACTGTATATAATCGAACTTTTGACAGTTTGTTGAAATGTCATTTCACAGATGTAATCTTAAAAGAAAATAGTGGGAATTTTCATGATTTGTCGGAATTTACTTGATCGTGGAACATTATTATAAACAATTAAAATTCCAGCAGTCATGCACATAAAGATGAATATAATCAATAGAAGAATAAGTAGAGTCTGATGAAGTTTTGATCTATTGATTGTAAATAAGAATAAATTTGACAGAATTCGATGAATTAAAATACAAACTGTATTTCTACTGGTACGTCTTGATTTGATAGATTGTCGGAATCCGATACTGTAGTTGTTTCGGAGTGCATTTCATTTATTCGATAAGTCTAAAGTATATATTTTGTGTCCAATTAATACAAAATACTGTCACAAGATTCATATTTACCTTTTCAGCACGTCAAACTTTCGATACTAATCTGAGTTGCGTTTCGTAATCACTCATGAATATAATATTATTCTACTGTCGTGTGAAGCAAATGAAACACCTTGTAACGCATCACTAAACTGTGTTTAGCATGAAGTATGTTTTTTTAATTATAGTCATATATTTTCGATACTAACGTTGAGGACATACAAGATAAAGAATACGGGTTAAGAAAATAATGATTTTGCACGGGAGAGAGAGGAAAAAGTGCATAGTATTGCGTCAATTAAGCTTCAGGACATGCAACGGTGATTTACGTTGTCTAAAAGCTTTGAAGAAAGGTAAAATTATGTCCTGTACTTTTTTAACAGAAAACGAATAGTTTCTTCAAGATGTTTCTTTCGAGTTTCGAAATTTTTTTATAATTGTTGAAAGAATTCAGCTGGTTTTTTGTACAATCAAACTCGTAGACGGAAAATAAAGTGACCTGTAGGTTAAATTTAGTAATATCTCTAAAGTATTGAGAGTTGTAAAACAGTTCAATAACAAGACTGTTATTCAAAGTTAATCATGAAAATGAAATTAGAATCTTTTGCAAATACAATATTAACAATATCAAACGTTGTACAATGCTTGATCCCGGTTTTATATCTTATTTTGATAATGATTATATTAGAATAAATACAGAAAATACAAAACGATTAGAATAGAGGTTACCATCCAAATTTTCGTTTTATATTGTTGAAAGCATCAGTCGTCATTTTCATTGGATCAAAACCTGAAATATAGATTTTTGATTTCAAAAAAAAAAGAAGAATCTTTTTCACTTTGAGATTGAGATTGTGTAGCAACGGGTTTTTCCACTCGAGTAGTTGAATCATCGACTTTATTTGGTTCATGTTTTTTATTTGTAGTTGGTGATTCATCTTTTTTCTTAATATTATACTAAATGAGTAATAAAATAGAAATAATAATCGTTCATAAGTATGAAACAAACTTTATCACGAATTTTTTGTCGTGCTTCTTCGCGTTCTTGTTCGATTTTTTCTTGTCGAGCTTTACGTTCTTTTTCTTCAGCTGCTCGTCGATTTTCTTCAGCCTAGAACTGTCAATTAATTCATTTGTTGAATTACATCATACAATTTGTTACCACTAAATCGTCTCCAGACATACCATCTGGTTCGATTTTATCATCACCACCAGTAAATTCTAAATATCAAATGAAATGAATAGAATTTTCGAAAATATCTGTTTGTTTTTGTACCTTTTACTACTTTATCAAATTCATTTCCAATCCATTTTTTCACAAAAAACGAAGACATTGTAATCAGCACGTTTGTTTCGTCGTTGTTCTTTTTCAACTTATAAAAAAAAATATGCTGTACTCAATATAGTTTTGTTACTAATACGCACATGGACTCTTTCTTTTTCTTTTTTTTTTCTTATTCTGTTGTATAGCAATACAAGAGAAAGAGAGAGAGAAAAAAACAGTCATCGAGTGTTATTAGCCTTTCATCATTGACGATACGTTATTCTCTTTTCTCTTATCAAACATACACATCTGACTCATGGAGAAAATCTCGAGTCTGCGTTGTGCATGCAGAAAAGAAAATAACGTCGAAAACGAAAAAAATTGAATGGATAATTTCTCTTGAAATAATCCACGTGTGATTATTTTCTTGGTTTTGTTTTTCTTTTTCTATGCAATTTCTTTTCAATTGAAAAATATTCACGAATGAATTCAGCACAACAGTTGCACACAATCCCTCATCGTCAATACGAATTGAATGTTGACATTAAATTAGAAACGAACAAACCATTGTTCACCTCATCTGACAAAACTATATATAAACTAAAATGGATTACACAACAAAATTATTCAAATTCAGCAATTGTTTTAGTTGAAATCAAAGGATCAGAAGCGATTCGTGAAGCTTCATTTTGTCTCTATTTAAGTTGTCATCCACATATTATTCGAACATTTGGTTTAGTTAATAGTCCATCTAATTCAATACGGTTGGTTCAAGAATATGCACCTGATGGTGATCTAGCTGAGCTACTACGAGAACGTCGATTTCTTCCATCAGAAAATGTACTCATTGAAATTTTCGTACAAATATGCGATGCAATGATTTGTTTAGCTGATAATGGAATTGTTCATGGTGATCTAGGGTGTCGAAATTACAACATCACCCAAATTACCTGGATACATGTATCTTAATCGTAGTTATCAACAACTTGAATTAGTCAATACAAATGCATGGAAAGTTCAACGAGGTTGGTCAAAAGAAGATCTCGATTACGATAAATTCGACGTCATAAAATCGATCACATTTTGCAATCAATATCGATTCGAATGAACTTGTGAAATTCGTTGATTTAAGAAAACATGATAATCAACTGTCATTGCTCAAACGAATTCGTATGTCAAAAGATGCAGTTTCATTATCTTACAAAGCACAGGTTGTATTCAATTCGGATGCATGGTTTCTTGTCGATGAAAAAAATCAATGCTACATCGCATCAGCTGAGTCCCAACGATGAACAGATCGTACCGATCCGAACCGATCATATTCATGCGATTGAAAACGTTCAAATTCCGGCTTAATTTTAATCTAAACGTGAAGCGCCCTCTGAAGATTTTTTATCATTGGTAGGAAGACGAAGGAGATATACGTTTGTTTTGTTTTTTCGTTTCAAAATTTTTCCAACATAAAATAAATTGATTATGGAAAATCTTCCTGCTGAACTTGTGCATCGTATATTTGATAGTCTCGATGCTGAGACGATATTTTTCTCTGTCCGACCGGTTTGTCGATTATTCCAATCGATGGTTCAGACGTACAATCGATATGATATCGATTTTCAATTAATATCGAAATCGAAATTCTCATGTCTTCTTCATTTTATTCCTACACAACAAATTCAAAAATTGACTTTGTATAATACCGATTCGATTCCAAATCAAATGCCGATATTTTTCTCATCGATTAATTCTCGGCAGTTAACTTCTCTTCGTTCATTAACTTTATTCAATATTGACGAATTAGATTTCAATTTTCTAGCAAAACGTTTGAATTTCAAATTATTCAAATCATTTTCATTACAAATTCAAAAGTATGATAGTCGACGAAAGAAAACCACCAAGAATTATCTATCTCAAATTGTATCTTCACCAGCACTTCGTCGATTAGGTCTAAATCTAAAAGACACTTATTTAACAACTATTCAATGGCCTATTGAATGTCAAATTGAAACTTTAATTACTTACGATGATTTTACCTACGAAAATCTCTGTAAAATCGTTTCATGTTCACCTCGATTACGTCGATTAATTATCAAACAAGATTTTGCACATTTCATAAAAGATCAAACATTTGAAACGTCATTTCCTCAATTATATTCGTTAACAATCGAAAAATTTGATGCCGTACGATTCAGTGAATTACAAAATTTTATTCGTATAACACCAAATCTTCGATATTTGAAACTACTTGGCAGAAGTTGGTTGAATAACGGACGAGAATGGGAAGAATTCATTCAATTGAATCTACCACATTTAAATCAATTCGAATTTTTCATCTGTTCATTATATTTGTATAAATCAGAACGAACAACTTTGAAAAATTTTATTGATTCATTTCGAAGTTCATTTTGGATCGAACATAAAAGATGGTTTGTTGCTGGACATGTGGAACTTAATCATCCACATCCATATCAAATATATATCTATTCACTTCCTATCTGTAATATGACATTGAAATCAAATCTAATATCAAAACATGTTGGTTCAACATCTCCTAATTTCATTTTTAATCATCATGTTAATGAACTCCATTTAAGCTTAGGCAAATGTACAACACGAGATGATTTCAATGAAATCTTTACAACACTTTCAAATGTTACCAAGCTAAACATTGATTTTAGTGAAACTGTTTCGAAAGATTTATCTGAAATCTTGAAAAACAATCTTTCAATGTCAAAATTAATTGAAGTCAATTTACAAACTACGTCTTTTACTAAAGATAATCGTAATTTCTTCATTTCTACTATCCGTTGGCTTGCCAATTGTCCTCAACTATCCAAACTAGTAATAGCTCAGAGTCGACGTGATAACCACGATACCAAACAGCATATCGATAAGATTTGTTCACTTCTTCCATGCCATCTAAAATATTTACGAATATCAATTAATAATATCGAACAAATTCCAACAATTCTCGAACGTTGTTCGAATTTAATAGTTCTCCAATTAGATACAACGGCCAAGAAAATGCTTGACCAAGTTCAAGAATGGTTTGAACAGAAGACTCGAGATTCTCAACATAGTTGTGGCACTATTTGGCTTGGAAAAAGAATTCCAAAAGAAAAACCTAATTTTAAACGATTGAAACTCATGGACGATGAGCGTCGATCGTAGCCATAGTAATTTTTTTATACATGAATCATTCTTTTTTATGAATCATGAGTGACGTCATTTCTATAAAGATTTATAAATAAAAAAAAACGCGAGCGGAGAAAAGAAAGAAAAGTACATTTGTTGTTGTTGTTGCATTACGATTGACAAAACAGAGGTACAATATGAGTCCAAAAACGTTTTTATTCAACAAAATTAAAGCTCAAAAGTTCCGTCTCAATGGTATTCAGCCATCGGATCATCTTCCACACAAACGAAAATTATGTCAAGCATTTCGAGATCATGTTGTTTATAGTCCACAACAGTTACCACCCAAGGTCGATTTTCGAGACGATATGACACCTGTCGAAGACCAATCGAAGATTGGCAGTTGGTAAAGAAATTCAAAAGATTTAATTTTCAAAACAAAAAAATGTTTTTTTTTTCTCTGAATTTAGCGCAGCCAATTGCCTTGCTGGTAAGACGATCATTCGATTCGATTTTCTATTTTAATTTATTTATGCATTTTCAGGAGCTTATGAATATTTAACGAAAAAAAGTGATGGTCGTAATACTGACGTCAGCCGGTTGTTTATCTATTACAATGCACGAGCGAAAGATAACCGAGGACGATCATTGACAGACTCTGGTTGTTCAATGACGAGTGCAATTGAAGCACTTGAAGAATTTGGAACTTGTTTAGAATCCATTTGGCCGTATGACGTATATAAAGTTAATACTCGACCAAGTGATCAAGCTTTTGATGAGGCAAAAAATCATACGATTACTGAAGCATTACAAATCGATATTAATTTAAATGAAATGAAATCGTGTTTGGCGCAAGGTTTTCCATTTGCTTTTGGTCTTCGATTATTCAAATCGTTCGATCAAGCATCGAAAACAGGTGTTGTACCCATGCCGAATGCATCTGATCGAATACGATCATCGCATGGAAGGTTTCACTTTTTGTCAAATGATATTTTCATTCAATGGAAATTGTTTATTTTTCTAGTCACGCACTTTTGGCGGTAGGATATAGTGATAATTCACATTCATTCATTGTTCGAAATTCATGGGGTGAAAATTGGGTAAGATATTTTAGCAAACAGAGTTTTTTTTTATAAAATTGATCTTTATTCAGGGTGATAAAGGTTATTGTTATATTCCATATGAATATATGACCAATCCTGAACTTTGTTTTGATGCATGGGCTGTTCGAAAATTAGCTAAGGATAATTTCAGTACAGAACATTGGGATACTGTTGATTCAGTGAATTATCTCAAACTCAGAGCTGCTATCATAGCTGTTATGTCATCGGTAATATCGAACATAGCATCATGTTACTTGAATATAATTTTTTTTTAAATTGTATATAATTAGGATAATAATGATGACGCTTGTGACATTCAAGATGTCGATGAAGATGATGAACCCAATCAAAATCAATATGATTTTGCTAATCGTGGTCAGAATAATAATAATAATCCATATCCGAATAATCAAGGATGGCAAAGACAAGACAATCGTATAGTTTTATTTCTATTTCTGTTAACAAAAAAATTTGTTTTAGCTAATTTTTATCCAGGATACAACGGACCACCTCCACCTCATCATCACCACCATCACCATCACCATCCTCCTCCTCCTCCTCTTCCTTTTTATGGTCAACAGCAGCAATATGGTATAAATAATCTATTATTTTTAATTTATTTTCTTCTCCTTTTTCATTAGATCCAGGCCCAGGTTATAAGCCACAGTCACAATGGACTGCTGCTGATTACTATCAACATGAAAGTAATACATTTCGTTGAATTTATTCGCTAACAAAATATCTCTTCCTTTTTCTAAGCTGGTTTTATGCAGCAGAATAATAATAATTTCGGTGGAAATCAATTTCAAGGTTCATATCCTCCTCCTCCTCCTCCTAATGATGCCAATCAACGATACGGTGATCCTAGATATGGTAATAACAATTATAACTATGGCTATCGCAATTAATTTCAAAGATATTCAAGAAAAAGAAGACATTCCCTTGTAAATATTTAGTATTTTTTCCCTTGATAATATAAAATTATGATTATTTCTGTCATAAATGAGCAACTAGTTGAGCCATTTGAGGACGATCAATAATGGGTGGTATAAAACTAACGGGATCGAGTATATATCTATTGTTTTTTGTAAATAATAATCCACCAGAATTAACATCAAGATATTGAGACATTTCAAAAGCAAAATTATTCAACAGATCACTATTAAATCCAATCCAAGCTGCAGCATTACCATTTGCATTCCATGAATGTGCATGTGTCCGAACGAATAATACCAAAACCTTTCGATGTATAATAATCTATTTCAGTTGTATTTGGATACATATACAATCATGACCGTATTTTTAATATTCAAATTGAAACATAGTGAAAGTTGCTTAAGCGTTAAGAGAGAAGGCATTTGCGCTTTATTCGTTTTTTTCTCTTAGATAAGAGTTGTGAAAAAATGCATCTGTGATTACTTGTTCTTTGTTTAAAAAAACTCTTTCAATGTTTATTAGAAAACTAAATGAGTCTGAAAACAAGAATTTTCTCTTCAAAAAGCAAAAATTGTTCAAGCTTATCATTTTCATTTTATAATTACTTTCTCAAGTGAACTGATTGCCAGTGTCTTCTATAGAAGGTGTAACGTTGTCTTACGATCACATTGACATTACAGATGACACGTCTGCTCACTATATATAACTGTACTATGTACTATATACTGTTTTTTTAATCAAAATGTCTATCTAATTATATAATATATGCATTAATATAAAAGACTGATTGATGCAAATGTCGCGTTAACGATGTAGAGTGGATCCAGTCTAAGTTTAAACTGTACACCATAGTTTTCATTTGGTTGAACCATGAATGTCTGACGTAAATAATCAAATCCACCGATTGAGCCATCACGATAGCAGTAATTACCATTACAATTGCTTGAACTGGTGATTACACCGGCATAAGTAGTATTTTTTGGATTACAGTATGTCCAATTGCCAAAGCTACCCGACTCAAAATTGTAATTCGTCAAAAGTTGTGTTCCAGAACTGTTGGACACTTTGACGTCGTCCAAATACCAATAAGTTGGATCACTTCGGAAAGAAAACATTAATGTTAAGGCGGTGACATTTGGTGAAGTGAAATTGTACGTGTAGGTAGTCCAACCGATATATGCATTCAGACTGAGATAAAGCAGTTGAATTGAATTTGTATAACCTGCCATACAAGCATTTGCAGTCGTTGTGGTAGTAGTTGCAGTTGTACTAGTGGTTGTTTTTGTGCTAGTTGTCGTCGTGCTTGTGGCTGTAGTTGCAGTTGAACTAGTGGTTTTTTTTGTGGTAGCTGTCGTTGTGTTTGTGCTTGTACTGGTACTTTCAGTTGTTGTAGTACTGATAGTCGAAGTAGTTGTATTATCATTTGAAAAGACAATAACTGCTAAAATAAAATAAATATGCATGAACTAAATTAGAATTATAACGCATACCTTCAGTTGTGGATGTTGAATCAGATGGTTTGAAAATTATTGGTAAGGCAACAGCTGCAGCTAGTCCAGCTACTATCAAACATCCAAGAAGAAATAAAAGACACGAGCAACATGATGAACAACATGGTGACCAAGCCGATCTTCGTAAATCTAATGTTCTTGAATCACGTCTTGTATCTGTTACATCTTGATTTTGATATTGATTTGGTTTTTGTGCCCATACATTCGGATTTCGATAAATTTCATCTCGTTTCGGTGTTAAAGAATTAAAATCCGCGTAAACGACTTGAGCTGCCATAATTGTATTCACGTTTATTTGTGATGAAGTTGGATTATGCTTGACATGTCGGCAAAAAAACACGGATTAAATACCTTCCGCTCTCTGTACTTTTGCTAAAAGCATACACAAATATTTATGTAGTTAAATACAAATGGAACAATCATCAGAAGCCACTTCGATCTCATGTTAATAAGGGTACATTTAGCTTTTTCTTGAAAAAGTGCAATAATTAGAAGTATAGTACAATGTTATTTTAGAAGAAAAGGACATGAAAGCCTAACTATGCCCTTTGTATTTTCTTGATGTGATGTGATTCTATATGCAAGAATTCAAACAGTAAGTGCTTGTTAACTATTTGTCCATTATGAAAGTCAACATTTTAACCGTAATATTCCATTCATATGATCGAAAAAAACAATCTCGTGTATTTATAATGTTGTTTAAACATTCCTACATAAATGATTATTAGAGTCAACTTTTTTTTTGTTTTTCTCTCGATGATTTTTTTGCATTATTAGAACAGAATAATCGAAGTTACGAATCGTTAACGTTAACGACGCATTTGCCTTTCTGAATTGACACTTGTTCAAAGAAATGACATCATCTATTCAAACATGATCTTAACCAATTGCAAACAATCTATATGCATAAATTATTAGGCAAAAAAAAGTTTATTCAAGCTTTGACTGTATAAACTTATTCATTATAGAATAATCACTCGTATTGCCGTGCTCTTGAAATTTATTTAATTTTAATATGAAGTGGTTTTGACTCCTTCTGAATAATGTATTATTCAAGGACACAATAGAATAATATACTTTGAGATTGCCATCTCTATGAGAGCATTCGTTTACATTACATTCTCATGCGGTTTGATTCGTAAAAGAAATTATTGTTTTTGGTTTTATTGGTTGATCATTAACGAAATTGTCGCAAAAGAAGTCCTTGACAAGCATGAAAATAATAATATACAAGATACAATGAAATGTTGATTTTTCATTTTCTTTTTTGTTCTTTGATTGTAATTGAATTTTTTTTTATTATTCTTTATCAAAACGAACATGAAGAAGAAGGACGAGAACGCATTTTTTCATTCGAACAAATAATTCAAAAATCTATTCCGAGGATTTTTTTTACAAAAAAATTCTTGTTCGAACAAGGTTGCAATGATTTTATAATCTTTCTTGTAGATGACAACACAGCCGGTGACTCCGAGATTCAATTGCAAAGCATGTGATCATCGGACATTGAGTCCGCGACGAACAGCTTCATGCTCTCGTCCATGCGAACATTCGCCACCAAAACGTGAAGAGAAAAGCAACTCGTGTCCTCGTACTAAACCGCTTGGCGACTTGACTCCAACAAAAAAACACGCAACAGACACGCGTAAGTCTTCGAATCGATTTGATATTCGTTTGTGCTTTGCAAGATTATTCATCTCTAGGTTCTCTGAAAATCACTGCCGTGGATAAATACGATGGAGTTGCATATTTTTCCAAACAATTAACTCTTCTCGATCAACTTCTTTGTCTCGATCGACGATGTTCACAATATGATAAAGATAATCAACGTTTAAAACAACAACTAAACAGTCGTGAACGATATACGGGTCTAGTCGATCACAAGAATCATGATCTCATGATTCAATTGAATACTCTTCAACAACAACGCAATCAACTGGATAATGTGAATCAACAATTGCAAAGTCAACTCTTGGACATTCAACATCAATGCAGTGAAATCGAAACTAAAAATCAGGAACTCGTTTTGCTTGTTAACAATACTCGTCTTGTCGACAATCAACTGGAAACAGCCAATCGAGATTTAAAAACTCAAGTAAAAGATCTTCAAGAGAATTGTAAAGAAGTCAAAAATAAAAATGACGAATTCGTCTTACAAGTAAACAATCTTCAACAGCAAGGCAAACAATTCGAAGTCCAAAATCAAGAATTGAAAGAACACAATAAAGAAATTCAACAACGTTGCGGTTATGTCCAAGAAAAAAACCACGAACTCGTCGTACAAGTCAGCGCTCTTCAACAACAATATAAACAAGCCGATGAGAAGAATCGTGAACTTATATCTCGAGAAACGAATCTTCATCAATTGAATAAACAATTAGAAAAAGAAAATCAAGATTTAAATGTTCAAATCAATGGTCTTCATCAACATGGCAATCAAATGGACAAAATTAAAGAAGACTTAACCTTACAATTACGAGATCTTCAATTGAATAACAGTCAAATTCTCGACAAAAATCAAGAACTTACAATACAACTCAATGGTTTTCAACATCGTTGTAAACAATTAGAAGATAGAAGTCACGAACTTATTCTACAAGTCAATACTCTTCAACAACATACAGCACAAATAGAAAGTAAAAATCAAGAACTTTTATTACAAACAAATAACTATCAACAAACACATTCTCAAATCGAAACGAACAATCGAGAATTAAAATTTCAATTGAAAGATTCACAACAAAATTTCAAAGAATTAGAAAAAGAAAATCATGAATTATTATTAAAATCGACAACGTTCGAACAACGTTGCAATCAAATCAATGAAAGAAATCAAGATCTTCTACAACAATTGACCAATGTTCAACAACGTGTCATTCAAGTCGAAACGAAAAATCAAGAATTGATTTTACGTGTCAATGATTTCGAAAAATATACAGGCGAAGTCGAACGAAACAATCAAGATTTAAAAATTCAATTCAAAGAACTTCAACAACAAGCGAAAGAAATCGAAAATAAAAATCAGGAATTGATGATACAAACGAGCAATTTACAACAGCAAACCAATCAAACTGATATTCAAAATCAAAGCCTCAACGATCGAATTAAAGATACACAACAACGTAATACAAATCTTGAAGAAAAACTCTACGAACTGACAGTACAACTTAACATCTTTCAACAACGTTGTAAACAAGCCGAAGATAGAAATCAAGAACTTTTATTACAAGTTAATAGTTTACAACAACATGTCACCAATGTTGAAGATAAAAATCATGAACTGCTATTACAAGCAAATAACTATCAACAACATAACAATCAAATCGAAGTGATTAATCAAGATTTAAAAGATCAAGTAAAAGATCTGCAACAACAGTACAATCAAATTGGAAATAAAAATCATGAACTTGTCGTACAAATTGCTACACTACAACAATATTGTAATCAAATGGAAAAAGTTAAAACTGAACTTAGTGTTCAACTCAAAGAACTTCAACAACATTGCAGTCGTGTATCGACACAAAATCAGGATTATAAAGCTCATTTTAAATTCGTCGAACAATATTGGATGCAATTTGCTACACAAAACGATAATCTTCAACAACGTGTCAAAGCTCTTGATCAACAATTTATCGAATACGATAAAGAACTCAATGGATTGCGACCACGACCAAGTAATTAATTTTCATCAATATCTAAAACCAACTCGATCCTTTTGTTTTTCTAGCTGATGGAACACAACAAAGCACATAACACTTTATATTTATATACTTTCCATTGTAGTTATAGTACTTTCATTTATTGCACATGTATTTCATTTTATTTTTGCACACATAGTGAAAATGATTATATGGATTTATTTTTTCTCCCTAGTATAACCTTCAGAATAAAACAAGAATAATAGAAGAGCTTTCGTTAATATGTTTTATCTATGCATATCGATTTCACAATTTCTTATCAAATTGATTCTTTTCTTCTTTGTTTGATTTTCATTGCTTTCGAGCAATAAGTTAGTATAGAAGATGCCTTCGCATGGTCATTGGCAAGTTTATGCAACGGGCGGTTTTGCAGCTATTGGTGGTTTTCTGTTTGGTTATGATTTAGGGGTTATTTCAGGCGTGATTGTTATGTCGAATTTCATAAAGAATTTTGGTGATCAGACGAGTCTTGCACGAGGTTCATTGACGAGTGGAATCAGAGCTGGGCAACTCAGTAAAAAATGTGAATTAACTCAACTCAATTCGTTGAATATTGATCTCAATTCAATTCAATTCAATTCGTATCCAAAAAAAATATCTTCTAAAAAAACCAACTCAATTCATGCATTCTAAATTTCTAAAAACAATACTACCAATTCAATTCAATTCAATTCAAATGTGA
>Ga0209960_1000184_pt1 | contig 184803 bp, 161 predicted proteins | sample ThiBiot_500_plan_2_FD_183947 | JGI IMG/M metagenome (GOLD analysis project Ga0209960, IMG submission 183947) | Wastewater bioreactor microbial communities from Cape Town, South Africa - Thiocy_expt_500_plan (SPAdes) | ecosystem: Engineered > Bioreactor > Thiocyanate-remediating >... | reverse complement strand
AAAGAACATCCGCCGCTTCGTGCTGCCGCCTCGCAGATCCCACAGGCGGTATCCGCGTGAGGTTCGTATGACCAAGACCCAGTATCCCGTCAAAAAAATGCCGCTCAGACTTAACTGAGCGGCATTGGGCATTGTGACGCTGCGCCAGCAGCCGCCCACGGCCAAGGGTACGGTCTTCGTTTCGCTGGAGGACGAGCATGGCAGTACCCAGGTCATCGTCTGGCGGCACGTCAAGGAGGCCCAGCGCCAGGTGCTGCTGGGTGCGCGGCTGCTGCTGGTGCAGGGGCGCTGGCAGCGCGAGGGGGCGGTGTGCAACCTCATCGCGCAGCGCCTGGTGGATTTGTCACCGCTGCTGGGCCGCCTGGCCACGCAGAGCCGGGATTTCCATTGAGCGCGGCGGCGTGCATCGGCACGCCGGAGCCGGCTCAGCGCGCGGCCACGGCGTGCTTTTGCTGGAACACCACCGCCTCCAGCCCCAGCGCCTGGATGCTGCGCGCGGCCTGCCGCGCCTGCGGGGCGCCGGGGTAGGGGCCCACACGCACCCGGATGCGGCGGCCCTGCGGCGTCTCCAGGCTCTGGCGGAAGGCGGGCAGGCCGGCGTTGAGCAGCTTGGCCTGGGCCTTGCGGGCGTTGGCCTCTTCGGCGAACAGGCCCACGTTGATGTAGTAGCCGGGCGCACTGCCCACCGGGGGCAGGGCGCTGCTGGCGGCCGGGGCAGGGGCGGGCGGCTGCGCCGCCGATGCCGATGCCGATGCCGATGCCGATGCTTCCGGCGGGGCCGCAGCGGGTACGGGTGCAGGCGCTGCCGCGGGCTGTTCCTGCGCTGCTGCGTTGCGGCTGCGGGCTTTGAGGGCGCTGGGGGCGGGTTTGCCGGGAGGGGGCGTGCCCGTTTGCGTGCCGGGGGCGCTGCGGGGCGCCGGCGCCGCGCCTGGGCGCGCAGGGCTGGGCGGGGGGCTGGCGGCGGATGCCGGGGCTGCCGGGGCGGGCGCGGGCGGCGTGGCGCTGGAAGCAGGGGCGGCAGGTGTTGCCGGTGCTGCGGCAGGGGGCGCCGGCTCCAGGGGGGCGCTCGCGGGGGGCAGGGGCTCCGTGGCGGGGCGGGCAGGGGCGGGCTCCGCGGCCTGGAGGCGCTCGGCCGGTGCGGGCGGCTGCATGCCGCTGGCGGCGCTGGCCGGGGTCGCCGTGACCGGGGCGCTGGCGGCGGGGGCTGCCGCGGCGCTGGCGGGGGGATCCTGGGGCAGAAGCTGGTACGCCAGCAGCGCTGCGGCCAGCAGTGCGGTGTTCAGTGCGGCCAAAGCCGCCAGGCGGCGCGGGCTGGCCGCCTGCTGCGCCAGTTGGGCGCAGGCCTCGGGCAGGGTGCGGGTGCTGGCCAGGGCGCGGGAAATGCGCTTGCGGATTTCGGCGTGCAGGATGGCGTCGCCATACAGGCCGGGCAGGGCAAAGGCCAGCAGGGCGAAGGCGCCCACCAGCCCCCACTGCACGGGTTCGGGCCAGGGCAGCAGCGTGCGGATGGCGCCGAACAGCAGCAGCCCCAGGCCCTCGGCGGCGGCCACGTAGAGCAGGGCGGGCGTCCACAGGTGGCGCAGCGCCATCCAGTTGAGCGTGCACAGGCTGGCGGCCCAGTTCCAGCCCGGCTGGGTGCGGCCCAGCGTGTCAAAGCGCTCGAAGCGCGGCAGGTAGCGCTCGGGGCGGAGGGGGCCGAGCGCCGCGCGGTAGAGCGTTGCCATGGCGCTCTCGGTCGGGCCTGCGGGCTGCTGGGTGTGGAAGAAGTCCGTGGAGGGGGCTGGCATGGGGGCAAATTCTGGCATGCGCGGCCCCCGGCACCAAGCGCCCGGGCCGGCGGGGGGTGATGGCGCGCACGGCGCAAGGTCTTGGCCGGCGGCCTACCATGGGCTTTTGCCCTACCCCTTGCAGGAATACGCCGCCATGGCCCCCACTGTTCTCAAGATCGATTTCGTCTCCGACATCTCCTGCCCCTGGTGCGCCATTGGCCTGCACGCGCTGGAGCAAGCGGCCGCGCGGCTCCAGGGCGAGGTGGCGCTGGACTGGCATTTCCAGCCCTTCGAGCTCAACCCGCAGATGGGCCCCGAGGGGCAGGACATCAACGAGCACCTGCACGAGAAATACGGCGCCACGCCCGAGCAGAGCCAGCAGACGCGCGCCGCCATTGCCGAGCGCGGCGCGGCGCTGGGTTTCACCTTCCAGATGGACAAGCGCAGCCGCATCTACAACACCTTCGATGCGCACCGCCTGCTGCACTGGGCCGCGGAGCAGGGCCTGCAGCGGCCGCTCAAGCACGCGCTGTTCCAGGCCTATTTCACCGACGGGCAGAACCCCGGCAGCCACGCGGTGCTGCTGCGTGCGGCGCAGGAGGTGGGGCTGGACGCAGAGGCCGCCCGCGCTGTGCTTTCCAGCGACCGCTACGCCGCCGAGGTGCGCGAGCGCGAGGCCTTCTACCAGGGCCACGGCATCCATTCGGTGCCCGCCGTCATCGTGAACGACCGCCACCTGATCCAGGGCGGCCAGCCCGTGGAGGTGTTCGAGCAGGCACTGCGGCAGATCGCTACTGAAAAGTGAGCTGCTGGCGCTTGCTGTATCAGGTTTTCAGGTCGAAAAGTGTCTGAAAATGGCTTTTGGCAAGCGCTGCCAGCTATGCTTTTGCAAGCGCTAGGGTTTGAGCGGTATGGGCGTGGCGCGGTCCACCGGCACGGCGGTCACGCTGTTTTGCGGCGAACCGTCGATGAGCTTGTCCGAGTAGGTCAGGTAGACCAGGGTGTTGCGCTGCGCGTCCACCATGCGCACGATGCGCAGGCGCTTGAACAGGAGGGACATGCGCTCGCTGAACACTTCTTCCTGCTGGCGCAGCGGCGGCTTCGGGAAGCCGATGGGCCCCACCTGGCGGCAGGCGATGGAGGCCTCGGCCCGGTCCTCGGCCAGGCCCAGCGTGCCCTTGATGCCGCCGATGCGTGCCCGCGAGACATAGCAGGTCACGCCCTGCACGGCCGGGTCGTCGTAGGCCTCGACGATGATGTCGTGGTCGCGCCCTATCCACTGGAAGGCCGTGTCCACGCTGCCGATCTTCTCGCCGCTGGCGGCCTGTGCGCAGCCTGCTGCGGCCAGCGCCAGGGGGGCGATCCAGCGCGCGCGCATCAGGCGGCCTCGGCGCAGCGGCGCGCGAGGTGGGCCAGGGCTTCTTCCACCTGGTCGACCAGCACCAGGCACAGGTCGCCCGGTGCCAGGCGCTCGAGCGCGGTATCGATGGCAGTGAACTCGCCGCGGATCTCTTCCACATGCCGCGTGCGCGTGGCGCCCTCCAGGCCTTCGCGCAGCAGGGCCATGACCTCGCCGTCGGCGCGGCCGCGCTGGGCGGCGTCCTGGTAGAGCAGCACGTCGTCGAAGGCTGCGCCCAGGATCACGGTCTGCGCACGGATGTCCTCGTCGCGCCGGTCGCCCGCACCGCTGATGACCACGCTGCGGCGCTTGGCGGGCAGGGCGTCCACGGCCTGCACCAGGGCGCGCATGGCGTCGGGGTTGTGGCCGTAGTCGGCAATGATGGTCGCGCCCCGGTAGTCCATGACGTTGAAGCGCCCGGGGGCGTTGTCGCTGTCGTTGACGAAGCCCGAGAGGCCGCGGCGTATGGTCTGCCACGGCAGGCCCGCGCCCCAGGCGGCGGCGACGGCGGCCATGACGTTCTCGACCTGGAAGGCAATCCTGCCGCCGCGCGTGATGGGCACGTCGCGCAGGTGGATGGTCTCGCGCCAGGAGCCCTCGGCGGCGACGATGGAGTCGCCGTCCACGTACACCGTGCGGTGGCCCTGGGCGCGGTGCGTGGCCATCAGGGGGTGCTGGCGGTCGCTGGCGAAGTAGATGACCTTGCCCGGGCACACGCTGGCCATGGCGGCGACGATGGGGTCGGCCGCGTTGAGCACGGCGTAGCCGTTGCTGGCCACGTTCTGCACGATCACGCGCTTGAGGACGGCCAGGTCCTCCACCGTGGTGATGAAGTTCAGGCCCAGGTGGTCGCCCTCGCCGATGTTGGTCACCACGGCCACCTGGCAGCGGTCAAAGCCCAGGCCCTCGCGCAGGATGCCGCCGCGCGCGGTCTCGAACACGGCGGCGTCCACCTCGGGGTGCAGCAGCACGTTGCGCGCGCTCTTGGGGCCCGAGCAGTCGCCGCTGTCGATCTGGCGGCCGTTCACGTACACGCCGTCGGTATTGGTCATGCCCACGCGCAGGCCGTGGGCGGTGAACAGGTGGGCGATCAGGCGAGCCGTGGTGGTCTTGCCGTTGGTGCCGGTCACGGCCACGGTGGGGATGCGGCCGTCCTCGCCATGGGCGAAGAGACGGTCCACGATGGCCTGGCCGATGGGGCGCGGCTTGCCGTAGCTGGGCGAGAGGTGCATGCGCAGGCCCGGGGCGGCGTTCACCTCGACGAAGCCGCCGCCTTGCTCCTCCAGGGGGCGCAGCACGGTCTCGGCCACCATGTCCACGCCGCAGATGTGCAGGCCCACCATGCGCGCGGCCGCCACGGCGCGCGCGGCCACCTCGGGGTGCACTTCGTCGGTCACGTCGGTGGCCGTGCCGCCGGTGGACAGGTTGGCGTTGTTGCGCAGCACCACGCGCTGGCCCTTCTCGGGCACGGAGTCGGGTGTGAGGCCCTGCAGCGCCAGGCGCGCCAGGGCGATGTCGTCCAGGCGGATCTTGGTCAGCGCCGTGCCATGGCCGCTGCCGCGGCGCGGGTCCTGGTTGACGATGTCCACCAGCTCGCGCACCGTGTGCTCGCCGTCGCCCAGCACCTGGGGCGGGTCGCGCCGCGCCGCCGCCACAAGCTGGTCGCCCACCACCAGCAGGCGGAAGTCCTGGCCCGGCAGAAAGCGCTCGACCATCACCGTGCCGTAGTCGGCGGCGTTGCGGTAGGCCTCTTCGAGCTGGGCACGGTCGGTGATGTTGACCGTCACGCCCTTGCCCTGGTTGCCGTCCTGGGGCTTGACGACCACGGGCAGGCCCACTTCCAGGGCGACCTGCCAGGCCTCCTCCACGGTTTCCACAGGCCGGCCCAGGGGCACGGGCACGCCGGCGGCGTGCAGCAGGCGCTTGGAGAGGTCCTTGTCCTGGCCGATGGACTCGGCCACGGCGCTGGTGGAGTCGATCTCGGCGGCCTGGATGCGGCGCTGCTTGGAACCCCAGCCGAACTGCACCAGGCTGCCGCGCGTGAGGCGCCGGTACGGGATGCCGCGCGCCACGGCGGCCTCGACGATGGCGCCGGTGCTCGGGCCCAGGCGCTCGTCCTCGTCGAGTTCGCGCAGCGCCGCCAGGGCAGCCTCGGCGTCGAAGCTGCCGCTGGCCAGCGCGGCCTGGACCAGCGCCTGCGCGTCGTCAAAGGCCTGGCGGCCCACGGCCTCCTCGCTGTATTCGACCACCACCTGGTACACGCCGGGCTCGACGGTGGCCGTCACGCGGCCGAAGGTGACCGGGCAGCCCGCCTGGGCCTGCAGCGCCAGGGCGGCTTCCTGCAGCACATGGGCCAGGGAGACGGCCGTGCCCCCCTCGGTGTGCAGCGGGCCGATGGCCGGAAACAGCGCGCGCAGGCGCGACTCGAAATCGGGCAGCAGGCCGATGTCGCGCTCGGCCTCGCTGCACGCCACGATGGCCTCGATGGCCGTGAGGCGGGTCCAGAGGTTGGGGCCGCGCAGGGCGCGGATGCGGGTGACTTCCATGGTCGGTCTTTCGGTGGGCTCGGGCTCAGGCCAGGTCGGGCTCGAAGGTCTTGATGCCGGCGGCGATCAGGTCGGGCGCGATGTCCAGCGCCCAGGCCGTGGCGGCGATGGCCAGCAGCGTGTCGGTGTCGGCCGCCACGGCGTTGCGGCCAAAGGTGAGTTCGGAGACGGCGCCCAGCACATGCTCGGCCGAGCCGGTGGCCAGCACCACGCGGCCGTTCTTCACGACGACGGCGCGGCCGTTGTCCTGCGCGCGGTGCTGCACGATGGCGCTTTGCTGCGCATCCTGGCCATACAGCACCACGGCGCCGTCGCACAGCGGCGCGAGTTCCAGCACCTGCGGTTCGGCAGCGTTGAGCACGGCGGCGCCGCCCGGCAGCACCACGTCCACCTGGGTGCGCAGCACCTTGAACATCTGCTCCTGCTCGTGCACGTCAAAGGCGGCCAGGGCCTCCTTGCCGTCCATGTCGGTCACCACGCCCACCTGGCAGCGGTCGTAGGCCAAGCCGTCCTGCAGGATGGTGCGTGCATCGTTCTCGATCACGGCGGCCTGCACCATCTGGTTCATGAGCAGGCGGTGCGCAGCCTCCCAGTGGGCGCTGTCCTTGGTGTCCACGCGGCGGCGGTCGAGGAACAGGCCCTCGCGGCAGGCCACGCCCGTGTGGCGCCCGCCCAGGTGCAGCAGCCAGGCCACCACGCGCGCAATGGTGCTGGTGCCGCGCGTGCCGGCCACGCCCACCAGCGGGATGCGGCCTGCGCCGCCTTCGCTGGCCTCGTCGGCGGGGAACAGGTGCTCGGCAATCGCCTGGCCCACGGGGCGCGGTGCGCCAATGGCGGGCTTGAGGTGCATGAGCAGGCCCGGACCGGCGTTCACCTCGACGATGGCGCCGCCCTGTGCGTGCAGGGGGCGGGCGATGTCCTGCGCCACCAGGTCGATGCCGGCAATGTCCAGGCCCACGACCTTGGCCGCCAGTTGGGCGATGTAGGCCACCTCGGGGTGCACCTCGTCGGTGCAGTCCACGGCCACATTGCCGTTGCGCTGCACCACCACCTGGCGCCCGTGCTCGGGCACGGAGTCGGGGGTGAGGTCCTGGCGCTTGATTTCGAGCTGCACCTTGGCATCGGTGGCCACGTCGATGATCTCCAGCGGGTACTCTTCCTCGTAGCCGCGGCGCGGGTCGGAGTTGAGCTGGCTGTCGATGAGTGCGCGTACGGTGTCGCGGCCATTGCCCGTGATGCTCACCACCTCGCCGCGTGCGGCCGCCACCACCTTGCCGGCCACCACGAGCAGGCGGTGCTCGCTGCCGGGAATGAAGCGCTCGACCATCACGTCGCTGCCCTCGGGGTAGGCGACGTGGTAGGCGGCCTTGATGTCTTCCTCCTTGCGCAGGTCCAGGGTCACGCCCCGGCCGTGGTTGCCGTCGGAGGGCTTGACGACCACCGGCAGGCCGATGTCCTGGGCCGCTTCCCAGGCCTCCTCGGGGCTGTGCACGATCTGCCCTTCGGGGATGGGCACGCCGCAGGCCTTGAGCAGGCTTTTGGTCAGGTCCTTGTCCGAGGCGATGCCCTCGGCGATGGCGCTGGTGAACTCGCTCTCGGCCGTCCAGATGCGGCGCTGTGCGGCGCCGTAGCCCAGTTGCACGAGGTTGCCGTCGTTCAGGCGGATGTGCGGAATGCCCCGGTCCGTGGCGGCGGTGACGATGCAGGCCGTGCTCGGGCCCAGGTACTGGTCGTCCACCTCGGTGCGCACGCGCGCCACGGCGGCCTGGACGTCGAAGGGCTGGTCGTTGATCGCCGCCATGATCAGGCGGTGCCCCTGCTCCAGCGCCACGCGCGCCACGCGCTCGTCACGGGCGCGGAATACCATGCGGTAGACGCCGCGCTGGGAGGTAGAGCGCGTCTGGCCGAACCCCGTGGGCATGCCCGAGAGGTTGAGCAGCTCGATGACGATGTGCTCCAGCACATGGCCGCACCAGGTGCCCTCGTGCAGGCGCTGCAGAAAGCCGCCGCGCTCGCCCACGCCGCAGTGGTGCTCGACCAGCGCGGGCAGCCAGGCGGTCAGGCGCTCGTTGAAACCCGGCAGCAGGTGCGAAGGATGGTCTTCGAGTGCGCCCAGGTCCAGCCAGACTTCGAGTGCCGGACGGTAGGTCCAGATATTGGGGCCGCGCAGGTAGTTGATGCGCAGCAGTTGGATGTCGTTGAGTGTCGCCATGGGTTGCAGCGGTGGGGTTGGCGCCTGGGGCAGGCTGAAGAATGGGGCGATTGTGCTCCCAGCCGGGCGCGTTGCGGGCGTGTCAGCGGGGGCCGGGGCTGCGGCGTTGAGACTGGAAAACAACCGCCACGCCCCTTTGCGGCACGATGGCGGACAATTCCGCATTGCGCAAGCCGGGCGTCCCGAAGGCGCCGCCTGCGCACAGACCGAGCCACATGCCACACCACCATTCCGTAGACGCCTCCGGTGTCTTTCAAAGCCCCTGGGGGGGCGAACTGCGAGCCCGGCTCGCTTCCCACGAGAACGTCCTGGCCAGCCTGGAGGTTGACCTTGCCAGCACGCTGCAGTTTGGCAGCGGGGTGGTCGCGCTGACCGCCGAGCGCCTGCTCGCCCGTGCGCCCGGCGAGGCGGACTGGCGCGACTGGCCGCTGCAGCCCGGCCTGGAGCTGCGCGTGTCCGACCACGGCGGCGTGGGCACGCTGGAGCTGCACGACGCCCGCGAGCGCCTGCAGCTCTGGCGCTTCACCATGGGGGGGCATGCCCAGGCCCTGCGCCTGGTGCAGCGCATGGAGCAGCAGTTGCAGCGCCTGCAGGCGGGCGCTGGCGCCCCCCAGGCCGCGGCCGACGAGGCCCAGTGCCCCGTGTGCCACGCCGTCCTGCCGCCCGACAGCGACGAATGCCCGGCCTGCGCGCGCGCGCAGCAGCCGCCCACTTCCACCTGGGTGCTGCTGCGCCTGTGGCGCTTTGCCCAGCCCTACAAAAAGCAGTTGGCCGCCGGGTTCGGGCTCACGCTGGCCTCCACGGCGGCCACGCTGGTGCCGCCGTACATGACCATCCCGCTGATGGACGACATCCTCATCCCCTACCAGAGCGGCAAGTCCATTGATCCCATGCTGGTGGCGCTCTACCTGGGCGGGCTGCTGCTGGCGGCGCTGCTGGCCTGGGGCCTGGGCTGGGCGCGCACCTACATCCTGGCGCTGGTGTCCGAGCGCATCGGCGCCGACCTGCGCACCACCACCCACGAGCACCTGCTGCGCCTGTCGCTGGACTACTTCGGCGGCAAGCGCACGGGCGACCTGATGGCGCGCATCGGCTCGGAGACGGACCGCATCAACGTCTTCCTGTCCCTGCACGCGCTCGATTTCGTCAACGACGTGCTGATGATTCTGATGACTGCGGTCATCCTGTTCTCCATCAACCCCTGGCTGGCGCTGGTCACGCTGGTGCCGCTGCCCTTCATCGCCTGGCTGATCCACAACGTGCGTGACCGGCTGCGCACGGGCTTCGAGCGCATCGACCGCGTCTGGAGCGAGGTCACCAACGTGCTCGCCGACACCATCCCGGGCATCCGCGTGGTCAAGGCCTTTGCCCAGGAAAAGCGCGAGGCGGACCGCTTCCGTGCCGCCAACCAGCACAACCTGGAGGTCAACGACCGCCTGAACAAGACCTGGAGCCTGTTCTCGCCCACCGTGTCGCTGATGACCGAGATCGGCCTGCTCGTGGTCTGGGCCTTCGGCATCTGGCTGGTGGCGCACGACCAGATCACCGTGGGCGTGCTCACGGCCTTCATCGCCTACATCGGGCGCTTTTACACGCGGCTCGATTCCATGAGCCGCATTGTCTCGGTCACGCAGAAAGCGGCGGCCGGGGCCAAGCGCATCTTCGACATCCTGGACCACGTGAGCAACGTGCCCGACCCGGCCCAGCCGGTCCGGGTGGACAAGGTGGCGGGGGCCATAGAGATGCGCGGCGTCGGCTTTCGCTACGGCAGCCGCACGGTGATCAAGAACCTGAGCCTGGACATCCGTCCCGGCGAGATGATCGGCCTGGTGGGCCACAGCGGCTCGGGCAAGAGCACGCTGGTCAACCTCATCAGCCGCTTCTACGATGTCTCGGACGGCGCCATCCTGGTCGACGGCGTGGACGTGCGCCGCTTTGCCGTGAGCGATTTCCGGCGCCACATCGGCCTGGTGCTGCAGGAGCCCTTCCTGTTCTTCGGCACCATTGCCGAGAACATCGCCTACGGCAAGCCCCAGGCTACGCGCGCCGAGATCGTCGCCGCTGCGCGCGCCGCGCACGCGCACGAGTTCATCCTGCGCCTGCCGCACGGCTACGACAGCCTGGTGGGCGAGCGCGGCCAGGGCCTGTCGGGCGGCGAGCGCCAGCGCATCTCGATCGCGCGCGCGCTGCTCATCGACCCGCGCATCCTCATCCTCGACGAAGCCACCTCGGCCGTGGACACCGAGACCGAGAAGGAAATCCAGAAAGCGCTGGACAACCTGGTGCAGGGGCGCACCACCATCGCCATCGCCCACCGCCTGTCCACGCTGCGCAAGGCCGACCGCCTGGTCGTCATGGACCGCGGCGAGATCGTGGAGGTTGGTCCGCACGACGCCCTCATGGAGCAGCAGGGCGCCTACTGGCGGCTCTACCAGGCCCAGGTGCGCCGCGCCGAGGAGGACGCGCAGGCCGCGGGCGTCGTCATCGACAGCAGCCTGCTGCACAGCGCCCATCCCGCGGGCCAATGACCATCGCAAGGTTTCCCATGTCCCACCCCGCTTTTTCTGCCGCCGGCCTGCAACTGCAGCGCGATGCCCACGGGCTCCTGGTGCTGCAGCTCCCGGACGGCACCGTGCACAGCGGCGTCACGCCGGTGCGCGCCTTTCCGCTGGCTGCGCCCGAGGAGGGCCTGTCGTTCGTCGGCCCCGACGGTCGCGAGCTGTGCTGGATCGACCGCCTGGACGACCTCGCCGCGCCCGTGCGCAGCCTGGTGCGTGCCGAGCTGGCGGTGCGCGAGTTTGTGCCCACTATCACCAAAATCAGCGCGGTATCGAGCTTCTCCATGCCCAGCACCTGGTCGGTGGAGACCGACCGCGGCGCCACGCGCTTCACCCTCAAGGCCGAGGAAGACATCCGCCGCCTGCGCGGCCGCACGGCCCTGCTCATCGCCAGCGCCGAGGGCGTGCACTACGCCGTGGCCGACTCCAGCGCCCTGGACAAGGCTTCGCGCAAGCTGCTGGAGCGCTTTTTGTAGCCTGGCGAGGCGCGGTTTCATAAGGGTTTACCCTGTTTTGTGTCAATCGGTAAAAAAGACCTCAACTTCCCCTTCTTTTTACCGAAATAAAGGCACGAGACGGTGATAGTGCGCCGTCTGGAATACTTTTGTGAGGTCACCGCCATGCAACTGCCACCTGTCGACCGATCTCCGATCTGGCGTCCCCAGGGCGCAGATCTGTACTCCACCGGAGCCTCGGGGGCGGTGCCGGTGCGCCCCATCCACAACGCCAATCCGGTCGAATCCATGGACCGGCTGGGCGAGGGCGCGGTGGTCAAAACCCCCGAGAAACCCTCGGACCCGGATGTCCAGAACCGCGACTGGACGGCGGTGAAGACGGCAGAAAAAGTCGAGGAACCCCCGGAGCCGCCCAAGGAGCCGCCGCTCTACAAGCTGCTGATCGAACACCTGCACGCGCTCTGGCGCGCCAGCGGCAGTGCCATCGAGGCGGCGCAGGAGGTCAACAAGAACACGCTGCAGGAGCGCCTGGCGCCTCAGGCGCAGAACGAGCCGCTCACGTATTCCGACCCCAAGGTCAAGAAGACTGGCGGCCTGTAACCATTTCTGCTCTTGAAAGAATAGCTGGAGGCGCCCGTACTACGGGCGCTTTTTGTTTTTTTGATGTTTTTTTCAGGGCACGGACGCATGGGCCACGCCGCTGCGCACATGCCCGGCAGGCACATGCTGGGCGGCCGAGGCCACGTGGCCCGTCTGGTCGTCGAAAAAGAAGTCCGGCTCGAACTCGCGCAGGAACTCACCCTTGGGCAGGCCGCCCAGGAACATGGCCTCGTCCACGGCGATGTTCCAGCTCATCAGCGTGTGGATGGCGCGCTCGTGGGCGGGGGCGCTGCGCGCCGTGACCAGGGCGGTGCGAATGCGCATGGGCGCGCCGCCGCTCTGCTGCAGCCGGTGCAGGGCCGAAAGAAAGGGTTTGAAGGGGCCGGGCGGCAGCGGCAGGTGGGCCTTCTCGACCTCGTGCGCCTGGAAGGCGTCGAGTCCGCCGGACTGGAACACGCGCTCCGCCTCGTCGGAAAACAGCACGGCGTCGCCGTCGAAGGCAATGCGCACTTCGTGCGGGTTGGTGGCGCTGGCCTGGGCCGACTGCGTGGCCACTTGCGCGGCTGGGTAGCCCATGCTCAGGGCCTGGGCCACGTCGGCGGCATTGGCCGAAAGAAACAGGTGCGCGCCCAGCGGGCGCAGGTAGCGAAACGGCGCGGCCCCCTGGGTGAATACGCCGCGCTGCACGCTGGTCAGGCCGTGGGCATGCGCCGAGCGGAACACGCGCATGCCGCTGGCCGGGTCGTTGCGCGAGAGCACCACCACCTCCACGCGCTGCTGGCCCGGCTCGTTGAAGGCCAGGAGCTTCTTCACCAGCGAGAACGCCACGCCGGGGGCGGCGGGCACATCCAGGCGCGCCAGTTGCAGGTGCATGTAGGCCTGGGCGTCGCCCTGGTCGAACAGGCGGTTCTCCTCCTCGAAGTCGAACAGGGCGCGCGAGGAAATCGCCACCACCAGCTTGTCGTCCAGCGTCTGTGCCATGGCCGTGCCTACTTCATGAATTGGTTGAGCTCGATGATGGGCTGCAGCACCGCGAGCACGATCAGCATCACCACCACGCCCATGGTGACGATGAGCAGCGGCTCCAGCAGCGTGGCCAGTTGCAGGGCGCGCCGCTGCACCTCGGCGCTGAACTGGGTGGCGGCGCGGTCGAGCATCAGCGGCAACTGCCCGGTTTGCTCGCCCAGGCGGGCGAACATGGGCAGCAGGCCGGGAAAACGCTTCTTCTGGGCCAGGGCCGTGGCCAGCGGCGCGCCCTCGCGCACCTTCACCAGGGCGTCAAGGGCGTCGGCGCGCAGGGCGCGGTTGTGCAGCGTCTCGGCCGCGGCCTGCAGCGCCTTGAGGATGGGCACGCCGGCGCCGGCGAGCAAGGCCAGGGTGCCGGCAAAGCGCGCCGCGTTGTAGCCGCGCGCCAGCCGCCCGAGCAGCGGCAGGCGCAGCCAGAAGGCATCGAAGCGTGTGCGCAGGGTGTCGACGGTGAGCGCCCAGCGCCCGGCCAGCAGCCCCAGCCCCAGCGCCACGCCCAGCCACAGGCCCCAGGCGCGCACAAAGCCGCTGATGCCCAGCATGGCCACCGTGAGCAGCGGCAACTGGCGCTTGGTGCCCGCGAACACGCCCGCGACCTGCGGCACCACGTAGCTCACGAGGAACAGCACGATGAGTATGGCCACCACCGTCACGATGGCCGGGTAGAGCGCCGCGCCGATCAGCTTGGCCTGCAGGGCCTGGCGCTCCTCCAGGTCGTCGGCCAGGCGGTCGAGCACCAGGGCGAGGTTGCCGCTGTGTTCGCCCGCGCCGATCACGGCGCAGTAGATGTCGGAAAACTCGCGCGGGTGCTGCTGCAGCGCACGCGCAAAGGTCGAGCCCGCATTCACTTCCGCGCGCAGCAGGGCCACGAGGTGGTGCTGGCGCTCGTTTTCGGCCTCGTCGGCCAGCGCCGTGAGGGCGCGCTCCAGCGGCAGCCCCGAGGCCACCAGCCCGGCGAGCTGGCGCGTCCAGATGGCCAGGCCCGCCGCCCCGAACACCGGGCGGCCCCAGCCGCGCGCGCGCGCCGCGCCGCTGCCCGCGCCTTCGCCCACGGCCTGTACGGCCAGCGGAACCAGCGCCTGGGCGCGCAACTGGCTGCGCGCCGCCTTGGCCGTGTCTGCTTCAAGCACCCCCTTGCGGGTCTGGCCCTGTGCGTCCAGGGCTTCAAAGGAAAAGGCAGGCATGGGAGGGCGTCTGGCGCAGGCGGCGGATGGAACAGGTGGGGATGGTAGCCGCTGATTGTGCATGGGCCGGTGGGTTTGTGCAGCAGATGTTGCGTACAGGCGTGCGGTACGACGCAAAATGCCCGATGATGGCGAAATCAGGCGATAGAACTGCGTGGCACGCACGGTGCGGCGCAGCGAGCGACACCAGGAGGGGTGTATGGGATTCTTCAGCCGTATTTTCAAGTTCCGGGAGCAGGACTCCTCCAGCCCCGAGACGACCTGGGCCTACGAGGACAACGCCAGCGAGCTGGTCCTCGACCCGGAATCCGCAGCCACGCTGCTGACCGAATTCGACATCGAGACCGCCATCGCCAGCCACGAGAAATGGAAACAGCGCCTGCAGCACATGCTCGAAGGCCGCCAGCCGCTGACCCTGGACGCGCAGCAGGTGGCCGACCATGCGGCCTGCCCCCTGGGGCAGTGGCTGCAAGGGCCAGGCAAGGAGTCGCTGGGCCAGTACCCGGCCTTCGAGATGCTGGTGGCGCGGCACCGCTACTACCACACGCAGGCCGCGGCTGTCGTGGCGCTGGCCCAGGCGGGAGAGCAGGACAAGGCCTGGCGCCTGTTCCAGGGTGGCTACCGCCATGCGTCCAACCAGGTGACCCTGCTGCTCAAGGAGCTGCGCCGCGGGCTGGGGCAGTAAGCCCAGCGCGGTCCTTTTTATTTCAGGTACTTGGCGTACAGCGCCTTGGTCTGCGGCGGAAAATGCCGGCCTTGCGTCTCTGCGCCCAGCTCCGAGGCGAACTGCCAGCCGAAGAACAGGATGTGGTCGTAGCCCTCGGCGTAAGCCAACTGGCGCGCGATGAAGGCATCGAACGTGGCGCCGTCCCAGTCCGGAAACTTGAAGGCCTGCGCGATGAACCATGTCTCCACGCCCGGATGGGCCTGTTGGGCCATGGCCGGAAATGTGGCGGACCACTCGTGCAGTTTGTCGATCACGCGGGGGTCGCCCAGCCAGTAGGGGTCGGTGCCTACCCAATCCACCAGTGCGATGGCCCGGGGAAGGTAGTCCTGCACCAGGGGGTGCTCGAACACGGCGTAGGGAGTCACGGTGATGCCTACAGCAGCCTGTGGAATATGGCGGCGTACCAGGCGTACCACGGTCTGCAGGGCCTCCAGCTTGGCCTGCAGGTACGCGGGCGTGGCGCAGCCCTGGCAAAGCTGCCAGAAGATCTCGTCCTGCACCAGCACGCGGATGCCGGGGGTCAGCAGGTCCCCATGCGCGCGGACATAGGCCACCAGCTGTTGCTCTGCATCCGGCGCGATCAGCGCATCCGTTCCTTCTGCCGGGTGCAGCATGAACAGCAGGTCCAGGATGTTCTGCCGGCCCGCGGCCTGGATGGCGCGGGACGTGGAGGGATTGCCGGTGTACCCGGCGGTCGTGCGCAGGTCGGAGCTGGCGATCTCTGCACCGGTCGAGAAGACTTCGCCCACCAGGCGGGCAGGGGCTTGGGGCGCGGCAGAGTCGCTCCCGCCGCCGCAGGCCTGCAGCAGGCAGGTACACAAGACGAGAGCGATGTATCGGGTGAAGGTATGCATGGAGTGACAGGGGGGTCAGCCGCTGGTCAGGGCATCGCGCACGGCGGCGACCTGGCGGCGTGAAACGGTGAGCAATTCGGCCAGGCCGTGCAGGCGCGCAGCCCAGCATTCGCCCTCCTCGGGGTCGTGGTGGCGCTCGAGCGCGCGCAGGGCGCGCCGGGCGACCAGGGCGTTGCGGTGGATGCGCAGAAAATGCCCAGGATAGCGGCTTTCCAGCTCGCTCAGGGCGCCGTCGAGCACATAGCTGCGCGTGAGGGTGCGCACGGTCACGTATTTCTGCTCGGCCTTGAAATACAGCACCTCGGCCAGCGCGATGCGCTCCGTGCGTCCCCGGTCCTGGATGAGCAGCATCCCGCCCTGGCCTGCAGGCGTGGCGTCTGGGGGGGGGGCGGCGGCGGCCAGCGGGCGCCGCAGGCGCTGCACCTTGGCCAGGGCCTGCTGCAGGCGCTCCAGGCGCACCGGCTTGGTGAGGTAGTCCGCGGCGTCGAGCTCGAAGGCGCTCACGGCATGGTCGGCGTGCGCGGTCACGAACACCACGGCGGGCGGATGGCGCAGGCCCTGCAGGTTGTGCGCCAGGCTCAGGCCGTCCTGCCCGGGCATGTGCACGTCCAGCAGCAGCAGATCGAAGGCCTGGCCGCCGCTGGGCTGCAGCAGGGTCAGGGCCTCGCTGGCGCTGGCCGCCTCGCGCACCAGGTGCGGCTGCCGGCCGGTGCGGCCGGCGTCGTCGGCCAGCAGCCTGCGCAGGCGGCTGCGGGCCAGGGGTTCGTCGTCGACCACCAGGATGTTCATGGTTTCTTGCGGGCGGATGCGTTTTGCCGTGGGCGTTGGGCCGGGCTGCGCGGCGCGGGCAGGCTGATGCGCACCTGGTACAGGCCGTCCTGCACGCCGGCGCTGAAATCGCCCTGCACGTCGTGCAGCAGCGACAGGCGCGCGCGCACATTGGCCAGGGCAATGCCGTGGCCGCGCGGTGCGCTGCCGGCGGCGCCGTGCTCCGGCAGGGTGTTGGTGATGCGGATGACCACGCGGCTGCCGCGCAGCTCCGTGACCACGCGCAGCTTGCCGCCGCGCGCACTGGGCTCCACGCCGTGCTTGACGGCGTTTTCCACCAGCGGCTGCAGCAGCAGCGGGGGCAGCAGCGCGCCTTCGGTGCGCGGGTCGAGCTGCCACTGCACGCGCAGGCGCTCGCCAAAGCGCACCTGCTCTATGGCCAGGTAGCGCCGCGCCAGGCGGATTTCGTCGGCCAGGGCCACGGCCTCGCCCTGCTCGACCAGGGCCGAGCGGAACAGATCGCTGAGGTCTTCGAGCAGGGATTCGGCCTTGGCGGGCTCGTCGCGCACCAGGGCGATGGCGCTGTTGAGCGAGTTGAAGAGGAAATGCGGGCGGATGCGCGCCTGCAGCTCGGTGAGCCGCGCGGTCGTCGCTGCCGGGGTGCGCGCGCGCGCGCGCAGCACCAGCGCGGCCACCAGCAGCCCGGCGAGCAGCGCACCGCTGGCGGCCCCGGCCACCCAGGCCGGGTGCTCCGTGGCGCCGATGAGCCGCAGCATGGCGCAGGCCGCGAGGCCGGCCAGGGCGCCCAGCAGGGTGCCGGCAGCGTACTGGCCCTGGGTGCGCAGGCCTTCGAGCCATTGCTTGAGGCTGCAGGCCGCCACCAGCCAGGCCAGCGTGGCGGGCAGCGCCACGCCGGTGAGCAGGGCCAGCCGGGCAAGCCAGTCCAGGGGGTGGTCGGCGCCGTACAGCGCTCCCACGCCGAGCACGCCCTCGACGAACAGCACCGCGCGCAGGACCACGCCCGCATGGCAGGCATCGAACACCAGCGCCCGGCCGGCCGGCCGGAGCGGGCGGGTGGTCGCAGGGGCATCGGGCAGGGTCGATAAAATTTGCGTCTCTTGCATCGCGGCATCCGGGCACACCGGGTGTCTGTTCCACCGGATTATTGCCCCCCCATGCCCACCAGCCAACCCACCCAGCCTTCCCACAACCAGCTCGACACCAAGGCACAGGCGTGGTCGGCGCTGTTCTCCGAGCCCATGAGCGAGCTCGTCAAGCGCTACACCTCCAGCGTGTTCTTCGACAAGCGCCTGTGGCAGGCCGACATCGCGGGCAGCCTGGCGCACGCCGAGATGCTGGCGGCGCAGGGCATCATCAGCCAGGACGACCACGCCGCCATCCAGCGCGGCATGGCCCAGATCGCCCAGGAGATCGAGTCCGGTGCTTTCGAGTGGAAGCTGGACCTGGAGGACGTGCACCTGAACATCGAGGCGCGCCTGACCCAGCTCGTCGGCGATGCCGGCAAGCGCCTGCACACCGGCCGCAGCCGCAACGACCAGGTGGCCACCGATGTGCGCCTGTGGCTGCGTGGCGAGATCGACCTGATCGCCGGCCTGCTCAGCGACCTGCAGAAGGCCCTGGTGGAGGTCGCAGAAAAGAACGTGGACGTGATCTTGCCCGGCTTCACCCACCTGCAGGTGGCCCAGCCCGTGAGCTTTGCCCACCACCTGCTGGCCTATGTGGAAATGTTCAACCGGGATGCCGAGCGCATGCAGGATGTGCGCCGCCGCACCAACGTGCTGCCGCTGGGCTCCGCGGCCCTTGCCGGCACTACCTACCCGCTGGACCGCGAGCGTGTGGCAAAAAACCTGGGCATGGACGGCGTGTGCCAGAACAGCCTGGACGCCGTGAGCGACCGTGACTTCGCCATCGAATTCACCGCCGCCGCCAGCCTGTGCATGGTGCACGTGAGCCGCCTGTCCGAAGAACTCATCATCTGGATGAGCCAGAACTTCGGCTTCATCAAGATCGCCGACCGCTTCACCACGGGCTCGTCGATCATGCCGCAGAAGAAGAACCCCGACGTACCCGAGCTGGCGCGCGGCAAGACCGGCCGCGTGGTGGGCCACCTGATGGGCCTGATCACGCTGATGAAGGGCCAGCCCCTGGCCTACAACAAGGACAACCAGGAAGACAAGGAGCCGCTGTTCGACACCGTGGACACGCTCAAGGACACGCTGCGCATCTTTGCCGAGATGGTGGGCGGCCAGGTCAACCCCGCCACGGGCGCCAAGGAAGGGGGCATCACCGTCAACGCCCAGGCCATGGAGGCCGCCGCGCAAAAGGGCTACGCCACCGCTACCGACCTGGCCGACTACCTGGTGAAGAAGGGCCTACCCTTCCGCGACGCGCACGAAACCGTGGCCCACGCCGTGAAGGCCGCCCAGTCCCACGCCTGCGATCTGTCGGAGCTGCCGCTGGCCGTGCTGCAGGGCTTCCACGCCAGCATCGAGAAGGACGTGTACGAGTGCCTGAGCCTGCGCGGCTCGCTCGGTGCGCGCAACACCCTGGGCGGCACCGCGCCGGTGCAGGTGCGCGCGCAGATCGCACGCCACCGCGCGCGCCTGGCCTGAGGGCAGGGCGGGCGCGGGGCCTGGCTTTCTCAGCCCTCGCCCTGCGGGACGCCGCCGTCCTGGCTGTCGCTGATCCAGGCCTCCAGTGCGTCCAGGGCCAGGGGGCGGCTGAAGAAGAAGCCTTGATAGGTGTGGCAGCCCAACTGCGCGAGGAAGTCGCGCTGCCCGGCCTGCTCCACGCCCTCGGCCACCACTTCCAGCCCCAGGCTGTCGGACAGGGCCACGACCGTGCGCGCGATGGCGGCGTCGTTCGCGTCGCTGAGCACGTTGCGCACGAATCCCTGGTCGATCTTCAACCGGTCCAGCGGCAGGCGCTTGAGGTAGGCGAGCGAGGAGTAGCCGGTGCCGAAGTCGTCGAGCGAAAAACCCACGCCGCGCGCCTTGAGCGCCACCATCTTGACGACCACGTCCTCCACATTGGTGACCAGCAGGCTCTCGGTCAGTTCGAGCTTGAGGCGCCGCGGGTCGGCCCCCGTGTGCTCCAGCACCTCCAGCACCTCGTCGACGAAACCGGCATGGTGGAACTGGCGGGCGCTCACGTTCACGGTCATGGACAGGTGCTGCCGCTGCGGCTGTTGCGCCCAGGCGGACAGTTGGCGGCAGGCGGTCTCCAGCACCCAGCGCCCCAGGGGCAGGATCAGGCCCGTGTCCTCGGCCAGGGGAATGAATTCGGCCGGCGAGACCATGCGGCCATCGCCCTGGCGCCAGCGCACCAGCGCCTCCACGCCCACCACGGCGCCTGAATGGTGCACCTGGGGCTGGTAGTGCAGCAGGAAGGCCTGCTGCTCCAGCGCCTGGCGCATGGCCTTCTCCAGGGCCACGCGCTCGACCAGCGCCGACTGCATCTGCGGGTCGAAGAAGCTCAACGCATTGCGCCCCGAGGCCTTGGCGCGGTACATGGCCATGTCGGCCTGCCGGAGCATGTCTTCGACCGAGGTCTGGGGCGTGCCGAACAGGGCCACGCCCATGCTGGCGCTGTGGTGGTGCGTGCTGCCATGCAGGGCATAGGGTTCGCTCAGCGCCTGCAGCAGGCGCGAGCCCATGGCCTCGGCCTGCGCCACGGCCTGCAGGGCGTCCGTGCTGAGGCCTTCGAGCAGGACGACGAATTCGTCGCCGCCCAGCCGCGCCACGGTGTCGCCCGCGCTCACGCAGTCCGTCAGGCGCTGGGCGACCTGTTGCAGCAGCAAGTCGCCCACGTAGTGGCCGCGCGTGTCGTTCAGGCCCTTGAAATGGTCGATGTCGATGAAGAACAGCGCGCCGTGCTGCTGGTTGCGCCGGCTCACGACCAGGGCGTGCTCCAGCCGGTCGAGCAGCAGGCGCCGGTTGGGCAGGCCGGTGAGCGGGTCGGAGAAGGCGAGCTGCTGGATGCGCTCCTCGTTCTCCTTTTGCTGCGTGATGTCGGAGAACGTGGCCACGTAGTGGGTCACCGGGCCCTGCGGGGCGCGCACGGCCACGATGGAGAGCCACTGCGGGTAGATGTCGCCGGATTTGCGCCGGTTCCAGACCTCGCCCTGCCAGCGGCCGTGCCGTGCCAGCGCCTCCCACATCTCGGCGTAAAAGCGCTGGTCGTGCCGCCCCGACTGCAGCAGGCGCGGGTTCCTGCCGATGACCTCGGCGGGCTCGTAGCCGGTGATGGCGGTGAACGCGCGGTTGACGGCGATGATGGTGCCGTCGTGCTGGGCGATGGTCACGCCCTCGGCGCTGTTGTCGAAAAAGGTGACCGCCTGGCGCAGGTCGTCTTCCATGCGCTTGCGCTCGGTGATGTCGAGTATCACCCCCACCAGGCCGCCCACGCTGCCGTCGGGGTTGGTGAAGGTGGCCTTGTGGAAGATCACGTCGCGCACCTGGCCGTCGGCCTGCTGCACTCGGCTTTCGTAGATCTGCTTGCCCGGCCGGTCCAGCAGTTCGCGGTCCGCCGCCATGTAGCGCTGGGCGAGCGCGGGGGGCGAGAGGTCCAGGGGCGAGCGGCCGATGATCTCGGCCGAGCGCTTGCCGATGAAGGCCTCGAAGGCGCTGTTGCAGCCCAGGTAGCGGGCCTGTGCGTCCTTGTAGAACAGGGGGCCGGGGATGGCCTCGATCAGTTGCTGCATGAAGCCCAATTGGCGCGACAGTTCGGTGCCGTGTTCCCGCACCTGCGCGAGCAGCCGCTCCGCGTGCTCGTGCGCGGCGCGCAAGGCATTTTCCGCCTGGTGGCGTTCGGTCACGTCGGTGTAGGTCGAGACCACGCTGCCGTCGGGTAGGCGGCGGTCGGTCACGGCCAGCACCTGCCCTTGCGCGCTGGTGTGCTCGAACGCATTGGACCGCCCTGCACGCAGGCGCTGCACGCGGCGCTGCACCAGGGGCTGCAGTTGCTGCGGCGCCACGCCGGTGTGCTGCATGTAGTGGTGCAGCAAGGCGTCCATGGGCTGGCCATGGCAGGGCTGGCCCGCGGGCCAGCCGATGATCTGCAGGAACTGCCGGTTCGCCACGACCAGGCGCATGTCCCGGTCGAACAGCGACAGGCCCTGGTCGATGTAGTTCACGGCCTCGTGCAGGCGCACCAGGCTGAACTCCACCTTCTGGCTAGCAAAGTGCAGCAGCTCGTTCAGGCTGGCCGCGGGCGTGCGGGCCGGTGCGGCGGGCGGGAGCTGGTCCGGCAGGGCGGGGCTCGCGTCGTTCCAGACCTGCAGCAGCGCCGTGACACAAAAGCGCACGATGCGCGCCAGCGGCTGCACCACGGCCAGCGGGCCGGCCAGGGCAAAGCAGGTCAGCCGCTGCCCGCCGGCCTGGATGACCATGACCATGCCTTCGCGCATGGTGTCCGAGTGGACGGCCTGCGCGGCGGTGACGCAGTATTCGTCCATTTCGCCCTGCATGATGCGCAGCGCAATCGCATGGTGCCGGCCGATGCGCGCACGTGCGCTGGAGGCGACGATGCGCCCCGAGGCATCCATGAAGCTGCACACCAGCCCCAGCTCGGCGTGGAGCACGTCGCACAGGTCCTGGCCGAATTGGACGTTGAAGGGAATGGGCATGCGGTGGGGTAACAACGTGCAATTCTGCACGCCGGTGCGGTTGGGCGGGTGGGTATTTTCCGCTACGCTCAACGGCTCAGCCGAGGAGACCCGCGTGAACCCCAAGACCATTGCCCGGGGCATGGCCGCCGCGTGTGCGCTATTGCTAGCCGCCAGCGGTGCCCAGGCCCTGCAGATCAGCCGCTTTTCACCCCAGGGCGAGGTGGCGCGCATCGGCCAGGTGGTGGCCCGGTTCGACGGCGCGGCGGTGGCCTTCGGCGACCCCCAGGCCGCCGCGCCGCTCACGCTGCATTGCTCCGACGCCCAGGCCAGCAAGGGCACGGGGCGCTGGACCAGCGAGCGCGAGTGGGTGTACGACTTCGAGCGCGAGCTGCCGCCCGGCGTGCGCTGCACGGCGCAGGCCAATCCGGGCTTCAAATCACCTTCCGGCGACCTGCTGAAGAGCGCGAGCAGCTATCAATTCAATAGCGGTGGGCCCTTCGTGGTGAATGTGCGCCCCGGCACCTACCAGCCCATCGACGAGGAACAGCATTTCGTGCTGCAGCTCAACGGCGCGGCCACGCCCGAGAGCGTGCTGGCGCATGTGTGGTGCGCGGTCGAAGGCGTGGGCGAGCGCGTGCCCGTGCGCGCCGTGGCGGGCAAGGAGCGCGCCGAGCTGCTCCGCGCCCTGGGGCTGGAGGCGCGTGCGCAGCAGAACCCGCTGGCCATGGTCACGCTGGCGTGCAACCGGCGCCTGGCGCCTTCGGCCCAGGTGCAGCTCGTCTGGGGCAAGGGCGTGGCCACACCGGGCGGGGTGGAGAACAAGGTGGACAAGCGCTTCACCTTCCGCGTGCGCGCGCCCTTCACGGCCGAGTTTTCCTGCGAGCGCGAGAACGCGCAGGCGGCCTGCCTGCCGATCCGCCCGCTCACGGTGACGTTCAGCGCGCCCGTGCCGCGCAAGCAGGCGCTGGCCCTGCGCCTGAAGGCGCCGCGCGCCACGCTGCAGCCCAGCCTGCCGGACGGCGATGGCGAGGACGCCGAGGGCGATGCCCTGGTGGGCAGCGTGCAGTTCGCGGCACCGCTGCCGGAGAACACCGCCTATGTGCTGGAGCTGCCCAAGGACTTGAAAGACGCCTCGGGCCGGGCGCTGGCGAATGCGGCGAGCTTTCCGCTGCAGGTGGCCACGGGCGGCCTGCCGCCGCTGGCCAAGTTTGCCGCCGCGCCCTTTGGCATCGTCGAGCGCTTTGCCGAAGGGCCGCAGGGGCCGGCGCTGTTTCCCGTGACGCTGCGCAACGTCGAGCCCGATCTGCGTGTGCAGGCGCTGCAGGCCGGGCCGGCAGCGCCCGCGGCGGGCCAGGTCGGCACGCTGCAGCCCACGCAGGACGCCGACATCATTGCCTGGTTCCAGAAGGTACAGCGCCACGATGCCTGGCAGGTCGAGCGCAGCGTGGCGCGCCGCGACGTCAAGGGCCCCTTGCCCCAGGCGCTCGCGGGCGAGAGCCCGGACTACGTGCAGCCGCGCATGCTGTCGCTGCTGGCCGGCCAGGGCGGGGTGCGCACGCTCGATCTGCCGCGGCCTGCGCGGGGCGACAAGCGGCCGTTCGAGGTCGTGGGCATTCCGCTGGCGCCGGGTTTCCACGTCGTCGAGATCGCCTCGCCGCTGCTGGGCGCCTCGCTGCTCGATGAACGCCACGGCCGCAGCCGCACCATGTACGTGCGCAGCATGGCCCTGGTGACCAATCTGGCCGTGCACTTCAAGCTCGGGCGCGAGAACGCGCTCGCCTGGGTGACCTCGCTGGACCGCGGCCAGCCCGTGGCGGGCGCGCAAGTGCGCGTCTCCGATTGCGCCGGCAAGGCCCTGGCCAGCGCGGTGACCGACGCCCAGGGCGTGGCGCGCATCGAGGGGCTGTCGGCCACGCCGCCGTACTGCGAGGGCGCGGGTGCCTCCGGCGCGGGTTACTTCGTGAGCGCGCGCCACCGCGGCGCCGACGGCGTGCAGGACATGGCCTTCGCCTGGAGCGAGTGGCAGCGCGGCATCGAGCCCTGGCGCTTCAACGTGCCCACGAGCAGCGAGCCCCAGCCCGACGTGCGCGCCCACACCATCTTCGACCGCACCCTGCTGCGTGCGGGCGAGACCGTGTCCATGAAGCACTTGCTGCGCACCGAGACGCAGGCCGGCTTCGCCCTGCCCGCGCAGCGGCCGCAGACGCTGGTCCTCACCCACGTGGGCAGCGGCCAGCAGTTCACCCAGGCGCTGCAGTGGCGCAAGACGGCCACGGGCGGCCTGAGCGCGCAGAGCGAATTCGCCGTGCCCCCGGCCGCCCGGCTGGGCGTGTACGAGGTGGAGCTGCGCGGTGCCGAGGGTGCGCCGTCCTACACCTCGGGGCGCTTTCGCGTGGAGGAGTTCCGTCTGCCGGTGCTCGAAGGGCGCGTGGGCCCGGCCGACCCGGCGCCGCTGGTGAACGTGCGCTCCGTGCCGGCCGCGGTGCAGGTGCAGTACGTGGCCGGCGGCCCGGCGGCGCAGTTGCCGGTGCGCGTGTCGGCCCTGGTGCGTGGCAAGCCGCTGCACTATGGGGATTACGAGGACTTCAGCTTCCAGCCGCCGCGGCCGCGCCAGGCCGGCGGGCAGGCCGGCGAAGAGGAAGACGCCGCCCGCCAGGACGCCCGCGTCATCGCCGACAAGCTGGCGCTCACGCTGGACCGCCAGGGCGTGGGCCGCATCACCCTGGAGAACGTGCCGCGCGCCAGCGCGGCGCAGGAGCTGGTGATCGAAGCCACCTACGCCGATCCGGGCGGCGAGGTACAGACCCTGCGCAGCACCCACACCCTGTGGCCCGCGGCCGTGGTGGCCGGCATCAAGACCGAGGGCTGGGCCTCGGCCAGCCAGAAGCTGCGCTTTCAGGCGCTGGCGCTCACGCCCGAAGGCCGTCCCGCCGCGGGCGTGCCGCTGCAGGTACAGGCCATCGCCCACACCACCACCACCAGCCGCAAGCGCATGGTGGGCGGCTTCTACAGCTACGACCACAAGACCGACACCAAGGACCTGGGCACCGTCTGCACGGGCCAGAGCGACGCGCGCGGCCTGCTGCTGTGCGAGGTCCGGCTGGACCAGAGCGGCGAGGTGGAGCTGGTGGCCACCGCACGCGACAAGTCCGGCAACACCGCGGACGCCGCTTCCTCGGTCTGGGTCACGCGCCAGGGCGAGCTGTGGTTCGGCGGCGAGAACCACGACCGCATGGACCTGCTGCCCGAGAAGAAGAGCTACCAGCCGGGCGAGACCGCGCGCCTGCAGGTGCGCATGCCGTTCCGCTTCGCCACGGCCCTGGTGGCGGTGGAGCGCGAGGGCATCATCGCCACGCAGGTGGTGCAGCTCAGCGGCAAGAACCCGACCGTGCACCTCCAGATCGAGGAGGGCTGGGGCCCCAACGTCTACGTCAGCGTACTGGCCCTGCGCGGGCGCCTGCGCGACGTGCCCTGGTACAGCTTCTTCACCTGGGGCTACAAGGCACCGCGCGAGTGGTGGACGGCCTTCTGGTACGAGGGCAAGGAATACACCGTGCCCACGGCGCTGGTGGACCTGGCCAAGCCCGCCTTCCGCCTGGGCGTGGCCGAACTCCAGGTGGGCACGCGGGCGCACCAGATCGAGGTGAAGGTGGTGGCCGACAAGGCCAGCTACCCCGTGCGCGGCAAGGCGCAGGTGACCATCACGGCCCAGCTTCCCGGCGGCAAGCCCGCAGCCCATGCCGAGGTGGCGCTGGCCGCCGTGGACCAGGCGCTGCTCGAGCTCATGCCCAACACCAGTTGGAACCTGCTGGGCGCCATGCTGCAGCGCCGCAGTTGGGGCGTGCAGACGGCCACGGCGCAGATGGAAATCGTGGGCCGGCGCCACTACGGCAAGAAGGCCGTGCCCGCGGGCGGCGGCGGCGGGCGCGCGCCCACGCGCGAACTGCTCGACACCCTGTTGCTGTGGCAGCCCGCGCTGCAGCTCGACGAGCGCGGCCAGGCGCGGGTGGAGGTGCCGCTCAACGACGCCCTCACCAGTTTCCAGATCGTCGCCGTGGCCGACGCCGGGGCGGGCTGGTTCGGCACCGGCACGGCCCGCATACGCACCACGCAGGACCTGCAGATCATCAGCGGCCTGCCGCCCCTGGTGCGCGAGGGCGACCAGTTCCGTGCGCAATTCACCCTGCGCAACACCACCGCGGCGGCGATGACGGTCGAGGTCGCGCCGCGCGCCACGCTGCTGGAACTGGCGCCGCAGACGGTGGAGCTGGCGCCCGGCCAGGCGCGCGAGCTGGCCTGGCAGGTCACGGCGCCCGAGCAGTTGGGGCGCACGCGCGCCCAGGCCCTGCTGTGGGAGGTCGCGGCGCGCGACACCGCGGGCAGCGCCCGCGACGCGCTCAAGGCCAGCCAGCGCATCGTGCCCGCCGTGCCGCTGACCGTGCAGCAGGCCACGCTGGTGCAGCTCGACGGCGGCCTGAGCCTGGACGTGCAGGCCCCGGCCGATGCCCTGCCCGGGCGCGGCGGCCTGCAACTGGCGCTGCAGCCGCGCCTGGCCGAGGGCCTGCCCGGCGTGCGCGACTGGTGGGCGCGCTACCCCTTCGCCTGCCTGGAGCAAAAGACCAGCAAGGCCATAGGCCTGCGCGACGCGCGCCTGTGGGCCACGGTGATGGCGCAACTGCCCACCTACCTCGACAGCGACGGCCTGGCCAGCTACTTCCCGCCGCACAGCGGCAGCGCCGAGCGCGGCAGCGACGTGCTCACCGCCCACCTGCTCGCCGCCGCGCACGAGGCCGCGAGCCTGAACCCGGCCTTTGCCCTGCCCGACGAGGCGCGCGCCGCCATGGAGCGCGGCCTGATCGCCTTCGTCGAGGGCCGCATCGAGCGCAGCTTCTGGAGTCCGCGCAAGGACCTGGACATGCGCAAGCTCGCCGCCATCGAGGCACTGGCGCGCCATGGCCGCGCGCAGGCGCGCATGCTCACCAGCATCACCATCGCGCCCCAGCAGTGGCCCACGCACAGCGTGCTCGACTGGCTGGGCATCCTCCAGCGCGTGCAGGATGTGCCGCAGCGCGAGCAGCGCCTGAAGGAGGCGGTGCAGATACTGCGCAGCCGCCTGGCGTACCAGGGCACACGGCTCATCTTCAGCACCGAGCAGGACGACCACTGGTGGTGGCTCATGCAGAACGGCGACGTGAACGCCGCGCGCCTGCTGCTCGCCGTGCTCGACGACCCGCAGTGGCGCGACGACCTGGGCCGCCTGGCCAGCGGCTTCATCGCGCGCCAGCAGGGCGGGGCCTGGCGCACCACCACGGCCAACCTGTGGGGCGGCCTGGCGCTGGAGCAATTCAGCGCCCGCTTCGAGTCCGCGCCGGTGGCCGGGACCACCCGCGCCAGCCTGGGGGCCAGCAGCGCCAGCGTGGACTGGAGCAAGGTCGCGCGCAGCACGGCCCAGGACGCCGGCGGCGCGGCGCACCAGGGCAGCGCCTTCGGCGCGCCGGCCGCGCCCGGCATGCTGCGTGGCAACAGCATGTTCCTGCCCTGGGGCAGTGGCACGCAGACCCTGGCCGTGGCGCACCAGGGGCCGGGCAAGCCCTGGCTCACGCTGCAGTCGGTGGCGGCCGTCGAGCTGAAGGCGCCGTTCAGCGCGGGCTACCGCATCCAGAAAACCGTCACCCCCATCGAGCAGGCACGCAAGGACCTGCCGCCCGGCCGGTACACGCGCGGCGACGTGCTGCGCGTTCAGCTTACGGTGAGCGGCCAGGCCGACATGACCTGGGTGGCCATCACCGACCCCATTCCTGCGGGCGCCACCATCCTGGGCAGCGGCCTGGGCCGCGACTCCGAGATCGCCACCCAGGGCGAGAAGCGCAGCGGCGCAGGCTGGCCCGCGTTCGAGGAGCGCAGCTTCGAGGCCTTCCGCAGCTACTACGAGTACCTGCCCAAGGGCACGGTGACGATGGAATACACCCTGCGCCTGAACAATGCGGGCGACTTTGCCCTGCCCCCGAGCCGGGCCGAGGCCCTGTATGCGCCCGAGATGTTTGGCGCAGCGCCCAATGCACGCATGCAGGTGGGCCTGCCTTGAAGGAAATTGTTGCTATTGAAAGAGAAGCTGCTGGCGCAGGCTGCATGCGCCCTGGAGGCTTTTTTCTCTTGCATCCGCGCTCAGCGGCCGCTGAACTCGCGCTGGCGCCGGTAGTAGTCGTCCTGGTCGCGCTGGAACTGGTCTTGCGCGCGCGAGCGGTCCATGTGGTCGCGCCAGGCCTGGTCGGGCACCTGGCTGGCGCTGCGCCCGCCGCTCCAGCCGCCCTGGCCTGCGCGGGCGCGGTGCTCGGCGTCGCGCGTGATGGCGTCCACCTGGCGCTGGATGTCGGCATCGGAGCGGCGCTGGGTGTAGGTTGGGGTGGACCACTGGGTGGTGCGCCCTGCAGCGGCGTCGGGCGCGGCCGGCGCACGGGCGGCAGGGGCTGCGCCGGGCAGGGCGTGCTGGGTGCTCCACTGCGGGGTGCGCGGCGCGGGCGCGGGCGGTGCGGGCGGGGCCGGTTGCATGGGGCGCTGGGGCGCCTGCGACCAGCGCTGGGTTGGGGGCGCCTCGGACCAGACCTGGGTTTGCGCCCAGGCCGGCAGGAACAGGGAGCAGGCCAGGGTGAGGCAGCACAGGCTTTGTTGCATGGGGATCTCCGAGGGGGTGGACGAGGGTGTATCAAATTGTTGCCGCACTGTACAAAAAGCGGCTCCCCGCGTCCAGCCGCCAAGGCCCGCAGCGGGGCGGCGGCGTGATGTCCTGCACACTTGCGGCGGCCGGTCGGCGCTGGCGCGTGCTGGCGGCCTGGGGCTGCGGCGTGCTGGCGGCGCTGCCGGCCTGGGCCCTGCCCACGTTCGAGGAGGTGCGCCAGGGCCACCGCTCGTCCGAGCTGCGGGTGCTCTCGCGCGAGGGCGAGCTGCTGCAGCGCGTGCGCCAGGACGCCCAGGTGCGCCGCGGCGCCTGGGTGGCGCTGGAGGACATGTCGCCCGCGCTGCGCACCGCCCTGGTGTGGAGCGAGGACAAGCGCTTCTACGAGCACAGCGGCGTGGACTGGGCTGCCGTGTCGGCCGCCGCCTGGGGCCGGCTGTGGCACCAGCGCACGCGCGGCGCCAGCACCATCACCATGCAGCTCGCGGGCCTGCTCGACGAGGACTGGCGCCAGGGGCCGGGCGGGCGCAGCGTGGCGCAGAAGCTGGGCCAGACCGTGGCGGCGCAGGTGCTGGACCGGCGCTGGCACAAGGACCAGATCCTGGAGGCCTACCTCAACCTCGTGCCCTTTCGCGGCGAGATCGTGGGCATAGACGCGCTGGCGCGCACGCTGTTCGGCAAGGCGGCGCATGGCCTGCAGGAGCCCGAGGCCGCGCTGGCCGCCGCCCTGGTGCGCGCGCCCAACGCCCGGCCCGCGCAGGTCGCCCAGCGCGCCTGCGGCGTGCTGCGCCTGATGCGCAGCGCGCAGGCCGGCGCGCCGGCGCACACCGATTGCGCGGCGCTGGCCCTGCTGGCCGACGGCGCCCTGCAGCGCCGCGCCTGGCCGGCGAGCGAGGGCGTGGCACCGCATGCAGCGCGCCGGGCGCTGGCCCAGGCGGGCGCGGGCCCGGCGGGTGGCGTGCTGCGCACCACGCTCAGCGCGCCGCTGCAGCGCCGGGCGGTGCAATTGCTGGAGCAGCACCTGCGCGAGCTGCGCGGGCGCCATGTGGAGGATGGCGCCGTCCTCGTGCTCGACAACGCCAGCGGCGAGGTGCTCGCCTGGGTCGGCTCCTCGGGCGTGCTCAGCGCCGCGGCCGAGGTCGACGGCGTGCTCGCCCTGCGCCAGCCCGGCTCCACGCTCAAGCCTTTTCTCTACGCCCAGGCGCTGGCCGAGCGGCGGCTCACGGCGGCCTCGCTCATCGAGGACTCCCCGGCGCAGATCGCCACCCCCGGCGGGCTCTACATCCCGCAGAACTACGACCGCCAGTTCAAGGGCTGGGTGTCGGTGCGCACGGCGCTGGGCGCCTCGCTCAATGTGCCGGCGGTGCGCACGCTGGCCATGGTCTCGCCCGACGCCTTCTTCCGCCAGTTGCGCAGCCTGGGCCTGCCGCTGGCCGAGAGTGCAGGCTACTTCGGCTACAGCCTGGCCCTGGGCAGCAGCGAGGTGGCGCTGCTGCACCTGACCAATGCCTACCGGGTGCTGGCCAACGGCGGGCGCTACAGCCCGGTCGCGCCCCTGGTGCGGCCCGGCGACGCGGCGGCGGCTGCGCCCACGCAGGTGCTCGATGCGGGCGCCGCCTTCATCGTGGGCGACATCCTGTCCGACGGCAACGCCCGCGCGCGCACCTTCGGCACCGACAGCGTGCTCGCCACGCGCTTCTGGAGCGCCGTGAAAACCGGTACCAGCAAGGACATGCGCGACAACTGGGCCCTGGGCTGGTCGCAGCGCTACACCGTGGGCGTGTGGGTGGGCAACGCCAGCGGCGCCGCCATGCACGATGTGAGCGGCACCAGCGGTGCGGCCCCGGTGTGGGCCGCGGTGATGGCGCACCTGCACGCGCGCACGCCCAGCCGCGCCCCGGCCGCCCCGGCCGCGCTGGTGCGCCAGGCGGTGCGCTTCGGCCCCGCAGCAGGCGCGCCCACGCCCCTCGAAGCGGCGCGCGCCGAGTGGTTCCTCGCTGGCACGCAGCAAGCGCTTTTTGCTATGGATAGCGTAGCTGCCGGCGCTGATGCAGCAAGCCTCGGAGCCCTATCGGATACCAAGAACCCGGTGCCCGGTGCGCCCTCGCCCGTGCGCATCCAGGCGCCGGCGCCGGGCACCATCGTCGCGCTGGATCCCGACATCCCGCCGCAGCACCAGCGCCTGCAGTTTGCCGCCACGCCGGGTGCGCCGGCCGGCCTGCGCTGGCGCATCGACGGCAAACCCCTGGCACGCGGCGCGCAGGCCGCCTGGCTGCCCTGGCCCGGGCGCCATGTGGTGCAATTGACCGACGCGCGCGGCCGCGTGCTGGACGAGGTGCGCATCGAAGTGCGCGGCGCGGCGCTGGCCGGGCGCTGAGGCGGCAGCGGCACCGGCCGGTGGTCGAAACACGTTCTTACACCTACAATCGAAACGCTGCCCCCTGCAATCCTGATGCGCCATTTCTTCTCCCAACGCCTGATCTGGCTGGCCCTGCTGCTGAGCATGGGAATAGGCGCCATGGTGGCGCGCACGGTCTGGACCATGCGCGCCGACGAATGGGACTTCGCCACGCGCACCAATGCCAACCTGGCGACGGCGCTGGAGCAGTCCGTGGGTTGGACGCTGCGGGCCCTGGACCAGTCCCTGCAGGACGTCGTGGCCAAGCTGGAGCACCCCGGCGTCATGGAGCTGCCGCAGGAAATGCGCAACCGGGTGCTGTTCAACACCCCGCTGCGCGTGGCCGGCCTCATGGATGTCTATGTGGTCGACGCCCGGGGCGACATCATCATCGATTCGTCCGCCACCCCGCCGCACCAGGCCAACTACGCCGACCGCGACTATTTCCAGGCGTTGATGTCCGGCACCCGGCAAGGCCTGTTCATCGGCCACCCGGTCATGGGCCGCGTCACCCAGACCTGGATGCTGCCCGTGGCGCGGGCCTACCGGGGCGCGGATGGGCGTGTCGCCGGGGTGGTGGTCAGCTCCATCAGCCTGAGCTACTTCAACGAGCTGTTCTCGGCCCTGCAACTGGGGCCCAGCAGCGGCGTGAACCTCATCCTCGACAGCGGCATCATCGTGACCCGCTACCCCTATGGCGACGCCGACGTGGGCAAGTCCCTGGCGGGCACGGCGAACATGCGCCGCCTGCTGGCCACGCCGGCCGGCAGCTTCGTGGGCGTGGCCAGCCTGGACCAGGTGGAGCGCTTCTACTCCTTCCGGCACGTGGGGCCGTACCCCCTGGTGGTGAACGTGGTCCAGGCGACCGACGTCATCCTGGCCCACTGGCGCAAGAATGCGCTGCAGTTATCCGTCTTCGCGCTGGTGCTCATGGCCAGTTGCGTGGGGCTGGCCGTGCTGTTCACGCGCGAGCTCACGCGGCGCCAGCAGGTGGCCAGCCGCCTGCAGCAGGCCGAGCACGACGTGCGCACCATCCTTGACAACCTGCCCTCGCTGGTGAGCTACTGGGGCGCCGACCTGCGCAGCCGCTTTGCCAACAAGGCCGCCAGCGCCGTCTTCGGGCTCACGCCCGAGGGCATGCAGGGCCGGGATGCGGCGGGGCTGCTGGGTGCCGCGGATTTCGCCGCCGTCGAGCCCTATGTGCGCCACGCCCTGGCGGGCGAGCCGCAGGTGTTCGAGCGCACCCATGTGCACGCCGCCACTGGCGAGGTGCGCCACAACCACATCTCCTACACGCCCGACCGGCCCGAGCCCGGCGGTCCGGTGCAGGGCATCTTCGCCCAGGTCACCGACATCACCGAGCGCAAGCGCATGGAGGACGCCCTGTTCGAGGAAAAGGAGCGCATGCGCCTGACGCTGCAATCCATCGGCGACGCCGTGGTCTGCACCGACGCCGCCGGCCGCGTCACCTACATCAACCCCGTGGCCCAGCGCATGACGGGCTGGCAGGCCTTCGACGCCGCGGGCCAGAGCGTGGACGAGGTGGCGCCGCTCTACCACCACAGCAACGGCGCGCGCGTGGAGCCCAGCCCCATGCACCAGACCCTGCAGACCGGCAAGCCCTGCGGCCCCACGCGCGGCGTGGTGCTGCACCGCAAGGACGGGCACCGCTACGTGGTCGAGGAGTCGTCCAGCCCCATCACCGACCGCCACGGCCAGTTGAGCGGCGCCGTGATGGTGCTGCACGACGTGACCGAGACCATGGCCCTGGCCGAGCGCATGGCGCACCTGGCGCAGTACGACGCGCTCACCGACCTGCCCAACCGCGTGCTGCTGCAGGACCGCGCGCGCCACGCCCTGGCGCTGGCGCGGCGCGAGGGCAAGAGCCTGGCGGTGATGTACCTCGACCTCGACGGTTTCAAGGACGTCAACGACACCCTGGGCCATGACCTGGGCGACCAGTTGCTCGTGCAGTTCGCCCGCCGTCTGCAGGCCGCCGTGCGCGAGTCCGACACCGTGTGCCGCCAGGGCGGCGACGAGTTCGTGCTGCTGCTGCCCGGGCTCGAAGGCGCCGAGCAGGCGGTGGTGCTGGCGCGCAAGCTGCTGGCCGTGTGCCGCGCGCCCTTCGAGCTGCAGGGCCACAGCGCCACGGTGGGCCTGAGCGCGGGCATGGCCCTGTTCCCGCAGCATGGCAGCAGCTTCGAGGAGCTGGCGCGCCACGCCGACGCCGCCATGTACGCCGCCAAGCGCGCCGGGCGCATGCAGGTGCGCCGCTACGCCGGCCCCGGGCAGGAGCCCGAGCTGCTGGCCGAGGAGCCACGCGGTACGCCTGCGCTGCTTTAGCTATATTATTGATAGCTTCTGGCGCTTGATGGATAAGCGCTGCAAGCGTTTTTGCCTTGGAGATGCAAATTTGCTCCAAGGCCTGCAAATAATTTCGATGGCCGCACCCGGCGCGGCGCCCTACCATGGCGGCTGCCCATCACCCAGGAGTTTCCCGCATGCCCGATCTGTCCACCATCACCTGCATCGAAGACCTGCGCCGCATCGCCCAGCGCCGCGTGCCCCGCATGTTCTACGACTACTGTGATTCCGGCTCGTGGACCGAGGGCACCTACCGCGCCAACCAGGACGACTTCCAGCGCATCAAGCTGCGCCAGCGCGTGGCCGTGAACATGGAAGGGCGCAGCACCGCGAGCACCATGGTGGGCCAGGAGGTGGCCATGCCCGTCGCCCTGGCCCCCACGGGCCTGACCGGCATGCAGCACGCCGACGGCGAAATCCTGGCGGCGCGCGCGGCCCGCGCCTTCGGCGTGCCCTTCACGCTCTCGACCATGAGCATCTGCTCCATCGAGGACGTGGCCCAGCATGCCGGGCCGGGCTTCTGGTTCCAGCTCTACGTCATGCGCGACCGCCGCTTCATCGAGCGCCTGATCGACCGCGCCAAGGCCGCGGGCTGCAGCGCCCTGGTCGTCACCCTGGACCTGCAAATCCTGGGCCAGCGCCACAAGGACATCAAGAACGGCCTGTCCACGCCCCCGAAGCCCACGCTGGCCAACCTCATCAACCTGGCGACCAAGCCGCGCTGGATCATGGGCATGCTGGGCACGCCGCGGCGCAAGTTCGGCAACATCCACGGCCATGTGGAAGGCGTGACCGACATGAGCAACCTGGGCGCCTGGACGGCCGACCAGTTCGACCCGCGCCTGAACTGGGGCGACGTGGAGTGGATCAAGAAGCGCTGGGGCGGCAAGCTCATCATCAAGGGCATCATGGTGCCCGAGGATGCGCGCCTGGCGGTGGAGTCGGGGGCGGACGCCCTGATCGTCAGCAACCACGGCGGGCGCCAGCTCGACGGCGCCCCCTCGGCCATCGAGGCGCTGCCCGCCATCGTCGATGCCGTGGGGCGCGAGATCGAGGTGCACATGGACAGCGGCATCCGCAGCGGCCAGGACGTGCTCAAGGCGCGCGCGCTGGGCGCGCGCGGCACCTACATCGGCCGCGCCTTCCTCTACGGCCTGGGCGCCTATGGCGAGCAGGGCGTGGCGCGCGCGCTGCAAATCATCCACCGCGAGCTCGACCTGACCATGGCCTTTTGCGGGCGCACGAACATCGAGCAGGTCGACGCCTCCATCCTGCTGCCCGGCACTTACCCCACGCCGTGAGCGCAGGCCGCTGAGGTGAAACAATGGCGGCCGTGACCGCCAGCCCGCCTCAGATCCGCCGCATCGCCCACCTGGACATGGATGCCTTCTATGCCAGCGTGGAGCTGCTGCGCTACCCGCAGCTCCAGGGCCTGCCCGTGGTGATCGGCGGGGGGCGGCGCAGCGGCGACCAGCGCATCACCGCCGAAGGCGCGGGCCTGCCGCTGCACGAGATCCCGCTCTCCCGCTTTGCACGGCTGCAGGACTACACCGGGCGCGGCGTCATCACCACCGCCACCTACGCGGCGCGCGCCTTCGGCGTGGGCTCGGCCATGGGCCTGATGAAGGCGGCACGCCTGTGCCCCCAGGCCATCCTGCTGCCGGTGGATTTCGACGAGTACCGGCGCTATTCGCGCCGCTTCAAGGCCATCATCACCGACATCGCCCCCGTGATGGAGGACCGCGGCGTGGATGAGGTGTACATCGACTTCACCGAGGTGCCCGGCGGCCAGCGTGAGGGTGGGCGCGTGCTGGCGCGCCTGATCCAGAAGAGCATCCACGACGCCACGGGCCTGACCTGCTCCATCGGCGTGGCGCCCAACAAGCTGCTGGCCAAGATGGCGAGCGAGTTCCACAAGCCGAACGGCATCTCCATCGTGCACGCGGCCGACCTGCAGCCGCTGATCTGGCCGCTGCCCTGCCGCAAGATCAACGGCATCGGCCCCAAGGCCGGCGAAAAGCTGGCGCGCCACGGCATCCACACCATCGGCGAACTGGCGGCCCGCCCGCGCGACTGGCTGGTGCAGCACTTTGGCAAGGCCACGGGCGCCTGGCTGCACGACGCGGCCTGGGGACGTGACATGCGCCCCGTGGTGACCGAGAGCGAACCCGTGAGCATCAGCCGCGAAACCACCTTCGAGCGCGATCTGCACGCCGTGCACGACCGCGCCGAGCTCGGCGCCATCTTCACCAGCCTGTGCCAGCGCGTGGCGCAGGACCTGCAGCGCAAGGGCTATGTAGGGCGCACCATAGGCATCAAGCTGCGCTATGACGACTTCCGCGCCGTCACGCGCGACCAGACCATTGCCGAGCCCACGCAGGACGCCGCCGCCATCCGCCGTGTGGCGGGCCTGTGCCTCAAGCGTGTGCCGCTGCAGCAGCGCCTGCGCCTGCTGGGGGTGCGCGTGGGCGGGCTGTCGCGCCCCGGCGCGGGCCACCAGCCGCCCGAGGCGCCGGGCGGCGCGGGCGGCACCGCCGAGCTGTTCTAGCGTCCCGGGGCGGACCCGTCCGCGCTTTGCGCGCCAGGGCGTGGACGCAAGCCGCGTTGTCTCAGAACGAGGTCCAGTCGTCCGACGCTGCGCCACCGGCTTTGGCGCTGGCACGGGGCTGCCCGCCCGCCAGGGCCGCCACCATGGGCTTCCTGCCGCCCGGGACCGCCGGCGCCGGCTTTGCTGCGGAGGGCGCGCGTTGCAAGAAGGCCGTGTGCTGGGCCGGCGGCGGCGTGTGGGTGGCAGCCGGAGCGGCATCGCCGATCTTGAACACCGCCACGGCACCCACCAACTGCTGCGCCTGCTGGTTGAGGCTGTCGGCGGCGGACGCGGACTCCTCCACCAGCGCCGCGTTCTGCTGCGTCACCTGGTCGAGCTGCATCACGGCGTCGTTGATCTGGTCGATGCCGGCGGTCTGCTCCTTGGTGGCGGCATTGATTTCCGAGATCAGATCGGTCACGCGCCGGACCTGGGCCACGATGTCCTGCATGGTGCTGCCCGCCTCGGTGACCAATTGGCCGCCGGCCTCCACCTTTTGCACGCTGTCGCCGATCAGCGTCTTGATCTCCTTGGCCGCCTCGGCGCTGCGCCCGGCCAGGCTGCGCACCTCCGAGGCCACCACGGCAAAACCGCGGCCCTGCTCGCCCGCACGTGCGGCCTCCACGGCGGCGTTGAGCGCCAGGATGTTGGTCTGGAAGGCGATGCCATCGATGACGCCGATGATGTCGGAGATCTTCTTGGAGGAGGCGTTGATCTCTTCCATCATGTGCACGACCTGCTGCACCACCTCGCCGCCCTTGACGGCCACGCCGCTGGCGGACTGGGCCAGTTGCGCCGCCTGCTGTGCGGTGTCAGAGTTGGTGCGCACCGTGCTGGAGAGCTCCTCCATGGAGGCGGCCGTTTCCTCCAGGTTGCTGGCCTGCTCCTCGGTGCGTTGGGAGAGGTCGGCGTTGCCCATGGCGATCTGGTTGGCGCCCGTGGCAATGCTGTCGCTGCTGCTGCGCACCGCGCCCACGACCTGGCGCAGGGACTGCTGCATCTGCTGCATGGCATGGACCACGCTGCCCGGCCGGGCACGCGACGCATCAATGTGCGTGGCCAGGTCGCCGGCCGCGATGGCGCCTGCGGCACTGGCCACGTCGGCCGGCTCGCCGCCCAACTGCCGGGTGAGGCCGCGGGTCAGCATGACGCCGATGGCCACGCCGACCAGCACACCACCGATGGTCAGGCTGATCAGCAGGATGCGGATGTTGGCGTAGACCTCATCGGTTTCGTTGTTGAGTTGGTCGGCGTTGGCCTTTTTTCTCTCGACTAGCTCTGTCATCAGGTTGTCTGCTTTGTCCGCCATAGGGCGCACCACCGTGAACAGTTGTTCGGTCGATCCGCGCTTGTCGCTCAGTTCCTCGGTCTGCAGCAATTGTTCGATCTGCTTGACGCTCGCTTCGAAGTCGTGCACCGCCTTCACCGTGTCGTTCAGCAGCGCCTTGCCTTGCTCCGTGACAAAGGTTTTTTCGGTGGCTGCCAGCTCGGTGTAGACCCGCTGTACACGTTCATCACGCTCCTTGAGGTGGCGGGCCCTTTCCTCTGCGCTGTACGACAGGACCGCGTTACGGATGGAACGGGCGGCGGCGAGTAGTTGGATATTGGCCTCTGCCGCGTGCCTCATCCCCATCATTTCGCGCTCGTACATGACGCCGGCCATGTCGTTGATCTGGGCAGACTTGAGGATGCCCTGGATGCCAATGACCGCGCCGATGGCGGCGACCATCAGGAATCCGCTGATCAGCTTCGCGCCGACCGTGAGGTTCTTGAACCAATTCATGTGATTTCTCCTTGATGTTTTGTAGTCAGGGTTGTTCTGCATGCAAGAAGCCCAAGCCCGCACCCTGGACGGGCTCCTCGATTTGCGGCAGGAGATTTACTCGCCCAGCGTCGGGGCTGGAGGCGTGGGGGTTACTGGCGCCTGCCGCAGCGCCGATCCCGGGTGCCAGCGTACGGTCTGCGCGGTATGCCGGGACCGCACTATGGACATCGCAGGCGAGGAAAGGGTTCCTGAAGGAGATTGCATAACCCGGAGAGAGCAGTCCGACTCTGTGCGCGAAAAACAACGCCCGGACGGACATCGCGGTCGCAAAACCGGGGTTTCCAAGGCTGCATCGGTGGACTTCGTCCCAAGAGGTGGGAGCTGGCCGAAGGCAACCCCGCTGCCGTGCCTCCAGGGGGGAGGCTTAGGCCGGTGGCTTTGCGACCTCGACTTTCGTGCGAGTGTGCCAATAATTGAAACCGATCATTGCATAAATTTACATTTCTTGCCGCGCGAGGGGGGAATAGGCCCTGGAAGACCGGGCTGGCGCTGGGTCCCACGACCGCCAGGGCGCTGGCACGACCAAGTGACCAGGCGGTCAGTCCCACCCGCTGGGTTGACGATAGTCAAAAGATGGATGTAACGCGAAGTTAATATGCATTTCCGATACTTCATTCCATCGTTTTTTTTCCAAGGTCTGCCCCATGCGTGTCAATCTGCCGGTCAGCGAGCATGAATACGACTATCCGGGTGAAGAGCTCCTGATGTCCACCACCGACAACAAGGGCGTCATCACGCACTGCAATGCGGCGTTCATGCGGGTCAGCGGCTACACCATGGACGAGCTCATGGGCCAGCCGCACAACCTGATCCGCCACCCCGACATGCCGCCCGAGGCTTTCAAGGACCTGTGGTCCACCATCGGCCATGGGCGCAGCTGGTGCGGCATCGTGAAGAACCGGCGCAAGAACGGTGACTACTACTGGGTGCGGGCCAATGTCACGCCCATCGTGGTCAATGGCAAACCCCGTGGCTATATGTCGGTGCGCGCCAAGCCCACGCGCGAGGAGGTGCGTGCGGCCGAGGCGCTGTACGACCGCATCCGCCAGGAGCGGGAGGCGGGCGTGAGCAGCTTTGTGCTGCACGCCGGCCGTGTGCGGCACATCGGCTGGCGTGACTGGGTCGGCAAGCTGCAGCGCGCCAGCTTCACGCAGCGCCTGGCGCTGATGATGCTGCCGCTGCTGGCCGTGGCCCTGGCGCCCGCGCTGCTGGGCTGGCGCGGCGCAGACGTGGCCGCCGTCCAGGCCGTGCTGATGGTGGCGTGGGCGGCACTGATCCTGTGGCGCTTTCACCGGCGCATCACCTATGCACTGAACGATGCCAACCGGCTGGCGCGCGACATCGCCGGCTGCAACCTGGGCACCTCGGGCTGCCAGGCCGACGGCCGCCATCCCATGGCGCTGCTGGTCGAGCGCCTGCACCAGATCCAGATCAACCTGCGCGCCGTGGTGGGCGATGCGCGCGGCGAGATCGGCGCCTTCGGGCGCATTTCCGCCGAGATCGCGCAGGGCGCGCAGGACCTGTCGGCGCGCACCGAGTCGCAGGCCAGCAGCCTGGAGCAGACGGCGGCGTCCATGGAGGAGCTCTCCAGTACGGTGCGCCAGTCGGCCGACGCGGCGCAGCAGGTGCTCAAGGAGAGCGAAAACAGCGCCGACCTCGCCCAGCGCGGCGGCCAGGCCGTGGCCGAGGTCAGCAGCGTGGTGCAGGCGATCGAGCAGTCCTCGCGCAAGATGGGGCAGATCATCGCCACCATCGAGGGCATCGCGTTCCAGACCAATATCCTGGCGCTCAACGCCGCCGTGGAGGCCGCGCGTGCGGGCGAGCAGGGCCGCGGATTTGCCGTGGTCGCCTCCGAGGTACGTGCGCTGGCCCAGCGCAGCGCCACGGCGGCGGGCGAGATCCGCGGGTTGATCGGCGAGTCCAGCGCGCACATCGAGCGCGGCGCGCAGCAGATGCAGTCGGCCGGCCAGACCATCGCGCAAGTGGTGCAGTCCGTGGCCCATGTGAATGTGCTCATGGGCCAGATCGGCGTGGCCACGCGCGAGCAGTCCATAGGCATCGCCCAGGTGAACGACGCCGTGACCGACCTGGACCGCGTGACGCAGCAGAACGCCGCGCTGGTGGAGGAGTCCGCCGCGTCGGCGCGCTCCATGAGCAGCTATGCGGGCGTGCTGGGGCGCACGCTGGATGTCTTCAAGCTGTCGTGAGGGGCGCTGCACGCCCGGCCCTGAGGCACGGCAGTGCAGCACAGTTGGGTAATGTTGTCTTGATCTGCATCAAACGGTAACATTTGTAAACTCCAGCCGCTTCCAGGGTGGGACGAACAAGGAACCCTGTCGATGCGCCTGAATTTGCCGGTCACCCAGCGCGAATACCATTTCCCCCCGGAAAGCATGCTGGTGTCCATCACCGACACCCAGGGTGTCATCCAGCACTGCAACCTGGCCTTCATCGAGACCAGCGGGTTCAGTCGCGATGAGCTGCTGGGGCAGCCGCACAACCTGGTGCGCCACCCCGACATGCCGGCCCAGGCCTACCAGGACATGTGGCGCACCATAGGCCGCGGCGATCCCTGGACGGGGCTGGTGAAAAACCGCCGCAAGAATGGCGACCACTACTGGGTGCAGGCGAATGTCACGCCCATCCTGGAGGGCGGGCGGCCGCGGGGCTATATGTCGGTGCGCACCCGCCCGAGTGCGGCGCAAGTGGCGGCCGCCGAGGCGCTGTACGCCCGCATGCGCGACGAAGCGGCCTCGGGGCGCTGCAGTTTCACGCTCGAATCCGGCCAGGTGCGCTACCGTGGCCTCAAGGGGCTGCAGCAATGGGCGGGGCAGAGGCCGCTGCTGCAGCGCATGGCCGGCGGTCTGGCGTTGCTCGTGCTGCTGGCGCTGCTGCCCGATGCGGCGGGCTGGCAGGGCGGCGCGGCCGTTGCGGCGCGGGCCGCGCTGCTGCTGCTCGGTGCCGGCTGGGTGCTGTGGCGCTTCCAGGTGGCGGTGCTGGCGGGGGTGCAGGAGGCCTGCCGCTTTGCCGCGGACATTTCCGTGTGCAACCTGACCACCTCGGTGCCGACCGGCTTTCCCCAGCCCCTGGGCGCGCTGATGCAGCGGCTGCAGCAGACGCAGGTGAACCTGCGCGCCGTGGTCGGCGATGTGCGCGCGGAGGTGGGCGGCCTGACCGCCGCGGCGGACGCCATTGCCCAGGGCAGCCATGACCTGTCGGCGCGCACCGAAACGCAGGCCGCCAGCCTGGAGGAGACGGCAGCCTCCATGGAGGAGCTGTCCGGCACCGTCCGGCAGACGGCCGCTATTGCCGCCCAGGTGTCGCAGGAGAGCGCCCACAGCAGCGCGACGGCCTTGCGCGGCGGGCAGGCGGTGCAGGCCGTGGGGGCAGCCATGCAGCAGATGCAGCAGTCGTCCGGCAAGATCAGCGAGATCGTGGGCGTCATCGAAGGCATTGCGTTCCAGACCAATCTGCTGGCACTCAACGCGGCCGTGGAGGCCGCGCGTGCGGGCGAGCAGGGCCGCGGATTTGCCGTGGTCGCCTCCGAGGTACGTGCGCTGGCCCAGCGCAGCGCCGCCGCCGCCCAGGAGGTCCGCGGCATGATCGCGGCCACGGTGGAGCAGGTTTCGGGCGGCGCCCAGCAGATGGACCATGCGGCCGCGACCATCCAGGAGGTCGTCGGCACCGTGCAGCGGGTGTGCACCATGGTGCAGCAGATCAGCCAGGCCACCCAGGAGCAGGTGCTGGGCATAGCGCAGGTGAACGAGGCCGTCACCCAGCTCGACAGTGCCACCCGGCAAAACGCCGTGCTGGTGGAGGAGTCGGCCGCGTCGGCGCAAGGCCTGCGGGCCAGCGCTGTATCGCTGGGCCTGTCGGTGAACGTCTTTCAGTTGCCCTGACGCGCCCTTTACTGCCGCGCCGTGCGCGTGTGGGCCGGCAGTTGCATGGGGTGGCTGGTGCGCCAGGGGTTGATGTCCAGCCCGCCGCGGCGCGTGTAGCGCGCGTACACCTCCAGCTTGGTGGGGCGGCAGCGCGTCCACAGGTCCATGAAGATGCGCTCCACGCACTGCTCATGGAATTCCTGGTGCTGGCGAAAGCTCACGATGTACTGCAGCAGCCCCTCCTGGTCGATCTGCGCCCCGCTGTAGGCAATGCGCAGGCTCCCCCAGTCGGGCTGGCCGGTGACCAGGCAGTTGCTCTTGAGCAAGCGGCTGGTGAGCACCTCGCTCACCGGGGCTTCGTCGTGGTGTGCGCGCAGCAGTTCGGGCGCCGGCTGGTAGGTGTGGCACTCGATGTCCAGGCGGTCGAGGTCCAGGCCGTCGAGCTCGTGCACGCTCTGCTGGTCGAACTGCTCGGGCGCGATCAGCCGCACGCCCACCGTGCCGGGCTGCGGTGCGCCGTGCCAGACGGCGGCGCCCAGGTCGGCGCGCAGGCGCGCCTGCACGTCCTGCGCGCTGGCAAAAGCGGTCTGGTTGAAGCTGTTGAGATACAGCTTGAAGGACTTGCTCTCGATGAGGCAGGGCGTCTCGCAGGGCACGGTGATGTGCGCGATCGCCACCTGGGGCTTGCCGCGCGCGTTCAGCCAGGAGAGCTCATACGCCGTCCACAGGTCGGCACCGACGAAGGGCGCGCCGGCGGCGCTGATGCCGATCTCGGCGCGCTTGGGCGCGCGCTCCAGGGGGCACAGCAGGGTGGGATCGTACTGGTCGGCATAGGCCGAGGCCTTGCCCAGGGGGGAATGTTCCGGCAGGGGCATGGTGGACTCCCAAAAAGAGAGCAGCTTGCGCTGGATGGACGGGCGCTAGAGCCCGATTTGGCTTGAAACTCAGCCCAGGCGGCGGCGGAACACCAGCCGCTCGGGCGTGGAGACGGCCGGGGCGTGGCGCCAGCCTTCGGCGTCAAAACCCAGCACATCTTCGGGGGTGCGGGCGCGCTGCGCAATGGCGTGGCGCGCCATCAGGCCGCGGGCGCGCTTGGCGTGGAAGCTGATGATCTTCCACTGGCCGTTCTTGTAGTCCTCGAACACGCATTCGACCACGCGCGCGGCGAGCACCTTGCGGTCCACGGACTTGGCATATTCCTGCGAGGCCAGGTTCAGCACGGCGGGCGCCGCCTGGCCTGCCAGCCGCGCGTTGAGGTGCCGGGCGATGCGCTCGCCCCAGAACTGGTACAGGTTGGTGCCTGCGGGCGTGGCCAGCTTGGTGCCCATCTCAAGGCGGTAGGGCTGCATGCCGTCGAGCGGGCGCAGCACGCCATACAGGCCGCTGAGAATGGCCACATGCTCCTGCGCCCAGGCCAGGCTGGCGCGGTCCAGGCTGCGCGCGTCCAGGCCTTCGTACACGTCGCCGTTGAAGGTGAGCAGCGCCGGGCGTGCGTTGCCGGGCGTGCCGTCGGGCGTCCAGGCGGCATAGCGCGCCACGTTGAGCGCGGCGAGCGCGTCGCTCAGGTGCATGAGCGAGGCCACCTGCTGCGGCGAGAGCTGGCGCAACAGGCCGATCAGCTCGGCCGATTGCGCGAGAAAGGGCGGTTGCGTCTGCACCAGGCCAGCGGGCAGGGGGCTGTCGAGGTCCAGCGACTTGGCAGGCGAGAGCAGGATCAGCATGGCAATGACAGGGGGCAGGGGGCGTCCGCAGCGGCGGCAGGCCCGTCCCAGGGGGGCGGGCCTGCGCCTTGCGGCGCTCAGGACTCGAACGGCAGCTGCAGCTTGCGCAGGTCGCGCCGGGTCTCCACGAGCACCAGCGGGCCTTCGTCGGGCAGCGCCACGGGGGGGCGTTCGCGCGGCACATGCACCGGGGCGGGCTCGGCGGCAATGGCGGCCTGCACGGCGGCGACCTTGGCGGCATCGGAGTTCACCCACTGCAGGCCGGAGGCCGTGGCGACGCGCTGCAGCTCGTCCAGCGGCAGCGTGAAGCCCGCCACCCGGGGCATGGCCGGCTGCGCCACGGGCTCTGCCGCGGGCGCGGCGGGCACGGCGGGCGCCTGCATGGCAGCAGGGGCCGGCACTGCGGCTTCGGTCGGGGGCAGGGGCTGCGCCGCCGTAGCCTGCGGGGCGGCCGGAGCCGCCAGCGCCGCGATAGGCGCAGGCTCTGCCGCTTCGGAGGTACTCTGCCCGGCGGGCTGCGCTGCAGGCGCTGCAGGCGCTGCAGGCGCTGCAGGCGCTGCAGGCGCTGCTGGGGCGCTGAAGTAGCTGCGGCGCGGGGCTTCGTCGCTGGCCTGCGGGGCGGCCGGGGCCTCCTGCGTGGCGGTCAGGTCGATGTCGGGCAGCAGCTCGGTGTCGGCGCCTTCCGGGGCGTTGGCGCTGCGCTCGCCGCGTTCGCGGCGGTTGCGGCCATAGCGGTCGCGCGAGCGGCGCTCGCGCCGCTCCTTGCCTTCCATGGGGCTGAAGGGCACTTCGTTGCCCGTCAGGTCCAGGTCGGGCAGCAGCTCCTGCGGCGCGGTGTCGGCAAACTCGGGGGCTGCCGCGGTGCGGGCCTCGGGGGCGCGTTCCTGTACTTCGCGGCCCTCACGGCCCTCACGGCCCTCGCCGCGCGGTGTGCGTTCGCGCCGCTGGCCGTGGCCCTGGCGCGGTGCGCGCTCGCTGGCTGCGGCCTCGGGTGCAGCGCCCTCGGTGGTGGCGCCGTTCAGCGGGGCTTCGGCGGCGCGCTGGTCGTCGCGGCGTGGGCGCTGGCCCTCGCGTGGTTCACGGCCTTCGCGTGGTGCGCGCGGCTCGGCGGCGCGCGCTTCGCCCTGGCGCTCGCTGCGCTCGCCACGGCGGTTGCGGCCTTCGCTGCCGCCTTCGCGCGGGCCGCGCTCGCCGGTGCGTTCACCCTGGCGCTCGCCATTGCGTTCACCCTGGCGCTCGCCATTGCGTTCACCCTGGCGCTCGCCATTGCGTTCGCCATTGCGTTCGCCGCGGCGGCCGCGGCCTTCGCCCCGCCCGTCGCGCCGCGGCTCACGCGCCGCGGGGCTGGCCACCGGAGCGGCAGCGGCCGGAGCGGTGCTGGCCGGGGTGCCCTGGGCGGGCCGGCCCAGGCCGAACAGGCTCTTGAGCCAGGCGAAAAAGCCCTGTTCCGGCTCGGGCTGCGTGCGCACGGGTGCGCTGGGCCCGCGGGGTGCTGCGGCCGGTGCGGGGGCGGCCGCTGCCGCAGGCTCGGGCCGGGCCGGGGCCTGCGGCGCGGGGGCGTCGGGCAGCACGCCCTTGATCACCGGAGTCTGCCGGTTCGTGGGTTCCTGCGAGCGGCGCGTCACGCGCGTGGGGTCCTCGATGTCCTCGGCCAGCTTGTAGCTCACGTCCAGTTGGTCCAGGCGCGGGTCGTCGTGCTTGAGGCGCTCGAGCTTGTAGTTCGGGGTTTCCAGCGTCTTGTTGGGCACCATGAGCACGGCCACGCGCTGCTTGAGCTCGATCTTGGCGATCTCGGTGCGCTTCTCGTTGAGCAGGAAGCTGGCCACCTCCACCGGCACCTGGCAGTGCACGGCGGCGGTGTTGTCCTTCATGGACTCTTCCTGGATGATGCGCAGGATCTGCAGGGCCGAGCTTTCCGTGTCGCGGATGTGGCCCGAGCCGCCGCAGCGCGGACAGGGGATGGAGGAGCCCTCGCTCAAGGCGGGCTTGAGGCGCTGGCGGCTCATCTCCATGAGGCCGAACTTGGAGATCGAGCCGAACTGCACGCGCGCGCGGTCCTGGCGCAGCGCGTCACGCAGGCGGTTCTCGACCTCGCGGCGGTTCTTCGATTCCTCCATGTCGATGAAGTCGATCACGATCAGGCCGCCCAGGTCGCGCAGGCGCATCTGGCGCGCCACCTCGTCGGCGGCCTCCAGGTTGGTGCGCGTGGCGGTCTCCTCGATGTCGCCGCCCTTGATGGCGCGCGCCGAGTTCACGTCCACGCTCACCAGCGCTTCGGTGTGGTCGATCACGATGGCGCCGCCCGAGGGCAGGGTGACGGTGCGCGAGTAGGCCGATTCGATCTGGTGCTCGATCTGGAAGCGCGAGAACAGCGGCGCGTCGTCGCGGTAGCGCTTGACGCGGGCGGCATGCTCGGGCATGACGTGCGCCATGAACTGCTGCGCCTGCTCGTAGATGTCATCGGTGTCGATGAGGATGTCGCCGATGTCGCTGTTGAAGTAATCGCGGATGGCGCGGATCACCAGGCTGGATTCCTGGTAGATCAGGAAGGCGCCGCGGCCCGCCTTGGCAGCGCCGTCGATGGCGTTCCACAGCTTGAGCAGGTAGTTCAGGTCCCACTGCAGCTCGGGGGCGCTGCGGCCTATGCCCGCGGTGCGCGCGATGATGGACATGCCCTTGGGGTATTCGAGCTGGTCCATGGCCTCCTTGAGCTCGGCACGGTCCTCGCCCTCGATGCGGCGCGAGACGCCGCCGCCGCGCGGGTTGTTGGGCATGAGTACCACGTAGCGCCCGGCCAGGCTCACGAAGGTGGTGAGCGCGGCCCCCTTGTTGCCGCGTTCTTCCTTCTCGACCTGGACGATCAGCTCCTGGCCTTCCTTGATGACCTCGTTGATGCGCGCCTGGCTGGGGGAGACGCCTTCAGCGAAATACTGGCGCGAGATTTCCTTGAACGGCAGGAAACCGTGGCGGTCCTCGCCGTAGTCGACGAAGCAGGCCTCCAGCGACGGCTCGACGCGCGTGACGACGGCCTTGTAGATATTGCCCTTGCGCTGCTCGCGCCCTTCGATCTCGATTTCGTAGTCCAGCAGCTTCTGGCCGTCCACGATGGCCAGGCGCCGTTCTTCGGCTTGCGTGGCGTTGATGAGCATCCGTTTCATGGTGCGTCTTCCTTCTTCTTGCGGCGGGCCTGCCCTGGAGGCACGGGCCCGCAGCGACCCTACAGACAAACAGGCTCTTGACGAGCCAACCATGCCTGGGCTGACGCTGTTGGAACGGAGGGAATTGCCAATGGATGCCGCAGCACCTGCGCGAGCTTATGGACTCGGCGGGGGCGGCAAGGGCGCGTGGATGGGGGCGAAGTGCCTGCGGGTGCATTGGTTGGCGACCCTGAAGACAGCGGTTTGCGCAGGCGGTACGGGCGCGGGCATGCAATCCATGGCCCATGGGGCAGGCAGGCGCCTGCGCCACAGCGTTGGGATCCACATCACCAGTGCCCACATGTTCGCTTCGATCCTTGGGCAGGCGCAGCCCGGGTGGGGTGGCCTGCCCGATGGGGTATTCCGTATCGGTGTTCCAATGTGTGTCAGCCACCCGTGCGCCGCACTGGCCATGGCGGGGAAATGCCCCGCCATCTGCCGCTGCGACGCCCGCCGGCATCGACCTGCCTGCACACAGGGAAATGGCCGCGTGGACTAAACTCCAGACGAATCAACCACTTACAAAACACTGCGCAGGTGACACACATTATAGGGGGCAATCCGGCCACGCACCGGGCGGCCCATTCGCCCACCCCGGCGGCGCGCCTGATCGCCGTCGATGCCGAATCGGCAGGCCAGCGCCTGGACAATTTCCTGCTGCGCCAGCTCAAGGGCGTGCCCAAGACGCATGTCTACCGCATCATCCGCAGCGGCGAGGTGCGCATCAACAAGGGCCGCGCCAGCGCCGATGCGCGCGTGAGCGCGGGCGACCAGGTGCGCGTGCCGCCGCTGCGCCTGCCCGAGCGGGCCGCCACGGCCGGCCGCGCGGCGCCGGCGCGCGAATTCCCCGTGCTGCTGGAGGACGAGCACCTGCTCGCCATCGACAAGCCCGCCGGCACGGCCGTGCACGGGGGCAGCGGGGTGGACTTCGGCGTGATCGAGCAATTGCGCCAGGCCCGGCCGCAGGCGCGCTTTCTGGAACTCGTGCACCGGCTCGACCGCGAGACCTCGGGCATCCTGCTCGTGGCCAAGCGGCGCAGCGCGCTCACGCGGCTGCAGGAGCAGTTCCGCCAGCGCGAGACCGGCAAGACCTACCTGGCGCTGGTGACCGGCCAGTGGCCGGCGCGCAAGAAGCTCATCGACGTGCCGCTGCACAAATACCTGCAGCCCGATGGCGAGCGGCGCGTGCGCGTGACCACGGCCGAGGACCCCGACGCCATGCGTGCCATCACGCTGGTGAAGGTGCGCAGCAGCCTGCCCGCCCGGCCGCAGGAAGGCCTGCCCGCGTTCACGCTGCTGGAGGTGACCATCAAGACCGGGCGCACGCACCAGATCCGCGTGCACCTGGCCAGCCAGGGCCACCCCATCGCGGGCGATGAAAAATACGGGGATTTCGACCTCAACCGCCGCCTGCAGCGCCAGGGCCTCAAGCGCATGTTCCTGCATGCCTGGCGCCTGCAGTTCGACCACCCGGCCACGGGGGAGCGCACCGAGCTGCTGGCGCCGCTGCCCCCCGATCTGGCCTGTTTTGCACCGACCGAGCCATGAGCCCTCTCTCCCGCGCCCGCCGCTTCGACCTGATCGCCTTCGACTGGGACGGCACGCTGTTCGACTCCACGGCCATCATCGTGCGCAGCATCCAGGAGGCCGTGCGTGACGTGGGCGGCGCCATGCCCAGCGAACAGGCGGCTGCCTACGTGATCGGCATGGCCCTGCCGCAGGCGCTGGCCCATGCCGCGCCCGACGTGCCGCCGGACAAATACCCCGAGCTGGCCCACCGCTACCGCTACCACTACCTGCAGCACCAGGAGGACCTGAGCCTGTTCGAGGGCGTGCTGCCCATGCTGGAAGGGCTGCGCGCGCGCGGCCACTGGCTGGCCGTGGCCACGGGCAAGAGCCGCCGCGGGCTGGACCAGGTTCTGCAGATGGTGCAATTGCGCGGCATGTTCGACAGCTCGCGCACCGCCGACGAGACGGCGGGCAAACCCCATCCACTGATGCTGCAGGAGCTCATGGCCGAGTTCGGCGTGCCACCCGAGCGCGTGCTCATGATCGGCGACACCACGCACGACCTGCAGATGGCGCAGAACGCCGGCTGCCCCAGCGTGGGCGTGAGCTACGGCGCCCACGAGAGCGGCACCTTCGGCGCCCTGGCGCCGCTGCATGTGGCGCATTCCGTGCCCGAGCTGCACCGCTGGCTGGAGGCCCAGGCATGAGCGGCGCCGAACCGCCGGTCCGGGCCATGCCCCTGTGCGCCAGCGCCGACCTGCAGGACGGTGGCCTGGCCGTGCCCTTCGACGTGCTCTACCAGGGGCAGCACTGCCGCGCCTTTGCCGTGCGCTACGCGGGCCAGGTGCATGCCTACCTCAACCGCTGCGCCCACGTGCCCATGGAGATGGATTACCAGGAAAACCGCTTTTTCGACCACAGCGGCCACTGGCTGCTGTGCGCCACGCACGGTGCCACCTACGCGCCGGACACCGGGGCCTGCGTCGCCGGCCCCTGCCGTGGCGGCCTGGTCAAGATCGCCCTGAGCGAAACCGGGGGCATGGTGCACTGGCATACTGCGAAGCAATTGCAACCTTTCGAGTTCTGAAATGAACGACCCCCAAGAGAACGCGGGCAATGGTTTTGAGAAAAAACCGCTTCCAACGCCCGATCCATGGGCGCAACCAGCTACACCTTCTGTAGCAAAAGAGGGCGTGCCTGGGGCGCCGGGCTGGGAGCGCGCCGTGCTGGAGAAACTGGCCTTTGCCGCCCTGGCCGAGCAGCGCGCGGCGCGGCGCTGGCGCAACTTCTTCCGCCTGGCCTGGCTGCTGCTGTTCGCGGCGCTGGCCTGGAGCCTGGCGAGCAACGAAATGGCCGGCAGCACCAGCAAATCGGCCCCGCACACGGCGGTGGTCGAGATCAAGGGGGAAATCGCCTCGGGCGCCGACGCCAGCGCCGACAACGTGCTTGCCGCCATGCGCAGCGCCTTTGAGGACTCGGGCTCGCAGGCCGTGGTGCTGCTCATCAACTCGCCTGGCGGCAGCCCGGTGCAGGCGGGCATCATCAACGACGAGGTCGTGCGCCTCAAGCAAAAGCACGGCAAGCCGCTCTACGCCGTGGTCGAGGAGACCTGCGCCTCGGCGGCCTATTACATCGCGGCGGCGGCCGACGAGATCTACGTGGACAAGGCCAGCATCGTCGGCAGCATCGGCGTGCTCATGGACGGCTTCGGCTTCACCGGCACCATGGAAAAGCTGGGCATCGAGCGCCGCCTGCTCACCGCGGGCGAGAACAAGGGCTTTCTGGACCCGTTCAGCCCGCAGTCGGACCAGCAGCGCGCGCTCGCCCAGGTCATGCTCGACCAGATCCACGCGCAGTTCATCGCGGCCGTCAAGGCCGGCCGGGGCGAACGGCTCAAGAGCGACGAGCAGACCTTCAGCGGCCTGTTCTGGACCGGCCAGCAGGCCATAGAGCGCGGCCTGGCCGACCACCTGGGCAGCCTGGACTACGTGGCGCGCGAGGTCGTCAAGGCCGAGGACATCATCGACTACACGCGCCGCGAGAACGTGGCCGAGCGCCTGGCCAAGCGCTTTGGTGCCGCCGTGGGCGCCGGCGCCGTGCAGGCAGCGCGCTCCGTGGCCCCGGCGCTGCGCTGAACGCCGGCCGCAGCATCCGCGACAATAGCGCCATGAGCAACTGGCTGGACGAAGTGAAATGGGATGCGCAGGGCCTGGTGCCCGTGATTGCGCAGGAGCAGGGCACGGGCCACGTGCTGATGTTCGCCTGGATGAACCGCGAGGCCCTGGCCAAGACGGCGGAGCTGGGCCGGGCGGTGTACTTCAGCCGCTCGCGCGGCAAGCTCTGGTACAAGGGCGAGGAGTCCGGCCACGTGCAGACCGTGCACGAGATCCGCACCGACTGCGATGGCGACGTGGTGCTGCTGCAGGTCACCCAGTTGGGCCACGAGCCCGGCATCGCCTGCCATACCGGGCGCCACAGCTGCTTCTTCAACGTGCTGCAGGACGGCGCCTGGCAGGCGGCCGACCCGGTGCTCAAAGACCCGGCATCCATTTACCAGTGACGCACCCCATGACGCGCAGCGCAACCCTGGCCCGCGTGGCCGCCACCATCGAAAGCCGCCGCCCTGGCCTGGGCGCCGACCCGGCGACCAGCTACGTGGCGCGGCTGCTGCACAAGGGGCCGGACGCCTTTCTGAAGAAGATCGGCGAAGAGGCGACCGAGGTCGTCCTCGCCGCCAAGGACCTGGAGCACGGCGGCGACAAGGCCAAGCTGGTCTACGAAGTGGCCGACCTGTGGTTCCACAGCATGGTGGCGCTGGCCCATTACGGCCTGCACCCCGACGACGTGCTGGCCGAACTCGAGCGCCGCGAGGGCACCAGCGGCATCGCGGAGAAGGCCGCAAGACCCCATGCCTGAACGGAGGGCTGTGCCATGAGCGACATCATCGATGTGGACGACGACCAGCGTGCCGAAGGCCTCAAGGCCTGGGGCTGGGTGAGCTATGTGCTGCACCTCGTCGTGGCCGTGGCGGCCGTGGTGCCGGGCGCGCAGCCCAGCGCCGCCCTGCTGCTCGTCGCGCTGGTCATCGACCTGGTGAAGAAAGGCGAGGCCCAGGGCACCTGGCAGGCCTCGCACTTCACCTGGCGCATCTCCACCGTGCTCACGGCGGGCGTGCTCTACCTGGTCACGGCGCCGCTGTGGCTGCTGTTCTTCCTGCCCGGCTGGATCGCCTGGTCGCTGATCTCGCTCTGGTTCCTCTACCGCATCGTGCGCGGCATGGTGGCCATGAACCAGAGCCATGCCGTGACGTCCTGATTGCCGACTCCCCACCCCCTCCATGCACGACCCGAACTGTATTTTCTGCAAGATCATTGCCGGCCAGATCCCCTCCCGCAAGGTGTACGAGGACGACGAGGTCTTTGCCTTCCACGACATCCACCCCTGGGCGCCGGTGCATTTCCTCATGGTGCCCAAGCTGCACATTCCTTCGATGGCCCAGGTGCACGCCGGGCACGAGGCCCTGCTGGGCCGCATGCTGGCGCTGGCGCCGCGCCTGGCGCTGGAGCAGGGCTGCCGACCCTATCCGGACGGGGGCTTTCGCATCGTGGCGAACACCGGGACCGAAGGCGGGCAGGAGGTGCACCACCTGCACATCCATGTCATGGGCGGGCCGCGCCCCTGGCTCAAGGGTTGAAGGCCGCACGGCGCCCTGCACGGACTAAAATCGGCTGCATTCATCAGGAGATATTCCATGGGTACTTTTTCCATCTGGCACTGGCTGATCGTGCTGCTGATCGTCGTGCTGGTGTTCGGCACCAAAAAGCTCAAGAACATCGGCCAGGACCTGGGCGGTGCCGTCAAGGGCTTCAAGGATGGCATGAAGGACGGGGCTGCCAGCGAAGCCGCGCCCACCATACCGCCCGCGGGGCAGGTGACGGACAGCGCTGCGGCCACCGAGAAGACCACCATCGACGTCGAGGCCAAGCAGAAGGGCTGACCCGCAGCTCCCTGCCACAGCCCGTGCACGCATGATCGATATCGGCCTTTCCAAGATGGCGCTGGTGGGCGTGGTCGCCCTCATCGTCATCGGACCGGAGAAGCTGCCGCGCGTGGCACGCACGGTGGGCACGCTGCTGGGCAAGGCCCAGCGTTACGTCGCAGACGTCAAGGCCGAGGTCAACCGCTCCATGGAGCTCGACGAGCTCAAGAAAATGAAGGAGACGGTGGAGACCGCGGCGCGCGACGTCGAGCAGTCCATCCACACCACGGCGGCCGAGTTCGAGAAGGACTGGGCCGAGGCCACGGGCCAGGCCGGTGCTGCGCTGCCCGGCGAGGGCCTGAGCACCGTGGCCCCGGTGTACCGCCACCCGCGCAAGAACTGGCGCCTCAAGCGCGGCGCGATGCCCCAGTGGTACAAATCGCGCAGCGGCATCCGCACCAAGGTGCAGTCCGGCGCGGCACGCGTGGCCCGCCACCGCCCCCCCTCATACCGCTGACTCCGGCGCCAGCGCCGCTGGGGCGGAGGCAGCAGGCCTGCGAACCACCTTTATGTCCGAGCAACCATCCCAAGACGACGAACTCGCAGGCAGCGAGCAGCCTTTCGTGCAGCACCTGGTCGAGCTGCGCGACCGCCTGCTCTACTGCATCTACGGCATTTTCGCCGCCGTGGGCCTGCTGGCCATCTGGCCCGGCCCCAACGGGCTCATCGACTTCATCGCGCGGCCCATCCGCGCGCACATGCCGCCGGACGCCAAGCTCATCGCCGTGGGGGTGTTCTCGCCGTTCTTCGTGCCGCTCAAGGTGCTGATGCTTGTGGCGGTGCTGCTCGCGCTGCCCTGGCTGATCTACCAGATCTGGGCGTTCGTGGCGCCCGGGCTCTACAGCCACGAAAAGAAATTCGTGCTGCCGCTCATCGTCTTCGGCAGCCTGCTGGCCTACACGGGCATCGCCTTCGTGCAGTTCTTCGTGCTCGACAAGATGTTCGCCTTCATCCAGGGCTTCACGCCGGCCAGCGTGGCCGCCACGCCGGACATCGCCTCCTACGTGGAGTCCATCCTGTCGCTCTACCTGGCCTTTGGCCTGGCGTTCCAGGTGCCCATCGTGGTGGTGCTGCTCGTGCGCTTTGGCATCGTGGAGGTCGCCAGGCTCAAGGCCTTCCGTGGCTACTTCATCGTCGTGGCCTTCATCGTCGCCGCCGTGGTGACGCCGCCCGACGTGATCTCGCAACTGGCGCTGGCCGTGCCCATGTGCCTGCTCTACGAGATCGGCATCTGGGCGGCGCAGCTCTTCGTGCGGCACACGCAGGCGCCCGAGGAGCAGGAGCCGCCGGCCGCCTGAGCGCCGCGGCTCAGCGCTGGCGGGTGCGCCGCGGCTGGGGTCGCACGTCGGGGGTCAGCTGCAGGGCGATGACGCTGTTGCCGCGCTGCACCTGGAATTCGGCCGGGGCGCCCGGGCGCAGGGCCGCCACGGCCGACAGCAGGGCGGCCACATTGCCCACGGGCTTGCCCGCCACCTGCACGATCACGTCGCCGGGCCGCACGCCGCCCTGGGCGGCCGGGCCGTCCTGCAGCACGCCGGTGATGATGACGCCCGAGCTTGCCTTGACGCCAAAGGTCTCGGCCAGCTCGGGCGAGAGCTCGCCCGGCTCCACGCCGATCCAGCCGCGCGTGACCTTGCCCTCGCGCACGATGCCGTCGAGCACCATGCGCGCCGTGGACATGGGGATGGCGAAGCCGATGCCCAGGCTGCCCCCCGAGCGCGAATAAATGGCCGTGTTGATGCCCATGAGGTTGCCGTCCACGTCCACGAGCGCCCCGCCCGAATTGCCGGGGTTGATGGCCGCGTCCGTCTGGATGAAGTTCTCGAAGGTGTTGATGCCCAGTTGGCTGCGGCCCAGCGCGCTGACGATGCCGCTGGTCACCGTCTGGCCCACGCCGAAGGGGTTGCCGATGGCGAGCACGATGTCGCCCACCGCCAGCTCGTCGGAGTTGCCCAGCACGATGACGGGCAGCTTGTCCAGCTCGATCTTGAGGATGGCCAGGTCGGTCTCCGGGTCGGTGCCGATGGTGCGCGCGCGCGCGTGGCGGCTGTCGGAGAGCGTGACCTCGATCTCGTCCGCGCCCTCGACGACGTGGTTGTTCGTGAGGATGTAGCCGTCGGGGCTGACGATGACGCCGCTGCCCAGTCCGACCTGGGGTTCGCTGCCCATGTCGCCGAAGAAGAAGCGGAACCACGGGTCGCTGCTGCGCGGATCGCGCACCGGCGCCTTGCTGGTGTTGATGCTCACCACGGCCGGCGCGGCCTTGCGTGCGGCGCTGCTCAGGCTGCCGGCCGGCATGTGGCCTGCCGCATGGGGCGCCGCCTCGATGAGTGCGGGCCCCGCGCCCGGGCGGCCCATGCCCTTGCGGATCCAGTCGGGCTGGAGCGTGGCCACGACGAAGTAGGCGGCGACGAGCACCGTCACGGTTTGCGAAAACAGCAGCCAGAGGCGTTTCATGGGGGGTGTCTGGAAAAAATGCAGTGCGGGCGCTATTGTGGCGCAAGCGCCCGCGGGCTCCAGGCGGGACAATACACACATGCCCCTATCCCGAGACACCCTGTTGCAGTCCTTCGATATGCTTTTGCAGCCCGACCGTTTCAAGGACTACGGACCCAACGGCCTGCAGGTCGAAGGCAAGCCCGTCGTGGCGCGCATCGTCAGCGGCGTGACGGCCAGCCGCGCCCTGATCGACGCCGCCATCGCCGCACAGGCCGACGCCATCTTCGTGCACCACGGCCTGTTCTGGCGCGGGCAGGATGGCCGCGTCACCGGCTGGATGAAGGAGCGCCTGCAGCGCCTGCTGGCGCACGACATCAACCTCTTTGCCTACCACCTGCCGCTGGACGCCCACCCGGAACTGGGCAACAACGCGCGCCTGGGCGCCGAGCTGGGTTTCGCGGCCGACGCGCGCTTTGGCGAGCAGGAGCTGGGCTTTGCGGGCCGCACGGCCTTCGACCATGCGGCGGCGCTGGCACGCCACGTGGAGCGGGTGCTGGGCCGCCCCGTGACCCTGGTGGAGGGTGAGCCCGGGCGGCCCATCCGCCGCGTCGCCTGGTGCAGCGGCGGGGCCCAGGGCTACTTCGAGGCGGCCATCGCCGCCGGGGCCGATGCCTTCATCACCGGCGAGATCTCCGAGCCCCAGGCGCATCTGGCGCGCGAGTGCGGCGTCGCCTTTCTCGCCGCGGGCCACCACGCGACCGAGCGCTACGGTGCGCCGGCCGTGGCGGCGCAGGTGGCGGCGCAGTGGGGCCTGGAGCACCGCTTCATCGATATCGCCAATCCGGCATGACGCTCCTTTTTTAATAGCTGGTAGCGCTTGTCAAAAGGGCGCTACAGCCATTTTTCATATGAATACTGCCGCCTTGCCTCCCATTGCCATCACCCAGGGCGATCCTGCGGGTATCGGCCCCGAGATCGTCGCCAAGGCCTTCCGCGATGCCCCCGAGGTGCTGCGTGGCTGCTTTGCCGTGGGCGAGCTGGCGACGCTGCGCCGTGCGGCGGCGTGCATCGCCGGGGCTGGCCAGCCCGAGCTGCCCGTGGCGTTGCTGGGCGCGGTGCGCGACGCCGCGCAGGTGCCGCCGCGCTGCCTGCCCGTGCTGGCGCTGCCCGGCCTGCCCGGGCCGCCGCCCTGGGGGCAGGTGACGGCCGGGGCAGGGCGCGCGGCCGCCGACTGCGTGCTGTGGGCCGCGCGCGCGGCGCTGCGCGGGGAGGTGGCGGCGCTGGTCACGGCGCCGCTGCACAAGGAAGCTCTGGCCGCGGCGGGGGTGGACTACCCTGGGCACACGGAGCTGCTGCAGGCCGAGGCGGCGCGGCACGCGGGCGTGGCCCTGGCCGACATGCCCGTGCGCATGATGCTCGCCAGCGACGAGCTGCGCACGGTGCTGGTGAGCATCCATGTGTCGCTGCGCGACGCCATTGCGGCGGTCACGCCCGCCAATGTGCTGCAGACGCTGCGCATCGCGCATGCCGCGCTCGCGCGCAGCCTGGGGCGGCCGCCGCGCATCGCCGTGGCCGGGCTCAATCCGCATGCGGGCGAGGGGGGGCTGTTCGGCCGCGAGGAAATCGAGGTGATCGCCCCGGCCGTCGCCCAGGCCCGTGCCGAGGGCGTGGACGCCCAGGGCCCCTACGCGCCCGACACCGTGTTCATGCGCGCGCGCCATGCCCCGGGGCATCCGGGCGCATTCGATGCCGTCGTGGCCATGTACCACGACCAGGGCCTCATCCCGGTGAAATACCTGGGGGTGGACAAGGGCGTGAACGTCACCCTGGGCCTGCCCCTGGTGCGCACCAGCCCCGACCATGGCACGGCCTTCGATATCGCCGGCCAGGGCGTGGCCGATGCCTCCAGCCTCATCGAGGCGGTGCGCATGGCACGCCGCATCGTGGCGGGCTGATCAGCGCTTGAGGCTGTCGCGGATCTCGCGCAGCAGCACGATGTCCTCGGGCGTGGGCGCAGGCTCGGCCGGCGCGGGCGCGGCGGCCGGGGCTTCACGCTTGAGCCGGTTGATCTGCTTGATCATCATGAAGATGATGAATGCGAGGATGAAGAAATTCACCGCCACGGTGACGAAATTGCCGTAGGCAAAGACGGGTACGCCCGCTTTCTTCAGCGCATCGAGCGTGCGCGCCGTGCCCTCGGGCACCGTGCCGAGCACGACGAAGAGGTTGGAGAAATCGAGCTTGCCGAACACCAGGCCCACCACCGGCATGATGAGGTCGGAGACGACGGAATCGACGATCTTGCCAAACGCTCCACCGATGATCACACCCACGGCCAGATCGATGACGTTGCCCTTGATGGCGAATTCACGGAATTCTTGCAGCATGCCCATGAATGCTTCCTTGAAGTGGGAAAACTGCGAGTATCACGCACAACGCGCCTGCATGCAGAGTTCGATGCAGGTCAATGACGCGCCAGATTGTCCCGGCCCTTTCTTGGCACTCCGCTACAATTTACGGTTGACCCAACCATAGCGATGTTCATCGAGGACCCCCATGAGTGACACTCCAATCGACTCCAGCAAAAGGACGTGGCTGATCGCGACCGGCTGCGCGGGCGCCGTGGGCGGCGTGGCAACCGCCGTTCCTTTCGTGAGTACCTTCCAGCCGTCCGAAAAGGCCAAAGCCGCCGGCGCTGCGATCGAGGTGGACATCTCTCAGCTCAAGCCCGGTGAGCGCATCATTGCCGAGTGGCGCGGCAAGCCGGTCTGGATCATCAAGCGCACGCCCGAGCAGATTGCCGATCTGCCTTCGCTCGACGGCCAGCTCGCCGACCCCAAGTCCGAGCGCAAGCCCGACGAATTCACGCCCCCCTACGCGCGCAACGAGCACCGGTCCATCAAGCCCGAAATCCTCGTGGCCGTGGGCATCTGCCCGCACCTGGGCTGCTCGCCCACCGAAAAATACACCCCCGGTCCCCAGCCTTCGCTGCCCGACGACTGGAAGGGCGGCTTCCTCTGCCCCTGCCATGGCTCCACCTTCGACCTGGCCGGCCGCGTGTTCAAGAACAAGCCCTCGCCCGACAACCTCGAAATCCCCCCGCACATGTACCTGTCGGACACGCGCCTGCTCATCGGTGAAGACAAGAAAGCCTAATCGAGGACCCCACCATGGCCGAATTCAAGGAAATCTCCCCCAACGCCTCGGCGGGCGCCAAGCTCACCAACTGGTTTGAGAACCGCTTTCCGACCATGTTCGACGCCTACCGCGTCCACATGTCGGAGTACTACGCACCCAAAAACTTCAACTTCTGGTACATCTTCGGTTCGCTGGCCCTGCTGGTGCTGGTGATCCAGATCGTCACCGGCATCTTTCTCGTGATGCACTACAAGCCCGACGCCGCCAAGGCCTTCGAGTCGGTCGAGTACATCATGCGCGATGTGCCCTGGGGCTGGCTGATCCGCTACATGCACTCCACGGGCGCCTCGGCGTTCTTCATCGTGGTGTATCTGCACATGTTCCGCGGCCTGCTGTACGGCAGCTACCGCAAGCCGCGCGAGCTGGTCTGGATCTTTGGCTGCGCCATCTTCCTGGCGCTCATGGGCGAGGCCTTCATGGGCTACCTGCTGCCCTGGGGCCAGATGTCCTACTGGGGCGCCCAGGTGATCGTGAACCTGTTCTCCGCCATCCCCTTCATCGGCCCCGACCTGGCCCTGCTGATCCGTGGCGACTACGTGGTGTCCGACGCCACGCTGAACCGCTTCTTCAGCTTCCACGTCATCGCCGTGCCGCTGGTGCTGCTGGGCCTGGTGGTGGCCCACCTGCTGGCGCTGCACGACGTGGGTTCCAACAACCCCGACGGCATCGAGATCAAGAAGGGCCCCAAGGGCAACCGCTGGTCGGCGACCGCTCCGGCCGACGGCATCCCCTTCCATCCCTACTACTCGGTGCACGACATCTTTGGCGTGTGCGTGTTCCTGATCGTCTTCACGGCCGTGATCTTCTTCGCGCCGGAAGCCGGCGGCTACTTCCTCGAGTACAACAACTTCATTCCGGCCGACCCCCTGGTCACGCCGGCGCACATCGCCCCGGTGTGGTACTTCACGCCGTTCTACTCCATGCTGCGCGCCATCACCACCGAAATGGTGTACGTGCTCGTGGCCTGCGTGGTGCTGGGTGCGGCCTTCGGTGTCTTCAAGGCCAAGCTGCCCGGCGTCTTCAAGGGCCTCATCGCCGTGGCTGCGGCCGTCACCGTGGCCCTCATGCTCGCCATCGACGCCAAGTTCTGGGGCGTGGTGGTCATGGGCGGCGCCGTGATCATCCTGTTCTTCCTGCCCTGGCTCGACTGCAGCCCGGCGCGCTCCATCCGCTACCGCCCGACCTGGCACAAGTACGTGTACGCCGTGTTCGTGGTCAACTTCGTGATCCTGGCCTACCTGGGCGTGCAACCCCCGTCCCCCGTGGGCGAGCGCGTCTCGCAGCTGGGCACGCTGATCTACTTCGGTTTCTTCCTGCTGATGCCCTGGTGGAGCGCCAAGGGGGAGCCCAAGCCCGTGCCCGACCGTGTCACCTACCAAGCGCATTGAGCCGGAGTCAACCCACCATGAAAAAAATCATCCTCTCGTTCATTGCGGCTCTGGGCCTCGTTGCCGGCGCGGCCCATGCCGCCGGTGGCGCCACCATTGCCTGGGACAAGGCGCCCAACAAGACCAACGACCTGCCGGCGCTGCAGAACGGCGCCAAGCTGTTCGTCAACTACTGCCTGGGTTGCCACTCGGCTGCCTTCATGCGCTACAACCGCCTCCAGGACATCGGCCTGACCGAGCAGCAGATCAAGGACAACCTGCTGCTGACCACGGACAAGATCGGTGACACCATGAAGGCCACCATCGACCCCAAGCAGGCCAAGGAATGGTTCGGCGCCAACCCGCCCGACCTGACCGTGATCGCCCGCTCGCGTGCCGGTGCCGGTGGCTCCGGGGCCGATTACCTCTACACCTTCCTGCGTTCCTTCTACCGCGACGACGCCAAGGCCACGGGCTGGAACAACGTGCTGTTCCCCAACGTGGGCATGCCGCACGCGCTGTGGGAGCTGCAGGGCGAGCGCCGCGCCACCTTCGACGAAACCACCCATGCCTTCAAGGGCTACGAGCAAATCACCCCCGGCAAGATGAGCGCGCAGGAATACGATGCGGCCATTGCCGATCTCGTGGGCTACCTGCAGTGGATGGGCGAGCCGGCCCAGAACACCCGCGTGCGCATCGGCATCTGGGTGCTGGCTTTCCTGTTCGTGACCACGTTCCTCGCCTGGAGGCTCAACGCCGCTTTCTGGAAAGACGTCAAGTAAGGCCCAGCCTTGCCCCGCCGCGCCCTCGGGCGCGGCCCATCCTTTGCGGAGTGGACGCGTGCATGCGTTCCACTCCTTTGGTTTTTAGGAGCTACTTGCCATGATGGTGCTTTATTCGGGAACGACCTGCCCCTTCTCCCACCGCTGCCGCTTCGTGCTGTTCGAAAAAGGCATGGATTTCGAGATCCGCGACGTGGACCTCTACAACAAGCCCGAAGACATCAACGTGATGAACCCGTACGGCCAGGTGCCCATCCTCGTCGAGCGCGACCTCATCCTGTATGAGTCCAACATCATCAACGAGTACATCGACGAGCGCTTTCCCCATCCCCAGCTCATGCCCGGGGATCCGGTGGACCGCGCCCGCGTGCGCCTGTTCCTGCTCAACTTCGAGAAGGAATTGTTCGTCCACGTCAGCACGCTGGAATCGCGCGCCACCAAGAGCAACGAGAAAGCCCTGGAAAAGGCCCGCGCGCACATCCGCGACCGCCTGACCCAGCTTGCCCCCGTGTTCCTGAAGAACAAGTACATGCTGGGCGAGAACTTCTCCATGCTGGACGTGGCCATCGCGCCGCTGCTCTGGCGCCTGGACTACTACGGCATCGAGCTGAGCAAGAATGCCGCCCCGCTGCTCAAGTACGCCGAGCGCATCTTCTCGCGCCCGGCCTACATCGAGGCGCTCACGCCCTCGGAAAAGGTCATGCGCAAGTAAGCCCCAGACTGCCCCACCGCACCGTCCCCCCGAAGCCATCACAGCGCTGCCCGCAATGAACGACCAGGAAACCACCTCCACGCGCCCCTACCTGATCCGTGCGTTGCACGAATGGTGCACCGACAACGGCCTCACGCCCTACCTCGCCGTGCGTGTGGACGAATTCGTGCAGGTGCCCCGGGAGTACGTGAACGGCGGTGAAATCGTGCTCAACGTGGGCTTCGATGCCACGGGCAGCCTGCAACTGGGCAATGACTACATCAGTTTCAAGGCCCGTTTCGGCGGCGTGGCGCGCGACATCGTGGTGCCGGTGGACCGGGTGCTGGCCATTTATGCGCGCGAGAACGGGCAGGGCATGGCTTTCCCGCCGGAGAGCAGCCCTCAGACGGCGCAGCCGGTGGTGCCGGAGCCTGCCAGTGGTGAACCGGCGCGCGTCGTGCAACTCGTGAGCAGTGAGCCCGCCGCGGCACCAGGCGAGGAGCCCCCGCAAGATCCGCCGCCCAGCCCGCCGGCGCAGCCCACGCGCCCCGCGCTCAAGCGCGTCAAATAAGGCGCTGGGGCGCCGCTACAATACCGGCCACGCCGATTTAGCTCAGTGGTAGAGCAACCGCCTTGTAAGCGGTAGGTCGTCAGTTCGATCCCGACAATCGGCACCACATCCAGGGCCGCACCGTTCTCCGAACGTGCGGCCCTTTGCTTTGCCAGCGCGGGGTATAGCGGGGCGCACCGGGGCGGGCCCGTCAGCGTCTTCAGCCAGGCCTAAGTGTCCCCGCGCACACTGCCCTTCCATCAGCATCACCTTGTGGAAAGGCACGCCATGAATACGCTCAACACTTCCTCGCGCCGCTGGCTGGTCGCCGTGCTGGCCTGCGGCGCCTTGGGCGCCGCAGGCGCGGGCTATGTCACGGCCCATGCGGCACGCACGCCGCACGCACTCCCAGCCACCGCTGTGCCTGCTGCGCCTGCGCCCCCGGCCGTGGGAAGCGGATTGCCGGATTTTTCGCGCATCACCGCCCTGTATGGCCCGGCGGTGGTCAATATCAGCGTCAGCGGCATGCGCAAGGTCTCCGGCGCTGAGGCGCCGGGCGATTCGGCCGGGAGCGGCATGCCCGGCCTGGACCCGGACAGCCCGTGGCCTGAGCTGCTGCGCCGCTTCGGCCTGCCGGGCATGGAAGGGCGGGACGGTGCGGCCGTACCCCTGCGTGGCCAGGGTTCGGGTTTCATCATCGATGCCAATGGCATCGTTCTGACCAATGCCCACGTGGTCCAGGGCGCCAGCGATGTCACCGTCAAGCTCACGGACCGGCGCGAGTTCCGTGCGAAGGTGCTGGGCACCGACCCCAAGACCGACATTGCCGTGCTGAAGATCGATGCCAAGAACCTGCCCACGGTGCAACTGGGGCGCTCGCAGGATCTGCAGGTGGGCGAGTGGGTGCTGGCCATAGGCTCGCCCTTTGGTTTTGAGAACACCGTCACCGCTGGGGTGGTCAGTGCCAAGGGCCGCAGCCTGCCCGACGACAGCCTGGTGCCCTTCATCCAGACCGATGCGGCGGTGAACCCCGGCAACTCGGGCGGTCCCCTGTTCAATGCGCGCGGCGAGGTGGTGGGCATCAATGCCCAGATCTACAGCCGCTCCGGGGGCTTCCAGGGTCTGTCGTTCGCCATTCCCATCGAGGTGGCGACGCGCGTCGAGCAGCAGATCCGGCAGACCGGTCATGCGCGCCATGCACGCCTGGGGGTCGCCGTGCAGGAGGTGAACCAGGCCTTTGCCGATTCCTTCCAGCTGCCGCGGCCTGCCGGGGCGCTGGTCTCCAGCGTCGAGCCTGGCGGCCCGGCCGACAAGGCCGGACTGCGCGCCGGCGATGTGATTCTGCGGATCGGTAGCCAGGACATTGTGGCGTCTGGAGATCTGCCCGCCTTCATCGGCCAGGCGGCCCCCGGCGAGAAGCTCGCGCTCGAAGTCTGGCGCCAGGGCCGGGCCACCACCTTGACCGCCACGCTCGGTGACGCCAGCGACCCAGCCAGTGTGGCAGAGCGCGGCGGTGCCGCCGTGGACAAGGGTCGGTTGGGCTTGGCGCTGCGGCCGCTGGCCCCCGCCGAAGCGCGTGCCGCAGGCGTGGGCGGGGGGCTGGTGATCGAGGAAGTGCGCGGCCCTGCGGCCATGGCCGGTGTACAGCCGGGTGACGTGTTGCTGGCCATCAACGGCACGCCCGTGCAGGGCGTGGAGCAGGTGCGCTCCACCGTGGCCCACGCGGGGCCGTCGGTGGCCCTGCTCATCGCGCGCGATGGCGAGAAAATCTTCATTCCCGTGCGCCTGGGCTGAGGCGGCAGCCCGGGCCGGTTTACGATAGACAGGTCAGGGCCGGTGCCGCGGCCCCGCCCCTGGCCGAACCGTGGATTTCCCATGCGCCTGCTGCTCGTCGAGGACGACCCCATGATCGGTGAAGCCGTGCGCGACCTGTTGCGCGGCGAGCACTATGCCGTGGACTGGGCGACCGATGGCGCCATGGCCGATGCGGCGCTGGCCGCGCAATCCTACGATCTGGTGCTGCTGGACCTGGGCTTGCCGCGCCGCGACGGCCTGGCCGTGCTGCGCGGCCTGCGGGCGCGCCGGGACCGCACTCCCGTGCTCGTGGCCACAGCGCGCGACGGCGTGGCCCAGCGCATCGAAGGGCTCGATGCCGGTGCCGACGACTACGTGCTCAAGCCCTACGACTTCGACGAACTGCTGGCGCGCATCCGCGCACTGCTGCGCCGCGCCGCCGGACGCGCCGAGCCGGTGTACGAGCACCAGGGCGTGGCCATCGCCCCGGCCACGCGCGAGGTGCGGGTGCAGGGGCGCGCCGTGGTGCTGTCGGCGCGCGAATGGGCGGTGCTCGAAGCGCTGCTCGCCCGCCCGGGGGCGGTGCTCTCACGCCAGCAACTGGAGGACAAGCTCTATGGCTGGGGCGAAGAGGTCAGCAGCAATGCGGTCGAGGTCTACATCCACGGCCTGCGCAAAAAGCTCGGCGCGGGCCTGGTGCTCAACGTGCGCGGCGTGGGCTATATGGTGCCCAAGGCATGAGGACGGCAAGGCGGTTTCCCGTGGGCCTGCCGCGTTCCCTGCGCGTGCGCCTGCTTGTCTTTCTGCTCGCGGCCGTTGCCCTGGCCGCGGCGGTGCAGGGCGCGCTGGCCTACCGCAGCGCCCTGGCGGAGGCCGACGCCCTGTTCGACTACCACATGCAGCAAACCGCCTTTGCCCTGCGCGCCGGATTGCCACCCATGGCGCAGGGCGCCGGGCCCGCGCCGCTGCCCGAGGATGAGAACCATGAGTTCATCGTCCAGATCTGGACCCAGGAGGGTCTGCGCATCTTTGAATCCGCCGTGGGAGCGGCCTTGCCGCAGATCGCCGTGCTGGGCTTTGCCGACGTGCCGGCGCGCGGGACCACCTACCGCGTGTTTTCCCTGCAGACGCGCGCACAGGTCATCCAGGTCGCGCAGGACATGGCGGTGCGCCGCTCCATGGCGCGCGCGCTGGCGCTGCGCTCCCTGCTGCCCCTGGCCCTGATGGCGCCGCTGCTGGCCCTGGCGGTGTGGGCCGCCGTGAGCCGCCTGCTGGTCCCGGTCGACCGGGTGCGCAGCGAGCTGGCGCAGCGCCAGGCCGGCGATTTGTCGCCCGTGGATGCGGCGGCCCTGCCCGACGAAGTGGAGCCGCTGGTGCGCGAACTCAACCTGCTGTTTGCGCGCGTACAGCAGGCCTTCGAGGCACAAAGCCATTTTGTGGCCGATGCGGCGCACGAGCTGCGCTCGCCGCTGGCGGCGCTCAAGCTGCAGGTGCAAGGCCTGCGCCGGGCGCAGGACGAGGCGGCGCGCCGCCTGGCCGTGGCGCGCCTCGAAGCCGGCATCGACCGTGCTGCAGGCCTGGTGGAGCAATTGCTCGTGCTGGCGCGCCAGGAAGCCCATGCGGCGCAAGGCGCCCCGGCCGACCCGGTGGACCTGACCGGGGTGGTGCGCCTGGTGCTGGCCGACCTGGCACCGGCGGCCCAGGCGAGCGGCATAGACCTGGGCCTGGCGCCCTTGCCCGATGCGCCGCTGCCGGCCATCGCCGGGCAGCAGGAGGCGCTGCGCATCCTGCTGCGCAACCTGCTGGACAACGCCATCAAGTACACGCCCGCCGGCGGCACGGTGGATGTGACGCTGCGCACGGCTGCCCGCCCGGACGGGCCCAGCGGGCCGACTCCCGTGGTCGAGCTGGTGGTGGAGGACAGCGGCCCGGGCATTCCCGAGGCCGAGCGTGGCCGGGTGTTCGACCGCTTCTACCGCACGGCTGCGGGCGCGCAGGGCGCCGGAGGCAGCGGACTGGGGCTGGCCATCGTGCACGCCATCGCACGCTTGCATGGTGCGACGCTCGTTCTGGAGTCCTCCAGGCGCCTGGGCGGGCTGTGCGTGGTGCTGGGTTTTCCTGTGCTGGCGCGCGAGCCTGGGTTTGCGCTATAATGGCAGGCTTCGCGCGAAACCCCTCGTGTCTTTGGTTGGGCTGATCGCGTTTTCACCAACACTTTTTGAAGACCAGGAGCCCCTCATGGCTGTTCAGCAAAACAAGAAATCGCCGTCCAAGCGCGGCATGCACCGTTCGCACAATGCACTGTCCGTGCCGGGCATCGCTGTGGAGCCCACCACGGGCGAAACCCACCTGCGCCACCATATCAGCCCCAACGGCTTCTACCGTGGCCGCCAGGTGCTGAAGAACAAGTCGGAAGCCTGATCGGCATTTGCCCGAGGCCGTTTCCTCCCAGGCCCGTAGCTACCGTACCGTAGCACGGGCCTTTGTCGTATGTGCGTGCTGCGCGCCCTGCAAGGGGAGCCGTTTCACCAGAATCCTGTTGCATGATCACACTGGCTGTTGACTGCATGGGCGGCGACCATGGCCCCCATGTCACGCTGGCGGCGTGCCGCCATTTCCTCGATGCGCACGCCGATGCGCGCCTGCTGCTCGTGGGCCTGCCTGCGGCCCTGCAGGGCTTTGCCCATGAGCGCGCCACCCTGGTGCCAGCGAGCGAGGTGGTCGCCATGGACGATCCCATCGAGGTGGCCCTGCGCCGCAAGAAGGACTCTTCCATGCGCGTGGCCATCATGCAGGTGAAGGAGGGGGCGGCGGCGGCGGCCGTGTCCGCGGGCAATACGGGCGCGCTCATGGCGATTGCCCGTTATGTGCTCAAGACCCTCGATGGCATAGACCGCCCGGCCATTGCCACCCAGATGCCCAACGACAAGGGCGGCGCCACCACCGTGCTGGACCTCGGTGCCAACGTCGATTGCTCGGCCGAGCACCTGCTGCAGTTCGCGGTGATGGGCTCGGCCCTGGTGTCGGTGCTGCAGGAGGGTTCGCCCGCCGCCGTGGGCCTGCTCAATATTGGCGAAGAAACCATCAAGGGCAGCGAGGTCATCAAGAGAGCGGGTGAATTGCTGCGATCTGCGGCCAACTCCGGCGATTTGAACTTCTACGGCAACGTCGAAGGCAATGACATCTTCAAGGGCACGGTGGATATCGTCGTCTGCGATGGTTTTGTGGGCAACGTCGCTCTCAAGGCCAGCGAAGGAGTCGCCTCGATGATCGTGGGCGGGCTCAAGCAAGAGTTCAAGCGCAACATCTTCACAAAAATTGCTGCCATCATTGCGTATCCGGTGCTATCTGCGCTGATGAAGCGCATGGACTACCGGCGCTACAACGGCGCGGCCCTGCTCGGCCTGCGCGGGCTGGTGTTCAAGAGCCATGGCTCGGCCGATGTGCTGGCCTTTGAGCAGGCTTTGAACCGGGCGTATGATGCGGCCCGCAACAACCTGCTTGACCGAGTCCGGTCCCGGATTGCGCATGCGGCCCCCTTGCTGATGCCTGCCGCTGCCCAGTCCGTCCCGGAGGCGGCGGCCACCCAGCCTTGAACACACGCTATTCCCGCATCACCGGCACCGGCAGCTACCTGCCGCCGCGCCGCGTCACCAATGCCGAACTGGTGGCCGACCTGGCCGCCCGGGGGATCGAATCCTCCCACCAATGGATCGTCGAGCGCACCGGTATCGAGGCGCGCCACTTCGCCGACCCCGGCGTCGCCTGCAGCGACCTCGCGCTGGAGGCTTCGCGCCAGGCCCTGCAGGCGGCCGGCGTGGCGGCGCAGGACATCGATCTCATCATCGTCGCCACGTCCACGCCGGACATGGTGTTTCCCTCCACGGCCTGCATTCTGCAGAACAAGCTGGGTATCGTGGGCTGCCCGGCCTTCGACGTGCAGGCGGTGTGCAGCGGCTTTGTCTATGCGCTCACGGTGGCGGACGCCATGATCCGTGCCGGCACGGCGCGCCGCGCCCTGGTGGTGGGGGCGGAAATCTTCAGCCGCCTCCTGGATTTCAACGACCGCACGACCTGCGTGCTCTTCGGCGACGGCGCCGGTGCCGTGGTGCTGGAGGCCTCGGACGAACCGGGCATCCTGGCCAGCGACCTGCACGCCGATGGGCGCCATGTGGGCATCCTCTGCGTGCCTGGCCATGTCTCCGGCGGGCAGGCCACGGGCCACCCCCTGCTGACCATGGACGGCCCTGCCGTGTTCCGGCTCGCCGTGGGCGTGCTCGAGAGCGCGGCGCGCGCGGTCCTGGACAAGGCGGGCCTGGCCGCATCCGACATCGACTGGCTCATTCCGCACCAGGCCAATATCCGCATCATGCAAGGCACGGCGCGCAAGCTCCGGCTGCCGCTCGAGCGCATGGTGGTCACCGTGCACGAGCACGGCAACACGTCTGCGGCGTCCATTCCGCTGGCCCTGGACCACGCGGTGCGCGCCGGGCGCATCCACCGGGGCGAGACGTTGCTGCTCGAAGGCGTGGGCGGCGGGTTCACCTGGGGCGCTGTGCTATTGAAAATGTAGCTTTTGGCGCTTGATGGGTAAGCGCTAGAGGCCGATTTCACTGTATTTCTCAGAACCACCATGAAGAATTTCGCATTCGTCTTTCCCGGCCAGGGCTCGCAGGCCGTGGGCATGCTCGATGGCTGGGGCGGTCACCCCGCTGTGGCACAGACGCTGCAGGAAGCGTCCGACGCCCTGGGCGAGGACGTGGGCCGCCTGATCCACGAAGGCCCCAAGGAGGCGCTGGCCCTGACCACCAACACCCAGCCGGTGATGCTGGTGGCGGGCGTGGCGGCCTGGCGCGTCTGGCGCGCCGAGGGCGGTGCGCTGCCGGCGGCCGTGGCCGGGCACTCGCTCGGTGAATATTCGGCGCTGGTGGCGTCCGGCGTGCTCACGCTGGCCCAGGCGGCGCCGCTGGTGCGCCTGCGCGCCGCCGCCATGCAGGAAGCCGTGCCCGTGGGCACCGGTGCCATGGCCGCGATTCTGGGCCTGGATGCTACAAAAGTGATTGCTGGTTGCGCCGAAGTGACGCGCGCCATGGGCCAAAATGGCATTGAAGTGGTCGAGGCCGTCAATTTCAACGACCCGGCCCAGACCGTGATCGCGGGCAGCAAGGCGGCGGTCGAGAAGGCCTGCGAAGCCCTCAAGGCCGCCGGTGCCAAGCGCGCGCTGCCGCTGCCGGTGTCGGCGCCCTTCCATTCCAGCCTGATGAAGCCCGCCGCCGAGAAGCTGCGTGCCGCCCTGGCCGCCACCCCCCTCGCGGCACCGCAGATCCCGGTGCTCAACAATATTGACGTGGCCGTGCAGCAGGACGCCGACGCCATCCGCGACGCGCTCTACCGCCAGGCCTTCGGCCCCGTGCGCTGGGTGGAGTGCGTGCAGGCGCTCAAGGCCCGCGGCATCACCCACATCGTCGAATGCGGCCCCGGCAAGGTGCTGGCGGGCATGACCAAGCGCATCGACGCCGAACTGACGGGCGCGGCACTGTACGACCCGGCCACCCTCAACGAAGTCAAGGAACTGCTGGCATGAGCGACACCGCTGCTAAACCCTCCGTGGCCCTGGTGACGGGCGCATCGCGCGGCATCGGCGCCGCCATCGCGCTGGAGCTGGCCGTGCGCGGCCACCAAGTCATCGGCACGGCCACCACCGACGAAGGCGCGGCGCGCATCACCCAGGCGCTGGCCGCCTGGCCGGGCTGCCGGGGCGCCAACCTCAATGTGAACGACGCGGCGGCGGTCGAGGCGCTGATCGACGGCATCGTGAAGGCGCAGGGCGGCCTGCACGTGCTGGTGAACAACGCCGGCATCACGCGCGACCAGCTCGCCATGCGCATGAAGGACGACGACTGGGACGCCGTGCTGGACACCAACCTCAAGGCCGTGTTCCGTGTCAGCCGTGCCGCCATCAAGCCCATGATGAAGCAGCGCTACGGCCGCATCATCAGCATCACCAGTGTGGTGGGCGCATCGGGCAACCCCGGCCAGGCCAACTACGCGGCCGCCAAGGCCGGCGTGGCGGGCATGACGCGCGCGCTGGCGCGCGAGCTGGGCAGCCGCAACATCACGGTCAACTGCGTGGCGCCCGGCTTCATCCAGACCGACATGACGGCCGAGCTGTCCGAAGAGCAGCACAAGGCCCTGCAGGCGCAGATTCCGCTGGGCCACATGGGCCAGCCCGCCGACATTGCCCACGCCGTGGCCTACCTTGCATCGCGCGAGGCGGGTTATGTCACCGGGCAGGAACTGCACGTCAACGGCGGCATGTATATGTAACATGCCGCGCGAGAAACACGCCGATCCATCCGTGCGGCGGGCGGTTTAGGGCACATTCCTTAAACGGCTAGAATCGCGGATCCATTCACAACCCCCAGAGGGAAACCCATGAGCGATATCGAAGCACGTGTCAAAAAAATCATTGCCGAACAACTCGGCGTGGAAGAGTCCCAGGTCACCAATGAAAAGGCCTTCGTGGCCGATCTGGGTGCCGACTCGCTGGACACGGTCGAACTGGTGATGGCGCTGGAAGACGAATTCGGCATCGAGATCCCGGACGAGGACGCCGAGAAGATCACCACGGTGCAAAACGCCATCGACTACGCCCTGGCACACCAGAAGTCCTGAGCGGCGCACCACGCGCCGCTGTACCTGCAGCGATCAGCACAAGGTTTTTTCACGCATGAGCCGTCGTCGCGTAGTCGTGACCGGCCTGGGCTGTGTCACTCCCGTAGGCAATACGGTGGCTGATGCCTGGGCCAACCTCCTGGCCGGTCAATCCGGCATTGACCTCATCACCAAGTTCGATGCGTCGAACTTCGCCTGCAAGATTGCCGGCGAGGTCCGGGGGTTTGACCTCGAGTCCTACATCAGCGCCAAAGAGGCGCGCAGCATGGACTCGTTCATCCATTACGGCATCGCCGCGGCCACCCAGGCCGTGCGTGACGCAGGTTTGCCCACGGGCGATGCCCTGAGCGAAGAGCAGGCCACGCGCATCGGCTGCGTCATCGGCTCGGGCATCGGCGGTCTGCCGCTGATCGAGGAAACCCATACCGAGTACGTCAACCGCGGCCCGCGGCGCATCACGCCCTTCTTCGTCCCGGCGTCCATCATCAACATGGTGGCGGGCCATGTGTCCATGCGCTTTGGCTTCAAGGGACCGAACCTCGCCGTTGTCACCGCCTGCACCACAGGCCTGCACTGCATCGGCGAGGCGGGCCGCATGATCGAGTATGGCGATGCCGACGTGGTCGTGGCCGGTGGCTCCGAGGCCACGGTCTCGCCCCTGGGCATAGGCGGCTTTGCCGCGATGCGCGCGCTGTCCACGCGCAACGATGCGCCCCAGGCGGCCTCCCGCCCCTGGGACAAGGATCGCGACGGCTTCGTGCTGGGCGAGGGCGCGGGCGTGGTCGTGCTGGAAGAGTACGAGCACGCCAAGGCGCGCGGCGCGCGCATCTATGCCGAGCTCTCGGGCTACGGCATGAGCGCCGACGCCGGCCACATGACCGCCCCCAACATGGACGGCCCGCGCCGCGCCATGCAGGCCGCCCTGCGCAACGCTGGCATCCCCGCCGATGCGGTGGGCTACCTCAACGCGCACGGCACCTCCACCCCGCTGGGGGACGTGAACGAGTCCAACGCCATCAAGGCGGCCCTGGGCGCGCACGCGCACCAGGTGGTCGTGAGCTCCACCAAGTCCATGACCGGCCACCTGCTGGGCGGTGCCGGGGGCATAGAGAGCATCTTCACCATCCTGGCGCTGTACCACCAGCAGATCCCGCCCACCATCAACCTGGACACCCAGGACCCCGAGTGCGACCTGGACTACTGCGCCAACACCGCGCGCGACCTGAAGTTCGACGTCGCCATGAAGAACAACTTCGGCTTTGGCGGGACCAACGGCACCCTGGTGTTCCGCCGGGTTTGACGCAGGCCCGGCACCACGCGCCCCGGCCCTGCCCGTGCCCGCGTGCGCAGGGGCTGCGCCATGACCGGCCCAGCCGTGCGCCGACAGGCGCCGCCCGTGCACTATCCCGTGGGGCGCAGCCGCTGGCTCGCCGGAGTGCTGGCTGCCATGGCGCTGGGCGGCCTGGCCGCGCTGCTCGCCTGGGCACTGCGGGGGGCCGGGCAGCATGCCTGGTGGGTGGTGCCGGCCTGCGCGGGCACCTGGCTGGCGGCCTGCCTGTCGGCCTGGCGCCGATGGCATGCGCAGCCGCAGGGCGTGCTGCACTGGACGGGCGCGCACTGGGAATTGCAGGCGGGTCCGCTGAGCCTGGCGCAGGCGCGCCTGCAGGTGCACCTGGACCTGCAACAGCGCATGGGCGTATGCCTGCTGGCCCCGCAGGGCGGCCGCTGCTGGCTTTGGCTCGAATCGCACACCCAACCCGAACGCTGGAGCGCGCTGCGCCGTGCGGTATATTCGCGCGCCAGCGTCGATTCTGCCGATACGGCGACGCCTCCCCTCCGGCCGGACGAAGGACCGTGAGCCGCAAGCCCTCATTGCCATGACCCATCCATCGTCCGCTTCTCCTCCGCCAAGCCCGGCCGACAGCGATCTGCTGCTGGTCGAGCGCACCGTGGCCGGGGATTTGCGCGCCTACGACCTGCTGGTGATCAAGTACCAGCGCCGCATCGAGCGCCTCATCGGCCGCATGGTGCGCGATACCGATCTGGTGCAGGACATAGCGCAAGAGACCTTTCTGCGCGCCTACCGTGCGCTGCACCAGTTCCGCGGCGAAGCCCAGTTCTACACCTGGCTGTACCGCATCGCCGTGAACACGGCCAAGAAAGCCTTGATGGATCTCAAGCGCGACCCCTTGGTCTACGAGGGCGCGCTGCGACCCGAGGGCGAAGACGATGAAACTTCCCGCCCCGTGCAGGAACCAACCAGCGACGAAACCCCCGAAACCGTGCTGGCGGCGCGAGAAATAGCGGCCGCTGTGAATGCCGCCATGGAAGCGCTGCCCGAGGATTTGCGCCAGGCCGTGACGCTGCGCGAGATCGAGGGCTTGAGCTACGAGGAAATCGCCACGGCCATGGCCTGCCCGATCGGCACGGTGCGCTCGCGCATCTTCCGGGCGCGCGAAGCCATTTCGGCGCGCGTGCGCCCGCTGCTGGAAAACCGCAGTGGCAAGCGCTGGTGACGGGGTGGTGGCGTACCCAAGTGAGACGATGGCAAGGCAGGTATGACAATGGACCAGGAACTGAAATTGCGCGAACAGTTGTCGGCGCTGGCGGATGGCCAGTTGCCTGCCGGAGAGTTGCCGCCAGTGCTGGACTTTGCCGGCCAGGCGGCAGGCCGGCAAGCGTGGCTGGAGTACCAGCTCATCGGTGATGCGCTGCGCTCGGCCGAGCTGGCACGCGCCAGCGCGGCCCCGGCGTTTCTGGCCGGGCTGCACGAGCGCCTGGCGCAGGAGCCGGCCGCGCCGCGCCCTGCACCGCACGCCGAGCCGCAGGCGCCTGGCGCGGGCGGTCTGGCGCGCGGCGAGGCGGCCAACCAGGCGCTGTTCCGCTGGAAGATGATGGCCGGCATTGCCTCGCTCGCGGCGGTCTCGGCCCTGGGGTGGAATGTGCTGGACGCCGTGCGTGGTCCGGCCACCGGAGCGCAACTGGCCGCGGCGCCCGCGCGTGGCGACACGGCCAGCGTGCAGGTGGCAGCCCAGCCTGCGGCCGACAGCCAGGTCATGCTGCGCGACCCGCGGCTCGACGAACTCCTCGCCGCCCGCAGGCAGTACAGCGGCGCCAATGCGCTGCAGATGCCGGCGCGCTTTTTGCGCAACACCACGCTGGAAGAGCCGCAGCGCTGAATCCCCAGGCTGCTGCGCCATGCGCGCACGCGGCCTGCGCGCGCGGGGAACCAAAGCGCGTGCTCGGCCTTCACAGAGCAGGTGCCGGCGTCTCCGCTGGCCTAGCGCATCATGAGAGGTACACCGATGAATGCAAGCATTGCAAAGCAGTGGAACATGCTGGCCTGCGCCGCGGCTGTGGGCCTGGCGGCAGCACTGGGCCAAGCTGCCCCCGCCGCGGCACAGACGGCCGCTCCCGCGCCCGTGGTGCGCGGCCTGCCCGATTTCAGTGACCTGGTCGAGCAGGTCGGCCCCTCGGTCGTGAACATCCGCACCATGGAGAAAGTGGGCACGCGCGGCGCCTTCAACGGCATGGACGAAGACATGCTGGAGTTCTTCAAGCGCTTCGGCATTCCCATGCCCCAGGTTCCGCGCCAGCAGCGCCCCCAGCGGCCGCAAGAGGAAGAACAGGCGCGCGGCCTGGGTTCGGGCTTCATCATCAGCCCGGATGGCTATGTGCTGACCAATGCGCATGTGGTCGATGGCGCCGACGAGGTGTTCGTGACCCTGACCGACAAGCGCGAGTTCAAGGCGCGCATCGTGGGCACGGACAAGCGCACCGACGTGGCCCTGGTGAAGATCGACGCCACGGGCCTGCCGGCCGTGCGCATTGCCGACGTGGGGCGCCTGCGCGTGGGCGAGTGGGTCATGGCCATTGGCTCACCCTTCGGCCTGGACAACACCGTGACGGCCGGCATCGTGAGCGCCAAGCAGCGCGACACGGGCGACTACCTGCCCTTCATCCAGACGGATGTGGCCATCAACCCCGGCAACTCGGGCGGGCCGCTGATCAATATGCGCGGCGAGGTGGTGGGCATCAACAGCCAGATCTACTCGCGCTCGGGTGGCTTCATGGGCATTTCGTTTGCCATTCCCATCGACGAGGCCATGCGCGTGAGCGAGCAGTTGCGTGCCAGCGGGCGCGTGACGCGCGGGCGCATCGGCGTGCAGATCGGCCCGGTGTCGCGTGACCTGGCCGAGTCGCTGGGCCTGGGCAAGCAGCAGGGGGCACTGGTCACCGGCGTGGAAACCGGCTCCCCCGCCGACAAGGCCGGCGTCGAGGCGGGCGACATCATCACCCGTTTCGATGGCAAGCCCATCGAGAAGCTGGCGGACCTGCCGCGCATGGTGGGCAATACCAAGCCTGGCACCAAGAGCGCCATCACGGTGTTCCGGCGCGGGCGCGCCAAGGATTTGAATGTGGTGATCGGCGAAGTCGAGCCCGACACGCCGGCGGCCAAGACCGCCGAGCGCGAGGGCCGCGCGCCCAAGGCCTCGGCGGCAGCGCAGCAGCTCGGGCTCACGATCTCCGACCTCAGCGACGCCCAGAAGAAGGAACTGCGGCTGCGCGGCGGCGTGCGCGTGGACGCGGCCAGCGACGCCGCTGCCCGTGCCGGCCTGCGCGAGGGCGACATCATCCTGGCCATTGCCAACACCGAAGTGGCTTCGGTCAAGGACTTCGAGGCCGCGGTGGCCAAGGCGGACAAGGGCAAGCCCGTCAACGTTCTGTTCCGGCGCGGGGAGTGGGCGCAGTACGCCCTGATCCGGCCCGCGCGCTGATTGCCATGCGGGCGCCCGCCTGGGGAACACAATAACCCTTGATGCGTGCCGGTCATGGCGATTCCGGCGCGCGCGACCCCGGCGCGGCCTACATAGCCGATTTGTTAGAATGGCGCCCTTCCAAGGCATGGCAAGCGGTATAACGGCATGGCCTGATTTCATGATTTGGGATATTGCCAGGTACCGCACAAGCGATCCACAGGTCGCGCACAGGATGTCCCTGTGCGACGCCCGCGTTATGTGGATAAATTGTGCATAACATTTCGTTGCCGCTCTGCAACGCTCTGGGTTGGCTGCGCGGACGCCTTTTTTTGCGGGGCTTTTTGCCTACAATGAGGCTCCAACCATCGCAGTTGCCACAGATCGTTGGTTCAGGGCGCGTCTTCCGTCGACGCGCCCTTTTTTCATGCCCGCCTGGTGCATTGTTCCTTCCCTGACGCAGATTCCCGTCGATGAAACACATCCGAAATTTTTCCATCATCGCGCACATCGACCATGGCAAGTCGACGCTCGCTGACCGCCTGATCCAGCGTTGCGGCGGCCTGGCCGACCGCGAGATGGAAGCCCAGGTGCTCGACTCCATGGACATCGAGAAGGAGCGCGGCATCACCATCAAGGCGCAGACGGCTGCGCTGCAGTACAAGGCCAAGGATGGGCAGGTCTACAACCTCAACCTGATCGACACGCCGGGCCACGTGGACTTCTCCTACGAGGTGAGCCGCTCGCTCTCGGCCTGCGAGGGCGCCCTGCTGGTCGTCGATGCCTCGCAGGGCGTGGAGGCGCAGACGGTGGCCAACTGCTACACCGCGCTGGACCTGGGCGTGGAAGTGCTGCCCGTGCTCAACAAGATGGACCTGCCCCAGGCCGACCCGGACAACGCCAAGGCCGAGATCGAGGACGTGATCGGCATCGACGCGAGCGATGCCATCGCCTGCTCGGCCAAGACGGGTCTGGGCATCGACGAGATCCTGGAGGCCGTGGTGGCCAAGGTGCCGCCGCCCGAGGGCAGGCCCGACGGCCCGCTGCGCGCCATGATCATCGATAGCTGGTTCGACAGCTACGTCGGCGTGGTGATGCTGGTGCGCGTGGTCGATGGCGAGCTCAAGAAAGGCGAGCGCATCAAGCTCATGGCCACGGGGGCGGCCTATGAGGCCAACCAGCTCGGCGTGTTCACCCCGGCCAACCAGCCGCGTGACATCCTGCGGGCGGGCGAGGTGGGCTACATCATCGCCGGCATCAAGGAGCTCAAGGCGGCCAAGGTGGGCGACACCATCACGCTGGAGAAAAAGCTGCCGAACAACGCCGGCCCGGCCAGCGAGGCGCTGCCCGGCTTCAAGGAGATCCAGCCCCAGGTGTTCGCGGGCCTGTACCCCACGGAGGCCAACCAGTACGACGCGCTGCGCGATGCGCTGGAGAAGCTCCAGCTCAACGACGCCTCGCTGCACTTCGAGCCCGAGGTCTCGCAGGCGCTGGGCTTTGGCTTTCGCTGCGGCTTCCTGGGCCTGCTGCACATGGAGATCGTGCAGGAGCGCCTGGAACGCGAGTTCGACCAGGACCTGATCACCACCGCGCCCAGCGTGGTGTACCAGGTGCTCAAGGGCGACGGCGAGATCATCATGGTCGAAAACCCGTCCAAGATGCCGGAGCAGGGCAAGATCGAGGAAATCCGCGAGCCCATCGTCACCGTGCACCTGTACATGCCACAGGACTATGTGGGCCCGGTGATGACCCTGGCCAACCAGAAGCGTGGCGTGCAGTTGAACATGCAGTACCACGGCCGCCAGGTCATGCTGACCTACGAGCTGCCGCTGGGCGAGATCGTGCTGGACTTCTTCGACAAGCTCAAGAGCGTCTCGCGCGGCTATGCATCCATGGACTACGAGTTCAAGGAGTACCGCCCCTCCGACGTGGTGAAGGTGGACATCCTGCTCAACGGCGAGAAGGTCGATGCGCTCTCCATCATCGTGCACCGCAGCCAGGCGGCCTACCGCGGCCGTGCGGTGGCGGCCAAGATGCGCGAGATCATCTCGCGCCAGATGTTCGACGTGGCCATCCAGGCGGCCATTGGCGCGAACATCATTGCGCGTGAAACCGTCAAGGCGCTGCGCAAGAACGTGCTGGCAAAATGCTACGGCGGCGACATCACGCGCAAGCGCAAGCTCCTCGAGAAACAAAAAGCAGGCAAGAAACGCATGAAACAGATCGGATCGGTCGAGGTGCCCCAGGAGGCCTTCCTGGCGATTTTGCAGGTGGACGACTGATGCAGGCCGTCTCCATCCTCACCGCGTGCATCCTGGCGGCCTTTGCCGGCTATGCCGGCGCCTGGTACCTGGGCGCCATAGAAGGCAATTTCGCGCTGCTGCTGTTCCTGGCCACGGTGGTGACGGGCGTCTACTGGCTGGCCGAACGCCTGTACTTCCTGCCGCAGCGCCGGCGTGCGGCCGAGGCCGTGGAGGCCGCCGCCGCCCAGCGCCGCGCCGAGCTCGACCGCATGGGCATCGCCCAGGTGGACATCGACGTGCGCGCCGCCAAGGACAAGCTGCTCATGCAGCCCTGGTGGCTGGACTGGACGGCGGGCCTGTTCCCGGTGATCGCCGCCGTGTTCCTGCTGCGCTCGTTCCTCTTCGAGCCGTTCAAGATTCCCTCGGGCTCCATGATTCCCACGCTGCTGGTGGGCGACCTGATCCTGGTGAACAAGTTCACCTACGGCGTGCGCCTGCCGGTGATCAACACCAAGGTCACGCAGGGCAATGCGCCGCAGCGCGGCGACGTGGTGGTGTTCCGCTACCCGCCGCAGCCCAGCCTGGACTACATCAAGCGTGTGGTGGGCCTGCCGGGCGATGAGGTGGCCTACCTGAACAAGCGCCTCACCATCAACGGCCAGCCGGTGCCGGCCTCCGCCCTGCCGGACTATCTCGACGAGGGCAGCCTGCGCTACTTCCGGCAGTTCGACGAGCAGCTCGGCGCCGAGCGCCACCACCTGATCGTCAACCCCGAAGCCCCCGCCTTCGTGCAGGGGGCGAGCAATTTTGCCCACCGCGACCAGTGCCGCTACAGTGTGGAAGGCGTGGTCTGCAAGGTGCCCGAGGGCCACTACTTCATGATGGGCGACAACCGCGATAATTCGCTCGATTCGCGCTACTGGGGCTTCGTGCCGGAGTCCAACATCGTGGGCAAGGCCTTCTTCGTCTGGATGAACTTCGGCAACCTCAAGCGCATCGGTTCGTTCCACTGACACACGAGAGGGGAGACAAGATGACCGCATTCCGATCCGCCCGCCGCACCCGCCAGCGCGGCCTGTCGTTCTTTGGCCTGATCTTCGTGGGCGTGCTGGCCGTGGCGGCCTTTGCCATCGGCGGGCAGTCCATTCCCGTGTTTCTGGAGCACCAGGCGATCGGCAAGGCCGCCAAGAAGGCGGCGCGCGAGGGCTCGACCGTGAACGATGTGCGCGCTGCCTTCGACCGCGCGGCCGCCATCGACGACATCCACTCCATCTCGGGCAAGGACCTGGAGGTCACCAAGCGTGGCGACAAGATCGTGGTGTCGTACCAGTACTCGCGCGAGATTGCCCTCGCCGGCCCGGCGTACCTGGTGTACCGCTTCCAAGAGTCCGTCGACTAGGTGTCCGCTTCGCCCCTGATGGCGCTGCAGTCGCGGCTGCAGCACCCGTTTTCCCATACCGCGCTGCTGCAGCAGGCGGTCACGCACCGCAGCTTCGGCAGCGAACACAACGAGCGCCTGGAATTCCTGGGCGACTCGGTGCTGGGCCTGGCGGTCTCCAGCCTGCTGTACCACCAACTGCGCGACCTGCCGGAAGGCGAGCTCTCGCGCCTGCGCGCCCACCTGGTCCGGCAGGAGTCGCTGCACGCGATCGCGCTCACCCTGCGCCTGCCCGAGGTCCTGCGCCTGGGCGAGGGTGAAGCCAAGTCCGGCGGGCGCCAGCGCCCCTCCATCCTGGCCGATGCGCTGGAGGCCATCATCGGTGCGGTCTACCTCGACGCGGGCTATGCGCCCGCCGAGGCCCTGGTGCACCGCCTGTACGAGGGCGTGGAGCTGAGCCCGCGCCTGCGCGAGGCGGCCAAGGATGCCAAGACGGCGTTGCAGGAGTGGCTGCAGGGCCGCAAAATGCAATTGCCCCAGTACCGTGTGGTGCAGACCACGGGCGCCGCGCACCGCCAGGTGTTCCATGTGGAGTGCCAGATCGCCGAGCTGGACCTGCGCCAGGACGGCAGCGGGGCCTCGCGCCGCGCGGCCGAGCAGGCCGCGGCGACCGCCATGCTGGCCCAATTGACAAGCGCAAACCGATGACGAATGCTCCCAAAAATGTAGCTCCTGACGCAAGCCCGGCGGGCGCTGCAACCCCCAATGACCTGGATTCCATGCTCGCGGCGCTGCGCCCCGGCGGTACGGTGTCTGCCGCCCCGGCCGGGGACGCTGCCAGCGCCGCGGGCCAGCGCTGCGGGCTGATCGCCATCGTGGGCAAGCCCAATGTGGGCAAGTCCACGCTGATGAACGCGCTCGTGGGGCAGAAGATCAGCATCACCTCGCGCAAGGCGCAGACCACGCGCCACCGCATCACGGGCATTCGCACGCGCGGCCAGACGCAGTTCGTCTTCGTCGATACGCCGGGCTTCCAGACGCGCCACAGCACGGCGCTGAACAAGTCGCTCAACAAGGCCGTGATGGGGGCCATCGGCGACGTGGACCTGATCCTCTTCGTCGTCGAGGCCGGCAGCTTCACGCTGCAGGACGCCAAGGTGCTGAGCCTGTTCAAGCCCGGCATTCCCACGCTGCTCATCGCCAACAAGCTCGACACCGTGCACCGCCGCGCCGAGATCGCGCCCTGGCTCAAGGGCATGCAGGAGCGCCACCCGTTCGCCGAGTTCGTGCCCATGTCGGCCAAGAGCAAGGGCGACATCGAGCGCCTGTTCGGCATCGTCGAGAAGTACCTGCCCGAGCAGGCCTGGTGGTACGCCGAGGACGAGCTGACCGACCGCAGCGAGAAATTCCTCGCCAGCGAGACGGTGCGCGAGAAGCTCTTTCGCTTCACGGGCGACGAACTGCCCTACACCTCGACGGTGATGATCGAGAAGTGGGACGAGGAGGAGAGCCGCCAGCACAAGCGCTTCGTGCGCATTGCCGCCACCATCGTGGTCGAGCGCGACAGCCACAAGGCCATGGTCATCGGCGAGAAGGGCGAGCGCTTGAAGCGCATCAGCACCGAGGCGCGCCAGGAGCTCGAACGCCTGCTCGACGCCAAGGTGTTCCTCGAAATCTGGGTCAAGGTGCGCTCGGGCTGGGCCGACGACGAGGCGCGCGTGCGCTCCTTCGGGTATGAATGAGGAACCCCCTCCTGCGGCGCTGCGCCGCGACCAAGCATGGATGAAATCAGCCGCCAGCGCCCGTCCATCAAGCGCCGGAAGCTACTGAATCAATAGCGTTCCATGGCAGTGCGCCGCATTTCCGACGAACCCGCCTTCGTGCTGCACAGCTATGCCTGGAGCGAGTCCAGCCTGATCCTGGAAGTCTTCACGCGCCACCATGGGCGCGTGGCGCTGGTGGCCAAGGGGGCGAAGAAGCCCACCTCCAACTTCCGTCCCGTGCTGCTGCCGCTGCAGCCGCTGCACCTGGCCTACACGGTGGCCGCCGCCGGGGCGGCCGAGATCCATGCGCTCAAGGGCGCGGAATGGGTGGGCGGCCACGTCATGCCCACGGGCGATGCGCTGCTCTCGGGCCTGTACCTCAACGAACTGCTGCTGCGCCTGCTCGCGCGCGACGACCCGCACGCCGAGCTGTTCGACCTCTACGCCGGCGTGGTGCGCGTGCTGGCCGGTGGCCCCCAGGGTGATGCGGTGGGCCCTGTGCTGCGCGCCTTCGAGCTGCTGCTGCTGCGCGCCATCGGCCTGCTGCCCGCGCTGGACGCCGAGACCGCCACCCTGGCCGCGCTGGATGCCCAGGCACGCTACACGCTCGTGCCCGAGGGCGGCCTGCGCGCAGCCGCGCCCGCGGACCGCGCCGCGCTCACCGGCGCGCAGTGGAGCGCGCTGCAGCAGGCGCTGGAGCAGGGCTACCCCGCGGTGCTGCGCGCCTGCGCCAGCGCGGACGCCGAGCTCAAGCCCCAACTGCGCGTGCTGCTGCAATACCATTGCGGCAGCCCGCTGCTGCGCACACGCCAGCTCATGATGGACCTGCAATCCCTATGACCCACGCCCACCCCCGCACGGCCCTGTCCGTCAACGTCAACAAGGTCGCCCTGGTGCGCAATACGCGCCACCTGGGCATTCCCAGCGTCACGCGCGCCGCGCAGCGCTGCCTGGAGGCGGGGGCGCAGGGCATCACCGTGCACCCCCGCCCCGACGGGCGCCACATCCGCGCCGCGGACGTGCAGCAGCTCGCCGAGCTGCTGCGCGCCTGGCCGCAGGCGGAGTACAACATCGAGGGCAACCCCACGCAGAACCTCATGGACTTCATCCGCCAGGTGCGCCCCCACCAGGCCACCTTCGTGCCCGACAGCGAGAGCCAGTTCACCAGCGACCACGGCTGGAGCCTGCCGCAGGACGCCGCGCGCCTGCGGCCGCTGATCGACGAGTGCCACGCCCTGGGCGTGCGCGTGAGCCTGTTCATGGACCCCGTGCCCGAGCACATGGCCGCCGCGCGCAGCGTGGGCGCCGACCGCGTCGAGCTCTACACCGAGCCCTACGCCGCCGCCTGGGGCACGCCGCAGCAGGCCGCGCAGCTCGCCCGCTACCGCGCCGCAGCGCAGGCCGCGCTGGCGGCGGGCCTGGGCGTGAACGCGGGCCACGACCTCAACCGCGACAACCTGGCCGACTTCCTGGCGCAGGTGCCCGGCGTGCTGGAGGTGTCCATAGGCCACGCGCTGATCGCCGACGCGCTGGAGCTGGGCTATGCCGACACGGTGCGCGCCTACCAGCGCTGCATAGACCAGGGCATGGCCGAGCGGAACTCCTGAATCCATAGCTGCCAGCGCTTGCCCCGCAAGGGTTGGAGGCCTTTTTCATTCAAAACCCATGGTCTACGGCATCGGTACCGACATCTGCGACATCCGCCGCATCCGCGCCAGCCTGGAGCGCCATGGGGAGCGGTTTGCCGAAAAAGTGCTGTGCGAGGGCGAGCTCACCGTCTGGCGCGCGCGCTCGGCGCGTTGGAGCGAGCGCGGCCTGCGCTACCTGGCCACGCGCTTTTCCGCCAAGGAGGCGTTCTCCAAGGCCGTGGGCCTGGGGCTGCGCATGCCCATGACCTGGCGTGCCTGCGAGGTCGTGAACCTGCCCAGCGGCCAGCCCGCCATCGTGCTGCACGGCGCGCTCAAGGACTGGTTCGACGCGCGGGGCCTGCGCTGCCACCTCAGCGTGACGGACGAGAGCGACTACGCCGCCAGTTTCTGCGTGGTCGAGAGGATTTGAAGGAAAATCGCCTTTGGCGCCCAACCAGCAAGCGCAAGCAGCTATTGAAAACAGAGCAAAAACCGCATGACCGAGCATTCCCCCCTGATCATCGACGTCGCCGGCACCGCGCTCACGGCGGTGGACCGCGCGCGCCTGGCCCACCCGCTGGTGGGCGGCGTCATCCTGTTTGCGCGCAACTGGCAGGACCGCGCGCAACTGCTGCAGCTCACGGCCAGCATCAAGGCGGTGCGCGCCGACCTGCTGATCTGCGTGGACCACGAGGGCGGGCGCGTGCAGCGCTTCAAGACCGATGGCTTCACGCACATCCCGCCCATGCGCGCCTTCGGCGAGCTGTGGCTGGACGACGGCCAGGGGCGCGCCTACCGCGAGGGCAGCGGCGCGCTGCGCGCCATGGACGCGGCCACGGCGGCGGGCTACGTGCTGGGGGCCGAGCTGCGCGCCTGCGGCGTGGATTTTTCCTTCACGCCCGTGCTCGACCTGGACTACGGCGCCAGCGGTGTGATCGGCGACCGCGCCTTCGCGCGCGACCCGCGCGTGGTGACCCTGCTGGCGCGTGCCCTCATGCAGGGCCTGCTGCAGGCAGGCATGGCCCACTGCGGCAAGCATTTTCCCGGGCACGGCTTCGTCCAGGCCGATTCGCACACGGAGGTCCCGGTGGACCCGCGCAGCTTCAGCGCCATCCTGCACGACGACGCCGCGCCCTATGGCTGGCTGTCGAGCTCGCTGCTGAGCGTCATGCCCGCGCATGTCATCTATCCCGCGGTGGACAGCCGTCCGGCGGGCTTTTCCGCGCGCTGGCTGCAGGACATCCTGCGTGGCCAGTTGCGCTTCGATGGCGCCATCTTCAGCGACGACCTGAGCATGGAGGGCGCGCGGCGCATCGACGGCCGCACGGTGAGCTACACCGACGCCGCCGTGGCGGCCCTGCAGGCGGGCTGCGACCTGGTGCTGCTGTGCAACCAGAGCCTGGGCGAGGGCCACGAGGTCGATGCCCTGATCGATGGCCTGGCCCAGGCGCAGTCGCAGGGCCGCTGGCGGCCCAGTGCCCGCAGCGAGGAGCGCCGCCTGGCCCTGCTGCCCGAGACCCTGCCCCTGGCCTGGGACGAACTCATGGTGCACGGCGCCTATATGCGCGCGCTGGACCTGCTGCCCTGATCAGGGCACGGCGGGCGTGTCTGCCGCGCCGCCGTCTGCGGCGGGTGCGCTGGCGCCCGCATCGGCGGCCAGGCCGTCGGGCCAGCGGCGCACCACGCGCTGGAAGATCAGCGCATTCGGGATTTGCAGCAGTGCCCCGGCGTGCGGCGGCGCGCCATCCTGCAGGGTGGTGTAGAGCAGGTTGATGTCCACCACGCGGCCCCTGGCGCCGGGCTTTTCCGCCGTGTCCAGCAGCTCGATGGTGTCGCCCAGCTTGAACGGCCGCACGGTGAAGATCAGCAGGGCGCAGAACAGGTTGGAGAGCACGCTCCACGCCGCGAAGAAGGCCACGGCGCCCACGGTGGCAAAGCCGGTGAAGGCGGCCCACAGCACCGAGGCCGATACGCCCAGGCGTTCGAGCACCAGCAGCAGGGCGCTGGCCAGGATGGTCCAGCGGATCAGGCCGTTGACGGAGGTGCGCAGCGCGTGCGGCAGGCCGTAGCGCTCGGCGGCGTGGGAGAACAGCCGCCGCAGCACACGCTGCAGCGCCCAGGCGGCCAGCAGGATGAGCAGGATCTGCGCGCCCGGGACGATGAGGTCCAGCCAGTCCTGCACCCACTCGGGCAGGCGCTCTTTCAGACTGGGCCGGATCGCGGTTCTCATGTCAGGCCCCCATGGCGCGCGGTCATCCCGATGACGGCGCTCAATCTTCGCGCCGCAGCGCCGGGAACAGGATCACGTCGCGGATGCTCTGGCTGTCGGTCAGCAGCATCATCAGGCGGTCAATGCCGATGCCGCAGCCGCTGGCCGGGGGCATGCCGTATTCCAGGGCGCGCACGAAGTCGTGGTCGAAGTACATGGCCTCGTCGTCGCCGCTGTCCTTGGCGTCCACCTGCGCCTGGAAGCGCGCGGCCTGGTCCTCGGCGTCGTTGAGCTCGGAGAAGGCATTGGCCATCTCGCGGCCCGTGATGTAGAGCTCGAAGCGCTCGGTCACCTCCGGCCGCAGGTCGTTGGCGCGTGCCAGCGGCGAGATCTCGGTGGGGTGCTCCATGATGAAGGTCGGCTGCCAGAGCTGGCTCTCCACCGCCTCCTCGAAGTACAGCACCTGCAGGCCGGCGAGCGTGCGCGCCGAGAGGCGGTCTTTCTCTTCGCTCAGGCCCAGCTTCTTGAGCGCGCTGATGAGCCAGGCGGGGTCGTCCACATGCGCGCCCGCGTCGGTGTACTGGTAGATGGCCTCGCGGATGGTCAGGCGCGCGAACGGCTGGGACAGGTCCACGGCGCGGCCCTGGTAGCTCAGTTGCAGCGTGCCCACGGCCTGCATGGCGGCGTTGCGGATGAGCTGCTCGGTGAAGTCCATCTGGTCGCGGTAGTTCCAGTAGGCCGCGTAGAACTCCATCATCGTGAACTCGGGGTTGTGGCGTACCGAGATGCCTTCGTTGCGGAAGTTGCGGTTGATCTCGAACACGCGCTCGAAGCCGCCCACGAGCAGGCGCTTGAGATAGAGCTCGGGGGCGATGCGCAGGTACATCTCCTGCTCCAGCGCGTTGTGGTGCGTCACGAAGGGGCGCGCATTGGCCCCGCCGGGAATGGGGTGCAGCATGGGCGTCTCGACCTCCAGGAAGCCGTGCTGCACCATGAAGTCGCGGATGGCGCTGATGGCCTTGCTGCGCGCCACGAAGCGCTGGCGCGCGCTCTCGTCGGTCATCAGGTCCACGTAGCGCTGGCGGTATTTCATCTCCTGGTCCGCGATGCCGTGGAACTTGTCGGGCATGGGGCGCAGGCTCTTGGTGAGCAGGCGCAGGCGCGTCACGTGCACGGAGAGCTCGCCGGTGCGCGTCTTCATGAGCGTGCCTTCGGCGCCGACGATGTCGCCCAGGTCCCAGTGCTTGAAGGCGGCGTAGAGCTCCTCGCCCAGGGCGTCGCGCGTCACGTAGAGCTGGATGCGGCCCGAGCCGTCCTGCACCGTGGCAAAGCTGGCCTTGCCCATCACGCGCTTGAGCATCATGCGGCCGGCCAGGCACACGGCCACGCCCTGGGCCTGCAGGGATTCGGCGTCCGCCGCGGCGTACTGCTGCTGCAGGGTGGCGGCATGGTGCGCGGGCTTGAAGTCGTTGGGGAAGGCCACGCCCCGGCCCTGGGCCTGCGCCTCGCGCAGGGCGCGCAGTTTCTCGCGGCGCTCGGCGATGAGCTGGTTCTCGTCCTGGGGGGAGGGGGGGGTGTGCTGTTCAGACATAGGGGCCGTCGCTGCGGGGCGTGAAAAGGGCGGCCGATGCGGCCAAAAGGGTGGCCGATGCGGCCAAACCCGCGATTTTACGGCGGTGCGCTTCCGTGCGGTGGCGCCGCGCCCTGCCAGCCCAGCACGGCCAGCGCCGTGCGGGCAATGATGCGCAGGTCCAGCCACAGGCTGCGCTGCTGCACGTAGTCGCAGGCGTGGCGCAGCTTGACGGGCAGGATCTGCTCCACATAGGTGCGCTCGGGGTCGGCGCTGGCGGCCAGCAGGCGGGCCTCGTCGCGGAAGGCCAGCGAGGCCAGGTCGGTGATGCCGGGGCGCACGCTCAGCACGGTGGCGCGCTGCGCGGCCGGGTACAGCGCCACGTAGCGCGGCACCTCGGGGCGCGGGCCGACCACGCTCATTTCGCCGCGCAGCACGTTGAGGAACTGCGGCAATTCATCGAGCTTGCTGCGGCGCAGCCAGGCGCCCGCGCGCGTGACGCGCGGGTCCCGCCCCACGGTGATCTGCAGCCCGGCGGCCTCGGCGTTCACCTGCATGGTGCGGAACTTGAGGATGGCAAACAGCCGCCCGCCGCGCCCCACACGCTGCTGGCGAAACAGCACCGGCCCCGGCGAATCGAGCCGCACCCACAGCGCGATCAGCAGCAGCACGGGTGACAACAGCAGCAGCGCCGTGGCGGCACAGGCGATGTCGAACAGGCGTTTGCCCATCTCAGTGGTCCTTGGCGCTGCGCGCCCCAGGGGGGTGTTGCATCTCCTTAGCCCAGCAGCTCGTGCAGCGCGCCAATCACGCGGGCCTGGTCAGCGTCTGTCATCGCGGTGAACAGCGGCAGGCTCAGCATGGCCTGGTAGGCCGCATCGGCCTGCGGAAACTGCTCTGCACGCAGCCGGTAGCGGTCGCGCCAGTAGGGGTGGCGGTGCAGGGGCACGTAGTGCACGCTGGTCCCGATGCCGCGGTCCGACAGGGCCTGGATCAATGCGTCACGGTCCAGGCGCGCGCCCGGCGCCAGACGCACCACGTACAGGTGCCAGGCATGCACGTCGCCCGCTGGCGCGCAAGCGGGCAGCACCAGGGGCAGGCCTGCGAGTTGGGCGTGGTAGCGCTGTGCCAGGGCTTCGCGCCGCTGCACGAACTGCGGCAGGCGCTGCAACTGCACCAGGCCCAGGGCGGCGGCGGTGTCGGTCAGGTTGTACTTGAAGCCGGGGGCCACCACCTCGTAATACCAGGCGGGGGTCTTGGAGGTGAAGCGGTCGAAGGCGTCGCGGCTCATGCCGTGCAGGCGCATCACGCGCATGCGCTCGGCCAGCTTGGGGTCGCGCGTCACGGCCATGCCGCCCTCGCCGGTGGTGATGGTCTTGTTGGCGTAGAAGCTGAACACCGTCACGTCGGAGTCGAGCTGTCCCACCAGCCGGCCCTGCCAGGTGGTGGGCAGGGCGTGCGCGGCGTCTTCCACCACTTTCAGGCCATGCGCGCGCGCGATGGCCAGAACGGCGCCCATGTCGCAGGCCAGGCCCCCGTAGTGCACCGGCAGGATGGCCTTGGTCCGGGGCGTGATGGCGGCGCGGATGGCCTCGGGGGCGATGTTCAGCGTGACCGGGTCCACGTCCACCAGCACCGGGTCGGCACCCAGGTAGCGCACCACCTCCACGGTGGCGGTGAAGGTCAGTGTGGGCGCGATCACCTCGTCGCCCGGGCCGATCCCCAGGGCCTCCAGCGCGAGGTGCAGGCCGGCGGTGGCGGAGTTGACGGCGATGCTCTGCAGCCCCTTGCCGCCCAGGTAGTCGGTGAAGGCCTGCTCGAAGGCACGGGCCTGGGGGCCGGTGGTGACCCAGCCTGAACGCAAGGCCTCGGTGACGGCGGCGATCTCGGCATCGCCGATGTCGGGGCGGGCGAAGGGGAGGAACGGAAGGGTGGTGTCGGACATGGTGATGGATCAGGGGGTGCCGCGGCCGATGGCGTGGTATTCGATGCCCAGCGCGCGCATGTCGGCGGGTTCGAAGAGGTTGCGGCCGTCGAAGATCACCGGCTGGCGCAGCGTGGCGGCCAGGCGGTCGAAATCGGGGCTGCGGAACTCCTTCCACTCGGTCACGATGACCAGCGCGTCCGCGCCTTCGAGCACGGACTCGGAGCGGTCCAGCAGGTGCAGGCCGGGCCGCGTGCCCAGCACCGCACGCGCCTGCGTCCGCGCCACGGGGTCGTAGGCAGCGACCTCGGCGCCCAGGGCCAGCAGGCGCTCGATGAGGGTCAGGCTGGGCGCCGCGCGCATGTCGTCCGTGCCCGGCTTGAAGGCCAGGCCCCAAAGAGCGAAACGCCGCCCGCGCAGGTCCGGCCCGAAGCGCGCCACGATCTTGTCCACCAGCACCTGTTTCTGGCGCTCGTTCACGGCCTGCACGGCCTGCAGGATGGTCAGATCCTGCCCGGCTTCGCGGGCCGTGTGCACGAGGGCCTGCACGTCCTTGGGAAAGCACGATCCGCCGTAGCCTGTGCCCGCGTAGAGAAAATGCGTGCCGATGCGCGGGTCGGTGCCGATGCCGGTGCGCACCTGCTCGATGTCCGCCCCCAGCTTCTCCGCCAGCAGGGCCAGCTCGTTCATGAAGCTGATGCGCGTGGCCAGCATGGCGTTGGCCGCGTACTTGGTGAACTCGGCGCTGCGCACGTCCATGGCGATCAGGCGGTCGCGGTTGCGCATGAAGGGGGCGTAGAGCTGGTGCAGCGTCTGGGCTGCCTGGGGGTCGTCGGCGCCGACCACCACGCGGTCCGGGCGCATGAAATCCTGCACGGCCGAGCCTTCCTTGAGGAACTCGGGGTTGGACGCCACCGAGAACGCCAGCGCCGGCAGGCCGCGCGCCTGCAGCACCTGTGCCACCAGCGCGCGCACGCGGTCCGCCGTGCCCACCGGCACGGTGCTCTTGTTGACGATGAGCCGGGGCTCCTGCATGCGTTCGGCAATGGCGCGCGCGGCGGCGAGCACATGCTGCAGGTCGGCCGAGCCGTCCTCGCCCGGTGGCGTGCCCACGGCGATGAACTGCACGCGGCCGTGGGCCACGGCATGGTCCACATCCCCGGTAAAAGCCAGCCGCCCGCTGCGGGTGTTGCGCAGCACGATATCGAGCAGGCCGGGCTCGTGGATGGGCAGCTCGCCGCGCAGCAGGGTGGCGATGCGCCCGGGGTCGCGGTCCAGGCAGACCACGTGGTTGCCCATCTCCGCGAGGCAGGCGCCTGTCACCAGGCCCACGTATCCGGTTCCGACAACGGTGATGTTCATGGGGCAGCGTTCACAGGGGTTTGACCGCCCAGGTCAGGCGGTGTGTGCGTAAAAAAGGCGCCAGGCGCGCAGCGGGGGCGATCAGTGCTGCTGGCAGGCGCCGCGCAAGGGGCGGCGCCAGGGTCAGCCGCAGCGCGTGCAGCCTGGCGTCGGGAAACAGGGTGCGCAGCTCGGCGGGCGGGACTTTGCACACGTCGGGATTGTGCGGGTTGTTCACCACAAAGTCATAGACCAGCACACCGCCGCCCGGCGCCACCCAGCGCCACAGCGTGCGCGCGAATTGCTGGCGGTAGGCGGGGTCGAGCAGCGAGCTGAACACGGTGAAGGCCAGCACGGCCTGCTGGCTGGCGTCCGCCACCGGCGCCGCACAGGCGTCGCCTTCGATGAGCTGCACGCCGCTCGGCAGCACGGCACGCGCGGCGGCGGCGCGTTCGGGCAGCAACTCAATGCCAGTCAACTGCGCGGGCGTGGCGCCCAGGCGCAGCAGGTCCAGCAGGTTGCCGCCGCTGCCGCAGCCCACTTCGAGCAGGGAGCGATCGGCCAGGCTGGCCCAGCCATGGGCGCGCCACAGGCGGGCCATGGCACGCAGGCGTTCCTGCTGTGCCTGCAGGGCGGCTGCGTTGGCGTACAGGCTGTAGCGCTGCGCGTCGGCACCGTTGTCGCGCCGCGCGTAGCGTGCCTGCACGGCGTGGGTCTCGGGTGGGCTCATCGCGTGATCCTCGCGAAGCGTTGCGCCGGCGGGCGCTTGCGCAGCACATCCCACAAGCCTTGCCAGGTGCCCCAGCCGTAGCCCAGGTGGAAGGCGGCGATCACTGCGGGCAGGCGCGGCAGCAGGTGCCAGGCCCCGGCGGCGCGTGCCGCCGCCACGCTCGCCAGCGCCAGATAGGCGCCATACAGCGCCAGCAGTGCCGTGGCGGGCCAGGGCGTCCAGGGAAGCAGCAGGGCGCAGAGCGCGAGCGCGGCAACGAACAGCGCGGGCACGAGCTGGCGCGGCGAGCCCGGCTGCCCGTGCTTGCGCACCACGAAGGGCCGCCAGTAGCCGTACTGCTGCTGCTGGGCGAAGAGGTGGCGCAGCGAGCCGCGCGGGCGGTAGACCGAGCGGATCGTGCCGCTCTGCCAGATGCGGCCGCCGCCCAGGCGCAGGCGCAGGTTGTGCTCGTCGTCCTGGTTGCGTACCAGCGCCTCGTCGAACAGGCCAAAGCGCGCGAACGCCTCGCGCCGCCAGCAGCCCAGGTACACGGTGTCGACCGCGCCCTCGTAGCCCTGGTCGCGCGAGCGCGCGCCGCCCACCACCCAGCGGCACTGGAACGCCGCCGCGATGGCCGCGCCCATGGGGCCGGTGCCCTGCGCGACCCAGGGGCCGCCCACGTTGTCGGCGCCGCTGCGCTCCAGCGCCTCAATGCAGCGCGCCAGGTAGTCGGGCGCGAACTGGGTGTGGATGTCGAGCCGGGCAACCACTTCGCCCTGGGCGCGCGCGATGCAGGCGTTGAGCCCGGTGGAGACGATGCGGCCCGGGTTGTCCACCAGCACCAGCCGCGCGTCGTGCGCGCAGCGCTCCTGCAGGCGCGCGCGCGTGCCGTCGTCGCTCAGGCCGTCGGCGATCAGCACTTCCATGCGCCAGCCTGCGGGCAACTGCTGGCGCAGCACCGAGTCGCAGAAGGCGTCGATGAAGGCGGCTTCGTTGCGGCACGGGGCGATCACGCTGAGCAGGCGGGGGGCAGGGGCCGTCATGGCAGTAGTGTCCGGTACAGCCGGTCCATGCGGTCCATTTGCGCCTTGCGGTCGCCGTCCAGCGCGATGCGCTCGGCATTGCGCTCGCCCGCCTGGCGTGCCTGTGCATCGTCGCTGGCGAGCCGCTGCAGCACGCGGGCCAGCGCGGGCGCATCGCCCGCGGGTACCAATAGATCCGGGTCGATCCACTGCCGGTTGGCGGGCAGGTCGCTGGCCACCACGGCCAAGCCGCAGGCCATGCTCTCCAGCATGGCCACGGAGGTCGCGTCGCTCGCGGGCACGCTGACCGAGATCTTGCAGCGCGCCAGCACGGCGGCCATGCCCGCGTCGTCCAGGCGGCCATGGAAGGTCACGCTGGGCGCCAGGCCCAGCTCTTGGACCTGGGAACGCAGCGCGGGTTCGAGCGCGCCGCCGCCCAGCAGATGCAGCTGCAGCGGCATGCCGGGCAGTTGCTGGCGCAGCAGCGCGAAGGCGTCGATCAGCGTGGCGATCTGGTAGTTGGGTTCCCAGGCACGCAGGCTCACGATGTGCAGGCCGTCCTTGTGCTCCCAGGGCGCGGGGGTGAAGCGCGTGCGGTCCACGCCCCAGTGGATCTCGTGCACCGGGGCGCGCGGCTGGTACTGCCGCGCGGCCTCGACCAGGCTGGCCGAGTCGCCGGTGAGGAGGTCGGCGCGGCGCAGGATCCAGCCCGTGAGCCAGCGCATCCAGGGCCGGGTGTGCGGCGTCACCAGCAGGTCGCTGCCCCAGGCCGTCATCACCAGCGGGTGGCGGTCGCAGCGCGCGGCCAGGTAGCCGTAGGAGGTGAGGTAGTGCGCATGCACGATGTCGGGCGCCAGCGCGCGCACATGGCGGCGCGCCGCGCCGGCGCGCAGCAGCCAGTCGGCCTGGCGCCGCACGGGTGGCAGGATGCGCTGCTCCACGCCGTCGAGCGGCTCGGGCCGCGCGGTGACCAGGGAGACGCGCCAGCCGCGCGCGCGCATCTCCAGCGCCCAGCGCCGCGTGTGCGGGCTGTTGGCGTCGCCCAGCAGGCACAGGTGGGGCGGCGTGTCAGCCATGCCCGGACTCCGCGCGGGGCAGCTCGCCGGCCCAGGCGGCGTAGTGGGCGGCCATGTCCGGGTGCTGGGCGAGCAGGCGGGCGTCGCGCACGCGCACATCGCCAACGGGGCGCGCCGGCACCCCGGCGACGATGGCAAAGTCCGGCACCGTGCCACGCACGCGCGAGTGGGAGCACACCACCACGCCCTTGCCGATGCGGCTGCCCGCCTCGATCACGCTGTGCGGGCCAATGAAGCTGTAGGCGCCGATGTCCACGCCCGCGCGCACGTAGCCCGGCATCTCGCCCGTGTGGCTGGTGAAGTGGCGGCCCAGCAGCCGGATGCTGCGGTGCGAGCTGTGCGTGAGGATGCTCACATAGTTGGTGATCTGCACGCCCTCGCCGATGCGCAGCCCCCCCGAGGCCTCCAGGTAATTGAACTGGCCGATGAAGACATGGTCGGCGAGCTCCAGGCCCTGAGGATGGTCGATGCAGGTGCTGGGCGCGATGCGCGTGTGCGGCAGCGGGCGGCCGTTGCGGTCCTGCTCGCCGAACACCATGCGGAAGAAAAGCTGCCGCCACAATGCGCGGCGCCAGCGGTTAAGCCAGGCTCTCACGGGGAACCTCCTTCCAGCGTGCCAGGGCATGGAAATAGTAGAGAAAGTAGGCCGCCATGGCGGCCGACACGCCCCAGGCGGCCCCTTCCAGCCCGCCCCAGCGCAGACCGGGGATGAGCGCGGCAAAGAACACCGCCTGCCCCACCAGCGACAGGCGCAATGCCCAGGGTTGGGCGCGCCAGGCCAGCGTGACCACGGCGAGCGGCGAGGCGATGAAATGCAGGCCGATGTACAGCGCCAGCCCGCGCGCGAGCGCCCCTGTGCCGGCCCACTGCGCGCCAAACGCCCAGGTGAACAGGCCGGGCCCCCACAGCAGCAGCACGGCGGCCAGGGGGGCGGCGAGCAGGGCCAGTGCCAGCATGCTGCGGCGCACCAGGGCCCGGGCCTGGTCGGCGCTGTGCGCCTGCACCAGTTGCGGGTACAGCGCCTGCGACAGCGCGCCGCCCAGCAGCGTGGCCGGTGCCTTGAGGTAGCGCAGCGCCAGCGCCCAGAAGCCTGCGGCCGCGTCGCCCGCCCAGGCGGCGACCAGCAGCAGGGCCAGGGTGTCCTGCAGGGCGCCCAGAAAGGCGTGCGGCGTGTTGTAGAGCGGGAAGTCGCGGTGGCGCCGCGCCATGGCCCGCAGCCGCTGCAGCGGCTGGCGCGCCATGTGCCGCCAGCCGCCCTGCGGCGCAGGCCTGGCCAGCAGCCCGGCGGCGGCCAGCGCCGCCAGCACCGGGCCCAGCACCAGCCCCCACAGCCCGGCATGCAGCAGCCCCAGCCCCACCTGCAGCACGGCGCCGCCGCCCTGCTGCAGCAGGCGCGCCGCCGCCAGCAGGCCAAAGCGCTGCCCGCGCGTGGCCCACATGCCCAGCCATTGCACGCTGCCCACGGCCAGCACCGCCAGCGGCAGCAGCCAGGCCTGCGCCAGGCCCTGCCACCACCACAGCGCCAGGCCCACGGCCGCGGCCAGGGCCGTCACCGCCAGGGCGATGCGCGCGCACAGCGCCATGAGCACGGCGGCGGAGCGGGCGCGCGGCTCCAGCGGCAGCGCAAACTCGTAGCGCGCGCAGGCCACCACGGCGAGGTTGGCCGCCACGGCCCAGAGCAGCGCGAAGCGGCCGAAGTCTTCGGGTGCATACAGGCGCGTGAGCGCCGGGCCCAGCAGCAGGGGCAGTGCATGCGCCAGCACGCTGCCCGTCAGCAGCGTGAGCGTGGCCTGCAGCAGCGAGGGTTTCATGGCGGTGCGCTGGAGGTCGGCTGGTAGCCGGGCACCAGCGTGCGCAGCAGGGCCTTGATGGCCGCGCCGTCGTTCGCCTGCGCGCTGCGCTGCAACTGCTCCAGCAGAGGCTGCAAGGCGGGCCAGGGCAGGTGCTCCTCGCATGCGCGCAGGATGCGCGGGTGCGCCGTCGGCAGGGGCTGGTCGGCGATGAGCAGCTCCTCGTAGAGCTTTTCGCCCGGGCGCAGGCCGGTGAACTCGATGGCGATGTCGCCCTGGGGGTGCTGCGCGTCGCGCACCGTCAGGCCCGAGAGCGCCACCATGCGCCGTGCCAGCTCCACGATGCGCACGGGCTCGCCCATGTCCAGCAGGAACAGGTCGCCGCCCTCGGCCAGGGCGCCCGCCTGCAGCACGAGCTGGGCGGCCTCGGGAATGGTCATGAAATAGCGCGTGACCTCGGGGTGCGTGACCGTGACCGGGCCGCCCGCGGCGATCTGGCGCCGGAACAGCGGGATCACGCTGCCGCTGGAGCCCAGCACATTGCCAAAGCGCACCATGGACAAGCGCACCGGGCATTGCCATGGCGCGGCGCTGTCTGCGGCCGCCCAGGGCGCGGCGCGGCTCGCGGCCACGGCCTGCAGGACCAGCTCGGCTACGCGCTTGCTGGCTCCCATCACATTGGTCGGGCGCACGGCCTTGTCGGTGGAGATGAGCACGAAATGCTGCGCTCCGTGCGCCAGCGCCATGCGCACCATGGTGAGCGTGCCGAAGACGTTGTTGAGCACGCCTTCGCCGGCGTTGGCCTCCACCATGGGCACGTGCTTGTAGGCGGCGGCGTGGTAGATGCAGTGCGGGCGGTGGGCCGCGCAGATGCCCTCCATGCGCTGCGCATCGCACACGCTGGCCAGCAGCGGCACGAGTTCGCAGCCATGCGCGCCCTGCGTCTGCAGGGCCTGCAGCTCCTGGTGGATGCGGTAGAGCGCGAATTCGCTGTGGTCCACCAGCAGCAGCCGTACCGGCCCCTCGTGCACGATCTGGCGGCACAGCTCGCTGCCGATGCTGCCGCCGGCACCCGTCACCATGACCACCTGGCCCGCGAGGTTGCGGCCCAGCAGGCCGGGCAGGGGCGCCACGGGTTCGCGGCCCAGCAGGTCTTCGATTTCCAGGTCCTGGAAGTCCGCCACCGTCACGCGGCCGCTGGCCAGGTCCGAGAGCCCGGGCAGGGTGCGGATGCGCACGGGCAGGCGCCCCAGGCTTTCGATGATCTGGCGCCGGCGCTGGCGCGTGGTGCTGGGCACGGCCAGCAGCACATCGGTCACGCGCAGGCGCTGCACCACCTCGGACAGGTCCTGCGGCCCGTACACGCGCACGCCGTTGATGCTGCGCCCGACCTTGCCCGCGTCGTCGTCGACAAAGCCCTGCAACTGGTACTGGCGCATGCCGACCAGTCCGGCGGCGGTCTGCGCGCCGGCGCTGCCTGCACCGTAGATCAGCAGGCGCCGCGAGGCCGCGTCCGGGCGGCCGGCCAGCCACAGCCAGGCCAGTGCGCGGCTGGTGCCCACGAGCAGCAGAAACATCAGCGGCTGCAGAATGCCCACGCTGCGCGGCACGCCCTCCCACTGCGCGACCAGCAGGATGGCCAGCAGCAGCGCCCCGTACAGGGCCACGGCCTTGCCGGTGGTGAGCAGGGCGCGGATGCCGGTGTAGCGGAAGATGGCGCGGTACAGCCCCAGGTGCACGAAGATGGGAAAGGCCAGCAGCGGCCCCAGCCCGTACACCAGCCATTGCAGGCCGCTGGGGCGGTGCAGGGTGTCCAGGCGCAGCGAAAAGGCCAGCCACATGGCCAGCAGGCCCATGCCCGTGTCGAGCAGCGCGACGAACAGGCGCTTGGCCGCGCGCGGCCAGTGCAGCATGCTGTCGAGCATGTCGTGGGAGGGGGCGCTGGCGGTCATGGCCCGGCAATGCCCGTGCGCTCGAGCAGGTCGTTGACCAGCTCCAGCCGCACCAGGGGCGAGTCCAGTTGCATCAGGCGCTGCTTGAGCTCCAGCGGGATGGGCAGCAGCTCGCACCAGCGGTTGGCGACCCAGCCGCAGTCGTCGGGCAGCTCCCCGGGCGTGCCGGGGGCCGGCGCGCGCTGGTGCAGGGCGGTGCGCACCCGGGCCAGGGCCTGCGCGGCGGCCTGCAGGTGCGGCGGCACGGGCGCGGGCGCGTCGCCGGGCAGCAGCTCCACGTCGGCCACCCACAGGCCATGGGGCAGCATGTGGCTGTGCAGAATGCGAAAACGCGGGCCCCCGTGGCACTCCAGCGTGACCAGGCCGGGCTGCGGCGCGTCGAACTGGCCGATGGTGCACAGCGTGCCCACGTCGTACAACTGCTCGGGGGCGGCGCCGGCGCGGCGTACCTCCTGGCCCTGGCGCAGGCCCACGACGCCAAAGGGTGCGCCCGCCTGGCGGCATTTGCGCACCATGTCGAGGTAGCGCACCTCGAAGACCCTGAGCGGCAGCACCCCGCCCGGAAACAGCAGGGTCTGGAGCGGGAACAGCGGCAGGCTGTTCAGGGTGAGGGGCGGTGAATCGGCTGGCTGCATGGCGCGCACGGGCAAGGGGCTATCATCCCATGCCGCCGTACGGCCCAGGACGGAATCCCAGCGATGCTCTACCAGATTGTTTCTTTTTTGCTTGACGTGGCGACGGGCCTGCTGTGCGGCGCCAGCCTGCTGCGCGTGTGGATGCAATGGCAGCGCATTCCGTTTGCCAACCCGGTCGGGCGTCTGGTGTTCGCGCTCTCGGACTGGATGGTGCTGCCGCTGCGGCGCGTCATTGGTTCGCTGGGGCGTGCCGATGGGGCCAGCCTCACGGCCGCCTACCTCGTGGAGCTCGTGCAGTACCTGCTGCTGTGGCTGTTGCTGGGGGGCGGCGATGGCTGGGCCTGGCTGCCTTGGCTGGCGCTGTTCGGCATGGTGCGCGTGGCCCTGACCGGGCTGGTCGGCTTGCTCATTGTGTACGCCGTCATGTCCTGGGTGCAGGCGCGCTCGCCGGTGTCGGACGTGATCGCCCGCCTGTGCGAGCCCGTGCTGCGGCCGGTGCGCCGCATCGTGCCCCTGGTGGGCGGTGTCGATCTCTCGCCGCTGCTGGTGCTGGTGCTGCTCCAGGTGGCCCTGATGGTGCTGGGCAGCCTGCAGGCCAGCCTGCTGTTCAGGGGTTAAAAAGGCCTGTAACGCCCGTCACTCAAGCGCTACAAGCTATTATTTCAATAGCATTCAGGCGACGGCGTCGGCCGGCAGGCGCTGCAGCATGGCCAGGCTGCTGGCCACGGTGTTGCGCAGCTCGCGGCGGTCGCAGATCAGGTCCACGGCGCCCTTTTGCATGAGGAACTCGGCGCGCTGGAAGCCCTCGGGCAGGGTCACGCGCACGGTGTTCTCGATGACGCGCGGGCCGGCGAAGCCGATCAGCGCCTTGGGCTCGGCGATCACGATGTCGCCCACGAAGGCGAAGCCCGCGCTCACCCCGCCCATGGTCGGGTCGGTGAGCACGCTGATGTAGGGCAGGCCCTTCTTGGCCAGGCGCGTGAGGGCGGCGTTGGTCTTGGCCATCTGCATGAGCGAGAGCAGGCCTTCCTGCATGCGCGCGCCGCCTGTGGCGGTGAAGCAGATGAAGGGCACCTTCTGCTCGATGGCGGTCTCGACGCCGCGCACGAAGCGCTCGCCCACCACGCTGCCCATGGAGCCGCCCATGAAGTCGAACTCGAAGCAGGCGGCCACCACATTGATGCTCTTGACGGCGCCGCCCATGACGATGAGGGCGTCGGTCTCGCCTGTGTTCTCCAGGGCTTCCTTCAGGCGCTCGGGGTACTTGCGGCTGTCCTTGAACTTGAGGGCATCGACCGGAATGACCTCCTGACCGATCTCGTAGCGGCCCTCGGGGTCGAGAAAGGCGTCGAGCCGCGCGCGTGCGCCGATGCGGTGGTGGTGGCTGCACTTGGGGCAGACGTTCTGGTTGTGCTCCAGGTCGGCCTTGTAGAGCACGGTGTCGCAGCTCGGGCACTTGATCCACAGCCCCTCGGGCATCTGGCGGCGCTCGGTGGGGTCGGTATGCTGGATCTTGGACGGCAGGAGTTTTTCAAGCCAGGACATGCGTATTCCTCTGTATGAATGGGCCCTCGGAGCGCGGCCCGTGAAACTGGCACACCCCAGGCCAGGGACGCCGTGGAACTGGCTGTGCCAGGCCACTGGCGTCGTCCCCCTTCCCGCAAGCGCAGCGCAGCGAGAGAAGGGGGAAGCGGCAAAGCCGCTCAGGGGGTTGCCCTCTATTATGCGTCGAGCGCCTTGCGCACCCCGCGCAGAAAGTCCATGGCCAGGGGCACGATTTTTTCGTGCGGCTGGTCGTCGAGCAACTGGATGATGCGGCTGCCGATGACCACCGCATCGGCCACCTTGCCGATGGCCTGGGCCGTGGCCGCGTCGCGGATGCCGAAGCCCACGCCCACGGGGATGTGCACATGCTGGCGGATGCGCGGCAGCATGGCCTCGACGGCGGAGGTATCGAGCGCGCCCGAGCCCGTGACGCCCTTGAGCGACACGTAGTACACGTAGCCGCTGGCCACGCGGGCCACTTCCTGCATGCGCTCTTCCGTGCTGGTGGGTGCCAGCAGGAAGATCAGGTCCATGCCGTGCGCGCGCAGCTTGGTGGCGAAGTCGGCGCATTCCTCGGGCGGGTAGTCCACGATGAGCACGCCGTCGACGCCCGCCTCGGCGGCGTCGCGCACGAAGGCATCCTTGCCGTGGATCTGGTCGTAGCGTTCCACGGGGTTGGCGTAGCCCATCAGCACGACGGGGGTGTCCTTGTTGCGGCCGCGGAATTCGCGCACATGGCCCAGCACCTGCTTGAGGCCGGTGCCCAGCGCCAGGGCCTTTTCGCCGGCCTTCTGGATGACCGGGCCGTCGGCCATGGGGTCGGAGAAGGGCACGCCCAGTTCGATGATGTCGGCACCGGCCTCGACCATGCCGTGCATGAGCGCGGGCGTGATGTCGGCGAACGGGAAGCCGGCCGTGACGTAGGGGATCAGCGCCTTGCGGCCCTTGGCCTGCAGGGCGGCGAAGGTGGCGGCGATGCGGTGGGGTGTGGTGCTCATGCTGCGGGCCCTCCCTTCACGGCGTGGCCGCGCATGGAGGGGCGGTCGTAGAAATCCTCGCCCGAGAGGTCGGCCACGGTGCCGATGTCCTTGTCGCCCCGGCCCGAGAGGTTGACCAGGATGGACTGGTCGGGGCGCATTTCCTTGGCCAGTTTCATGGCGTAGGCAAAGGCGTGGCTCGATTCGAGCGCGGGAATGATGCCTTCGGTGCGGCACAGGTAGTGGAAGGCGGCCAGCGCCTCGCTGTCGGTGATGCCGACGTACTGCGCGCGGCCGATCTCCTGCAGCCAGGCGTGCTCGGGGCCGACGCCGGGGTAGTCCAGGCCCGCACTGATGCTGTGCGTCTCGGTGATCTGGCCGTTCTCGTCCTGCAGGATGAAAGTGCGGTTGCCGTGCAGCACGCCGCTGGAGCCGCGCTGCAGGCTGGCCGAGTGCTTGCCGCTGTCCAGGCCCTCGCCGGCGGCCTCGACGCCGATCAGGCGCGTCTTTTCGAACGGAATGTAGGGGTAGAAGATGCCCATGGCATTGCTGCCGCCGCCCACGCAGGCGACCACGGCATCGGGCTGCTCGGCCGCTATTCTTTGTTCGGCCAGCATGGCGGGCATCTGCGTGAGGCATTCCTTGCCGATCACGCTCTGGAAGTCGCGCACCATCATCGGGTAGGGGTGGGGCCCCGCCACGGTGCCGATGATGTAGAAGGTGTCATCCACGTTGGCCACCCAGTCGCGCATGGCCTCGTTGAGCGCGTCCTTGAGCGTCTTGCTGCCCGACTCGACCGGCACCACGGTGGCGCCCAGCAGCTTCATGCGGAACACGTTGGGGCTCTGGCGCTTGACGTCCTCCGAGCCCATGTAGACCACGCATTCCAGGCCGTAGCGTGCGCAGATGGTGGCCGTGGCCACGCCATGCTGGCCCGCGCCGGTCTCGGCGATGATGCGCTTCTTGCCCATGCGGCGCGCCAGCATGGCCTGGCCGATCACGTTGTTGATCTTGTGCGCGCCGGTGTGGTTCAGGTCCTCGCGCTTGAGGTAGATCTGCGCGCCGCCGATCTCGCGGCTGGTGCGCGCCGCGTGGTATACGGGCGAGGGGCGGCCCACGAAGTGCGCCAACTCGTAGTTGAACTCGGCAATGAACTCGGGGTCGTGCTGGTAACGCGCGTAGGCCGCCTGCAGTTCGCGCAGGGCGAAGGTCAGCGTTTCGCTGGCGAAACTGCCGCCGTAGGGGCCGAAGTGGCCCGAGGAATCAGGTTGGTCGTACTGGAACATGGGATTGCTTTGCAAGTTGCTCGTCGGCCGCGCGCACGGCGGCCACGAAGCGCTGGATCTTGTCGGCGTCCTTGACGCCCTTGATGGGCTGGCCATCGGGGCCGTCAAGCTCGACGCCGGAACTGACATCAACCGCCAGCGAGAGGCCTCGCGGGCGCACCTGCACAATGCCATCGGTCACGTTTGCAGGCGTGAGTCCACCACTTAAAACGAGGTGAGAGGCGACGCTTGGAGGCAGAAGTGACCAATGGAATGCCTTGCCGCCACCGCCATAGCCTTCGACATGGGCGTCGAGCAGGATGGCCCGGGCGCGGGAGTGAACATGGGCATATTCTACGAGGTCGAACCCGATACCTTGCTCCCCCAGGGGAATGCGCGCGGCGCGCAGGTAGGGGTGTGCGCCCCGGCCGCTGGCCTCCCAGCATGCCTCGGCGGTCTCATCGCCATGAAACTGCAGCATGGCGCCCGTCACCATTGCGCTGGCAGCTATCACATTCGTAGCGGTTTCGTTGACGAACAGCAGCACGGGCGTGACGAAGGGCGGCAGGCGCGCTGCCAGTTGGGCCGCGCGCTCGGGCGTCACGGCGCGCGGGCTGGGGGCGTAGAGCACGAAGCCCACGGCGTCCACGCCAGCGGCAACGGCGGCGTCCACGTCCTGCTCGCGCGTGAGGCCGCAGACCTTGATGCGCGTGCGGGTGGCGGGGAAGGGCGTGGTGGGAGGCGGAATGTGCGGGCTGCTCATGGCAGCGCATCATACGCAGCCGTGCGGCGGGGCAGGCCCCAGGCGGCGTCGTAGACCGGGCCCAGGAAGTACAGGCCGTCGGGCGAGAAGGTGGGTGCGGCCGCGTCGCGCGAGCGCGCCGCGAGCACCTCGGCCATCCAGGAGGCCGGACGGGCGCCCTGGCCGATGGCCACCAGGCAGCCCATGATGTTGCGGATCATGTGGTGCAGGAAGGCGTTGCCCTCGAACTCGAAGCGCCAGTAGCACGGGCTCCAGTCCTCGCCGGGCTCGGGCTGGGCGGGGCCTTTGCACGTGATGTCGATGCGGTGCAGCGTCTTGACCGGCGTCAGTGCCTGGCAGGCCGAGGCGCGGAACGAGGTGAAGTCGTGCTCGCCCAGCAGGTGGGCGGCGGCTGCGCGCATGGCGGCGCCATCGAGCGGGCGGAACACCCAGCCCACGCGCCCGGCTTCCACGCTGGGGCGCACGGGCGACTGCAGCAGCACATAGGCATAGCGCCGCGCAATGGCGCTGGCGCGGGCGTGGAAGCTGTCGGGCACGGGCCGGGCCCATTGCACGGCGATGTCGGGCGGCAGGAAGGCATTGGTGCCGCGCACCCAGGAAAACGGGCTGCGCTCCACCGGGGCGTCGAAATGCACGACCTGCATCAGGCCGTGCACGCCGGCGTCGGTGCGGCCGGCGCACAGGGTGCTGACGGGCTGGGTGGCGAACTGCGCGAGCGCCGCTTCCAGCCGGTCCTGCACCGTGTTGCCCGAGGGCTGGCTTTGCCAGCCCAGGTAGTTCTGGCCGTCGTAGCTGACGCCCAGCGCCACCCGCATGCCTGACGGGCGCGGGGTCAACTGAAGTCGGCCAGCATCTTCTGCGCGCGGGCCTTGAGATCGCCGCTGGCCTCGGCCATCACCTCTTCGATCAGCGTGCGGGCGCCGTCGGTGTCGCCGATGGCATGGAACTCCTGCGCCAGCGCGAGCTTGGTGGCCAGGGGGTCGCCCGGCAGTTCGGCCCGGGCGGTGGTCGGCTCGGCCGGAGCGCTGTCTGCCGCCGGGCTTGCCGGGGGGGCCTTGAGATCCAGCGAGATGCTGTCGAGATCAAAGTCCATCAGCCCGGACTCGGAAGGCACATAGGGCTTCTCCGCGGGCTTTTCCAGCGCATTGGGCTGGGTGTCGATGTCCGGCAGATCCAGCGGAGCGTCCAGGGGCATGTCCAGGGGAACGTCCAGCAGGCCGGGAGGCTCGGCCGCCATGGCTGCCGGGGCCGGGCTGGCAGGGACCGGTGGCTGCCAGAGCGGGGGCTCATCGGCCTGCACGGGCTCGGCTGCCGGCTCTGCTGGCGACTCGTAATCGGGAATCTCCAGCGGCATGGGGGCGCTGTCTTCCAGTACGGGGGCAGCAGCACTCTCGGCCGCGGCCGCAAAGGCGCCGGCAGGGGCCGCCGGGGCGTCCGTCAGCGCGTCGTCGGGCAGGTCCAGATCCAGATCGAGGTCCAGGTCGGGCGGCATGGTCGATGGTGCGATGCCTTCGCTGCCTGCCGCCGCGGGGGCGCCGCCGGGTTGGTACAGGGCGTTGTCCGGGTCCAGGGTACGGCCCAGGTCGGCCACGCGGGCCCAGTCCTGGCCCTGGCCCTGGGTCAACTGGTGGATCTGGGTGGCGGCGGATTCCAATGCCTTGCGGTCCTGGCGCTTGGCGTAGATCTCTGCCAGCTTGGCGTGGATGGAGACGCGCCCGGGGTTGTGGCGCAGGGCTTCCTTGAGGATTTCCTCGGCCTGCAGGTCACGCCCGTAGGCCAGGTACACGTCGGCTTCGGCCACGGGGTCCACATCGCCGCCGGCGTCGAGCTGGCTGGGCGAATAGGCCATGGAGGAACCGCCCGTGGAGGAGTCGGTGTTGGCCGTGTCGATGCGCTGGCCGCCGCTGGCGCCGAAGAAGGAATCGGGTTGCAGGCGGCTTTCCAGGAAGGAGCTGTCCATGCCGGCGTTGTTGCGGCGGCGCTGTACCACGCGGTAGGCGCCATAGCCCAGCAGCAGGGCCAGCAGGCCGCCGCCGGCCAGGGGCATCATGGGGTCGTCCAGCAGGCCATCGAGGAAGCCGGGCTCCTCGACCGGAGGCGCCGCCGGGGGCGCAGGCCTGGGTGCTGCAGGCTGGGCGACGGATGCTGCTTCTGCCACTGCAGCCGGTGCGGATGCCGCCTCGGCGGCCGAGGCCGCGGGCTCGGGGGCAGAAGCGGCTTCGCTGGCGGGCTGCGCCGGGGCGGCTGCGGCCACGGAGGCCGGGGCCTGTGCCTCGGAGGCTGCGGGCACGGGCGCTGCCACGGGCACGGCAATGCCTGGGGCGCTGGCCACGGCCGCCGGTGCGGCGGCTGCGCCGGAGGCGGCGCTGAGCTTGTTCAGGTCTTCGATGTTCTTGGCCAGCTCTTCCACGCGCGCGGCCGCTTGCTGCGCCTGCTTGCGCTGGGCGAGGGCTTCCTCGTTGGCCTTGCGCTCCTTCAGGGCGCCCTTGGAGAGGGTGAGCTTGTCGGGTGCGGCGCTGCCGGCCTTCTGGTCCTGCACCTGGGCTTCGACCGTGCCCTTGGCAGAGCGCCCGGCGGCACCCACGTCGACTGCCGGGGCGGCGCCTGCCAGCTTGCGGCGGAAGTCGCTGAAGTCGCGGCTTTGGGCGGCCAGCACCTGGCGGGCTTCGGCCTTGTCGATGGCGTTGGCCTGGGCTTCGCCCGGCATCTGCAGCACGGCACCGGCCTTGATGCGGTTGACGTTGCCCTGGATGAAGGCGTCCGGGTTGGCGCGCAGCAGGGCGACGAGCATCTGGTCCAGGGACACGCCGGCCGGGCGGTGCGCGCTGGCGATGCGCCCTGCGGTGTCTCCCGCCTTGACAGTGACGCTGTGCTCCGTGCCTGCGGCCGTTGCCGGCGCGCTGGCTGCGGGGGGGCTGACCTGCGGCGCGCGCTGTGGCTGGGCGGGCGCAGGCCGGGCGGCAGGTGCCTCGGGCATGGCGGCAACGGCCACGGGCGGCTTGCGCAGCGTGGGCGGGTCGAACAGCATGGTGTAGCTGCGCGTCAGGCGGCCGGTGTTCCAGTTGGCGTCGATCACCAGGTCCACGAAGGGCTCAGTCACGGGCCGGTCGCTGGTCAGGCGCAGCACCGCGCTGCCATTGGGGCGGCGTTTGATCTCGATCTGCACGCGGGTGACCAGAGGCGAATACTCCATGCCCTGCGCGCGGTAGGTTTCCGGCGCCGCCGTGGTCACGCGCAGCGTCTCGGCCTCCGAGGCTGTGGCCTGAGGCAGGTCGATCTCGGCACGCAGCGGCTCGCCCAGGGCCGATTGCACGCTGATGGGTCCCAGGGCCAGGGCCAGGGCGCTAGAGCTGTAGAGGCCAAGCGCCGCCGCGGCGGCCGCAGCCAGGGCGGAGTGTTTCCAACGATGCATGGTTGCCATCAACTGATTTGATTCTGGGGCTCGGCGGAGCGCTCTGGTCCTGGTCATGGTCGGATGTCCCCCCTGCGCTCCAGCGTACGAAAAAATGTGTAAAAGCACCTTAGCAGCAATGTTTTGCACTGACAAGCTCACGTAGTGGCGAAGCTCTGACCAGACGCTGGAAGCGGGGCTTGCGCCCTCGGGTGTGTTGTCCAGCGACAACGTGGGTAACCAGGTGTTTCAGGGGCGCAGACGCAAGAAAAGCGCCCGCAGGCGCTTTTCTCCGGGATGGGCCGTGCAAGGGCCTCAGGCGTCCAGCAGGATGCGCAGCATGCGGCGCAGCGGTTCGGCGGCACCCCACAGCAACTGGTCGCCGATGGTGAAGGCGCCCACGTACTCCGGGCCCATGGCGAGCTTGCGGATGCGGCCCACGGGGATGGTCAGCGTGCCCGTCACGGCCACGGGCGTGAGGTCCTGCATGCTGGCCTCGCGCGTATTGGGCACGACCTTGGCCCAGGGGTTGTCGGCGGCGATCATGGCCTCGATGTCGGCCACGGGCACGTCCTTCTTCAGCTTGAAGGTCAGGGCCTGGCTGTGGCAGCGCATGGCGCCGATGCGCACGCAAAAGCCGTCCACGGGAATGGCGGCCGTGCCAAAACCCTCACCCTGGCCCAGGATCTTGTTGGTCTCGGCCATGCCCTTCCACTCTTCGCGGCTCATGCCGTTGCCCAGGTCCTTGTCGATCCAGGGAATGAGCGAGCCGCCCAGCGGCACGCCGAAGTTGGCGGTCTCGGCGCCAGTCAGTGCGCGTTGCTTGGCGATGATCTTGCGGTCGATTTCCAGAATGGCGCTCTTGGGGTCGGCCAGCAGGTCCTTGACCTCGGCGTTGAGCGTGCCGAACTGCGTGAGCAGCTCGCGCATGTGCTGCGCGCCGCCGCCGCTGGCGGCCTGGTAGGTCTGCGTGCTCATCCACTCGACCAGGCCCGCCTTGTACAGCGCGCCCACGCCCATGAGCATGCAGCTCACGGTGCAGTTGCCGCCGATCCAGTTCCTGCCGCCCTTGGCGAGGGCGTTCTGGATGACCGGCATGTTCACGGGGTCGAGCACGATGACGGCATCGTCCTTCATGCGCAGGGTGGAGGCAGCGTCGATCCAGTGACCGTTCCAGCCCGCAGCGCGCAGCTTGGGGAACACTTCGGTGGTGTAGTCGCCCCCCTGGCAGGAGATGATGATCTCGCAGCGCTTCAAGGCGTCGATGTTGAATGCATCCTGCAGCGTGGCTTCGTTCCTGGCCTGCGCGGGCGCCTTGCCGCCGGCGTTGGACGTGGAGAAAAACAGCGGCTCGATGAGGTCGAAGTCCCCTTCGGCCTGCATGCGATCCATCAACACCGAGCCGACCATGCCGCGCCAGCCGACCAGACCTACCAACTTGCTCATTTGAAACGCCCTTTCAAGTTAAAAAACAGTACGCACGCGACCGGCGGCTGTTTTCCTCGCCCCCGGCTCGTCTGGGCCAGGGAGGGCGCACGACGATGCCGGAGCTGGATCAGCCCTTAATGGTCGTGGTTTTGGTGATGGTTGCGCGCGCAGCCGGACCTGCCAGGCAGGCAGGGGTCAGGTTCGGGGTGAACGGTGGGGCGGCAAACATATCGTGCATATTGTAATGCAAAGCGGGTATTGGGCAGGCCGCGCGCCGCAGGCCCTGCGGTGTGGGCAGCAGGGCAGTGCCCTACCGGGCGGCGGCGTCGGGCGCAAAGTCGTCGAGTACGGCGCCCTTGCTGGCGCTGGAGGCATTGAAGGCAAACTTGGCCTGCACGCCGCGCGTGTAGCGCGGGGCGGGGGGCTGCCAGAGTGCGCGGCGGTGGGCCAGTTCGGCCTCGTCCACGTTCAGTTGCAGCAGCAGCCGGTGCGCGTCGATGGTGATGCTGTCGCCCTCGTGCACCAGGGCGATGGTGCCGCCCACGAAGGCCTCGGGCGCCACGTGGCCCACGACCATGCCCCAGGTGCCGCCCGAGAAGCGCCCGTCGGTGACCAGGCCCACGCTCTCGCCCAGCCCCTGGCCCACCAGCGCGCTGGTGGGCGCCAGCATCTCGGGCATGCCGGGACCGCCCTTGGGGCCCAGGTAGCGCAGCACCACCACGTCGCCTGCACGGATGCGGCCCGCCAGGATGGCCTGCAGGGCCGAAGGCTCGTCGTCGAACACGCGCGCCGGGCCGGTGATGGCGGGGTTCTTGAGCCCCGTGATCTTGGCCACCGCCCCCTCGGGGCTGAGATTGCCCTTGAGGATGGCCAAATGGCCCTGGGCGTACAGGGGCTGGGCGATGGGGCGGATCACGTCCTGGCCGGCCGGTGGCGCATCGGGCACCTGCGCGAGCGTCTGGGCGACGGTCTGGCCGGTGATGGTGAGGCAGTCGCCGTGCAGCAGGCCGGCGTTGAGCAGGATCTTCATCACCTGCGGAATGCCGCCCGCCCTGTGCAAGTCCACGGCCAGGTACTTGCCGCTGGGTTTGAGGTCGCAAATCACCGGCACCTTGCGGCGCATGCGCTCGAAGTCGTCGATGCTCCACGGCACACCCGCCGCGTGGGCAATGGCCAGGAAGTGCAGCACGGCGTTGGTCGAGCCGCCCACGGCCATGATGACGGCGACGGCGTTCTCGATGGATGGGCGCGTGACGATGTCGCGCGGCTTGCGGTCGTGCCGGATGGCGTCGATCAGCACGCGGGCCGATTCCCGCGCGGAATCGACCTTCTCCTGGTGCTCGTTGGCCATGGTGGAGGAATAGGGCAGGCTCATGCCCAGCGCCTCGAAGGCGCTGCTCATGGTGTTGGCCGTGTACATGCCGCCGCAGGAGCCGGTGCCGGGGATGGCGTGCCGCTCGATGTCCTGGAGCTGCTGGTCGCTGATCTTGCCCGCCGCGTTCTCGCCCACGGCCTCGAAGACGTTCACGATGTTGAGGTCGCAGCCGTGCAGGCACCCGGGCAGGATGGTGCCGCCGTACACGTAGATGCTCGGCACATTGGCGCGCAGCATGCCCATCATGCCGCCGGGCATGTTCTTGTCGCAGCCGCCGATGACCACGCAGCCATCCATCCACTGGCCCTGTACGCAGGTTTCCACGCAGTCGGCGATCACCTCGCGGCTCACCAGGCTGTACTTCATGCCCTCGGTGCCCATGGCCATGCCGTCGGAGATCGTGGGCGTGCCGAAGGTCTGCGGGTTGCCGCCGGCGGCGCGTATGCCTTCCACGGCGGCATCGCACAGCTTCTGCAGGCCGCTGTTGCACGGCGTGATGGTGCTGTGGCCGTTGGCCACGCCGACCATGGGCTTGTCGAAGTCGGCGGCGGTATAGCCCATGCCGTAGTACATGGAGCGGTTGGGCGCGCGTTCCTTGCCTTGCGTGATGTGGGCGGAGCGGCGGTTCAGGGGCAGGGAATCCGTCATGGCAGTACTCGGGCAATGGGGGCGCAGCCAGTGTAGGGCGCGGTGCGCAGCGGCGCTATATCCCTGGCGCCCCCGGGGTAAGGGCCTGCGACATAATCGACCGGTTTGCCCCGGGCGCCGCTCAAGAGGCGGCGCGCGGCGGATGCGCCGTGGCCCTGGAAGTGGAAGGGCCGGTTTTCTTTTCCAGACATCTTTTTCCCGTCCCACGATGCCCGCCTACCGTTCCAAGACCTCCACCGCCGGCCGCAATATGGCCGGCGCCCGCGCCCTGTGGCGTGCCACCGGCATGCAGGATGCCGACTTCCAGAAGCCCATCATCGCGGTGGTCAACTCCTTCACCCAGTTCGTGCCCGGCCACGTGCACTTGAAGGACATGGGCCAGCTCGTCGCGCGCGAGATCGAGGCCGCCGGTGGCGTGGCCAAGGAGTTCAACACCATCGCCGTGGACGACGGCATCGCCATGGGCCACGACGGCATGCTCTACTCGCTGCCCAGCCGCGACGTGATCGCCGACAGCGTGGAATACATGGTCAACGCGCACTGCGCCGACGCCATGGTGTGCATCTCCAACTGCGACAAGATCACCCCCGGCATGCTCATGGCCGCGATGCGCCTGAACATCCCCGTGATCTTCGTCTCGGGCGGTCCCATGGAGGCGGGCAAGGTGCAACTGGCCACCCCGGGCACCAAGACCATCCACATGAAAAAGCTCGACCTGGTGGACGCCATGGTCATGGCCGTGGACAGCGCCGTGAGCGAGGCCGACATGGCCGAGGTCGAGCGCAACGCCTGCCCCACCTGCGGCTCGTGCTCGGGCATGTTCACCGCCAACTCCATGAACTGTCTGACCGAGGCCATGGGCCTGTCGCTGCCCGGCAATGGCACCACGCTGGCCACGCACGCCGACCGCGAGCAATTGTTCAAGCGCGCCGGCCGGCGCATCGTGGAACTGGCGCGCCAGTACTACGAGGGCGAGGACGAGAGCATCCTGCCACGCTCGGTGGGCTTCAAGGCCTTCGAGAACGCCATGACGCTGGACATCGCCATGGGCGGCTCGACCAACACCATCCTGCACCTGCTGGCCATCGCGCAGGAAGCGGAGATCGACTTCACCATGGCGGACATCGACCGCCTCTCGCGCAGCGTGCCGCAACTGTGCAAGGTGGCGCCCAACACCGACAAGTACCACATCGAGGACGTGCACCGCGCGGGCGGCATCGTGGCCATCCTGGGGGAGCTCGAGCGCGCAGGCAAGCTGCACACCGACGTGCCCACGGTGCACGCCAAGACCCTGGGCGAGGCCATTGCGCAGTGGGACATCACGCGCACGCAGGACGAGGCCGTGCACACCTTCTTCAAGGCCGGCCCCGGCGGCGTGCCCACGCAGACCGCCTTCAGCCAGGCCAGCCGCTGGCCCAGTCTGGACCTGGACCGCGCCCAGGGCTGCATCCGCTCCGCAGAGCACGCCTTCAGCCAGGAAGGCGGCCTGGCCGTGCTCAAGGGCAACATCGCCGTCGACGGCTGCGTGGTCAAGACCGCGGGCGTGGACGAATCCATCCTGGTGTTCGAGGGCACCGCCCACGTCACCGAGTCGCAGGACGAGGCCGTGGAACACATCCTCAACGACCAGGTGAAGGCCGGCGACGTGGTCATCGTGCGCTACGAGGGCCCCAAGGGCGGACCCGGCATGCAGGAAATGCTCTACCCCACCAGCTACATCAAGAGCAAGGGCCTGGGCAAGGCCTGCGCGCTGCTGACCGACGGGCGCTTCTCGGGCGGCACCTCGGGCCTGTCCATCGGCCACTGCTCGCCCGAGGCCGCGGCGGGCGGCGCCATCGGCCTGGTGCAGAACGGCGACAAGATCCGCATCGACATCCCCAACCGCAGCATCAACGTGCTGGTGAGCGATGAGGAACTGGCGCGCCGCCGCGCCGCGCAGGACGCCAAGGGCTGGAAGCCGGCCAAGCCGCGCCCGCGCAAGGTGTCTGCGGCGCTCAAGGCCTACGCCATGCTGGTGACCAGCGCCGACAAGGGCGCGGTGCGCGACCTGTCGCTGCTGGACTGATACCCGCCCGTGGCGCGCAGGCGCCCTGTGCCCGAACCCGCCGTGGACTCCCCCGGCGGGTTTTTCTTTTGATGCTTTCTTTTTGATAGCTGACGGCGTTTGCTACATAAGCGCTGGAGGCCGATTTGACTGAAATTGCATGGAATGTTCAGTGTCAGTGCAGACGCTGAAAATTCATCACTTCATCATCTGCGCCAAAGAGCAAGGCGCAGGTGATGCCTGCCGTTCAATTGCGTGACTGAACCCAGTTTTCTACTTGCAGTGCAGGGACGCGGGCAAATTCGTCGACGTTGTTGGTCACCACGACGAGCCCCTCGCTGCGCGCATGGGCGGCGATGTGCAAATCGTTGACGCCAATCGGCTGCCCGGTCTTCTCCAGGCCCGCACGAATGGCGCCATAGTGCTGCGCAGCCTTGGCGCCATACGACAGAACCTCCAGACGGCTGCAAAAGTCTTCAATGGCGACCAGGTTGTCGCTCACCCGTGAGCTTTTTTCCGCACCGTGAAACAGTTCCGACAGCGTGATGGCCGAAATCGCCATGCGGCTGGCGTTTTCGTTGAAGAGGGAGAGTACCTCGATGGGGCGCCGCTTCAACACGTAGATGACGATGGTCGTATCGAGCAGGTAGCGCAGCATCAGAGAGGCTCCCGCTCAGCCAAGGGCTGCGGTGCGCGCTCTGGCAAAAAATCTTCACTGACCGCCGGGCCATCCAGGAAAAAGCTATCCCAGGTCTGGCCCACGGGCGAGATGATGCGTTCATTCCCCCTGGCACGCACTTCCACCTTGCGCACGCCCTCCGGCAGGCGCAATTCGACGGGCAAGCGGACGGCTTGCGTGCGGTTGTTGATAAAGACGGAGCTGATGGCCATGACAGTCCTTCCTGGATGTATATGGCCTTGGGATATGGCGTTGGTGGTTGTCAAGCCAGGCAGGCCGAAAAGCACTGCAAAAACCATAGCTGCTTGCGCTTATCCATAAAGCGCTAGAGGCATTTTTGACTATCAATCAAAGCAAACTGGCTTGTAGCGATGCGCTGGCCAGCGGCCGCAGCCTTGCATAGTCCAGCAACTCTGCCAGGTGTGCCCCTTTGGCCTGCCATTCGTGCACCACGTTCTCTGCCAGCAGCACGTAATGCCAGGGCAAGCCCTGCCGGTGCTCTGGGGCCAGGGCATTGATGCGCTCACACCACGCGATGGCCGCTTTCAGTTTGCGCTGCACGTTCGGGTGAATGGCCTGCTGCTGCGCCTTGGTTTCCACCAGAAAGATGGCGTTGGCCGTGCGCACCAGAAAGTCGGGTGAATAGAACGCGGGCAGGCCATCGTCCTTCACATAGCGCAGGCGGGCAAAAGTGTGGCGGTTTTCGCTGATCTTGCAAAACGCCAGCACCTGGCTATCAGCCTGCGCCCAGTGGATGAAGGTGCGCTCCAGCCCGCCATTGCGCGCGGGCCAGCCCAGGCGGGTGTAGATGCACTTGCTCACCTCCACCGAATGGGCCTCGCGCAGCATCAGGCGCGGCACTTCGCTCAGGTAGCGCGCGTGCACCTCGGTGTGGCCGCTGGGGTGCTGCTCTTCGGATTCGAGCAACGCCACGGCAAATACCTTGGTGATGTGCTCCACCACCGGCTGCAGCAGCAACAGGCGCCAGTTTTCATCTTCCAGCGGGTTGAAGGCCGCGCCAAAAAGCCGCGTCCAGATGTAGTCGTCCAGCCAGCCAGTCAAATCGGCGGTATTGACCTGCAAGTAGGGCTTGGCCAGGTGCGTGGCAATCTTGTTGCCTTTGGGCAGCGGCTCGCTCAGCGCCTGGCTGATGCGCCGCGTCAGGCGCGACAAATAATCGTTGTAGCCGCCCACGTTCATCACCGCGCCGTCCACGCGGTAGTCGCCAAACAGCGTGGCGCTTTGCAGGTCTTGCGAGATGAAGGTGTCGCCCTTGCCCAGCAAATCGTGCAAGGCGTCTGCCGACATCGCCGTGAAGGTGGGAAGGGCCAACACATCCACGGCGGCATGGTCGCGCAGCTCGTCCGCCTCGCGCAAGATGAATGGAATGCCAAAGTCAAACGCCTCGAAGCCCTCGCGCAGCTCGGCGGCGATCACGTCTCCGGTGCTGGAGGTGTCGTCCATGCTGTCGCCCGTGGTGCCCGCCACGCCTTCATTCAGCAGCTCGTCGTAAAACGACTGGAAGGCCGGGTGCTCGACGATGCTCAGCACATCGATCAGGTTGGCCGGTTCCTGCCCGGCGTTGATGCGCTCGCGGTTCTCGCGTTTCAGGTCGGCGTATTCAGCGTCGCGCCACATCAGCCGCAGGCCCCGGCCAATGGTCTGTTCCAGCAAAATTTGCGCTTGCGAGCTGCGCAGCGGCACGATGACGCAAATGTTGTTCACGTCAAAGCCTTCGCGCAGCATCAGCACGCTGACGATCACGCGCGGCGTGGCATGTTTGTCCACGCTGAACAGCCGTTCGCGCACCGGCGCCCAGTCCTTCTCGCCCAGCTCGGCCTTCTTTCCCGAGTCAATGGTCATCACCTCGTCGGCGTTCAAACCTTCCTGGTCTTGCAGGAACGTCGCCACCAAGGGTGACACCGTGGTGTCCTCGCACACCACCAGCATCTTGGGGTGGCGGGCAGGGTCGATGCGGGCAAAGTCGGCTTCGAGCTTGCGCAGCTTTTTCAGCCCCGCGCGCAGCATCACGCGCTGGCCTTCGCTCAGGGCCGGGTTGCCTGCTTCATCGCGCTCGGCTTTGAACTCCAGCGGCAGTGCACCAATCTCCTTGCGCCGGTCCAGCACCAAAGACTTGACCAGCCCGGCGCGCATGGCGGCCTTCAGGTCAAAGTCGGTCACGATGTGCGCAAAGTACAGTTTTTTCTTGTTTTTTCCGCTGCCCACGTCGTTGTACGGCGTGGCAGAAAAGTCCACCTGCACAAAGCGCCGGCCCTTGGTTTCGGCGATGCGGCTCAGGCTCTTTTGCCACTCCACTTCCGTCACCTCGCCCTCGCGCTTGAACTCGTGGATGTGGTGCGCCTCATCGTTGAACACCATCAGCTCGGGGAGCTGGGCCAGAAACTCCAGCACATTGCCGCGCGCATAGCGGCGGTCCAGCACGTCCAGGCTGTTGCCCGTGGCGCGGCCAGGCGTCAGGGGCAACACGGCGTTTACCACCTGCTGCGGCTCCAGCGGCGCGCCGGGCGCTTGCACTTCTTCTATGTCGTCTGCCACCTCGCCCTCGGCCAGCAAATGCCAGTTAGTGATGGCGATCATGCCGTTGCCCGTGGCTTTCAGGCCGATCTCGCCCTTGCTGCACACATTGCCGCGCACAAAGGCAAACACTGCGTCGCGGTGCGCCTCGGGGATGAACAGGTCGGCAAACTGCGCCATGTCGGAAGTGGCGAAATCTCTCGCCCCGCTTGCGCTTCCTGCTATCAGTTTTCCGCAAAACGCATCCAGCAGCCGCTCGTAAACAATCAGCCCCGGCGCCACCACCATGAACTGGCGCGTAAAGCGGGCGTCGTCCAGCCCCTCGGCCAGCGCTGCGTTTTTGTTCAGCAACTGCCAGATCAACAGCGCCTGCAACACCCAGGTTTTGCCCGTGCCCGTGGCCATCTTGAAGCAGTATTTGGGGTGCGCGTGCTTCGCGCTTGAGACCTCGGCCAGCCGGTTGCCCGCCAGCAGTGCATCGGGCGCCACCTGCTGGTACAAGTCCAGCAGGGATGCAGCGCCCAGCACCTCGTGCGCCACGATGGCGTTCAGGATGGCCTGCTTTTGCCCGGCGTGAAAATTCAGCCCGCTGCGCGTATCGACCATGTCCTGGCCAAACCACCACAGCAGCAGCTCGGCTGTGGTGGGCGTGACGAGTTCCAGCAGGTCGGCGGCGCCATGTTCCAGGCCCAGGCAGAGCTGCTGGGTGCGCGTGGTCAGGCCGCTGACCAAAGCCATGGGAGATTCATCGCGCATTGGCAGCTCCTGGTTGTGGTGCCAATGCGTGCGCGGGGATCACAAACACATCGATTTCAGACGCACGCACGCGCCGGATGGCGGGACGATGAATTGCCAAGCCAGTGGCCGGTTTGTATATGTCTAGTCCACGCCCCAGTTTGAACAGCACCCCGTGGTTCAGCCGTAAGTGGCGGTCATGCAGCCCCGCTTCCCGGCGCAGCGTCAACGCCACTCCAAATTCTCGGTAAAAATCCTTGGTTAACGTTTCCAGCAGTCGCTCCTGCTGCGTTTCGGCTTCCTTATCGGCGGGCAATGTGATGATTTCGATGGCCTTTGGTTTAGCAACGTCGGCCACATGCATCAGGAACTCTTGCAAGTTGCGCAACTGATTGGGTTTGGACAGATGGGGCTCCACCAGTGAGAGTTGCAGCGCTCCTTTCAAAAACTGGGGTGCGAACATCTTTTCGTACGGCCAGCCCGTAGAGTTTTCGCGCAACTGCAAGCGGGCAACGCACACCGTGGCGGCTGACTGCACAGCATCTGCCCAGTCCGGGCCTTCCACAAAATTTGGGGCGGAGTGTGGTTGTTTCGTCGCAGGCGTTGGGAGGTTGCTGCAGTTGGGCGATTGTTCAGTCTGGCTTGCTGCCAGCGGCACAAGACTCGGTGCTACCACACCGACGCGCTTCAACACCGCTTGCAGTTCTTCATCAATGCCTGCAATGGCGCCAATGGCTTCTTCTTTCTGGCCTGCCACATATTCCGTGGTGGCAGCGAGGATGTTGTCTGCCGCCTGTTCCAGCAATATCTGTACTTCGTCCAAGGCATCTCGCGGGGCGGTCTTGGCCTCTGCCAGCAAGAATGCCCCAAAGCGCTGTGCGCTCTCCTGCAGATGGCTTTGTAAGGCTTCTTTCAGCAGCGATTTGACCTCTCGGTAGAAGGCTTTTACTTCTGTGTTTTGCCGCGCGGTCGTACCCACGTCCCAAATGTCTGCCACCACGCGCCGTTTTTCGGCGATGCGGTTTGCCACGCTCTCGCTGACGAAATGGTCCAGCAGTTGGTGAACCTTGCGCTCTTCGACCACGATCAATTCCTGCGCACGCTCCTCCGTGCGCGTGAGAACCGCAGTCAGTTTGCCGGACACGTCCAGTGGTACGCTGGTACCGAGCTCTATCTGGGTGGCAATTGCATCACTCTGATCCGACAAGCGCTGCAGGGCCTCTCTGAACTGGTTGCCGAACTGCTGGAACAGTCTTGTGCGTGTGTCCAGTAGTTGTTGAACCCTAGGAAAGATAAGACCTGCAACGCTGCTTTCCATGCCATGCAGATAGCCCCAGCCACCGTACCGGCGGGTTTTCCAGTGGCGGCCCATGTCGTCAGACTCAAACGCTGAAAGTGGTTGTTCTGCGTGTGCAGCAATCAGACTCAGCAGCGTCTCGTCCCGTCGGGGTTGCTCTTCCAGGCGTGCGCTCAATAGCTTGATTTGTTGCTCAACAGTCCCGGTAAACCCCTCGCGAGCCTGCCCAAATTCATTGCGAAAGGTGTCCAGCTTCTGTTCAGCCACCTCCTTGTTTTGGGTGTTCTGCAGCGCCTTCAGCTTGGTTTGGAGCACTGACTGAAGTTCCAGCAAGCAGTGGCTGGCCCCTTTGACGATGTTGTCCGCAGTCTGCGAAAGACGGGACTCCGTAGAAAGCAAGTGCAGTAATTGCGCTGTCAGTTTTTCAATGCCGCCGGGGTCTTTTGCGTCGATCGCAAACGGCAGTTCCTTGGCCTCTTTCCAGTCACGGTGCAATCGGGCTGAGGTAAAGGCGATGGGCACCTCGCCCAACTGCTCCTGGTACCGATGCAGGCTTTCATCCTGATCCAGGTCTTTCAGTGTGTCTTCAATTTCACGCTTGATCTTGGCGCGCTCTCTGGCGATGCACACAGAGATTGGCTCCGGGTCTTCGTCGTTGTCTTCTGCCTCTTTGAGCACCTTGTTATAGGTTTCGTCAATCTGCGTCACCACCACAATCAACTGTTTGACCGTTCCTTTGCGCAGCAGCGAAAGCAAGAATTCCTTTTCAGATTGGCCATATGACGCGCCTGATTTGGTGAGAAACAGCACCGCATCTACGCCAGTGACCACGCGCTCGGTCAGGGTCACGCGGAAGCGTTCGGTGTCGTCCAGCCCCGGTGTGTCGATCAGCAGCACACCCTGATCCAGTATTTCTGCCGGTGCAGTAATGTCGATGCTGTCGACCAGGCAGTGCAGCGGACTCCCAGACGATGTGTACTGCTTGAGCTTTTTTCGAAATTCGTTGGCGGCTTTCTTGGTGGAATGCGGTGCCAATTCCAGGGTAATGGAGTGCCCCTCAGCGCGTACATATTCACGCTCGAGGCTGGCGAGGTCGAAGACCGTGTCCGGTTCCCCCTCCTTGTTTTTTTTGGGAACCAGAAAGCTCTCCCAACTACGCACCCTTTGTGCATCCGCATGCTTTGGGTTCTCTGCGTACAAAGACTTCAGTTCCTGCCACACGGCGCTGTTCACGAATTGGATACTGGCACGCACGTTCTGACCATGCCGGAACGTGGTGACCGCGGCGGTTTCCGGTAGCGTGCCTTCACTGGCCAGTCGATTGGGCAGCAACTCATTCACAAACGACGACTTGCCAGCCTTGAAACGCCCCACCACCGCCACCTTGTATTCGGTGGGTACATGCTGGCTCTGCAGCAGTTGCGCCAGCGCCGTGGCGCTGCGCTGGCACTCCTTGCCAATCTTTGCCACCTTGATGCTGGATCGCCGCTCCAGCCCACCCTGCACCTGTGTCAGATGCGTGGTCAGATCCTGAATATCGCGTCGGAGTTGTTTGGGGGTTCTCATGGTGGTGTTCCCTGCGGGTTGAATGAGAGGGCTCGTGATCGGACGAAAAGCGGTAGCCATGCACCGGCAGTTTGTATACATGTTGTATACAATGACGCATGATCCGCAGTTTTCAGCACAAAGGTCTTGAGGCGTTTTTTTGCAGCGGCAGCAAAGCAGGCATTCGCCCCGACCATGCCCAGCGGCTGCAGTTGCAACTGGGCTCGCTGGACCAGGCCACGCAGCCGCAAGACATGGCCGTGCCGGGCTGGAAGCTGCATCCGCTCAAAGGCGAACTGGCCGGGCATTGGGCCGTGACCGTGAATGGCAACTGGCGTCTGACCTTCCGCTTTGTGGGTACAGATGCCGAACTGGTGGATTACCAGGACTACCACTGAAGGAGGTGCCCCATGGGCCGTATGCATAACCCACCCCATCCCGGCGCAGTGCTGCAGGAATGGCTGGCCGAGGTCAGCGTCACGCAGGCAGCTGCGCAGCTCGGCGTGACCCGCGCCTACCTGTCGCGCATCCTGCACGGGCACGCCGGCATTTCTGCCGACATGGCGCTGCGCTTGTCGGACTTGCTGGGCACCAGTGCAGAAATGTGGCTGGGCATGCAAAGCGCCTATGACTTGTGGCAGGCAGCACAGCAGCCGCGCCCGGTGGTGCAGCGGATTCACTCCAAAACAACAGTCAACCCTGCGTTTTCGTCCGAATGCCCATGATGGAAACGCCATTCAGCCACTTTGAACGTCCCATTTTGGCCATGAAGAGTGATTTCCATGCCTTTGTAAAGTGTGATCGAGAGCAATCCTGGAATGTCACCCAGTAGTTCACCATCACGGTTTTCAAAACGGGTCACGTAGTGATCCAGCGACATTACTTCGGTCATTGCTTCCTTCTTTCTTACAGTTGAACAACATGAATGACGTTGCGATGCGTAATCAAACGGATGTCACCACTTCCGCCTCAAACCCAAACACATCCACCACCCGCACACACACTTTGCGCGGCCCGGTCTTGGCGGGGGTGGTAACTGTGGCGCTGGTCACCACGCGCAGCGCGTCGCCATCGTTGGCGGTGTTGCCCCGGTAGTCTTGCCAGACCGAACGGAACACCTTGCCGTCGTAGTCCGGGTCCACGGCCCAGTATTCGATCAGCGCCAGCGGTTCGCGGTTGGCCACTTCTTGCAGCTTGGCGCGGTTGGCGTCGTCCAGGTTGATGGCTTCGGGCGACAGCAGCACGTAGTTTTTGAGCCGCACCGTCAGCGTGTCGGTTTCACCCGCCGTGGCGCGTTGCACCGGGTGGATGGTCAGGTACTGCAGGCTGGAAAAGCGCACCTGCCCGCGCAGCTTGTCGATGCCGCCCTTCTTTTTCAAGCGGTCCATCAGGTCGGGCGGAATCACCAGCACCTCCAGCCGGTCGTCGTTCAGCGCGGTGATGGTTTCGCCAATGCTGGGCTCAAAGTTCCAGCCCAGCACCACCACGCGGTCCCAGCCGCCCAGCAGGTTGTCGCGCTGGGCAATGGCTTTTTTCAAGGTGGCGGTGCCTGTGAGCTTGTTGGGCGAATCGGCCAGCACCAGGGTTTTGCTGCCGCGCCGGCCATTGAGTTCCACGCCGGCAATCTGGCCCAGGTTGCGCTGCGGGTTGGCCTCGGGCGGCAGGGGCAGGGCGCCGTAGAGCGACAGCACGATCTGCGACAGATCGCCAATGCGAAAGTCGCGCCCCAGCGTGGCCTTGGCGGCTTCGATCTGGTAGTCGCCGATGGCCTGATAGAGAAAGGGCTTGGCCTCCAGGTCGATCAGGCGCTTGCGCATGATCATGCAGGCGGGTTTGCCCAGGTCGGTGGTGATCCAGCGACGGCCCAGTTTTTCGGCCACGGCGGTCGTGGTGCCGGAACCGCCGTTGAAATCTGCGACGAGACCGCCCTCGGGGCAGGAGGCGCGGATGATGCGTTCTAGTAGGCTTTCGGGCTTTTGCGTGTCGTAGTCAATACGCTCTGCGACGATCGCGCCCAATCCACCGAGACTTTTCAGATCATCCCAAATGTCTTGCGTTGGTTTGCCGGGCATTTCATCCAAATACCGTTTGTACTTTGGAACCGTTCCCGGTTTTGTCTGAACTATTCGTCCCGCGTCGATGAGTTGGCGCATCTTTTCTTGGCTGTAGCGCCAATAGCGACTTACGCCCATCACCTCGTAGTAGGGGTTGCCTTTTGTCGCACCTCCAGGGCCTTGCAAGTTGTCGAGCCAGTAACGTCGCCCGGTTTCTGGCTCAATATTTTTGTAATACGTATCTTTGTATTCCTGTGTGTAAGGCGTGAACTGCTGTGCAAAAAAATATTGCGGTGATTTGGAGTAGAAAAAAATCGTGTCGTGAAGGCGCCCAAAGTGTGCTGAGCCTTGCTTGGAATCGCTGTGCGCGTGACCCCGCTTCCAGATCACTTGATTGATGAATTGATCCTTCCCAAACACCTCATCCATCACCAACTTGACGTAATGCCCCACATGCCAATCCAGATGCACATAGATCGAGCCGGTGTCCGCCAGCAGCTCGCGCATCAAGATCAGGCGCGGCGTGATCATGGCGAGGTACGAGGCGGTGCCGTCGCTCCAGGTGTCGGAATACGCGAACTGCTCGATCACCGTGGGCTTTTGCTCCAGCTCCACGCCCGGTAGCGTGACCTTGGTGCGGTAGTCGGCCTTGCTGTCAAACGGCGGGTCGATGTAGATCAAATCCACCTTGCCGCGCAGGCTGGGCGTGTCGTCATCGCCCGCCAGCAGCGCGGCCATGGCCAGCAGGTTGTCGCCGTAGATCAGACGGTTGGCCCAGGGTGTGGGGGCCGATGCCTCGGGCGCGGCGCCCAGCGTGGCCTGTGTGTTGGGCAGCAGGCTGACTTGTCCTGGTGCAAACACTGCCTGATGAGCGCTGCGCTGCTGCAACGTCACCCAGTCTTGCGCGGCGCTGTCTTTGGCGGGCAGCACCACTTCGCGCGTTTGCAGGCGCACGCGCTGGCGGCTTTCCAGGCTTTCGAGGATGCGTTCAGCTTGCTTGCGCCCGTTGGCGACGATTTCGGGGAGTTGTTCGAGCAGGGACTTGGGCATCTTGTACGACGACATGGCGCAACTGCAAGTGCGCCATGTTCAATCAAAAGTTCAATAGAAAATTCAATCAATCGTACAACATGATGTTCAATGAAAATTGAACTGAAATTTAACGTTTCGGCATGGACCAAAAGTTGGAATTTGCCGAGCGTTTGCGCGCCGCCATGCTGGCTGCGGGTCTAGATGCGCGCCCTGGTGTGCTGCTCAACCTTTTCAACACGCATTACTGGGGGCGGTCGGTGTCGTTTCAGGCGGTTTCGCGCTGGCTGCGCGGCGAGTCGATCCCAGCGCAAGACAAACTGATCACGCTGGCCGAGGTGCTCAAGATCGAGCCTGAAGTGCTTCGTTTTGGTGAAGAGGTCCGCAAGTCGGTGCAGACGCACCGCCAGCGCTGGGACGAGGGCGTGGGTTACCTGGAGCGTGAAACTTTTGATGCTTTTCTGCAGTTGCCCGCCCCACAGCGCAAGCTGATCCGCGAGGTGATACTGACCTTTGCCAAGGTGCACCAGGGCATCGGTGTGTCGCACGATGCATCCGCAGACCCGGTGCGCTCGGAATAGTCAAAAACCATAGCTGCTGGCGCTTGCTGCACAAGCGCCAGAGGCCTATTTCATTCAAATCATTCGGAATGGTGCCTGTGGGTTGCCTCCCGACGCTTCGCGCCGGGCACAATACCGCCCACCATGCTGACCTACCCCCACATCGATCCCGTTGCCTTGCAGCTCGGCCCCGTGGCCATCCATTGGTATGGGCTGACCTACCTGGCGGCTTTTGGCCTGTTCATGTGGCTGGGGACGCTGCGGCTGCGGCATCCGCCTTTTGCTTCCATGACCGGTCCCGGGGCCTGGACGCGCAAGGATGTGGAAGACATCCTCTTCCTGGGCGTGGTCGGCGTGATCGTGGGCGGGCGCCTGGGCTACTGCCTGTTCTACAAGCCGGGCTACTACGCCGCGCACCCGCTGGAGATCTTTGCCGTGTGGCAGGGCGGCATGAGCTTTCATGGCGGGCTGCTGGGCGTGATCGGCTCCTTCTTCTGGTTCGCGCGCACGCGCCAGCGGCCGTGGCTGCAGGTGGCCGATTTCGTGGCGCCCTGTGTGCCCACGGGCCTGGCGGCCGGCCGCGTGGGCAATTTCATCAACGGCGAGCTGTGGGGGCGTTTCGCCAGCCCCGACCTGCCCTGGGGCATGGTGTTCCCGCACAGCGGCTCCATGCTGCCGCGCCACCCCTCGCAGGTGTACCAGTTCCTGCTCGAAGGGCTGCTGCTGTTCGTGCTGCTGTGGCTGTATGCGCGCAAGGAGCGCCGCCAGGGCCAGGTGGCGGCGGCCTTCCTGGTGGGCTACGGCGTTTTCCGCTTCATCGCCGAATATTTCCGTGAGCCCGACAGTTTCCTGGGCCTGCTGTCGCTGGGCATGAGCATGGGGCAGTGGCTGTGCCTGCCCATGATCGCGGGTGGCGCCGCTCTGTGGCTCTGGAGCGCCAAGCGCGGCTGATACCCGGCACTGCGTAGGCTCACTGCGGCGCGCCGGGTCCGTCGCGGTACAGGGCCTCGATCTCCTCGGCGTACTGGCGTTGCACCACGTTGCGGCGGATCTTCTGCGTGGGCGTGAGGCAGCCGTTGTCGATGGTGAAGGCGCTCTCCAGCACCGAGAACTTGCGCACATGCGCTACGCGCGCCTGCTTGGCGTTGACGGCGTCGATGCCGCGCTGCAGTTCCCCCTGCACCGGGCTGCTGCGTGCCCACTCGGCGGGCCCGCCAGGGATCTGGTGCTGCTGGGCAAAGGCCTGCAACACATCGGGCTTGAGCGTGAGCAGCGCGCTGAGGAAATGGCGTGAATCACCGATGACCACCGCGTGCTCCACCAGCGGCAGGTTCATCAGGTCGGCCTCGATGTTGCCGGGCGAGATGTTCTTGCCGCCCGAGGTGATGAGCAGATCCTTCTTGCGGCCGGTCACGTAGATGAAGCCGTCCTCGTCGATGCGGCCCAGGTCGCCGCTGTGCAGCCAGCCGTCCTGCAGTGTCTCGGCGGTGTCTTCGGGGCGGCCACGATAACCCCGGAACACGTTCGGGCCCTGGACGAGGATCTCGCCGTCGCCGGCGATGCGCACCTGCATGCCGGGCAGGGTCTTGCCCGCCGCACCCAGGCGGATGAAGCCGGGCAGGCTGATGGCGGTCGGGCCGCAGTCCTCGGACTGGCCGTACACCTCGCCGATCAGCAGGCCCAGGCCGGTGAAGAACTCCAGGTTTTCCACGGCGATGGGCGCCGCGCCGGAAATCAGGATGCGCGCCTGGTCGAAGCCCAGCGCGGCCTGCACCTTGCGGTGCACCAGTTGGTGCGCCCAGCGGTACTGCCGGTCCAGCCATGCGCCGGGCGTGCGCCCTTGCAGGCGCTCGGCGTGCCAGGCGCGCCCGGTGCGCAGCGCCCAGCGCGCCAGCCGGGCCTTGACGCCCGTGGCGCCCGCCAGCTTGGTGGCGATGGCGGCCTGCATCTTCTCCCACACGCGCGGCACGCCGAAGAACACCGTGGGGTGCACTTCCTGCAGGTGCTCGCCCAGGCTCTCCAGCGAGCGCGCAAAGTAGAGCTGGTAACCGGCCAGCGCGTGGTTGCAAATCGACCCGTGCTGCTCGGCGATGTGCGCCAGCGGCAGGTAGGAGATCAGCCGGTCCTGCGGGCCCACCTGGAACGCGGCCGACAGCGCGGCCGATGTCCAGCTCAGGTTGGCGTGCGTCAGCTCCACGGCCTTGGGGTGGCCCGTGGTGCCCGAGGTGTAGATCAGCGTGCCGATGTCTTCTTCGCGGATGGCGTCCATGCGGCGCTGCACCTCGGCATCGTGCTCCATGCCGCCCAGCGCCAGGAACTGCTCCCAGGCCATGGGTGCGGCCACGCCTTCGGGCACCTGCGGCTGGGCATCGCCCGGCGCCTGGCGCATGAGCACGGTGGCGCGCAGGCGGGCCAGCGCCTGGGGCTCTGCCGCTGCCTTGGCCCATTGCGTCTCGTTTTCCACCAGCAGCACGGCGCAGCCGCTGTGCTCGACGATGTAGGCAATCTCGTTGGCCGCGCTGCTCCAGTAGATGCCGGCCGCCATGGCGCCCACCATCATGGCCGCCAGGTCCATGGTGGTCCATTCGGGGCGGTTGAAGCCCAGGATGCATACCGCGTCGCCGGGTTGCACGCCCAGCGCCACCAGCGCGCGGGCGGCCTGGCGCACTTGCTGGGCGTATTCCTGCCAGGTGGTGGGCTGCCAGCCCTGCGTGTCGCGCACGAAATAGGCGGGCGCCTGCGGCTGGCGCTGGCTGGTGGCCATGAAGCGGGCTGGAATGCTCTGGAAGCGCTGGTCGCTCGCGGCCAGCGGCCCGCTCTGCGCTAGGGAGGTTGGCATGCTCTTGTCTCCATTTTTTTAGGGGATGGCCTGCACGTGGAGTGCAGGCGGCGCGCCGGCCCCTCTGGCGGGGGCCTGTCGCGCACAGGCCGGGTGATGCTCAGGCCAAGCCCAGCATCTGGCGGGCCTCGGCGGGGGAAGCGATGGTGCGGCCCGCATTGCGCGCGCATTGGGCCAGCGCCTCGATGAGCACACCGTTGCCGCTGGCGCGGCTGCCGTCCGGCAGGTAGAAGGTGTCTTCCAGCCCCGTGCGCAGCATGCCGCCGAGGTCGGCCGTCTTCTGGTGCACGGGCCAGATCTCCTGGCGGCCGATCAGCGTGGCCTGCCACACGGCGCCGGGGGCCATCCACTGCGGCAGCAGCTCCAGCAATTGCGCATCGCAGGGCATGCCCGAGGCCACGCCCATCACCAGGTTGTATTCGGGGCGGCCCATGGCGGGCTTGAGCATGCCGTTCTTGATGTACATGGTGACCGAGCGCACGATGCCCACGTCGAAGCACTCGAACTCGGGGTGCGTGCCGCATTCCTCCATCACGTCGAGGAACTGCTGCACCTTGGCCACCGGGTTGTCGAACACCATGGGCGGCCAGGCCCAGGTGCCGTCTTCCTTGAGCTTGAGGTAGTTCAGGCTGCCGGCATTGCAGGCGGCGATCTCGGGTTGGACGCGGCGGATGCAGGCGAGCGGCCCGCTGATGTCCTTGCCGATCACGCCCGTGGTCAGGTTGATGATGACGCCCGGGCAGGCCGCCCGGATGGCGTCCACCACCTCCTGGGCCACGTCCGGGTCCCAGCTCGGCATGTGACCCATCCCGGGCTCCTGCGCGCGGATGTGCACATGCATGATGCTCGCGCCCGCGTTGTAGGCGTCGCGCGCCTGTGCGGCCATCTGCGCGGGGGTGACGGGTACCGGGTGTTGCTGGGGATTGGTCAGCACGCCGGTGAGGGCGCAGGTGAGGATGGCTTTTTCTTGCGTCATGCGGGGGCCTCTTCGGTGATGTCGATTTCTGCGAGCACGCTGCCGGCGGCAACGCTGTCTTTGATCTGGGCGTGCAGGGCCGACACGGTGCCGCTGGCGCGGGCGTGCAGCCACATTTCCATCTTCATGGCCTCCACGCACAGCAAGGGCTGACCGGCGCTGACCTGTTCGCCCACGGCCACGGCCACGGCGCACACCGTGCCCGCCACCGGGGAGCGCAGCTTGCTCGGGTCCAGGGCCGGGTCGTTCTGCGGGAAGGGCGACAGCTCAGCAAACTGGTGCACCGTGGCGCCCAGTGCCAACGTGACCTGGCCACCCTGCATCTGGCACACGGCGCTGCGCTGCACGCCGCCCTGGCGCCAGTACAGGCGTTCGTCCTGCCAGCGCACGGCGTCGAAGATGAAGCCCTCGGCGCCCGCCAGTTGCACCTGCACCTGCGCCCCGTGGGGGCGCACGCGCACGGCGCGCTGTTCGCTGCCGCCTGCGAGCACCAGCGTGGTGCCCCAGGTGGCCACGCTGTCGGGGCGGCGGGCGCCGCCTTCGCTGGCCGCCAGCGCGGTGGCCGCCAGGGCCCAGGCCAGCGCATCGGGCTGGGGGCGCTGCAGCAGGGTTTCGCCTGCCTGCTGCCACTGGTCGATCAGCGTGGTGTGCATGCGCGCCTCGCGGAAGGCCGGGTGGTCCAGCAGGTCGCGCAAAAAGCGCGCGTTGTGGCGCAGACCCAGCAGCGGCGCGTCGTCCAGCGCCGCCATCAGGCGACGGATGGCGTCGGTCCGGTCGCGGCCATGGGCGATGAGCTTGGCCACCATGGGGTCGTAGTAGGGGGTGACTTCGCCGCCCTCGCGGATGCCGGCGTCGATGCGCACCTCGCCAAACGCAGCCTGGCCCCGGGCGCGGCCCGCCAGCGCCTGCTCGGGCCGCCAGTAGCGCACGGCACCGGTTTGCGGCGCGAAGCCGTCGTAGGGGTCTTCGGCGTACAGGCGCACCTCGATGGCATGGCCGGACAGCACGATGTCCTCCTGCGCCAGCGGCAGCGGTTCGCCCGCGGCCACGCGCAGTTGCCACTCCACCAGGTCCTGGCCGGTGATGCATTCGGTCACCGGGTGCTCGACCTGCAGGCGCGTGTTCATCTCCAGGAAGTAGTGGTGGTTCTGCGCATCGACGATGAACTCGACCGTGCCCGCGCCCCGGTAGCCCACGGCCAGCGCGGCAGCCACGGCGTCTGCGCCCATTTGCGCGCGCATTTGCGGCGATACCACGGGGGAGGGCGCTTCCTCGATCACCTTCTGGCGGCGGCGCTGCGCCGTGCAGTCGCGCTCGCCCAGGTGCACGGCGTTGCCATGCGCGTCGGCGAAGACCTGGACCTCGATGTGGCGGCCGTTGTCGATCAGGCGCTCCAGCATCAGCGTACCGTCGCCAAAGGCGCTGGTGGCCTCGCGCCGGGCGCCTTCGATGGCGGCCAGCAACTCGCTGTCGTGCCGTACCAGGCGCATGCCGCGCCCGCCGCCGCCCGCCACGGCCTTGACCAGCAGCGGGTAGCCGAGCTTTTTCGCTTCGGCCACCAGCGTGGCATCGGCCTGGTCCGCGCCCAGGTAGCCGGGCGCGCAGGGCACGCCGGCGGCGATCATGCGCTGCTTGGCCAAGGCCTTGTCACCCATGGCCTCGATGGCGCTGGGTGGCGGGCCGATGAAGAGCACGCCCGCATCCTGGCAGGCCTGGGCAAAGGCGGCGTTCTCGCTGAGGAAGCCGTAGCCGGGGTGCAGCGCGTCGGCACCCGTGGCCTTGCAGGCGCCCAGGATGCCGTCGAACTGCAGGTAGGACTCGGCCGCCGGTGCGGGGCCGATGTGCACGGCCTCGTCGGCCAGCGCCACATGGGGGGCCTCCGCGTCGGCGTCGCTGTACACGGCCACCGTGCGGTAGCCCAGGGCGCGTGCGGTGCGGATCACGCGGCAGGCGATTTCTCCGCGATTGGCGATCAGTATCTTGTTAAACATGTGGTGCCCCTTTCGCGGAGAAACCGCCTGCGTGCGCTGCGCGCACCATGCGATGTGGCTTCGCCGCTGCGCCGCTGCGCGGCTGGTCGCCCCGGTTCGCAATCAGGATTTTGGAAAAGCTCATGCGGGAACCCAGTGTGGTTTGCGTTTCTGCAGGAATGCGCCGGTGCCCTCCTGGCCCTCGGGGCCCTGGGCGGCGCGGGAGAAGAGGGCGGCGGCCTCATCGACCAGCGCGGCAGGGGCGTTCCAGCGCGCCTTGGCCATCAGCGCCTTGGTGGCGGCCAGCGCACCAGGGGCGCAGGCCAGGATGTCGGCCAGCACGGCCTGCAGCGCGGCGTCCACCTCGGCGGTGGTCACCTGCTGGTGCACCAGGCCGATGCGCAGGGCCTGCCCCGCGTCCAGCCTGCCGCCGGTCACCGCCAGGCGCTTGGCCTGCGAGTAGCCCAGGCGCTCGACCAGGAAGGGTGCGATCTGCGCGGGCACCACGCCCAGCGAGGTTTCGGGCAGGCGGAAGCTCGCCGTCTCGGTGGCGATGGCCACGTCGGCCACGCAGGCCAGGCCCAGGCCGCCGCCCATCACCGTGCCTTCCAGCACCGCCACCACGGCCAGCGGCGTGTCGGCAAAGGCCGCGCACATGCGGCCAAAGGCGGCGTTGACTTCGGCAACGGGGTCGGTGCCCGCAGGGGCCTCCATGGCGCGCATGCGGGCCATGGCCATGTCCTTGAGATCACCCCCGGCGCAGAAATGCCCGCCCGCGCCGCGCAGCACCACCACGCGGGTGGGCTGGGCGCTGGCCACGCTGGCCTCGGCCTGTGCCAGGGCCTGGCGCAGCTCTTCCACCATGGCCAGCGACATGGCGTTGCGCACGTCGGGGCGGTTCAAGGTGATTTCGAGCACGGGGCCCGTAGATACGGCGCTAATAGCTATAAAAAACATAGCATTTATCCGCTTCAGCGCTTCTTGCCCGGCAAGGTGCCTTCGAGCTTGCAGATGATGCCCAGCATGATTTCGTCGGCGCCACCGCCGATGGAGATCAGGCGGCTGTCGCGGTAGGCTTGGCTGATGGGGTTGTCCGCCGTGAAGCCCATGCCACCCCAGTACTGCAGGCAGGAGTCGGCCACCTCGCGCGACAGGCGCCCCGCCTTGAGCTTGGCCATGGAGGCGAGCTTGGTCACGTCCTTGCCCGCCACGTAGGACTCCACGGCGCGGTAGGTGAGGGCGCGCAGGGCTTCGACTTCGGTGCGCAGCTCCGCCAGGCGGAAGTGCACCACCTGGTTGTTCAGGAGGGGCTGGCCGAAGGTGTGGCGCTGACGCGTGTATTCGATGGTCTGGTCGATCAGCTTGTCCAGCGACTGGAGGCTGCTGGCAGCGCCGTACAGGCGCTCTTCCTGGAACTGCAGCATCTGGAACATGAAGCCCGCGCCCTCCTGGCCGATGAGGTTGCGCTGGGGCACGCGCACGTTGTCGAAGAAGAGCTGCGCCGTGTCGCTCGAATGCATGCCGATCTTCTCGATCTTCTGGCGCGTCACGCCGGGGGCATCGAGCGGCACCATGATGAGCGACTTGTTCGAGTGCACCGGCCCCTCGCTGGTGTTGGCCAGCAGGCAGCACCAGTCGGCCTGCATGCCGTTGGTGATCCACATCTTGGAGCCGTTGATGACGTAGTCGCCGCCGTCTTTCTTCGCCGTGGTCTTGAGCGCGGCCACGTCCGAGCCGCCGGTGACCTCGCTCACGCCGATGCAGCCCACCAGGTCGCCCGCGATGGAAGGTGCGAGGAACTCACGGCGCAGCTCGTCGCTGCCAAAGCGCGCCAGCGCCGGGGTGCACATGTCCGTCTGCACGCCGATGGCCATGGGCACGCCGCCCACGTTGCAGTCGCCCAGCGCCTCGGCCATGACCATGGAGTAACTGAAGTCCAGCCCCATGCCGCCGAACTCGGTGGGGTACTTGATGCCCAGCAGGCCCAGGTCGCCCATCTTCTTGAAGAGCTGGTGCGCGGGGAAGATGCCGGCCTTCTCCCATTCGGCCGTGAAGGGGTTGATCTCGTTGGCGACGAATTTGCGCACCGTGTCGCGGATCTGCTCGTGCTCGGGGGTGAATTGCATGGTGTGTGCTCCAGCTTCAAGAAAGGGGGTTACATGCGGGCGATGCCGAAGGTGTTGGGGTGCAGCACGCGCGCTTGGGCCTCGCGCGCCATGGCCAGGCATTGCGCCAGCACGTTGCGGGTTTCGCGCGGGTCGATGATTCCGTCGTCCCACAGGCGTGCGGTGCCGAACAGCACGTCGGATTCAAGGTCCAGGCGGCGCTTGAGCTGCTCGCTCATGGCGCGGATGCCGGCCTCGGTGTCTTCGTTCAGCGGTATGCCCTCGCGCGCGAGCTTGCCGCGGCTGATCATCTCCATGACCATGGCGGCCTGGGCGCCGCCCATGACGGCGGTGCGTGCGCTGGGCCAACTGAAGATGAAGTCCGGGTCGAAGCCGCGCCCGCACATGCCGTAGTTGCCTGCGCCGAACGAGCCGCCCACCACGATGGTGAACTTGGGTACGCGCGCATTGGCCACGGCCTGGATCATCTTGCTGCCGTGCTTGATGGCACCGGCGCGCTCGGCCGCGCTGCCCACCATGTAGCCCGTGGTGTTCTGCAGGAAGACCAGCGGCGTGCCGCTTTGGTCGCACAACTGGATGAACTGCGCCGCCTTGACCGAGCCCGTGGGCTGGATGGGGCCGTTGTTGGCGATGAGGCCCACGCGGTGGCCGGCGATGCGCGCATGGCCGCAGACGGTGTCGCCATCGAACGCGGCCTTGAATTCGAGGAAGTGCGAGCCATCGACGATGCGCGCGATGATCTCGCGCGCGTCGTAGGGCTCGCGCTCGTCGGCCGGGACGATGCCCAGCAACTCCTCGGCGTCGTACAGCGGCGCGCGCACGCTGCCGTCGGGCCCGCCGGCCTCGTCCCAGGGCAGGTGGTCCAGCAGGTCGCGGGCGATGGCGATGGCGTGCGCGTCGTTCTCGGCCAGGTACTCGCCCAGGCCGGTCACGCGGGCGTGCAGGTCGCTGCCGCCCAGTTCGTCGTCGGTGGTGTCCTCGCCAATGGCGGCCTTCACCAGGGGCGGGCCGGCCAGGTAGATGCTGGAGCGGTCCTTCACCAGCACCACATAGTCCGACAGGCCCGGCAGGTAGGCGCCACCGGCCGTGGACGAACCGTGCACCACGGCGATCTGCGGAATGCCCGCGGCCGACAGGCGCGCCTGGTTGGCAAAGCTGCGCCCGCCGTCCACGAAGATGTCGGCCTGGTACATCAGGTTGGCGCCGCCCGATTCGACCAGCGACACCAGCGGCAGCTTGTTCTGCAGCGCAATCGCCTGGGCGCGCAGGCCTTTCTTCAGGCCCATGGGCGCCACGGTGCCGCCCTTGACGGCGCTGTCGCTGGCGGAGATCAGCACGCGCTTGCCCGCCACCTGGCCAATGCCCACGATGGAGCCGCCGCCGAGCACGGCCTTCTTGCCGTCGTCGTCGTGCATGCCCAGGCCCGCCAGGGCGGAGAGCTCCAGGAAGTGGCTCCCCCGGTCGAGCAGGCGCGCCACGCGCTCGCGCGGCAGCAACTGGCCCTTCTTCTGGAACTTGTCCTGCTTGGAGGCGGATTCCGCCACCACCTTGCCCTGCAGGGCCTGCACCTGCGCCAGCCGCTCGGCCATGCGCTCGTGGTTGCGGCGGTAGGCGTCGGAGCGTGGGTCGATCTGGGAACGGATCTGCGTCATGGCTTGAGCACCTCCGGCGTCTGCGCGCGGTGAAAACCCTCGAACGGCTGGGCGCGCTGGTGTTCCAGGATGGGGAACAGCGGGGTTTGCAGCGAAGCCGCGCCGTCGGTCTGCAGCGTCACCCCGGTGATGAAGGCGGCGCCGGGGCTCAGCAGAAAGACGATGGCGGCGCTGACCTCGGCCTCGGTGGCCAGGCGCTGCAGAGGCACATGCTTGCGCAACTGCGGGATCAGCGCCTTCACGGCGCCGCCATAGCTGTCCATGCCCGAGGAAGCCACCCAGCCGGGCGCCACCGCGTTCACGCGCACGCCGCTGCTGGCCCACTCGAAGGCGGCGCTCATGGTCAGGTTGCTCATGCCCGCGCGCGCCGCGCCCGTGTGCGCCATGCCGGGCATGCCGTTCCTGAAGTCCGCCGTCATGTTGACGATGGCGCCGCCATGCGCCTGCATGCTGTGCAGGTACACCTCGCGCATCATCAGAAAGCCGCCCGTGAGGTTGTTGCTCACCACGGCCTCGAAGCCGCGCTTGCTGATGGCCTGCAGCGGCGACGGGAACTGCCCGCCCGCGTTGTTGACCAGGCCGTCGATGCGGCCCACCCGCTGCACCATGGCCGCCACGCCCGCTTTCACCGCTTCTTCGTCGCGGATGTCGAAGGCGGTGGTCTCGCACAGGCCGCCGTCTTCGCGGATTTCCTGCGCCACGCGGTCGAGCTTTTCCTGGGTGCGGCCGCTGACGATGACGCGCGCGCCCAGCGACGCCAGCTCATGGGCCACGCAGCGGCCTATGCCGCTGCCGCCGCCGGTCACCCAGACGGTACGGCCCGCGAACAGGTCTGGACGGAACACGCTCTGGTAGCGCGCAGGCGCGCTGCCCGGGGTGGGGGTGCTGCTTGGATTCATGGAGAAAGAACGGATCGGTGAGGGTGACGAATTAGAGGCTATGGTGACGTTAACGTCAACTAAATGTCTTATTGGTATTTTCCCTGAGATTTGCGGCATGGCATTACCTTATGATGCGCTTCGTTCTTTCACCTCCCCTCAAGGAAAACCATGAATCTCCAGGAATGCACCGAAACCATCCGCGGCAAAGTGGGCGAGAACAGCGGCCTGAACGCCGTGCTCAAGTTCGACTGCGGCAGCGACGGCCTGATCGTCATCGACGGTGTCTCCACCCCCAACAGCGTGAGCAACGAGGACCGCGAGGCCGACTGCACCGTGGCCATCACGCTGGAGAACCTCAACGCCCTGCTCACGGGCGCGCTCAACCCCGTCACGGGCTTCATGAGCGGCAAGTTCAAGGTCAGCGGCGACATGGGCGTCGCCATGAAGCTGCAGAAGGTGGTCTGAACATGGCGCAGGGCCGCACCCCCGAGGCTGCCGAGCGGCAGGCGGCTGCCACGGAGGCAGCGCGCCAGGCCCTGGCCGACCACATGTCGGACGACAAGACCTCCGAGCTCTTTGGCGTCACCGAACTGTGCAAGGCCTTCGACGTCACGCCGCGCACCCTGCGCTTCTATGAAGACAAGGGCTTGCTGAGCCCGCGCCGCATCAATGGCACGCGCGTCTACAGCCGCCGCGACCGCGCGCGCCTGGCGCTGATCCTGCGCGCCAAGGTCATAGGCTCCTCGCTGGCCGAGATCAAGCAGTACCTCGACATGTACGGCCAGGCCGGCGAAGGCCGCCAGCAGCAATTGCGCTACGTGCTGCAGCGCACCGACGCCGCCATTGCCGAGCTGGAGCAAAAGCGCGCGCACATCGAAAGCAGCCTGGTGGAGCTGCGCATCATCAACGACAACGTGCGCCGCAACCTGGGCTTGCCGGTGCTCGAATCCTCCTGAGCGGCGCGCGGCTGCGACCTCGCGGCCCGCGTGCGGGCGCCCTCAGCCCGGGCTCCGGGCGTTTGGGGCGGCCTCGGGGCGGGCCAGCGCACTCCAGATGATGTGCGTGAGCCGGTCCGCCAGGGCGGCGCGCTCCTCGGGCGGGCTGTGCTCGCCAAGCATCTGGCAGAAGCTGCGCTCTATGGTCCAGGCCAGCAGGGGCGCCAGCCCGGCAGGCGCAGCCGGGTGTGCGGCGCCCTGCCGTTCGAGCTGCTCCAGCGTGCGCTGGATCTCGCGCGTGCGCTGCTCCATGAACTCGGCAAACACCGCCTGCACCTGCGCGTCGTAGGCGGCCACCTCGTTCATGGCCCAGATGGCGTGCCGGTGCTGGAACAGGATGTCCACCACCTCGCGCATGAAGACCTGGAACTCGGCGCGTCCATAGGCGCCGGCCTTCTTCAGCCGGCTGCGCGCCGCCGCCTTGAGCTCGCCCTGCACCGCCTGCATGGCGTGGCTGACGAGCTGCCCCTTGTTGCGAAAGTGCAGGTAGAAGGTGGCGCGCGCGATGCCTGCTTCCCGCGCCAGCTCTTCCACGCTGATGGTCGTGAAGCTCTCGCCGCGCGCCAGCAGACGCTCGAAGGCCTCGACCAGCCGGTCCATGGCGGCGGGCGGGGAGGCGTCGGTAGGGGCGCGGCTGCGCCGGGTGATGGAGGCCATGGGACGCTGCGCGGTTACACGATGGCCTGCGGATGGTGCCCGGGCTGCACGAACAGGTCGAACGCCAGCGGCGTGCTGCCGGGCTCGCAGCGGTAGGGGCGCGGGTCGCGCACCCCGGCTGCGACCAGCACGTCCTCGTCCACGCAGTGCCGGCCCGTGAAGGCGGTGCTCGGCTGGGTGAGGATGTGCCAGGCAGCGTCGGCCATGATCCCGGGCGTGCGGCTCACGGCGCGCGCCTGCGTGCCCGCGATGTGGCGCACGGCGGCGGTGTCGATGTAGGTCTTGGGCCAGAGCGTGTTGAAGGCGATGCGCTCGCGCCGGAACTCCTCCGCCATGGCCATGGCGTAGAGGCTCATCGAGTATTTGGCCAGCGCGTAGGCCGGGTAGGGGGCGAACCATTCGGGCTTGAATTCGAGCGGCGGCGCCAGGTTGAGCACATGCGGGTTGGCGGCCTGCATCAGGTGCGGGATGCAGGCGCGGCTGACCAGGAAGGTGCCCCGGGCGTTGATGTTCTGCATCAGGTCCAGCCGCTTGGGCTCGGTCTGCAATGTGCCCGTGAGGTGGATGGCCGAGGCGTTGTTGACGCAGATGTCGATGCCGCCAAAGCGCTCCACGGTGCGCGCCACGGCCGCGTCGATCTGCTCGGCATCGCGGATGTCGCACAGCAGCGGCAGCGCCTGGCCGCCTCCGGCCTCGATCTCGGCCGCCGCGGTGTGGATGGTGCCCGGCAGCGTGGGGTGCGGCTCGGTGGTCTTGGCCGCAATGGCCACGTTGGCGCCGTCGCGCGCGGCGCGCAGCGCGATCGCGAGGCCGATGCCGCGCGAGCCGCCGCTGATGAACAGGGTCTTGCCGTGGAGGGACATGGGGTTTCCTTTCGGGGCGGCTCCGGGCTGGAGCCTGGCGCTGCGACTGTACCGAAACAATAACAGTGCGTCTAGACAGTGTGTCTATTCTGCCTGCCGTGCCTTCGCTCACGCACAATGGCCAATAATTTCGCCTGAGCTCCCGGCCTGTCCATATCCTCGCTGTCCCGCCCATGCCCACCACCCCCGAATGGATCACCCGCAGCGTCTCGCGCCTGCGTGGCTCCCGTGCCGCCGCTGGCGCACCGCCTGCCGCCCTGGCGGCCAAGCCCGAGGGGTTGCGCAGCACGCACGAGCGCCTGCAGGCCACGCTCAAGCGCGGCACCGAGGCGCTCGCCCCGCGCGCGCTGCGCCGCCTGCTGGCCGATCTGCAGGGCGTGGTCGATGCGCGCGTGAGCGATGTGGAGGCCGGCGCGCGGGCCCAGGACATCGCCCGCTGGTATGCCCAGGCCGGGCCGGCCGAACGGCACGACATGTGGCTGCTGATGAGTGAGCAGTTCGCCCCCGATGCCGCCCGCTTTGCGGCGGCGCGCCAGCGCTACGAGGCCGCCGCGGGCACCCCGCAGGAGGGCCAGGCCGAAATCCACCTGCGCCGCGCGCTGGTGTCGCCGCGCAAGCGCCTGCTCCAGCGCTTTGCCGTGTTTGCCGGGGGCATGCGCTTTCTGGTCGATTTGCGCGCCGAGCTGCTGCCGGCCGTCAAGGGCGATGCGCGCCTGCTCGCGCTCGACGCCGAGCTGGAGCAGTTGTTCTCCACCTGGTTCGACGTGGCCTTCCTGGAGCTGCGCCGCCTCTCCTGGGATTCGCCCGCCTCGCTGCTGGAGAAGCTCATCCAGTACGAGGCCGTGCACGACATCCGCAGTTGGGCCGACCTGAAGAACCGCCTGGACAGCGACCGGCGCTGCTATGGCTTCTTCCACCCCAGCCTGCCGAACGAGCCCCTGATTTTCGTGGAGGTGGCGCTGCTCGACCGCCTGTCCGACAGCATCACGCCGCTGCTCGACGAGGCCGCCGCGCCCGTGGACATCCAGCGCGCCACCACGGCCATCTTCTATTCCATCAGCAGCACGCAGGAGGGCCTGCGCGGCGTGAGTTTTGGCGATTCGCTCATCAAGCACGTGGTGGAGACGCTCAAGCAGGAGTTTCCGCGCCTGCGCCAGTTCGCCACGCTCTCGCCCATCCCGGGCCTGCGCGCCTGGCTGGGCAAGAACGCGGGCGCGCTGCTCGAAGGCCTGGACGAGCGCCAGCGCGCCGAACTGGGCCGCGCCCTGGGCCAGGAGCCGCCCAAGGCCACGCAGTTGCTGGCCGCCTTCGACAAGGCCCAGGCACTGGACGAGCGCGCGCCCGTGCGCCAGATGCTGCTGCGCTGTGCCGCGCACTACCTGGTGCGCGCGCTGCAGGACGGCAAGCCCGTGGACCCGGTGGCACGCTTCCACCTGGGCAATGGCGCGCGCGTGGAGCGGATCAACTGGGCGGCCGATCCGTCGGCCAAGGGGCACAAGCAGTCCTACGGGCTGATGGTGAATTATTTGTACGATCTCAAGCGCATCGACAGGCACCGCAGCCTGCTGGCGGCCGGCCAGGTGGCGGCAGCGCGCGAGATCGAAGGCCTGTGCCGCTGACACGGCGGCCCAGCAGCAACGGCCATGGGGGAATCCAGGACATGACAGCAGAAGTGGTGGCGGCGCCGGCCGCCGCAGAAGCCGGCGCGGCCGGCGTGGTGGTGGTGACCCTGCGCCACACCGGGCGGCTCAACGCCATGTCGCGCGCCATGTGGCGCCAGTTGCGCTCTGTTTTCGAGAGCATCCAGCGCAATACCGACGCGCGTTGCGTCCTGATCGAAGGCGAGGGCGGCGCGTTCTGCGCGGGCGGCGACATCTCCGAGTACCCGGCTTTCCGCTTCGATGCGGCGCAATTGCGCGATTTCCATGAGAACGATGTCTGGGGCGGCCTCTCGGCCATGCTGGCCTGCGATGTGCCCATCGTGGCGCGCATAGCCGGCGCGTGCATGGGCGCGGGCGTGGAGATCGCGAGCTGCTGCGACATCCGCATCGCCGCCGCGGGCGCGCGCTTTGGCGCGCCCATTGCGCGCCTGGGCTTTCCCATGGCGCCGCGCGAGGCGCAGCTCGTCGCCGGCGCCGTGGGCGAGCTGACGGCGCGCCAGATGCTGCTCGAAGCCGCCACCTTCAGCGCGCCCGACATGCTGGCGCGCGGCTTTCTGAGCCGCGTGGTGCCCGACGAGCGCCTGCACGCCGAGGCCCTGGGCGCGGCCCAGCGCGTGGCCGCCCTGGCGCCGCAGGCCGCGCGCCTGAACAAGCAGACCCTTCGGGCATTGAAAATACCTCCAGGGCTTGATGGAAAAGCGCCATCAGCTATCGAAAACATAGTGCATGGCACCACGGACCCTTACGCCTACGCCGACAGCGCCGAGCACCGCGAGGGCATCCACGCCTTTCTCGCCAAACGTCCTCCCGCCTTCTGACATCGCCATGAACGCACCCCGCAACGATAGCCTGTTCGCCGCCCTGCGCGCGGCCTTTCCCGCCGACCTGGACGCTACCGCCATCGAAGCCACGGCGCCCGATGGCACGCCGCTGTACTACACCTGGCGCGACATCGACCGCGCCAGCAGCCGCATCGCCAACCTGCTGGCCTCGCTGGGCCTGCCGGACGGCAGCCGCGTGGCGGTGCAGGTGGAGAAGTCGGTCGAGGCCCTGCTGCTGTACCTGGCCACGCTGCGCGCGGGCTACGTTTTTCTGCCTCTCAATACGGCCTACCAGAGCGCCGAGATCGAATACTTCATCGGCAACGCCGAGCCCGCCGTGGTGGTGTGCACGCCGGGCAACTTTGGCTGGGTGTCGAAGATCGCCTTCACGGCCGGCACGCGCCATGTGTTCACGCTGGGCGAGAACCGCGACGGCAGCCTGCTGGAGCGCGCCGTGCACCATGCCGACACGCACGAGGCGGCGCGCCAGGGCGCGGACGATGTGGCCGCCATCCTCTACACCAGCGGCACCACGGGCCGCAGCAAGGGGGCGATGCTGACGCACGGCAACCTGCTGTCCAACGCCGTGATGCTCAACGAATATTGGGGCTGGCGCCGCGACGATGTGCTGATCCACGCGCTGCCCATCTTCCACGTGCACGGGCTGTTCGTGGCCATCCACGCGGCGCTGCTGGGCGGCAGCAAGATGATCTGGCTGGCGAAGTTCGACCCCCAGGCCGTGATCGCCGCGCTGCCGCGCGCCACCGTGTTTATGGGCGTGCCCACGCTGTATGTGCGCATGCTGGGCGAGGGCGCGCTCACGCGCGAAGCGGCCAGCCACATGCGCCTGTTCATCTCGGGCTCGGCGCCGCTGCTGATCGAGACCTTCCGCGACTGGCAGGAGCGCACCGGCCACACCATCCTGGAGCGCTATGGCATGAGCGAGACCATCATGCTCACCTCCAACCCCTATGCCGCGGATGCGCGCCATGGCGGCCAGGACGAGCGGCGCGGCGGCACCGTGGGCTTCCCGCTGCCCGGCGTGGGCCTGCGCGTGGTGGGGGACGACGGCCAGGCATTGCCCGTGGGCGAAACCGGCCATATCCAGGTGCGCGGCGCCAACGTCTTCAAGGGCTACTGGCGCATGCCCGAGAAGACGGCCGAGGAATTCACCCCCGACGGCTGGTTCAAGACCGGCGATGTGGGCGTGGTGGACGAGCGCGGCTATGTGCGCATCGTCGGCCGCAGCAAGGACCTGATCATCAGCGGCGGCTACAACGTCTATCCGGCCGAGGTCGAGGGCACCATCAACGAGCTGCCCGGCGTGGCCGAGAGCGCGCTGGTGGGCGTGCCGCACCCGGACTTTGGCGAGGTGGGCGTGGCGGTAGTCATTGCCAAGCCGGGCGCCGCGCTGCAGCCCGAGGCCATCGTGGCGCAGCTCAAGTCGCGGCTGGCCAATTTCAAGATTCCCAAGCGGTGTGTCGTGGTGCCGGAGCTGCCGCGCAACACCATGGGCAAGGTGCAGAAGAACCTGCTGCGCGCGCAGTACCAGGGCCTGTTTGCCTGATATGGCCAACGGCGGGGCAGGCACAACGGGCCCCGCAGGGCCCGCTTTGCTATTCAATCAATAGCTTCTGACGCTTGCTGGATGGGCGTTGGAGCCCATTTTCACCTGAAAACCAGCACCGGGATATGCGAGTGCGTCAGCACATGCTGCGTCTCGCTGCCCAGCAGCAGGCGCTTGATGCCCTTGCGGCCGTGCGAGGCCATGATGATCATGTCGCACTTGTGCTTCTTGGCGGCGGCGATCACGGCCTCGGCGACCAGGTCGGATTTGGCGACCACGGCCTTGACGCTCACGTCCTGCTTCAGCCCCTGCTCCTTGACCGCATCGACCTCGGCCTGAGCGGCGTCGGTCCACTGCTTTTCGATGCGGCGGATGTCGCTGGCGTCCACCGGCATCCCGCCCTCGAAGTAGCTGCGCGGATAGCGCGGTACGACCTTGAGCGCCACCACGCTGGCACTGCACTGCGCGGCCAGGGCCAGACCGTTTTTCACCGCCTTGCTGGAGAGCGCGGAACCGTCGGTGGCGATCAGGATGCGTTGGTACATGGTGTTGCTCCTTGCTGAAAAGCTTGATTAAAGTAAAAACAAGCTGTTTTGAGTTGACGATGGTCAAATAATCGGGAATTCAAAATAGGTAAGCTTGCGCGATGTCAAAGAAATCCGTTGCGGCACCGGATAGGGCCACGGATGGTCTGCAGCCCGTCACGCCGCCCGAGGCGGTCGACGAGACCCTGCTCGACGATCCCCAGGAATGGCCCTCGTTCGGCCGTGCCTGCGCCCCGGCGGATGGCGGGGGCGCGCCTGCGGGCGCCTGGGAGTCGCATGTCGTCATCCAGGGCATGCACTGCGCCGCCTGCGCGCTCACCGTCGAGGAGGCACTGCGCAGCGTTCCCGGTGTGCAGAGCGCCGAGGTCAGCGCCGCGAGCCAGCGTGCCCGCGTGGTCTGGCAGCCCGGGCAGACCCTGCCCTCGCACTGGATGGCCGCACTGCGCCGCGCGGGCTACCGCGCCTTGCCGGCGCTCGACGCCCATGCCCGCGGCGCGCGCCAGCGCGAGCACCGCCAGGCCCTGTGGCGCTGGCTGGTCGCCGGCTTTTGCATGATGCAGGTCATGATGTACGCATGGCCTGCCTACGTGGCCGACCCGGGTGACCTGTCCCTGGAAATGGAGCGCCTGCTGCGCTGGGCCTCCTGGGTCATCAGCCTGCCGGTGGTGTTCTTTGCCTGCGGCCCGTTCTTCTCCAATGCGCTGCGCGACATCCGCCAGCGGCGCATCAGCATGGACCTGCCCGTGGCCCTGGGCATGGCCATCACCTTTGCCGTGAGCACGGCCGGCACCTTCGAGCCCGAGGGCGTGTTCGGCCGCGAGGTCTACTTCGACTCGCTCACCATGTTCGTCTTCTTCCTGCTCACCGGCCGCTGGCTGGAGCTGCGCCTGCGCGACCGCACCGCCGGGGCGCTGGAGGCCGTGCTCAACCGCCTGCCCGACAGCGTGCTGCGCCGCCAGGCCGATGGCGCCTTCGAGCGCGTGGCGGTGCGCCGCCTGCAGCCCGGCGACGTGGTGCGCGTGCTGCCGGGCGAGGCCTTTGCGGCCGACGGCCAGGTGCTCGAAGGCCACACCCTGGCGGACGAGGCCCTGCTCACCGGCGAATCCACCCCCGTGCGGCGGGGCCCCGGCACCCGCGTGGTGGCGGGCAGCTACAACCTGCAGGCGCCTGTGCTCGTGCAGGTGCAGGGCGTGGGCAATGACACGCGCTTCGCCCAGATCGTCGCCCTCATGGAGAGCGCGGCCACGCAAAAGCCCCGCCTGGCCCAACTGGCCGACCGCATCGCGCGGCCCTTCCTCGTGCTCGTGCTGCTGGCCGCGCTGCTCGCCGCGGCCTGGTGGTGGCCCACCGATCCGGCGCATGCCCTCATGGTGGCCGTGGCCGTGCTCGTCGTGACCTGCCCCTGTGCACTGTCGCTGGCCACGCCGGTGGCCATGCTCTCTGCCGCCGGTGCGCTGGCGCGCAGCGGCGTGCTGGTGCGCAACCTGCAGGCGCTCGAATCGCTCTCGCAGGTCGATACCGTGGTGTTCGACAAGACCGGCACCCTCACGCGCGATGGCATGGCCGTGCAGGCCTTGCAGCCCGCCGCCGAGGGGCAGGAGCGCCAGGTGCTGGGCATGGCCGCAGCCCTGGCCCAGCACTCGCTGCACCCGGCCTCGCGCGCCATCCTGCGCCTGGCCCAGGAGCAGGGCGTGCAGGGCGAGTGGGTCGCGCAGGACGTGCAGGAGGAGCCTGGGCTGGGCCTGCGCGCCCAGGTGCGGCAGGCCGACGGCGCGGGCACCGCCTGGACGCTGCGCCTGGGCTCCGCGCGCCACGCCGGGCTGGATGCGGGCGCCGCGCCAGCGGACGGGCCGCAGGTGTTTCTGGCCGCGACCGATGCGCAGGGCGCTGCGCGCGAGCTGGCGCGCTTCGCCCTGGCAGAGGACGTGCGTGCGCAAACCCCGCAGGCGGTGGCTGCCCTGCTTGGCGCCGGGCTCGATGTGCACCTGCTGTCGGGCGACCGCAGCGCAGCGGTGCAGCGCCTGGCCGGGCAGGCCGGTATCGCCCACTGGCAGGGCGACTGCTCCCCGGACGACAAGCTGCGCGCCCTGCGCGCCCTGCAGGCGCAGGGGCGCCGCGTGGCCATGGTGGGCGACGGGCTCAATGACGGCCCGGTGTTGGCGGCGGCCCATGCCTCCTTCGCCTTCGGGCGTTCCGTGCCCCTGGCCCAGGCGCGCGCCGACTTCGTCGTGCCGGGCGAGGATCTCGGGCAGGTGGTGCGCGCAATAGCCCTCGCCCGGCAGGCGCTAAAGGTTGTGCGACAGAATCTATGGTGGGCTGCCGCGTACAACGCGGCCAGCGTTCCGCTGGCCATTGCGGGCTACATGCCTGCCTGGCTGGCCGGACTGGGAATGGCGCTGAGTTCGCTGCTGGTGATCCTCAATGCCGCGCGCCTGTCGGTCACCCCGCAGGGCGCCGCCGCCCTGCTGCCGGCGTCGGTACGCATCCTGCACAGCCCCGCCATATCGGCCTGAAGCGCGCAACCATACAAGGACATGGCTGAATGGACATCCTTTATCTCTTGATTCCGCTGTCGGTGGCCCTGGTGCTGCTGATCCTGCTCGGCCTCTGGTGGGCTGTGCATGGGGGACAGTTCGAGAATGTGGAGCAGGAGGGAGAGCGCATTCTTCGCGACGGTTGACCGAGGTCAAAAAAGCACTACTAATAATAAGGTTATTATTTCCGGGCATTTCAAGAGGTAAGCGATGGATTCCATAGCAAAAACAAACGCTGCGCACTACAACGACACGGTCGTGCGGCAGTTTTCGATCATGGCCGTAGTCTGGGGGGTGGTGGGCATGCTCGTGGGCGTGTTCATTGCCGCGCAGCTTGCCTGGCCGGAACTCAACTTCGGCATCCCCTGGCTCAGCTACGGACGCCTGCGACCGCTGCATACCAATGCGGTGATCTTCGCCTTCGGCGGCAGCGCGCTCATCGGCACGAGCTACTACGTGGTGCAGCGCACCTGCCAGGTGCGCCTGTTCGGCGGCCCGCTGGTGGGCTTCACCTTCTGGGGCTGGCAGCTGGTCATCTTGGCCGCGGCCATTTCCCTGCCGCTGGGTTTCACCACGGGCAAGGAATACGCTGAGCTCGAGTGGCCCATCGACATCCTGATCACCCTGGTCTGGGTGGCCTACGCCATCGTGTTCTTCGGCACCATCGGCGTGCGCAAGGTCAAGCACATCTATGTCGCCAACTGGTTTTATGGCGGCTTCATTCTGGCCATCGCGCTGCTGCACGTGGTCAACAGCGCCGAGGTTCCCGCGGGCTGGATGAAGAGCTATTCGGCCTACGCTGGCGTGCAGGATGCCATGGTGCAGTGGTGGTACGGCCACAATGCCGTGGGCTTCTTCCTGACTGCAGGCTTCCTGGGCATGATGTATTACTTCATCCCCAAGCAGGCCGGCCGCCCGGTGTACAGCTACCGCCTGTCCATCGTGCACTTCTGGGCACTGATCTTCACCTACATGTGGGCCGGCCCGCACCACCTGCACTACACCGCGCTGCCCGACTGGACGCAGTCCGTGGGCATGGTGTTCTCCCTGGTGCTGCTCGCCCCGAGCTGGGGCGGCATGATCAACGGGATGATGACGCTCTCGGGCGCCTGGCACAAGCTGCGTGACGACCCCATCCTGCGCTTCCTGATCGTGTCGCTGTCGTTCTACGGCATGTCCACGTTCGAAGGCCCGATGATGTCCATCAAGACCGTCAACGCGCTGTCGCACTACACCGATTGGACCGTGGGCCACGTGCACTCCGGCGCCCTGGGTTGGGTGGGCCTGATCACCATGGGTTCGCTGTACTACCTGGTGCCGCGCCTGTTCGGCCGCGAGAAGATGCACTCCATCAAGGCCATCGAGCTGCACTTCTGGCTGGCCACCATCGGCATCGTGCTGTACATCGCCGCCATGTGGATTGCCGGCGTCATGCAGGGCCTGATGTGGCGCGCCGTCAACGCCGACGGCACGCTGACCTACACCTTTGTCGAGAGCGTCAAGGCGACCTATCCCTTCTACGTGATCCGCGTGCTGGGCGGCCTGCTGTACCTGACCGGCATGATCATCATGGCCTGGAACGTCTGGATGACGGCGATTTCCGGGCGCTCGGTCAAGGTGGCCATCCCCGCCGTCAAGCCTTCCCACGCCTGAGATAGCGAGGAAACATTCATGTCACAGAATACCCGCGAAGCAACCGGCTTCAGCCACGAGAAGATCGAGACCAACAACTTCCTGATGATCGTCCTCATCGTCCTGGTGGTGGCGGTCGGCGGTCTGGTCGAGATCGTGCCCTTGTTCTTCCAGCGTTCCACGACCGAGCCGGTCAAGGGCGTGGAGCCTTACGCTGCACTGCCATTGATGGGGCGCGACATCTACCTGCGCGAAGGCTGCTACAACTGCCACTCGCAGATGATCCGTCCCTTCCGCGCCGAGACGCTGCGCTACGGCCACTACTCCGTCGCCGGCGAGTTCGTCTACGACCACCCCTTCCAGTGGGGCAGCAAGCGCACCGGTCCGGACCTGCACCGCGTGGGCGGCAAGTACAGCGACGAGTGGCATCGCATCCACCTCAACAACCCGCGTGACGTGGTGCCCGAGTCCAATATGCCTGCCTATCCCTGGTTGGAGAAGAACCAGGTCGATGCTTCGGCCGTCGCTCCGCGCATGAAGGCGCTGCGCACCGTGGGCGTGCCCTACACCGATGAGCAAATCGCTGCCGCCGCTGGCGAGGTCAAGGGCAAGACCGAAATGGAGGCACTCATTGCCTACCTGCAGGTGATGGGTCGCGCCCTCAAGTAAGACCCGGGAGGCCATCATGGACGTCACCACGATGCGCATCGTCGTCACGCTGCTCTCGTTTGGCTGCTTTGTCGGCATCGCCCTCTGGGCCTATGCACGCAGCAACCGGGAGCGGTTTGAAGAGGCCGCGCAGCTTCCTTTCGAACAAGACTGACCACTACCAGAATGAGAACAAACCATGAGTGATTTCACCAGCAATTTCTGGTCGTTGTACGTGGCCGGAATCACCGTCGTAGGCATCATTGCCTGCCTGCTTCTGCTCATCATCACGGCACGCAAGAAGGTCGAGGCGACCGCCGACAACACCACGGGCCACGTCTGGGACGAAGACCTGACGGAGATGAACAACCCCATGCCCCGTTGGTGGATGTGGCTGTTCGTCATCACCATCGTCTTCGCCCTGGGCTACCTGGCGCTGTATCCCGGCCTGGGCAATTTTGCGGGCAAGCTGGGCTGGTCGCAGGTGGGCGAATACCAGCGCGAGATGGACAAGGGCAATGCCGAGATCGAACCCGTGTATGCACGCTTTGCGGCGATGAAGACCGAGGAGATCGCTGGCGACCCGCAAGCCATGGCCATCGGCGAGCGCCTGTTCATGAACAACTGCGCGCAATGCCATGGCTCCGATGCACGCGGCAGCAAGGGCTTCCCCAATCTCACCGACAACGACTGGCTGTACGGCGGCTCGCCCGCGAAGATCAGCGAAACCCTGCACCAGGGTCGCGTGGGCGTGATGCCGCCCATGGGCGCAGCGGTGGGCACGGGCGAGGATGTGCGCAACCTGGCGCAATACGTGCTGAGCCTCTCGGGCAGCCCGCACGACTCGCTGCGTGCGTCGCTGGGCAAGCCGCTGTTCGCCGCCTGCGCCGCCTGCCATGGTCCCGATGGCAAGGGCAACCAGGACATGGGCGCCCCCAACCTGACGGACGACACCTGGCTGCATGGCTGGGGCGAGGCTGCCATCACGGCCATGATCAATAATGGCAAGACCAACGAAATGCCTGCGCAGGCGGGTAAGCTGACGGAAGCACAGCTCAATGTGCTGACGGCCTATGTGTGGGGGCTCTCGCACAAGGCAGGTGCTGCGGCGCGCTGAGGCCGCAGGCACCGACGGTCGGGCGAAGGGGTTGTGCAGACCTTTCGCCCGCCGATTGTTTCCAGGACGCGGCCTTTGGGCCGCGTTCGCAACTGCATGATGAGCACTGCACCATGAACACCCCCAGCGGGAAGCCCCGCAAGGTCATCCCCATCGCCCCCACAGACTCCCAGGGGGACATCGTCTCGCTGTACGAGGCGCAGAAAAAGGTCTACCCCCGCTCCATCACCGGCCTGTTCTCGCGCTGGCGCTGGGCCATGGTGTTTCTCACGCAGTTGGTGTTCTATGGCCTGCCCTGGCTGCAGTGGGGCGAGCGCCAGATGGTGCTGTTCGACCTGGGCGCGCGGCGCTTCTACATCTTCGGGCTGGTGCTCTACCCGCAGGATTTCATCTATCTCACGGCGCTGCTCATCATTTCGGCCCTGGCCTTGTTCCTGTTCACGGCAGTCGCCGGGCGGCTGTGGTGCGGTTTCGCCTGTCCGCAAACGGTGTACACCGAAATTTTCATGTGGATAGAGCACAAGGTCGAGGGCGACCGCAGTGCCCGTCTGCGCCTGGACGGCAGTCCCTGGACCGTCGAGAAGATCTGGAAGAAATCGCTCAAGCAGTTCCTCTGGATCGCCGTTTCGCTCTGGACGGGTTTTACCTTTGTGGGCTTTTTCGTGCCCATCCGCCAGCTCGGCGGCGAGCTTCTGGCCCTGCAGGGGTCCTGGCAGATTTTCTGGGTGCTGTTCTACGGTTTCGCCACCTATGGCAATGCCGGCTTCCTGCGCGAGCAGGTGTGCAAATACATGTGCCCGTATGCGCGCTTCCAGAGCGCGATGTTCGACCGCGACACCCTCATCGTCACCTACGATGCCGCGCGCGGCGAGCCGCGCGGCCCGCGCACCAAGGCGGTGGACTACAAGGCCAAGGGCCTGGGCGACTGCATCGACTGTACGCTGTGCGTACAGGTCTGCCCCGTCGGCATCGATATCCGCAACGGCCTGCAGTACGAGTGCATAGGCTGCGGGCTGTGCGTCGATGCCTGTGACACCGTGATGGACAAGATGCACTACCCGCGCGGACTGATCCGCTTCTCCACGCAGAACGGTGTACAGCATGGCTGGAGCAAATTGCAGATGCTCAAGCGCGTGCTGCGCCCGCGCGTGCTCATCTACACCGGCGTCCTGGTGGCGCTGTCCGTGGGCATGCTGACCAGCCTGATGGTGCGCACGCCGTTCAAGGTCGATGTGGTGCGCGACCGCGCCGCGCTCTCGCGCATCGTGGCCGGCGGCAAGCTGGAGAACATTTACCGCCTGCAGATCATGAATGCGACCGAGACGCCGCAGCACTACCGCATTGCCGCGCGCGGCCTTGATGGCCTGGAACTTGTCTCCGAGTCCGAGTTTCAAATCGAGGCGGCCCAGTCGCGCTGGGTGGTGGTGCAACTGCACATCCCCTACGGCAGCGCGACCGAGGGCTCGCACCCCGTGCAATTCGACGTCCTGGCGGTGGAGACCGGCAAGCAGGTCAGCGAAAAATCCGTGTTCCTGGTGCCGCGCCAGTAAGCACTTCTCCCTGGAGTCTCCTCATGTCCGAGAAAATGCCCCTCCCCGAGCAGCACAGCGGCCCCTGGTGGAAATATGGCTATGTCTGGCTGATCGTTTCCGGTCCGCTGGCGGTGATCCTGGCAGCTGTGGTCACCCTGTGGTTCATCTTGCGCACGCCGGATCCGGTGATCGCCGAGGACTACTACCGCCGCGGGGTGGACATCAACAAGACGCTGGAGGATACGTCCGACCCGGCCCTTCCACCCGCCCTCAAGGGCCGCAATCATGCGGCCACGCCAGTGCAGGACCGCCCCCACTGAGAGCCGGCGCGCAGCACACACAACAAGGAGACATCGCCCATGTGGAGCCAACGCCTGATGTGGATTGCCTGGCCGGCCTTTCTGGTGGCCGGCGTACTGGAAATGGTGGTTTTTGCGCTCATCGACCCCCAGGACCTGCACTGGTTCGGCGGTCAGTCGATCGCCTGGACCCGCGAAGCCATCTACACTGCCGCTTTCTTCGTGTTCTGGCTCGCCGCCATGGCATCGAGCGCCTTGACCACCTTGCTGGCCCAGTCGCCCTTCGAGGTCAACCGCTGCCCGGTCCCGGTGGGAGAGCGGCCCGACGAATGCCGCAAGCTGACGCCCCGCCACTGATCCATTTCCGCCCGCACCATGAACTCCACCTCCTTCAGCACCTGCGATTTCTGTGACCAGCACAAGGCCGATGCCTCGGGCGCGTTCCGTGTGTTGCCGCCGGTGTTCGCCAGCTACGGGGCGCGTGCCTGCTTTGCGGGACCCGTGAGCACCGTCAAGTGCCATGAGGACAACACCCTCGTCAAGGCCGCGGTGGAGTCGCCCGGTGAAGGCCGCGTGCTGGTGGTCGACGGTGGCGGTTCCTTGCGCCGGGCGCTGGTGGGGGGCAATCTGGCGGCAGCTGCGGCCCGCAATGGCTGGGCCGGCATTGTGGTGGACGGCTGTGTGCGCGATGTGGCCGAACTGGCCGCCGCAGAGGTCGGCATCCGTGCCCTGGGCCTCATGCCCTTGCCCACGGAAAAGCGCAACGAGGGCCAGCGCGACGTGGTGGTGCTGGTGCAGGGCGTGCGCATCCAGCCGGGCGACTGGTTGTATGCCGACGCCGACGGCATCGTCGTCAGCAGCACTCCCCTGTGACCCGCACGCGGCGCCAGGCGCCGCGACTCCCATCGGCCTGCTCGCCGCCGGTGGCAGTACAACGGCATGCGCATTTCACAAGGCGGCGCATGAATCCCGCATCGTGAAAATGGGTGGCGCCTCACGCGACCGCTTCATCCCATGAGAGAAAACAATATTTCATATTGCGAGACGAAAATCGCAAGTGCTTGATTTTTCTTTTGAAAAACATGTCTTGTATAAGACATAAGATATTGCACAAGTCTTATAGAAGACTTAAAGTACAGCCATGGATCGCCGCGTGCGAACCGGGATTTTTTTCAATGAACCGATGGAGTGAACATGCCTGATTCCCTGAACCGTCAACTGAGCCGTGAACAGCAGATCGCAGCGCTGGAAAAAGACTGGGCGGAAAACCCGCGCTGGAAGCTGGTCAAGCGCGGCTACTCCGCTGCCGACGTCGTGCGTCTGCGCGGCAGCCTGCAGCCCGAGTACACCCTGGCCCAGCGCGGCGCGGAAAAGCTGTGGGAGAAGGTCAACGGCGGCGCCAAGAAGGGCTACGTGAACGCCTTCGGCGCCATCACTGCCGGCCAGGCCATGCAGCAGGCCAAGGCAGGCCTGGAAGCCGTGTACCTGTCGGGCTGGCAGGTCGCTGCCGACGGCAACACCTCGGAAACCATGTACCCCGACCAGTCGCTCTACGCCTACGACTCGGTTCCCACCATGGTGCGCCGCATCAACAACACCTTCAAGCGCGCTGACGAAATCCAGTGGAGCCGTGGCATCAACCCCGGCGACGAAGGCTTCATCGACTACTTCCTGCCCATCGTCGCCGACGCCGAGGCCGGTTTCGGCGGCGTGCTCAACGCCTTCGAACTGATGAAGAACATGATCGCCGCTGGCGCTGCCGGCGTGCACTTCGAAGACCAACTGGCTGCTGTGAAGAAGTGCGGCCACATGGGTGGCAAGGTGCTGGTGCCCACGCAGGAAGCCGTCGAGAAGCTGATCGCTGCCCGCTTCGCGGCTGACGTGATGGGCGTTCCCACCATCGTCCTGGCCCGTACCGATGCCGAAGCTGCCAACCTGATCACCAGCGACCACGACGCCAATGACAAGCCCTTCCTGACCGGCGAGCGCACGCAAGAAGGCTTCTACCGCGTCAAGAACGGCCTGGAGCAGGCCATCAGCCGTGGCGTGGCCTACGCTCCCTACGCCGACCTGGTGTGGTGCGAAACCGGCGTGCCCGACATCGGCTTTGCCCGCGAGTTCGCGCAGGCCGTGCACGCTGCCTGCCCCGGCAAGCTGCTGTCCTACAACTGCTCGCCTTCCTTCAACTGGAAGAAGAACCTCAACGACAGCCAGATCGCTTCCTTCCAGGAAGAGCTGTCGGCACTGGGCTACAAGTACCAGTTCATCACGCTGGCCGGCATCCACGTCAACTGGTTCAACACCTTCCAGTTCGCCCACGCCTATGCCCGCGGCGAAGGCATGAAGCACTACGTCAACATGGTGCAAGAGCCCGAGTTCGCCGCACGCGAAAAGGGCTACACCTTCGTGTCGCACCAGCAGGAAGTGGGCGCAGGCTACTTCGACGACGTGACCACCGTGATCCAGGGCGGTTCTTCCAGCGTGAAGGCCCTGACCGGCTCCACCGAAGAAGAGCAGTTCCACTGATGACCTGCCCGGCTCTCCACAGGAGGGCCGGTGCGCGGGCCACGCCAACCACCTGGTGCCATGCCGTGCCAGGTGGTTTTTTCATGCGCGCGTCCGGATCGTGCCAGGCGTGGCAAAGATGGCATGGGCCCGCAATGGGGGTAAATCGCTAGGACCTGGCGTGCGCCAGGGGCCGGGAATCCATGTGGCCGTCCCTATACTGGAAACAAGATGTCACCTATTTGACAGTCCACCCAACCCTCGAAAGGAGATTGATCGCAATGAGCTCCGTAGCATCCGACGCGCTGGCACTGCAGCGCCTGTACCACTGGGAGGCGACAGCGCCTACGCGCGTTGCATTGACGCAGCCCATGGGTGGAGGCGCCCTGAAGGATTACACCTGGGCCGAGGTCGCCGACCAGGTGCGGCGCATGGCCGCCTACCTCCAGGCCCAGGGCTGGGAGCCCGGTTCGCGCGTGGCCATCCTCTCCAAGAACTGCTCCTGGTGGCTGATGAGCGACCTGGCCATCTGGATGGCGGGCTATGTGTCGGTGCCGCTGTACCCCACGCTGTCGCATGACACGGTGCGCCAGATCCTCACGCACAGCGAGGCCAAGGCCTGTTTCATCGGCAAGCTCGATGGCTGGGACGGCATGAAGCCCGGCGTGCCCGAGGGGTTGCCCTGCCTGAGCTACCCGCTCTCGCCCGACGATGCCATCCGCAACTACGAGGGCTGGGACGCCATCATCGCGCGCACGGCGCCGCTGCAGGGCCAGCCGGTGCGCGCAGCCGACGAGCTGGCGACACTGATCTACACCTCGGGCACCACAGGCCAGCCCAAGGGCGTGATGCACAGCTTTGGCAACTTCGCCTGGGCGCTGCAGGCGGGGATAGAGCGCATTCCCATGAACGAGCACGACCGCATGCTCTCCTACCTGCCGCTGGCGCACGTGGTCGAGCGTGTGCTGGTCGAGCATGGCTGGCTGCGCACGGGCATGCGCGTGTGGTTTGCCGAGTCGCTCGACACCTTTGCCGCCGATCTGCAGCGCGCCCGGCCCACCATCTTTTTCTCCGTGCCGCGCTTGTGGGTCAAGTTCCAGCAAGGCATCAACCACAAGATGCCCGACAAGAAGCTGCAGCGCCTGCTGTCCCTGCCGCTCATCGGCGGCCTGGTGCGGCGCAAGGTGCAGAAGGCCCTGGGCCTGGACCAGTGCCGCATCGCCGCCGGCGGTGCAGCCCCCATGCCTCTGGCGCTGCTGCAGTGGTACAGCCGTCTCGGGCTGCACATCAACGAAGGCTATGGCATGACCGAGAACCTGGCGGTCTCGCACCTCACCATTCCCGGGCGCAACCAGCAGGGCAGCGTGGGCCCGACCTACCGCGGCGTGGAGCACCGCATCGACCCGCAGACGGGTGAAATCCAGATGCGCAGCCCGGCACTCATGCTCGGGTACTACAAGGAACCCGAGCAAAGCCGCGCGTCTTTCACGGACGACGGCTGGCTCAAGACCGGGGACAAGGGGCGCATCGACGCCCAGGGCTGCCTGCACATCACGGGCCGCGTCAAGGACCTGTTCAAGACGGCCAAGGGCAAGTACGTGGCGCCCGCTCCCATCGAGGACCGGCTGGGCGCGCACGACGCCATCGAGGCCTGCGTGGTCACGGGCGCCAACCTGGGGCAGCCTGTGGGCATCGTCATGCTGGGGGCCGAGGTGGCGGCACGGATGGCCGATGCGCGAGAGCGCAGCGCCCTTGAGGCGTCGCTCCAGCAGCATCTCAAGGCGGTGAACGCGCCGCTCGACCCGCACGAGCAGTTGCAGTGCATCGTGATCGTGACCACCCCCTGGACGGTGGACAACGACATGATCACCCCGACCTTCAAGGTCAAGCGCAACCGCATCGAGGACGTGTACGCCAGGTACTACGAGCGCTGGGAGAGCACGGGCAAGAAGGTCATCTGGCACACCGATTGAGCGCCGCTGGCGACCCATGAAAAAAACGCCCGGCATGGCCGGGCGTTTTGCTGGGCGCCTGCCGCCCGCGAACGGGCGGCACCCCCTCCCTTACTCGGTGATGTAGTTCGACACGATGGTCCAGCGGCCGTCATGCAGTTGCGACAGGCGCGACTGGTTGTTGCCCAGGCGCTTTTGCGGGCCGAATTTCTGCGGTGCGCTGCCGAAGATGTCGCGCGGGATTTCCATGGTGTCCATGGCCTTGATGAAGTTCTCGGTGTTCAGGTTGGGGCCGGTCTTCTGTGCGGCGCGGATGAAGGAGTCGATGGCCAGGTAGCCATAGACCGAGAACACGGCGGGATCTTCGTTGAAGGCCGTCTTGTACTTGTTGGCCCAGAAGCGGATGGGCTGCGAAGCGTCGTCCAGGTAGGGGTTTTGCACCGTCATGGCGGCGTACAGCCCGTCCATGGCCTTGCCGCCGAGCTTGTGGATCAGGTCGGTATAGGCCGCGCTCGAGGCCACGAACACCGGGTTGTAGCCGAGCTTGCGCGCCGTGCCGATGGCGCCGATGGTCTCGCGGATGATGGTGCCCAACACCACCATGTCGCACTCGGATGCCTTGAGCTTGGCCACTTGCGAGGAGAAGTCGGTGACGCCGCGCTTGAAGGTGGTCTTCTCGGTCATGGTCACGCCCATGGCCTTGAGGCCGTCCTCGGCGCCGCGCTGCACCTCCAGGCCGAACTCGTCATCCTGGTACAGGGAGCAGATTTTCTTGGATCCCTTCTCGCGCGCCAGCTTGGGCACGGCGGCCTTCATCTGGTCGTAGTAGGTGGCGGCGAAGGCGTACTTGAGCTTGTGGAAGGGCTCGTACATTTCGCGCGCAGCCGTCACGGGGAAGAAGTTGATCACGTTCTTCTCGAACTGCACGGGCATGGCGGCGAGGTTCTGCGCCGTGCCGATGTGGCCGACCATCATGAAGATCTTGTCCTGGTTGACGAGCTTCTGGGCGGCGAGCACGGCCTTCTTGGGGTCGTAGCCCGAGTCCTCGACCAGCAGCTTGATCTTGCGGCCGTTCACGCCGCCCTGCTCGTTGGCTTCGTTCACGCGCAGAATCATGCCGTTGCGCACCTGCTTGCCGAAGCCGGCCAGGGGGCCGGAGAGGTCCTGGATGGAGCCCAGGGTGATTTCCGTCTTGCTCACGCCCTGGCTTTCCTGGGCGAGCAGGGCAGGGGAGGCCAGCGCCGCGGCGCATGCCAGGGCGGTCAGGGTCTTCAATTGCATGTCATGTCTCCTTTGTTGGAATGAACGGGCTCAATACATGGCATCGATTTGCGCCGCGTACTTCTTCTCCACCAGCTTGCGCTTGAGCTTCATGGTCGGGGTGAGTTCTTCGTCCTCGGCCGTGAGTTGGGTGTCGAGCAGGAAGAATTTCTTGATCTGCTCGACGCGGGCGAACTTCTGGTTCACCCGGTCGATTTCGCTCTGGATCAATTCTTGCACTTCAGGCGCGCGCGTCAAACTGGCGTAATTACTGAAGGGTATGTCCGCATCCTGGGCGAATTTCTCCACGTTCTCCTGGTCGATCATGATGATGACCGTGAGGTAGGGGCGCTTGTCGCCGATGACCACGGCGTCGGTGATGTAGGGCGAGAACTTGAGCTCGTTCTCCAGTTCGCTGGGCGTGATGTTCTTGCCGCCCGCGGTGATGATGATGTCCTTCATGCGATCGGTGATGCGGAAGAACCCTTCGTCGTCCACCACGCCCACGTCCCCCGTATGCAGCCAGCCGTCGGCATCAATGGCTTCGGCGGTCTTGTCGGGCAGATTGAGGTAGCCCATGAACACGTTCGGGCCGCGCACCAGGATCTCGCCCGTGGCAGGGTCGATTCGCACCTCGTTGAAGCTGGTGGCCGGCCCGATGGAGCCGGGCTTGATGCGCTGGGGCGTCATGCCCGTCGAGGCGCCGCAGGTCTCGGTCATGCCCCAGACTTCCAGCATGGGCACGCCCAGCGCCAGGTACCACTTGACCAGCTCGGGCGAAATCGGCGCTGCACCCGTGACCAGAAAGCGGGCACGGTGGATGCCGATGAGCTTGCGCGTGTTGTTCAGGGCGAGCCAGCGCGCCAGCGTGAAGCGCAGCTTGAGCCCGGCGCCCACGGCCTCGCCGGCAATCACCTTCTCGGCGATGCGCATGCCCACGCCAATGCTCCAGGCGTAGGCGGCGCGCTGCAGGGGGCTGGACTCCTTGAGGGCAATCATCACGCCGGAATAGAACTTCTCCCACACGCGCGGCACGGCCGTGAACGTGGTGGGCGCGATCTCGCGCACGTTCTCGGGGATGGTCTCCGGGTTCTCGACGAAATTGAGCTTGGCACCCGTGAACAGCGCGAAGTACTCGCCGCCCATGCGCTCGGCGATGTGGCACAGCGGCAGGAAGCACATGCGCTCGTCCGTGTCGTCCTGCGCGATCAGGGTATTGAAGCCGCGCATGGTGTAGACCAGCCCCTGGTGGCTGTGCATGGCTCCCTTGGGCTTGCCCGTGGTGCCCGAGGTGTAGACCAGAATGGCCAGGTCCGCGGGCTGGCAGGCGGCGCTGCTGCGCTCCACGCAGTCGGGGTGCTGCTGCAGGTGGCTGCGGCCCAGGGCGCGCAGCGCGTCCAGCGACAGCACGCCGGGGTCGTCGAGCTCGCGCAGGCCCTTCATGTCGAACACGATGATCTTGTGCAGCAGCGGGAGCTGCGCGCGCACCTCCAGCGCCTTGTCGAGCTGCTCGTCGTCCTCGACGAACAGCACGCGCGTGGACGAGTCCTCGCACAGGTACTGCACCTGCGAGGCCGCGTCGGTGGGGTAGATGCCGTTGGAGACGCCGCCGCAACTGAGCACGGCCAGATCGGCCCACACCCATTCGACCACGGTATTGGCCAGGATGGAGGCCGTGTGGCCGCGCTCGAAGCCCAGGGCCTGCAGGCCGGCGGCGATCTCGCGCACGGCCACGCCGGTCTGCTGCCAGGTCCAGCTCTGCCAGATGCCCAGCTTCTTCTGCCGCAGCCAGACTTTGGGGCCACGCTTTTGCACCGCGTTCCAGAACAGGGCGGGAACGGTCTCGCCGGCTACCACATCGGCGCGGCCAGGCTGGATATGGCTCAGATCCCAGAGATTGCTCATTGCTTCACCGCCATGTCTTCTTCTTTTTCCAGCGCCGCTCGCCGCGCACGCCGGTCTCCTTCAGTCCCAGGTAGAACTCCTTGATGTCCTCTTTCTCGCGCAGGCGTGCGCAGGTGTCCTCCATGACGATGCGGCCGTTCTCCAGCACATAGCCATAGTCCGAGGCGTTGAGGGCCATGTTGGCGTTCTGCTCCACCAGCAGGATGGTCGTGCCGCGCTCGCGGTTGATGCGCACCACGATCTCGAAGATCTCCTTGGTGAGCTTCGGACTCAGGCCCAGGCTGGGCTCGTCGAGCAGGATCAGGTCGGGGTTGGCCATCAGCGCGCGCGAGATGGCCAGCATCTGCTGCTGCCCGCCCGAGAGCAGGCCGGCGTCCTGGTGCGAGCGCTCCTTGAGGATGGGGAAGTAGGCGTAGACCATCTCCATGTCGCGCGCCACACCGTCGCGGTCGCGGCGCGTGTAGGCGCCCATGAGCAGGTTGTCGCGCACCGAGAGCAACGGAAAGACCTCGCGCCCCTCGGGCACATGCAGCAGGCCCTGCTGCACGATGAAGGCCGGATCCTTGGCCGTGATGTCCAGGCCCTTGAACGCCACCGAGCCCTTGCGCGGGTCGAGGATGCCCGAGATGGTCTTGAGGATGGTCGTCTTGCCCGCGCCGTTGGAGCCCAGCACGGTGGCGATCTCGCCCTTGCGCACCTGCAGGCTCACGCCGCGGATGGCCTTGATGGGGCCGTAGGCGCTCTCCACATTGAGCAGCTTGAGCACGGGCGGATTGTCCAGGGGGGTGGCGGTGCTGCTGCTCATGCCGGCCTCCGCAGGGAAGAAACATCGTCGATGGTGCCCAGGTAGGCCTCGACCACGGCCGGGTCGGTCTGCACCTCGCGCGGCGTGCCCAGTGCCAGCACCTCGCCCTGGTTCATGGCCAGCACGCGGTCCGAGACCTTGGAGACCAGCGACATATCGTGCTCCACCATGAGCACCGTGATGCCCAGCTCCTGCTGGATATCCTGGATCCAGAACGCCATGTCGTCGGTTTCCTCCACGTTCAGGCCGCTGGAGGGCTCGTCGAGCAGCAGCAGCCGGGGTTCGGTGCACAGCGCGCGCGCCAGCTCCACCACCTTGCGCACGCCGTAGGGCAGGCCTGCCACCATGGTGTCGCGGTAGTGCTGCAGGTTCAGCAGGTCGATGACCTCCTCGGCCTTGAGGCGCGAATGCAGTTCGGCTTCGCGCGCCGTGCGCGTGAAGAACAGGTCGCGCACCAGACCCGTGCGCCGGTGCGTGTGGCGCCCGATGAGCAGGTTGTGCAGCACCGTGGCGTGCTCGAACAGCTCGATGTTCTGGAAGGTGCGCGCAATGCCCAGCGCCGCAATTGCGTGCGCCGGCTCGGCGGTGAGCTTGCGGCCGTCGAACCAGATGTCGCCCGCCGTGGGCTGGTAGATGCGGCTGATGAGGTTGAACACCGTGGTCTTGCCCGCGCCGTTGGGACCGATGAGGGTGAACACCTCGCCCTTGCGCACGTCGAAACTCACATCGTTGACGGCCAGCACGCCGCCAAAACGCACGCTCAGGTGGTTGGCAGTCAAAAGAACGTCTGTCATTTCAGCCTGTCCGACTTCTGGAACGATTTCTGCCGCTTGAACATGCCCTGGCGGTAGAACGGGAACAACTGCAGCCAGGTGCGTACCTTGAGCCAGCGGCCGTACAGGCCCATGGGCTCGAACAGCACGAAGGCGATGAGCACCAGGCCGTAGACGGCGGCCTGCAGGCCCGGCGCCTGGCCGATGGCGGCGGGCAGCAGGTCCTTGCCCAGGGCAATGGCCTGCGGCATGGCGATGAGGAACAGCGCCCCCAGGAACACCCCATGCACCGAGCCCAGGCCGCCGATCACGATCATGAGCAGCAGGTCGATGGACTGCAGGATGTTGAACTGGTCGGGCGAGATGAACTGCAGCTTGTGCGCGTACAGCGCCCCGGCCACGCCCGCCAGGGCGGCGGAGAGGGCGAACGACAGCGTCTTGTAGCGCGCCAGGTGGATGCCCATGCTTTGCGCCGAGATCTCCGAGTCGCGGATGGCCACGAAGGCCCGCCCCGTGGGCGCGCGCAGCAGGTTGAGCATGCCCAGCGTGGCCAGCACCGTGATCACCAGGCACAGGAAGTAGAACGCCTCGGCGCCCGCGAGCGACCAGCCCATGATCTGCGGTGCCTTGACGTGCAGGCCCGCATTGCCGCCGGTCACCGACTCCCAGCGCGCGAGGATTTCCTCGACGATGAAGCCGAACGCCAGCGTCGCCATGCCCAGGTAGATGCCCTTGACGCGCAGCGCGGGCAGGCCCACGACCACGCCCACGGCGCCCGACATGGCGGCCGCGCAGGCCAGCGACAGCAGGAACGGCCAGCCCGCCGCCACCAGCGCTGCGTGCGTGTAGGCGCCCACGCCCAGGAAGGCCGCATGCCCCAGCGAGAACAGTCCCGTGAAGCCCGCCAGCAGCATGAGCCCCAGCCCGGCGATGGCGTAGATGAGCACGAAGGTGAGCTGCGCGAGCCAGTACTCGGCCAGCCACCAGGGCGCGGCGAGCAGCAGCAGGGCGAGCAGCCCGTACCAGAACACATGGCCCGGGTGCTTGGCCAGGGCAATGTCCTGGCGGTAATCGGTCTTGAAGATGAAACGCATGGCGGTATCGGAGGGGTCAAACCTTCTTGCGCAGCTTTTCGCCAAACAGCCCGTTGGGTTTGACCATCAGCATGATGAGGACCACCACGTAGGCAGCCACGTCCTTGAATCCCTCGGGCAGGTAAAAGCCCGAGAACGACTCCACCAGCCCGATGACCAGGCCGCCGACAATGGCGCCGGGCAGGCTGCTGAAGCCTCCCACGACCGCTGCCGGGAACGCCTTGAGGCCGATGAAGCCCATGTTGGCGTGCACGAAGGTGATGGGTGCCAGCAGCAGCCCGGCCACGGCCGCCACGGCGGCGGCCAGGGCCCAGACCACGCCGTTGAGACGCTGCACGGGAATGCCCATGTAGTAGGCCGCGAGCTGGTTCTGCGAGGAGGCCTGCATGGCAATGCCCAGCTTGCTGTACTTGAACAGCGCGAACAGCAGCAGGCACAGCACGCCCGTGGCGGCGATGATGGCGAACTGCTCCACGTTCACCACCAGTTCGCCCCAGGTCCAGATCTCGTCCTTGTAGGGCACGGGCAGCAGGTAGGTTTCGGTGCCTATGCCCGGGATCATGGTGATGAGCCCGCGCAGGGTGTAGCCCACGCCGATCGTCAGCATCACGATGGAGAAGGCCGGCTGCCCCAGGATGGGCCGCACCACGACGCGCTCGAGCAGCATGCCGAATGCCGCCATGCCGGCGATGGCGCTGAGCACCGACAGCCAGAAGGGAAAGCCCATCAGCGTCATGCAGGCCAGGCCGATGAAGGCCCCCAGCATCATCAGCTCGCCCTGGGCAAAGCTCACCGTTTCGGTGCCTTTGTAAATCAGTACGAAGCCCAGTGCGATCAGGCCGTAGATGCAGCCCTGCGCGACCCCGCTGATCATCAACTGCAGCATCTGCACGCTGATGTCTCCTTGATGTGTGTTAACAGAGCCCGGTTTATAGCTGCCAGGCCCCGGCCTTGTCGCTAGGGGTTTACGTCGGTGACGTAACGCATTTGTCGCGTCAGAGACAAGTGCGGCAGGCCGCGCCCGCGAACGTCACAGGCCGAAGCGTTCGCGCAGCGCCGCGCCGAAGGCGCTGCTGCCGCACAGCGTGAGCGTCACCGTGCAGCGCGCCGGCGCGGGCGCGGGCAGGGGCATGCAGGCCTGCGCGCGGCCCGCGTCGTAGTGCAGCGGTGGCGGCGTGCTGCCGTCCTCGCTGAGGGCCTGCAGGTCGAAATGCCAGTCCCCGCCCTCGTCGAGCGGGCCGCAGGGCCCGGGGTAGTGCGCATGGGCCCAGGCCAGCACCGTGCTGATCTCGCCGAGCAGCGCGTCCAGGTGCTGCGGGGCCACGCTGGCCATGGCATCCCAGGTGCCGTTGCCCTCGGCGTCTTCGCTGTGGTCAAAATCGAGGTAGCGCAGGGGCATGGTGTGCGGTGTGCGGCGATGGGGCCCCGCATTGTGCGGCACCGGCCCGCTGCCGGCCATGGAGGATGAGGCATGAACGACGACACCCAGGCGCTGCTGCGGGTGCAGGGGCTGGATTTCGCGTACCCGGGGCGGTCGCTGCTGCGCGGCTGGTCGGCCCGCATAGCCCCGGGCGCCACGCTGGTGCAGGGCGACGAGGGCAGCGGCAAGACCACGCTGCTGCGCCTGCTGGCGGGGCAGTTGCCTGCCGACGCGGGGCACCTGGTGCTGGGCGGGCAGGCGCTGGCGGCCGCACCGGCCGCCTACCGCGCGCAGGTGTTCTGGCAGGACCCGCGCTGCAGCGCGCTCGACGCCTGGACTGTGCGCGCCTGGCTGCAGGCGCAGGCGCCCAGCCACGCGGGCTGGGACGCGCAGGCGCTGGCGCAGCACCTGCAGGGCTTTGCCTTGCAGGAGCACCTGGACAAGACCTTCCACATGCTCTCGACCGGCAGCCGGCGCAAGGTGCTCATGGCCGCTGCGCTCGCCAGCGGGGCGCTGCTGACGCTGATCGACGAGCCCGTGGCCGGGTTGGACCGCCCCTCGGTGCAGTACCTGCAGCAGGCGCTGGCCCTGCCGGCGCATGCGCAGCGCGCGCTGGTGGTGGCGCACTATGAGGCGCTGCCCGGCGTGCCCTGGGCGCAGATCCTGGCCCTGCCGCCCGCCCCGGCCGGGTAAAGCCTGGGTAAAACCGGCCGTGGCGCTGGGCGCGGCCGGGCGGGCGGCACTACCATAGCCGTTGGTTTCACTTCGCAGCGCGCTCCACCATGCGTTCCACCCCGTTGGCTTCCCGGCTTCCTGTTTCGTACCAGCGGGGCCGCATGCGATGGTGGGCCGCCCTGGCGGTGCTGGCGCTGGCGGCGGGTGGCGCCGGCGTGTGGTGGTGGCAGCAGCGGGGTGCGCAGCCGGCGGCGTCCGCATCCGCTGCGCCCGCCAGGGGCGGCGGCCCGCGCCTGGGGCCGGGCGGCGCGGCCCAGCCCGTGTCGGTGGGCGTGGTGCGCCGGCAGGACATGCGCGTGCTCGTGGGCGCCATCGGTACGCTCAACGCGCGCGCCACGGCCGTGGTGCGCAGCAAGGTCAGCGGCGAGCTCCAGGCCCTGCGCTTCCAGGAGGGCGATGAAGTGCGCGCCGGCCAGGTGCTGGCCGAGATCGACCCGCGCAGCTACCAGGCGCAACTGGCGCAGGCGCAGGGCAACCTGGCGCGCGACCAGGCCCTGCTCAAGAACGCGCGCCTGGATCTGCAGCGCTACCAGGAGCTGCAGGCGCTGGACTCCATCGCCCGCCAGCAGGTGGACACGCAGGCCGCGCTGGTGCGCCAGTACGAGGGCGCGGTGGCCGCGGGCCAGGCGCAGGTCGATGCGGCGCGGCTGCAACTGGGCTACACGCGCGTCACGGCGCCCATCTCCGGGCGCCTGGGCCTGCGCGCGGCCGACCGCGGCAACGTGGTCAACCCCGGCGATGCCAATGGCATCGTCACCATCACCCAGGTGCGTCCCATCGACGCGGTGTTTGCCGTGCCCGAGGCGCACCTGGCCGCCCTGCGCGCGCGCCTGGCGCAGGGCGCGGAGCTGCCCGTGGAGCTGTGGGACCGCGAACTGCGCCAGGTGCTGGCGCGCGGGCGCGTGGCCGCGCTGGACAACGCCATAGACACCAGTACCGGCAGCATCCGCGTCAAGGCCCGCTTTGCCAACGAGGACGGCAGCCTCTACCCCAACCAGTTCGTCAACGTGAAGCTGCAGGTGAACCTGCTGGAGAACGCCCTCACCGTGCCGGCCACCGCCGTGCAGAACAACTACGTGTACCTGGTGCAGGAGGACGGCACCGTGACGCAGCGGCGCATCCGCGTGGGCGTGGTGGACGGCGACCGCGTGAGCGTGCAGGGGGATCTTCCCGAGGGCGCCCAGGTGGTGACCGACGGCATGGACCGCTTGCGCGAAGGCGCGCGGGTGGCGGTCATCGACGCCCAGGCCGCCGCAGCCAAGACCGACCAGGCCGCGCAGGAGGCCAGCACGCGCCGCGCCGAGTTCCTGAAAAAGCTCACGCCCGAGCAGCGCGAGCGCCTGGCCGCCCTGTCCCCCGAGGAGCGCAAGGCCTTCATCCGCAGGCTGCGCGCCCAGCAGGAGGCGGCGCAGGGCGGGGCAGGGGCGCCGGCGGGCGCTGCCTCGGGTGCGGCGTCGGCGGCGACGGCGCCCGCGTCCACTCCCGCGGCAACTGCTTCGCGCTGACGCCTGGCCAGTGCCATGAACCTGTCGCGCATCTTCATTCTGCGCCCGGTCGCCACGTCGCTGCTCATGGTGGCGGTGCTGATCGCCGGGCTGCTGGCCTACCGGCTGCTGCCCATCTCGGCCCTGCCCGAGGTGGACTACCCCACCATCCAGGTCACCACGCTGTACCCCGGCGCCAGCCCCGACGTGATGACCTCCAACGTCACCGCGCCGCTGGAGCGCCAGTTCGGCCAGATGCCGGGCCTGGTGCAGATGTCGTCCACCAGCTCGGGCGGCGCCTCGGTCATCACGCTGCGCTTTGCGCTGGACTACGGCCTGGACGTGGCCGAGCAGCAGGTGCAGGCGGCCATCAACGCGGGCTCCAACCTGCTGCCCGGCGACCTGCCCATGCCGCCGCTCTACAGCAAGGTGAACCCGGCGGACGCGCCCATTCTCACGCTGGCCATCACCTCGCCCTCGCTGCCGGTGATCCGTGTGAACGACCTGGTGGAAAACCGCCTGGCGCCCAAGCTCTCGCAGGTCAATGGCGTGGGGCTGGTGGCCATCGCCGGGGGGCGGCGACCGGCCGTGCGCATCCAGGCCAACCCGGTGGCGCTGGCGGGCTTGGGCATGACGCTGGAGGACGTGCGCAGCGCCATCACCGCGGCCAACGTCAAGCAGCCCAAGGGCGGCTTTGACGGACCCGAGCGCGCCTCCACCATCGACGCCAACGACCAGTTGCAGTCGGCGCAGGAATACCGCGACCTCATCATTGCCTACAAAAACGGCAACCCGGTGCGTCTGTCGGCCATCGCCGAGACGGTGGACGACGCGGAAAACACCCGCCTGGCCGCCTGGGCCGGCACGCCCGACACCGGCGCCAAGGCCGGGGTGATCCTGAACATCCGGCGCCAGCCCGGCGCCAACGTGATCGCCACGGTGGACCGCATCAAGGCCCTGCTGCCGCAGTTGCAGGAGACGCTGCCCGCCTCGCTGGACGTGCAGGTGCTCACCGACCGCACCGTCACCATCCGCGCGGGCGTGAAGGACATGCAGGCCGAACTGCTGCTGGCCGTTGCCCTGGTGGTGGGCGTGATCTTCGTGTTCCTGCGCAGCGGCACGGCCACCTTGATTCCGGCGCTGGCCGTGCCGCTGTCGCTGATCGGCACCTTTGGCGTGATGCACCTGATGGGCTATTCCATCAACAACCTCACGCTGATGGCGCTGACCATCTCCACCGGCTTCGTGGTGGACGACGCCATCGTGATGATCGAGAACATCGCCCGCTACGTGGAGCAGGGCGAGGCCCCGTTGGCGGCGGCGCTCAAGGGCGCGCAGCAGATTGGCTTCACCATCATCTCGCTCACCATTTCGCTGATTGCGGTGCTGATCCCGCTGCTGTTCATGGGCGACGTGGTGGGGCGGCTGTTCCACGAGTTTGCCATCACCATGGCGGTGGCCATCTTGATCTCCTCCGTGGTGTCGCTCACGCTCACGCCCATGCTGTGCGCACGCCTGCTGCGCCACCAGCCCGGCGGCGAGGCGCAGCGCGGCCGCCTGGCGCGGGCCACGGGCCGGTTTTTCGAGCGCACCATCGCCCACTATGGGCGCGCCCTGGGCTGGGTGCTGGCGCACCGGGGCCTGACCTGGCTGGTGTTCCTGGCCACGCTGGCGCTCACGGCGTTGCTGTACCTGGCAGTGCCCAAGGGCTTTTTTCCGGCGCAGGACACGGGCACGCTGCAGGCCACGACCGAGGCCGACCAGTCCATCTCATTTGCCGCCATGGCCCAGCGCCAGCAGGCTTTGGCCGAGCGCGTGCTGCGCGACCCGGCGGTGCAAAGCGTGTCCTCCTTCATCGGCGTGGACGGCACCAACACCACGCTGAACACCGGGCGCCTGCAGATCGACCTCAAGCCCCATGGCCAGCGCGAGGCACTGGACGTGGTGCTGCGCCGCCTGGCGCAGGACACGCTGGACGTGCCCGGCATCCGCCTGTACGCCCAGCCGGTGCAGGACCTGACCATCGAAGACCGCGTGGCGCGCACCCAGTACCAGGTGCTGCTGTCCTCGGCCGACATGGAGCAACTGCAGCGCAGCACCGCCGCGCTGCTGGAACGCCTGCGCGCCGCGCCCGAGCTGGCCGACGTGGCCAGCGACCTGCAAAGCCAGGGCCGCCAGGCCTTTGTGCAGATCGACCGCGCCCAGGCCAGCCGCCTGGGCGTGACGGTGGCGGGCATAGACACGGCGCTGTACAACGCCTTCGGCCAGCGCCTGATCTCCACCATCTTCACCCAGTCCAACCAGTACCGCGTGGTGCTGGAGGTGGCGCCGCAGTTCAAGCTCGGGCCCGAGGCGCTGGAGCGCATTTACGTGCCCTCCAGCCTGGGGGCGCCGGTGCCGCTGTCGTCCGTGGCGCACATTGAGGAGCGCAGCACCGCTCTGGCCGTGAACCACGTGGGCCAACTGCCCGCGGCCACGCTGTCGTTCAACACGGCGCCGGGCGTGTCGCTGGGCGCGGCGGTGCAGGCCATCGAGCGCGCCCACGCGGCGCTGCAGGGCGAGGGGCTGATGCCGCTGTCGGTGGAGATGTCATTCCAGGGCGCGGCGCTGGCCTTCCAGGCCTCGCTGACGAACACGCTGCTGCTGATTTTGGCGGCGGTGGTCACCATGTACATCGTGCTGGGCGTGCTGTACGAAAGCACCATCCACCCGGTCACCATCCTGTCCACGCTGCCGTCGGCCGGCGTGGGGGCGCTGCTGGCGCTCTTGTGGGCGGGCCTGGCGCTGGACATCATCGCCATCATCGGCATCGTGCTGCTGATCGGCATCGTGAAGAAGAACGCCATCATGATGATCGACTTCGCCCTCGATGCGCAGCGCCATGAGGGGCTGAGTGCGCGCGATGCCATCTACCAGGCCAGCCTGCTGCGTTTCCGGCCCATCCTCATGACCACGCTGGCAGCCTTGCTGGGGGCCCTGCCGCTGATGCTGGGCACGGGCGTGGGCAGCGAGCTGCGCCACCCGCTCGGGGTGACCATGGTGGGGGGGCTGATTCTGAGCCAACTGCTCACGCTGTTCACCACGCCGGTCATTTACCTCACGTTCGAGGGGTGGGTGCAGAGGGGGCGTGATGTTTGATGCTTTTTTCGGCTCTAGGGCTTATGTGGCATGCGCTGGCAGCTCTCTTTTTTGTAGTGCTGGGTTGGTAGGGAGGGCGAGACCCGGCCTCCACCCTCAATCCAGACAACCCATCAAAAAAGAGAGCGCTCCACGCAAACCAGACAAGCCGCAGCGCCCGATGGGAGGGTATCCATGAGCCTCTCCACCCCCTTCATCCACCGCCCCGTCGCCACCCTGCTGCTCACCCTGGGCCTGGTGCTCTCGGGCGTGGTGGCCTTCTTCCTGCTTCCGGTGGCGCCGCTGCCGCAGGTGGACTACCCCACCATCTCGGTGTCGGCCAGCCTGCCCGGCGCCAGCCCGGACACCATGGCCGCCACCGTGGCCACGCCGCTCGAACGCGCGCTGGGCGCCATCGCCGGGGTGAACGAAATCACCTCCAGCTCCACGCTGGGCAGCACGCGCATCACGCTGCAGTTCGACCTGGGGCGCGACATCGACGGCGCGGCGCGCGACGTGCAGGCCGCCATCAACGCCGCGCGCACCCTGCTGCCCACGGGCATGCCCAGTAACCCCACCTACCGCAAGGTGAACCCGGCGGACGCGCCCATCATGATCCTGGCGCTGACCTCCGATGCGCTCACGCGCGGGCAGATGTACGACGCCGCCTCCACCGTGCTGGCGCAAAAGCTCTCGCAGGTCGAGGGCGTGGGCCAGGCCACGGTGAGCGGCGGGGCGCTGCCCGCCGTGCGCGTGGAGCTCGACCCGGTGCGCCTGGCGGCCAACGGCATCTCGCTGGAGCAGGTGCGCGCCGCCATCACCAGCACCAACGCCAACCGCCCCCTGGGCGCGCTCGAGCGCGAGGACCACTACTGGCAGGTGGCCACCAACGACCAGGCGCGCACCGCCGCCGAGTACGCCCCGCTGGTGCTGCGCTGGAACCAGGGCCGCGCCGTGCGCCTGGCGGACGTGGCCGAAGTGGTCGACTCCGTGCAGGACGTGCGCAACTACGGCGTGGCCAACGGCAAGCCCGCCATCCTGCTGCAGGTGTACAAGCAGCCGGGGGCCAACATCCTGCAGGCCGTCGAGCGCGTGCGCGCGCTGCTGCCGCAGCTCCAGGCCTCCATCCCGGCGGCCATCGACATCACCATCGTCTCCGACCGCACGCCCACGCTGCGCGCCTCGCTGCGCGAGGTCGAGCGCGCGCTGGCGCTGGCCGTGGGCCTGGTCATCCTGGTGGTGTTTCTGTTCCTGCGCAACGGCCGCGCCACGCTCATCCCCAGCGTGGCCGTGCCCGCGTCGCTGGCGGGCACCTTCAGCGTGATGTACCTGGCGGGCTACACCCTGGACAACCTCTCGCTCATGGCGCTCACCGTGGTCACCGGCTTCGTGGTGGACGATGCCATCGTCGTGCTGGAGAACATCATGCGCCACATGGAGCGTGGCAAGAGCGCGCTGCAGGCGGCGCTCGACGGCGCGCGCGAGATCGGTTTCACCGTGGTGTCCATGAGCCTGTCGCTGATCGCCGTGTTCGTGCCCATCTGGTTCATGGGCGGCATCGTCGGGCGCTTCTTCCGCGAGTTCGCCATCGTCATGTCGGCGGCGATCCTGGTGTCCATGGTGGTGTCGCTCACCACCACGCCCATGATGTGCGCGCACCTGCTGCGCCAGCCCCTGCAGCCGCGCCAGCGCAGCTGCTGGGCGCGCTGGCAGGACGCGCTGGCGGCGCGCGGCCTGCGCGCCTACCGGCGCAGCCTGGCCTGGTGCCTGCGCCACCAGCCGCTGGTGCTGCTGGCCCTGGCGGGCGTGGTGGCGCTCAATGTGCACCTGTACATGGCCATCGACAAGGGCTTCATGCCCGAGCAGGACACAGGGCGCATCTCCGGCTTCATCCGCGCCGACCAGGCCACCTCCTACCAGGCCATGGAGCAGCGCCTCAAGCGCTTCCTGGCCATCGTGCAGCAGGACCCGGCGGTAGAGTACGTGACGGGCTTTACCGGCGGCTGGCAGCGCAACGCCGCCAGCATGTACCTCACGCTCAAGCCCCTGGCCGAGCGCAAGGTCTCGTCGGACGAGGTCATCAGCCGCCTGCGCCAGCAGCTCAGGAACGAGCCCGGCGCGCGCCTGTTCATGATGCTGCAGCGTGACATCCGCATCGGCGGGCGCCAGAGCAGCGCCTCGTTCGACTACACGCTGCAGGCCGACGACATCCAGGACCTGCGCACCTGGGAGCCGCGCATCCGCCAGGCCCTGGCGCAACTGCCCGAGCTGGAGGACGTGAACAGCGACGTGCAGGACTTCGGCGTGCAGACCACACTGGAGATCGACCGCGACGCCGTGACGCGCCTGGGCCTCACCATGGCGCAGATCGACGCCACGCTGAACGACGCCTTCGGCCAGCGCCAGGTGGGCGTGATCTACAACCCGCTCAACCAGTACCGCGTGGTCATGGAGGCCGCGCCGCGCTACCTGCAAAGCCCGGAGACGCTGGGCGGCTTCTTCTTCGTCAACAAGCAGGGGCAGAGCGTGCCGCTCACGGCCTTTGCGCGCGTCACGCAGACGACCACGCCCCTGTCCGTGCAGCACGAGCGCGGCACGCCCGCCAGCACGGTGAGCTTCAGCCTGGCGCAGGGGGTGTCGCTGTCGCAGGCCACCGCGGCCATCCACGACGCGGTGGCGCGGCTCGGCGTGCCGGTGTCGGTGCGCGGCTCGTTCAGCGGCACGGCCGGGGCCTTCCAGGACGCGCTGGCCGGCCAGCCGCTGCTCATCCTCGCGGCCATGGTGTGCATCTACCTGGTGCTGGGCATGCTGTACGAGAGCCTGGTGCACCCGCTCACCATCCTGTCCACGCTGCCCTCGGCCGGCGTGGGGGCGCTGCTGGCGCTGATGCTGTTCAAGACCGAGTTCTCGCTCATCGCCCTCATCGGCGTGATCCTGCTGATCGGCATCGTCAAGAAGAACGCGATCATGATGATCGACTTCGCCCTCGCGCGCCAGCGCCGCGGCCATGCCGGGGCCGCGCAGGCCATCTACCGCGCCTGCAGCCTGCGCCTGCGCCCCATCCTCATGACCACCCTGGCCGCCCTGGTGGGGGCACTGCCCCTGGCCCTGGGCCGCGGTGACGGCGCCGAGCTGCGCCAGCCCCTGGGCATGGCCGTGGTTGGCGGCCTGCTGCTCAGCCAGGTGCTCACGCTCTACACCACACCCGTGGTCTACGTGGTGTTCGACCGCCTGCGCCAGCGCGTGCTGCGCGCCACCGCCCGCCGCCCGGCGGCGCTTGGCCCGGCACCCGCGCTGCAAGGAGACACCTGATGCCCTTCGATAACTCCTGTTTTGATAGCTGCTTGCGCTGGATGCACAAGGGCTGGAAGCCTATTTTGCTTGCAAACGCGGCCTGGCTGGCCGCCTGCACCAGCCTGCAGACCCCGCACGAGCGCCCGGCGCTCGACGTGCCCGCCGCCTACAAGGAGGGCGCGCCCGGCAGCGCCGTGTGGCAGATCGCCCAGCCGCAGGACAGCGTGCCCGGCGCCTGGTGGACCCTGTTCGCCGACCCCGCGCTCGACGCCCTGCAGGAGCGCGCCGCCAGCGGCAACCAGAACGTCGCCCTGGCCGTGGCCCGCCTGCGCGCCGCGCGCGCCGCGCTCGACAGCGCCAGCGCCGCCACCCTGCCCAGCCTGGGTGCCACGGCCAGCAGCACGCGCGCGCGCAGCGGCACTGCCACCCAGGATGGCAGCACCACGGCACGCACCACCAGCAGCCACGCGCTGGGCCTGAGCGCGAGTTGGGAACTGGACCTGTGGGGGCGCCTGTCGGGCAGCGCGGACGCCGCGCGCGCCAGCGCCCAGGCCAGCGCCGACGACCTGGCCGCCATGCGCCTGTCGGTGCAGGCCACGGTGGCGCAAACCTACTTCGCCCTGCGCGCCGCCGAGGCGCAGCAGCAACTGCTCGAAGACACCCTGGCCGCCTACGAGCGCAGTTGGGAACTCACGCGCAACCGCCAGCGCGCCGGCGTGGCCTCGGCCGCCGACGCGGCCCAGGCCGAGGCGCAGTACAAATCCACCCAGGTGCAATGGCTCGAAGCGCAGACCAGCCGCGCCCAACTGGAACACGCCCTGGCCGCGCTCACCGGCCAGGCCCCGGCTGCCTTCCGCCTGGACGCCACGGCCGCGCTGCCCCAGCCGCCCGCCGTGCCCGCGCAACTGCCCGCGCGCCTGCTGGAGCGCCGCCCCGACATCGCCGCCGCCGAACGCCGCGTGGCCGCCGCCAACGCCCAGATCGGCGTGGCGCGCGCCGCCTTCTTCCCCGCCATCACCCTGACGGCCACGGCGGGCTTCCGGGGCGCGCAACTGGCCGACCTGCTCAGCGCCCCGCACCGCTTCTGGTCCCTGGGCCCGGCCCTGGCCGCCGCCCTGTTCGACGGCGGCGCCCGCAGCGCCGGCGTGGAATCCGCCCGCGCCAACCACGACCAGGCCGTCGCCAGCTACCGCCAGACCGTGCTGACCGCGCTGCAGGAGGTGGAAGACAACCTCGCCGCCGCCACCGCGCTGGAGCGCGAACAGCAATTGCAAGTGGAGGCCGTGGCCGCCGCGCAGCGCGCCCTCGACGTGGTGACCAACCAGTACCGCGCCGGGACGGTGGGTTACCTCAACGTGCTGAGCGCGCAGACCACGGTGCTGGCGGCGCAGCGCGGCTTGATCGATGTGCGCAGCCGCAGGTTGGGGGCGGTGAATGCGCTGCTGAAGAATGTGGCGGGGGGGTGGGAGCCGGACTGGGGCCAGCAGCAACCGTAGCAATGGGACCGGGTCGATGGGTGCAAATCGATTCCGGGCGCGATTGGGACAAGGGAAAGTTGCGCCTTCGCGCATTACCATGCCGCATGTAGCTTATTCGGATCCAGGACTGAACGATGCCGACACGTGAACAGTTGATGCAGGTCATCCAGATCCAGACCGAGATTGCCAAGCTCGGTCTGGATCTTGGCGGAGTGATGCAATACGTCGTCGAACAAACCTTGCCGTTGATTGGGGCTGATGGCGCTGCGATCGAGTTGGTCGAAGACGACGAGATGGTCTATCGGGCCGCCGCAGGGATCGCCAAGAGCCAGCTCGGACTGCGCTTGAAAATCAATGAGAGTTTGACGGGCTTGTGTGTCATGGAGGGGAGCACTTTGTCGTGTGACGACTCGGAGAGCGACCCTCGGGTGGATCGCCTGGCTTGCAGGCAAGTCGGTTTGCGCTCGATGATCGTCATGCCTCTCAAGCACAAGGAAGTCACTGTGGGTGCGCTGAAAGCCATGTCCGCGCAGCCCGGCAAATTCATTCCGCGCGACATGGCGTTGCTGGGAATGCTGTCGGAAGTCGTGGCTGCGGCCATGTATTTCTCGGTCAAATACGACAGTGACAGCCTGTTCATCAAGGCCACACACGATGGCATGACCGGACTGGCCAATCGTGCCTTGTTCATGGACCGATTGAGGAATGCCGTAGCCCGCACCCACCGGGAAAAGAGCCCGTCGGGCCTGCTGATGATCGACATGGACGGATTGAAGCAGATCAACGACACCCATGGACACCGCATTGGCGACGCTGTCATCATCGAGTTCTCCCATCGACTCAAGCAGACCACGCGGGGCACGGACACGGCAGCCCGGCTGGGTGGGGACGAGTTTGGCGTCATTTTGACGCCACTCGAGAGTCCGCACGGGATCGATTCGTTCGTACAGCGAATCGACTCTGCCATCAAGCAGCCCTTTGTCTTTGAAGACAAGCAGTTCCCGTTGAAGGCCAGCATCGGGTCTGCGCTCATACCCCGGGACGGTGGTGAGCCCGCCCAGCTTCTCGAAGTGGCCGATCAGCGCATGTACGCGGTCAAGCACGCACGCAAAAGAAAGCACTGACTGCGGCGATCCGATGGTGGCGCGGCTTCCAGGGCCGTGCCGTTGAACCAGAGGCAGATGGTGTTCTTGGGGGACACGGCGGTTCTCCTTTCATGGCCAGTCTGTGCCCGTGCGCGCGGCGCAGGCCTGCACGGCCGTGCCCCAGGTGAAGCGGTTTCTGCCGCTGTTCTTCGCCGCGTACATGGCTTCGTCGGCCTGGGCCACCAGGGTGGCGATGTCCTGGCCGTGTGCGGGGAACAGGGCGATGCCCACGCTGGCCGAGATCTGGACCACGGTGCCGCCCAGGTCGAAGGGCGCCGCCAGGGCCTGGAGGATCTTGGTGGCGACGTGTTCGCAGTCCTGCTCCTGGGCCACGGTGGCGAGCACGATGCCGAATTCATCGCCGCCGAAGCGCGACACCGTGTCTTCGGCGCGCACGCAGTCTTGCAGGCGCCGCGCCGCCTGCCGCAGCAACTGGTCGCCGGCGGTGTGGCCATGGCGGTCGTTGACGGCCTTGAAGCCGTCGAGGTCGAGGTACAGCACCGCCGCCCGCCGCCCGTGCCGCTGGGCCGATTCGAGCACCTGGGCGAACCGGTCCTGGAACATCAGGCGGTTGGGAAGGCCGGTCAGCGGGTCGTGCCGCGCGTCGTGCGAGAGGCGCTCCTCCAGGTGCTTGCGCGCCGTGATGTCCTGCGTGACGGCGACGAGGAAGTCGGGCCTGCCGCGCGCGTCCTTCACCACGCTGAGCGCCTCGCACACCCACAGGGTGCTGCCGTCCTTGCGCCGGTAGCGCTTCTCGATTTCCGGCGACAAGGCGGGTGAGGGGGCCGCCAGGCGCTGCGCCACGAACTGGCGCGCCTCATCCCGGGTGTCCTCCTCGCCCAGCTCGAACAGGCTGCGTGCGCGCAGCTCCTCGCTGTCGTAGCCGAGCATGCGGCGAAATTTTTCGTTGGCGCCGAGGATGCGCCCGTCGGGCGCGATGTGTGCAATGCCCATGGCCGCCTGGTGGAAGGTGGCGCGGAACAGGGCTTCGCTGGCGTGCAGGGCCCGGGCCACGGCGCGCTGGCGCGCCAGCACCAGGATCAGCAGGCCCGCGAACACCAGCAGGGCAGCGCTGGCGCTGCCGGCCAAGGCCAGGTAGCGGGCGCGCCGCTGCCGCACGGGTTCGAGTTCGCTGGCCCGGGCGGTGCCCACGGTCACCATCAGCGGGTAGTCTTCCATGGTCCGGTAGCTGACCACGCGCGCCACGCCGTCGGCGGCCTCGCCGTCGTCCACGAAGTCCCCCTGCGCGGCGCTGGCCTGGCGCTGGAACCAGGCCAGGTGCTGGGCGTCGAGGTCCTGGCTGTGGTGGCCGCCCGTCTGGCGCGCGCGCACGACGCCGTCGAGGCCGGTCAGCTCCAGCAGGCCTTGCGGGCCCAGGTCGGTCTGGCGGTAGAAATCGGTGAAGTTGGCCGGATCGACCGACATCACCACCACGCCGCCAAAGCTGCCGTCGGGGCGTGTGATGCGCAGCGCCATCGGTATCTGCCACTGGCCCGATACGCGGCCCAGCACGGGGGCGTTCACGTACAGGCGGTCCTCGGAGCTGCCGCGCTGGGCCTGGAAGAAGGCGCGGTCGGCGTAGTTCACGTTGCCGGCGGCGCTGCTGCTGCTGACGATGTCGCCGTTCTCGTTCACCACGCTGATGATGGTGAACATGGCCTGCCGGATCACCTGCCGCTCTATCCATGCGCGCAGGGGAAGGTCCGGGCCCTGCAGCAGGTATTCCTCGCGCACGAAGGCGGCGACCTGCTCGGCCGCCTTCAGGGTGCGGAAGACATGCTGCTCGAAGGCGATCGCCAGATTGGCATTCGATTGCATGGCCGATGCCTCCGCCTGTGTGCGCTCGAACGCGATGCGCTGCAGCGTGACCAGCCAGATGGCGGCGATGGCAGTGGCGCACACCAGGGCGATCAGGAGGTTCAGCGGCGCCCCCGCGAGGCCCGCCCAGGGGGCACGGCGATGCGGTTCCCTGTCCTGGGGCTCATCCGAACGCTGGGGTGGAGTCATTCATGGCTCTCCAGGCACTTTCACGACTGTATGGCGGCAGACCGGTGGCTGGGCCTTGTGGGCCCGGGGCGCTGAGGGGGTGTTCCTTCGGCCGGCGGGCGTGGCGGCTCGATGGCGCTTCTTGGCGCGCGAGTGTAGTGCTCTGGCGCCAATCTTGCAGGCCAGGGTTCAATGGGCCGTGGGGGAATGGGGGCAGGGCGGCAGCGCCGATGCCGTGCGCCAGGCAGCGAGGATGCCCGCCCGGGGGCTCACATGGCCTTGAACAGGTGGGCGTAGAGGCGGCTCACGGCGAGCGTCTCGGGCCGCCCGCGCAGCGCCAGGTGCAGCCGCCCGGCCTCGTCGCGCGTGACGCTGGCAATGGCGCTGGCGCGCACCAGGGTGCCGCGGTGCACCTGCCAGAACGCGTGGGTGTCGAGCTGTGCCGCCAGTTCCTTGAGCGGGGTGCGGATCAGGTATTCGCGCCCGGCGGTGAGCACGCGCACGTACTTGTCGGCCGCCTCGAAGTACAGCACCTCGTCCACGGGCACGAAGTGGATCTGGCTGCCGCTGCTGGCCTGGATGACGCTGAGCGGCGCGGTCTGCGCCGCGGCTGCCGGGGCAGGCGCCGCCACGCCGGGGGCGGCCAGCAGATGGCGCAACTGCGCCAGAGTTGCTTCCAAAACAGGAGCTGCTGGCGCTTGGCTGGAGAGCGTTTGCTGCAGTTTTTGCACGGTTTTCTGCAAACGCGCGGCCTGCACGGGCTTGAGCAGGTAGTCCACGGCCTGGGCCTCGAAGGCCTGCACGGCGTACTGGTCGTAGGCGGTCACGAACACCAGTGCCGGAAAGGGCTGGCCGGCGGGCCAGGCGTCGGCCAGCTCGGCGGCGGCGTCCAGCCCGCTCTGGCCGGGCATGCGGATGTCGAAGAACAGCACTTCGGGGCGCAGCGCCAGCGCCTCGCGCACGGCGGTCCGCCCGTCGCCCACGCTGGCCACCACCTGCAGCGCGGGCCAGGCCTGGGCCAGCTCGTGGCGCAGGGCGGCGGCGAGCAGGGGCTCGTCCTCGGCGATGAGGGCGCGGGGCGCGGTGGTGCTCATGGGGTGGTTTGCAAAGGAAAAGTGATGGTAACGCAGGTGCCGCCTGCGCTACCAGCTATCAAATCGAGAGTGAAGTCGCTGCCGTGCAGCGTGGCCAGGCGCTCGCGCACCTGCGCCAGGCCGAAGTGGCTGCCGGGTGCGCCGCTGGTGGGCGCCGGTGCCGCCGGCCCTGCGCCGGTGTCCTGCACCTCCAGCACCAGCAGCATGCCCGCGCGGCCGGGCCGGGTGCTGGCGCGCACGGTGATGCGGCCGCCCTGCACCTGCGGCTCCAGGCCGTGACGGATGGCGTTTTCCACCAGCGGCTGCAGCAGCAGCGGGGGCACGGCCACGCCGCGCAGGGCTTCGGGCAGGTCGAGCTGGTAGGCCAGGCGCGCTCCCATGCGCACGGCCATGAGCTCCAGGTAGTCGCGCAGGCGCTCGAACTCGTCGGCCAGCGGGTGCTGCACGCTGCGCGAGCCGCCCAGCGTGGCGCGCAGGTAGGCGATCAGGTGATCCAGCATGGCCTGGGCGCGCGCCGGGTCGGTGGCCACCAGCACGCGCAGGTTGGCCAGGGTGTTGAACAGCATGTGCGGTTCGAGCTGCGCCTCCAGCAGCTTCAGGCGCGCCTCGGCCGCGTCGCGCTGCGCCTGGGCCATGTGCAATTGCAACTGGCGCGCCTGGGCGCGGCTGTAGAAGAAGAACGAGATGGCGACGCCCGCCAGCACGGTGATGACCAGCGAGGTGGGCACGGCCTCGCGCTGCCACAGCGGTGCGCTGTGGCCGCTGTAGGCGTCGCCCAGCGCCGTGCCCGCCACGTAGCCGGCGCCGGTGCCCGCGGCAACCAGCAGCGCCCCGCGCCAGCCCGCGGGCCAGCCGCTGCCTGGGGCCAGCAGGTGGCGGCCCAGGTCGATCACCAGCCAGGCCACCAGGCCGATGCCGAGGGAATAGGCCAGTTGCACATCCCAGGCGCCCTGGCCGGTCACGGTCAGCGCCAGGGCGATGGCGCAACTGAAGGCGGCCGTGACCAGGCCATGGCGTGCCCAGCTTCGGAGATCGAATCGCTGCATGGGCGCCATTGTGCGCATCAGGCGGGGGGATGGTCGCGCAACTGGGCGCGCTCGCGTTCGAGCAGGTGGTGGTAGAGCGAGCCGCCCGGCATGGCCAGCCAGACGGCGGCGCCGTGCATCAGCAGGCCCAGGCCCCAGCCCAGCGCCGGGAAGATGGCCCAGGCCTGCGTGCTGCGCGCCGAGAGGAACGCGAGAAACAGGTTGACCAGCACATAGGCGCTGGCGTGCAGGTACCAGCCCAGCTTGGCGGCGGCGCGCTTGCGCGCCAGGCGTTCGATGCTGTCGTCGGTGGGGGTTTCGCGGGACATGGGGTACTCCTTCAGGGGGCAGGGGTGTCAGGCCAGGGCCAGGGGCTGGCCCTGCACCAGGCGCCACAGGCGGGCCATGCGGGCCAGCAGCAGGCCGTTGAACAGGCCGTAGAGCGTGGCGATCTGCAGGGCAAAGGCGGTGTCGTCTGCCAGGGCGGGCTGCAGCGCCAGCTCCACGCCCACGATGTACTTGGTGAAGAAGATGGCCAGGATGAGCAGCAGCGGCACGGGGCTGCCCGGCAGGTGAAAGCGCAGTCGCGCGGCGTCATAGCGCACGCCCGCGGGCGGGTCGCGGCGCAGCGCCAGGCCGGCCAGCGCCACCAGCGCGCTCGCCAGCAGCCAGGCGGCCAGGGCGCCCGCCCCGGGGTCGGCGCCAAAGGCGGACAGCAGGCCCCAGGCCGAGAAGGCGGTCAGGGCCAGGGGCATGAGGAAGGTGCGGCGCAGGCCGCGCTGCTGCGGCAGGCATTGCGTTGCGCCCAGCCACAGCAGGGCGGCGAACAAGCCCCCCACCCAGGCGGGCGTGTGGCGGACGATGGACAGCAGCATCTGCGGCTGCTGGGTGGCGATCTGGATCAGCATGGGGGGCTCCTGGGCGGGGTGAACGGATGCCGAGCACTGTGCCCGGCACCGCCGTTGCCCGCCACCGGCATGCGACGAAATGCCATCCGCCGACGCCAGATGCCGCCACACGGGCGCCGCCGGTCGGCGCGGGTGCTTGCGGGAGGCAGTGGCAGACCGCCAGGCGGCCGCCTGGCGCGTGGACCCGCTGCCCGTGGTGCGTCCAGGGCCTGTTCTTACTGGCGCATGATCCACTGGTAGATCTTCTTGGCCTCGGCATCGCTGATCATGGGGCGCTCCGAGCCGTCGGGCATATTGGCCTTCATGTCCCAGTGCGGCCCGCCACCGTCTTTCGTGCCTTTCTGGATGGTTGCGGTCAGCAATCGCTCCGCGTCCTTGTTGCCCTTCCAGAGTTTGGCGATGTGCTTGAACGACGGGCCTATCGTGTCCTTGCTGACGTCATGGCATTACAGGCACTGCTTTTCCTTGACGGGTTTGGAGGAGGCGAAGGCGGGAGCGCTCAGCACCAGCACACCTATCAGAATGGAGCCTGAAACCTTGTTCATGGAAATCTCCTCGGCGGCGAAATGCCGATCTCACGCCAACGCCAACGCATGGCAGTGTCAACGGCCCGAAATTCAAAGTAACAAAAACGCCGCCAAGAACTGCCATGGGCGCCAGCGCGCCGCGCATCAGCCCGCCGATGGCCATGGTTTCAGCGGCCGGGCGGCGCCGGACCGCCGCTGCCGGGCCGGGGATAATCTGCGCTTTCATTGGCCGCAGAGGCAGGGAAGGACGCACGCGTGGACATTGTTTTGCTGGTCAAGGCCGCCGTCATGGGCGTGGTCGAGGGCCTGACCGAATTCCTGCCCATCTCCTCCACCGGCCACCTGATCCTCGCGGGCGCGCTGCTGGGTTTCGACGACGCCAAGGCCAAGGTATTCGATATCGCCATCCAGACCGGGGCGATCTTCGCCGTGATCCTCGTGTACTGGCAAAAAATCCGTGCCACGCTGGTGGCCCTGCCCAGCCAGCGCCAGGCGCAGCGCTTCGCGCTCAACGTGCTCATCGCCTTTCTGCCGGCCGTGGTGCTGGGGCTGCTGGCGGGCAAGGCCATCAAGGCGCATTTGTTCACGCCCATGGTGGTGGCCAGCACCTTCATCCTGGGCGGCTTCGTCATCCTGTGGGCCGAGCGCCGCCCCGCCAGCCACACGCGCGTGCACAGCGTGGACGACATGACGCCGCTGGACGCGCTCAAGGTCGGCCTGGTGCAGTGCCTGGCCATGGTGCCGGGCACCAGCCGCAGCGGCGCCACCATCATCGGCGGCATGCTGCTGGGGCTGTCGCGCCAGGCGGCGACGGATTTTTCCTTCTTCCTCGCCATCCCCACGCTGATCGGCGCCGGGGTGTACAGCCTGTACAAGGAGCGCGCGCTGCTCTCGCTGGCCGACCTGCCGCTGTTTGCCGTGGGGCTGGTGGCCTCCTTCATCAGCGCCTGGCTGTGCGTGCGCTGGCTGCTGCGCTACATCGCCACGCACAGCTTCGTGCCGTTTGCCTGGTACCGCATTGCCTTTGGCATCGTGGTGCTGGTGACCGCGGGGACCGGATGGGTGAGCTGGCAGGACTGAGAGCCGCGCGCCAAACCGGCCCATAATGCCCTGCATGCCGCGCCACTTTTCCCTCGCTCCCCTGGCCCTGGCCCTGCCGCTGGCTGCGCCGGCCCTGGCGCAGGAACTGCACATGCCGCCGCCGCAGCAGGCGCGCGGCGGCTACACCTGGGTGCTGGGCCTGTCGCTCAACAACGGGCCTGCCTACCTCGGCAGCGCCAGCCGCAGCACCGGCGTGCGCCCCGTGGTCGGGCTGGAGATCGGGCGTTTCACGCTCAGCTCGGGCGGTGGCGGCGCGCTGCTCGACTTCGACCTGGATGCGCGCGACTCCGGCCTGACGGCCCGGCTGTTCCAGTGGGAGCATTTCCGCCTGAGCGCCGGGCTGCGCCTGGACGGCGGCCGCAAGGCCGGCGACGACCCCCTGCTGCGCGGCCTGCCCGACGTCAGGCGCACGCTGCGCGGGCGCCTGGGCGCGGTGTACGAGTTTCCGGGCCCGCTGTCGCTGCGCGCCAACCTCAGCCAGGACCTGCTGGGGCGCCAGGGCGGCGCCACGCTGCAGACGGCGCTGCGCTACGAGCACCAGCTCAGCCCGAGCACCGAGATCGGCGTGGTCGCGGGCTTCTCCATGGCCGACGCCACCTACCTGCGCAGCTACCTGGGCGTGCCCGCCAGCGCCGCCGGCACCAGCACCCCGCTGCCCGCCTACCAGCCCGGCAGCGGCATGCTCAGCACCGAGGTGGGCGTGGAGATCAAGACGGCCATTGCCGAGCGCTGGGTGCTCACTGGCGGCGTGGGCTACCAGCAACTGCGCGGCGACGCGCGGCGCAGCCCCCTGGCCGTCAAGCCGGACAACTACACCGTCAGCATTGGACTGGCGTACCGCTGCTGCCGCTGACCGGGCGGTGGCGCAGCACGCGGAACTTGCCCGCCTGTTTGCCGGCGTACATGGCGGCGTCGGCCTGCTTGAGCAGGCCGATGGCGTCCATGGCGTCCGTGGGGGCCAGGGCGTAGCCTATGGTCAGGCCCACCGGGAACTCCTGCCCCCGCAGCGCAAACGGGGCGCGGAAGGACTCCAGCAGCTTCTGGCCCATCTCGTGCGCCTGGGCCGGGCTCTCCAACGGGCTGACCACGACCACGAACTCATCGCCGCCCAGGCGCGCGACCAGGTCGCTGGCGCGCACATGGCCCTGCAGGCGCCGCGCCACGGCCACCAGCAGTTCGTCGCCCACGTCGTGCCCGTACTGGTCGTTCACGGGCTTGAAGCCGTCGAGGTCCATCACGTACACGGCCAGCAGGTGCCCGGGGTCGCAGCGCGCCAGGGCCGCCGTGAGCGCCAGGCCCAGGCCGCGCCGGTTGGGCAGGCCGGTCAGCGGGTCGGTGTGCGCCAGCGAGCGCATGGCGTCGCGCTCGCTGCGCGCGCTCTCGGCGGCGGTGCGCAGCGCCTGCGAGCGCAGGCCCAGCACGCGCATGAACAGCAGCATGTCCAGCGTGGCGCCGAACTGGAACGAGTGCAGTGTCCAGAAGTTCACCGGCAGCCAGCCCCGGATCACGCCGATCACTGTCGCCGTGGCCGTGAAGTACACCAGCCAGGCCAGCAGCAGGGTGCCGCCCACGGCGTCGCCCTGGCGCAGGCGCCGCACGGCCCCGGGAATGCCCATGAGCGCGGGCACCAGGCCCAGGATGCTCACGATGCCCGTGAGCACCCGGGTGTCGTAGAGGTCCAGCGCAAAGGCCACGGCCAGCAGCGCCGTGCCGCCTGCGCCCCAGCGCATCACGCGCATCAGGTGGTTGTGCGGGTCGCCCGCGGCGAGCGCCTGGCCGATGAACAGAAACGAGCCGCAGGTCGCCATCAGGGCCGAGAGGCCGCTGGCGTGGCGCTCCACCCAGAGGTTGCCGGCCCACAGGTACTGCGCCCCCACGCCGAAGAACTGCAGCGAGAACAGCAGGCTGCCCGAGATCAGCAGCGCGTACTGCAGGAACAGCGGATCGCGCAGGCTCACCCACTGCGCCAGGCTGTAGACCAGCAGGCACAGCGCCAGACCGGTGAGCACGCCCTGCAGCATCTGCTCGCGCAGCGCGCGCTCGATCAGCCGCGGCGGGGTGTTGAGCGTGATGGGCAGGATCATCGCGCCCTGCGTCTGCACGCGCAGCAGCAGCTCGTGGCGCACGCCCGGCTGCAGGTCCAGCACCATGGCGTGCGAGCGGCTGTGCAACTGCCGCTGCGTGTACGGCACGCTGTTGCCCAGCGTGTCCTGCTGCACGATGCGCCCGCCCGCAGCCAGGTAGACGTCGATGCGGTTGAGCGGGGCGTAGTCGATGTTGAGCACCCAGTGGGGGCTGGCGCCGGGTGCCAGCTCCAGGGCGGCGCGCAGCCAGACCGCCTCGGGGCGCACGCCCAGGGTGCCCTCGGTGGGCGGCATGGGCCCGAAGGCCGGGCCGCCGGTGAGCAGGGCCGCGGCCGTGTGCGTGTGCTGCGGGTCGGGCAGCATGGTCAGCGCGGGCCAGACCTGCAGCGTGGGCGGGCCGCTGCCGAGCAGCAGCACCGGCGCCTCGGCCCGGGCGTCCGGCACCCGCAGGCACAGCGCCAGCAGCAGGCCCAGCAGCACCCGCCAGGCCGTGGCGGCGCCGTGGAACAGGTGCCGCGGGACAGACGGTGGGCGCATGGATGGTGTGGCGGTGGTGGAGCAGGCGGGCCCGGGGGCCGGCGCTGCTGTGGGAAAGTGTAAGAGAAATGACCGGAATCGGCTGGGCGCCGCCACGCGCCCCTTGGCACCGCGCTCGCGCGGGCCCGCCGCCCGGCGACCGGGGGCTTTCAGCCCGGGCCGGCCAGCGCGTCCAGGTTGAGCAGCGCGGCCTCGATGGCGGCAGCGGCCACCAGCGGCTTTTCCATGGGAAAGAGGTGCGAGCCGTCCACCATGGTCATGCGCCCCTGCGTCACGCGCTGCACCAGCGCCGTGCCCACCTGGCGCAGTTCGGCCGAGCCGCGTGCGCCGATGAACGCCGCCGGGCAACGCAGGGGGTGGCGGCGCAGCAGGCTGCCCAGGTGGTGCGGCATGGTGTTGTAGATGTCGGACTCCACGGCGCGGTCGAACGCCAGCACGCGCTGATCGCCCTGGTCGTACAGGCCGTGGGTCACGTAGTCGCGCAGTACCTGCGGGTCCCAGCGGGCAAAGGCCTTTTTCTTGCGGAAATGCTCGTAGGCCTCGTCGTTGCTGGCCCAGCTGTTGCGCCGCAGGCGGCTGACGCGCGCGGGCGAGAGGCTCTCCATGATGCGCGTGCGCTTGGCTGCGCCCACGGTGGTGGCGCGCCAGCCGCTCACCAGGGGCGAGTCGATCATCAGCACGCCGCGCGCCAGCCCGGGGTGCATGGCCGCGGTCATCACGCTCAGGATGCCGCCCAGCGAATGCCCCACCAAGTACACCGGCCCCCCGGCGGCGTGCACCTGCGCCTGGGCGAATTCGGCCAGTTGCTCGACCAGGTGCGGCCAGTTGTTGGTCACGGGAAAGCGCGGGTCGTGGCCGAAGCGCTCGACCGCGCTGATGTCGAAGCCGCGCTGGCGCAGGTGGCCAAAGAGCACGTTGTAGGTGCCCGACGGAAAGCTGTTGCCGTGGGAGAAGACGATGGGGGGCATGCAAACACAAAGACCTGCGCAATGCGCAAGCCAAAAGAAAAAAAGCAGGTGGCTATGGTAACGGGAACGCAGCGGCAGCTTGCGTCAGGTAACTTCCCAAAAAACCTCAATCAGATCGCCGTCGGCGTCCACCAACCACCACTCGATCACCACGTCGCGCTGGCCCACGCCCACAACGCCCAGCAATCCGCGTGGTGCGCCCAGGCGCGGGCGGCGCCACAGTTGGTCGCCCGGTTGTGCCATGGCTTGCACCTTGGCGCGGATGCCGGCGGGCACCTCGGGGCTGTGCACATCGACCTGCCGGTCTTCACCATCACCGATGTCGGCGGGGGTGGCGGGGATGGGGCGCATGGCGGGCTCCTGGGTGAAGGCGTTGTCACGCAGCGCTGCTGCGCTGCAGGTTATTGAGCAAGCGCTCGAACATGCGCCCGGGCAGCAGGCCCACGTCTTCGGCAAAGAAGCAGAACAGGCATTGCGTGAGGAAGTGCGCCACCTGGTTGGCGCGCTGCTGCTGGTGGGCGGCGGCTTCATCAGCCGTGGCGCCGCGCTGGCGCAGGCCTTCGGCCAGGGCGGCAAAGCTGCGGGCGGCGGCTTCGGTGATGTCGCGGTTGGTCTGGCGCGGCTTGAAGCTTTCGGGGGCCGTCCAGATGCGGCGCAGCAGGGCCAGCTTGTCCGGCTGGTCCATCTCGTCGATGGCGACGGTGTGGGTGGCACTGGGGTGGCCGGTGAACTGGGTGTGGATGCGGATGCTGAGCCGGTCGGACACCACCAGAATCGGCGGGTTGCTGAGGGCCAGGCTGTAGGTGAGCAGTTGCTTGAGCGCGGTGTCGAGGTTTTTGCCGGGGGCCTTGTTCTCCCACGCGAACACGCCGCGCATGAAGACGTCGGCATAGCCGGTCTTGCCGCCGACGATGTGGCTTTTTTCCTCGAACCGGTAGCCTTCTCTGCTGCCGGGCTTGGGCTCGCCCAGCAGTTCGCACAGGGCGAGGAAGTGGCTTTGCGCGCCTTGTTCTTCGTTGAGCTGGCAGGCCGGGCCGGGCACGCCGCCGGGTGCGCCCCATTTGGCGATGAAGTCTTGGGGGGCATGGAGGCGGGTGTGGGGAATGGGGGCGCTTCAGTAGCCGCGCAGAAGCATGTTCAGTGCGGTTTCAATTTCCAGCATCTGGGGCTTGCCGGTGGCACGGGGGTGGGATAACTCGTTGCGCAGGAAGACAGCGATGCCGAGGGGGTGCAGATGGGTGATTTGCGAATCCACTGCAATGGCGGGGTTGAAACGCTCGGTCATGCCCGGAAAGGCACCCGGCACCGCCAGCGGAACGCAAACCCGTTCGGCAAAGCGGTAGAGCAGGTCGCTCTGGATGTCCATGACATAGGGGAACGCGCAGCGGTCTTCTTCGATGGGGTTGTCGTAAATGTCGAGGCGCGCCATGGTTCATTTTTGTTGTTCTGCACGCCAGCGACGCACACGCTGTGAATAGGGTTCGCGCTGCTCGGCCCAGGCGTTGTATTGGTCGATTTCGGTGGCGTGCTGCGAGGACCACTCGTGGATGCGGCGTCCCATGGAGCCGATCTTGGCCATGCGGGCATTGAAGGCTTCGATGGCTTCCTTGTTCTCGCTTTCCCATTTTTCGCGCGCTGCCTCCACTTCGGCCGGGCTGCGTGCGGCGGCGGCAGCGCGGCGCGCCAGGCGCTCGGGGGTGCGCCCGCCATCTCCGCTGGTCGCCGTGGCGGCGTAGCGGGCGGGGTCTTCTTGCACGGTGAGCGGGGCGGGCACGACCTTGACGGGCATCAGGGTGATGGTGCCGTCGGGCGCGGTTTGCACGTCAAACAATTGCCCAGCGTATTTTTTTCCCAACGATATTTGGCCGCAGGCGCCGACTTCCTTGAGCATGGCGTGCCCCTTTCAGACAAACGTCATGCCATCATGCGGCATGAATGGGGCTTGGCAAGGGGGGCTGTGTAGGGTCAGCCCAGTTGCGCCTTGAGCTGGTACAGCGCCTCCAGCGCCTCGCGCGGGCTGAGCTGGTCGGGGTTGATGCGTGCCAGCAGCGCCTCCACCGCGCTGGGGGCCTGCAGCGCGGGGGCGGGCGGGGGGGCGAACAGCTCGACCTGCAGCTCGTCGGCACGGGAGCGTTCCTCCAGCGCGGCCAGGGTGTGGCGCGCGTGGTGCAGCACGGCGGCGGGCATGCCCGCGAGCTTGGCCACCTGGATGCCGTAGCTGCGGCTGGCGGGTCCGGCCTGGATTTCGTGCAGGAAGACGATGTCCTGCCCGTTCTCCACGGCGCTCACGTGCAGGTTGACGGCATGGCGCGCCTGGGCGGGCAGGGCGGTGAGCTCGAAGTAATGCGTGGCAAACAGGGTGAAGGCGCGCGTCTTGTCGTGCAGGTGCGTGGCGATGCTGCTGGCCAGGGCCAGGCCGTCGAAGGTGCTGGTGCCGCGGCCGATCTCGTCCATCAGCACCAGGCTGTGCGGCGTGGCGGCGTGCAGGATCTGCGCGGCCTCGACCATCTCCAGCATGAAGGTGGACTGCGCGTTGGCCAGGTCGTCGGCCGCGCCGATGCGCGTGTGGATGGCGTCTATGGGCCCCAGGCGGCAGCTTGCGGCGGGCACGTGGCTGCCCATGCTGGCCAGCAGCACGATGAGGGCCACCTGGCGCATATAGGTCGATTTGCCGCCCATGTTGGGGCCGGTGATGATCTGCATGCGCTGGTGCGCATGCATGCGCGTGTGGTTGGGGATGAAGGCGCCGCTCGACGTTTCCGCCAGCCGGCTTTCCACCACGGGATGGCGGCCAGCGTCGATGTCGATGCACGGTTCGGGCACGAACTGCGGCGCGCACCAGCCCAGCGTGAGCGCGCGCTCGGCCAGGCAGCACAGCACGTCGAGCTGGGCCAGGGCCTGCGCCACCTGCGTGAGGCGGGGCACATGGGGCTGGAGCTGGTCGAGCACCTGCTCGTAGAGCCACTTCTCGCGCTGCAGGGCGCGCTCCTGGGCCGACAGGGCCTTGTCCTCGAAGGCCTTGAGCTCGGGGGTGATGAAGCGCTCGGCGTTCTTCAGCGTCTGGCGGCGGCGGTAGTCCTCGGGCACCTTGTCCAGGTGGCTGCCCGTGACCTCGATGTAGAAGCCGTGCACCTTGTTGAACTGCACGCGCAGGTTCGGGATGCCGGTGCGCGCCTTCTCGCGCGCCTCCAGGTCGAGCAGGAAGCCGTCGCAATTGGTCTGGATGGCGCGCAGCTCGTCGAGCTCGGCGTCGAAGCCGCTGGCGATCACGCCGCCGTCGCGCACCAGGGCGGCGGGCTCGGGGGCGATGGCCGCCTGCAGCAGGGCGGCGCATGCGGCGGGCGGCTGCAACTGGCTGAAAATTTGAGCCAAATAAGGCTCTGGCGCTTGTCCGGAAAGCGCGAGCAGCTCTGCTTTTTGTAGCGTCAGCCCCAGGGCCACGAGTTCGCGCGGGCGCACCTGGCGCAGGGCCGTGCGCGCCGTGATGCGCTCCACATCGGCAATGCCCTTGAGCTGCTCGCGCAGCGTGCTCCAGGGTGCGGGGCCGGCGCCGGGTGCGCCGCGCAGGGCGGCCGTGGCGGCCAGGCGCTGGCGCGCCTGCTGGCGGTCGCGCCGGGGTTCGAGCAGCCAGGTCTTGAGCAGGCGGCTGCCCATGCCGGTCATGCAGGTGTCGAGCAGCGACAGCAGCGTGGGCGCGTCCTCGCCGCGCAGGGTCTGGATCAATTCGAGGTTGCGCACCGTGCTGGCGGGCAGGGTGATGAGCTCGCCGCTGCGCTGCACCTGCACGCTGTGGATGTGCGTGAGCGCGCGGCCCTGCGTGTGCTCGGCGTAGTGCAGCAGGGCGGCGGCGGCGGCATGCGCCTCGTGCAGTTCCTGGGCGTCCCAGGCGTGCAGCGTGGCGGCGCCCAGGTGCTGCAGCAGCGTGCGCTCGCCCAGGCTGCTGTCGAACTGCCAGTCCGGGCGCGGCGCGATGGGGCAGGCGGCCGCGCCGCTGTGGCGCAGTTGCTGCAGGTGCTGCTCGAAGCGCTGCGTCACGCCTGCGCTGTAGATCAGCTCGCTGGGCGCGATGCGCGCCAGCCAGCCGCCGAGCTCGTCCTGCGCGCATTCGGCCAGGTACACGCGCCCCTGCGTGACCGACAGCCAGGCCAGGCCGCACTGCGCGCGCTTGCCCTGGTGCACGGCCAGCAGCAGGGCCTCGGCCTTGTCGGGCAGCAGGGCGCTGTCGGTGAGCGTGCCGGGCGTGACCACGCGCACCACCTTGCGCTCCACCGGGCCCTTGGAGGCGCCCACCTCGCCCACCTGCTCGGCAATGGCCACGGACTCGCCCAGCCGGATGAGCCGCGCCAGGTAGCTCTCCAGCGCGTGGAAGGGCACGCCCGCCATCACCACCGGCTGGCCGGCGGACTGGCCGCGCTGCGTGAGCGTGATGTCCAGCAGGCGCGCGGCCTTGTGCGCATCCTCGTAGAACAGCTCGTAGAAGTCGCCCATGCGGTAGAGCAGCAGCGTGGCCGGGTACTGCGCCTTGAGGGCAAGGTACTGGGCCATCATGGGCGTGTGCGCGGAAAAATCGGTATCGTTCATGCAGACCGTGACAGGTGAACCACCCCGGTGGCGCCGGAGCATGCCGCGGCATTGTCGGCGATTTCAGCCGCTGCCCCGGGGGCGCCAGGGCGGGGTGGGGGGGGGCGCCGCAGGGCGCTCACTCCTGCGCTTCGCGCTGTGCAATGAGCTCCAGTTGCTCGCGCTGGCACACGGTGATGCCGCGCTGCGCGACGCGGATCACACCCTCGCGCTCCATGGCCTTGAGCTCCACATTCACGCGCTGGCGCGAGCAGCCCAGGAGCTGGGCGAATTCGTCCTGCACCAGCACGATGCCCAGGGGGATTTCCTCGCCGGGCTGCGGATGGCGCGGCCCGAAGCGGCGCATCAGGTGCAGCAACTGCTTGGCCAGGCGCGCGCGCAGGGGCAGGGTGGCCATGTCCTCCATCATCCAGTAGAGAAAGCGCATGCGCCGTGCCTGCAGCGTCAGCAGCGCCTCGCCGAACTCGCTGTGCTGGTGCAGCAGTTGGCGGAACACGGCTTCGGCCACGCACAGCATGGTCGTGCGCCCGTGGGCATGGGCGTCGTAGGTATTGGGGCCGCGGTGCAGCACCTCGGCCTCGCCCACCCAGATGCCCGGCTCCACGTAGGCCAGCGTGACGCGCTGGCCGCCGGGCGAGGTGCGCCGGAAGCGGATGGCGCCGCTGGCGCAGGCGAACCAGTGCTGTGCCAACTGCCCCTGCTCGACGATTTGCTCGCCATGCGCGTAGCGCCGCACCGAGCCCAGCCGGAAGATGTCGTGCTTGAGCGAAGGGCTGAGCGCCGAGAACCAGCGGCCGCGGTCTATGGCCTGGCGCTCCTCGGGGCTCAGAAGGGGGTGTTCGGACGGGCGATCGGTGCCTGGGTGCATGGCGCTGGCCGGAGGGCGCGGCGAATGGCATTGCACGGGCAATGGTTCCGCCTTGCGCGGGGGGGTGCGTTGCATTCTAATGGCCCATTTCCGACGGCAGCGGCAGTGCCTCCGGGTATTCCCGCAATTTGTATCAGACATGGCGCAAAACAGTTACGTTTTGTCATACTTGCACCGGTCCCGTTGCGCTGGTGGCGCCCTCCACCCCAGGTTCTCAAAGGCTATCGCGTGACCGCTACCCCGTCCGTGCATCAGAACAAGACCCCTGCGGTCGAACCCTCGGCCTTGCTCGCCGTGCAGTCGGGCATGCAGGCGCTGCTCGACACGGTGCCTGTCGCCTTGCTGGGTTTCCAGTTGCAGGGGGCGGAGTTGCGCCTGGTCTCGGCCAATGCGGCGGCGCGCCAGCTCAAGGGGCTGCGCATGGTGCGCAGCCCGGGCACGGCGGCGGACAAGGTGTTCGTGCTCTTGTCGGCGACCCATCTGGCCGAGGACCTGCTCGCCGTGGTGCGCACGGGCGAACCCCTCGATGGCCGCCATGTGCTGCGCGAGCGCGGCCGGCTGGTGCTGGCCTGGAGGATCCATGCGCAGTGCACGGGCATCGGCAGCGTGCTCGTGACGGTGCAGGACATGTCGGAGGCCGAGATCCTGCGCGCCCGCCTGGAGCATGCCCAGGCCCTGCTGGAGGATGCGCAGCGCGAGCAGCGCGAGCAGACCCAGGTCTACGGCGCCATGGAGGGCCTGGCGCGTACCGGCTACTGGCGCCGCATCTGGGACGCGGGCGAGACTGTGTTGCTGTGGTCCGCCGGCCTGTGCGACATCGCCGGCTTCGAGCAGCAGGAGTGGATCAGCTCCGAGCGCGCCCTCAGCGGCATCCTGCCCGAAGACCTGCCCACCTTCCTGGCGGCGAACAAGGCGCGCGACGGGCGCGACTTCGAATACCGCTGGCGCCGCCCCGATGGGCAGGTGCGCTGGATGCGCTCGCGCGTGAGCGGCCGCACCAGCGTCGATGGCGTGCTCATGGAAATGGGCGTGGTGCAGGACGTGACGGAGGAATACCGCGCGGCCGAGCGCCTGCGGGAGCAGCTCGACTTCATCCAGCGCATCGCCAGCAACGTGCCCGGTTTCATCTACCAGGGGCGCCTGCGGCCGGGCGGCAAGCTCAGCCTGCCCTATGTGAGCGATGCCGTGCAGGACATGATGGGCGTGCCCGGTGCGCACGCGCGCCACAGCATCCGCACCCTCCGGGGCAGCGTGCTGGCCCAGGACCGCCCCATGCTGCTGCGCTCCCTGCAGCGCGCGCTGCGCAACCGTGAAGCCTGGCAGTGCGAATACCGTGTGGTCGATGCCGAAGGCCAAGTGCGCTGGCACATGACCAGCGCCACGCTGCAGGAAGAAGGCGACGGCACCATCCTGCTGCACGGCTACGCCCTGGACATCACCGACCGCAAGCAGGCGGCGCAGGAGATCGAACGCCTGGCGTTCTACGACCCGCTCACGCGGCTGCCCAACCGGCGCCTGCTGCTCGACCGGCTGCAGCGCCAGGTGCTCAGCGGCCAGC